>OLNE01000312.1_pt1 | contig 50940 bp, 62 predicted proteins | sample 1672431 | NCBI WGS metagenome assembly OLNE01 (sample SAMEA3136685, study PRJEB25190) | human gut metagenome | reverse complement strand
TCCTTTCCGGCTTTTCCGCAGCCGTCGCGTAATTTTAGGTATGAAAAAAGCAGCCCGGCGCATAAGCGCTAAGCTGCTTTATCAACGGTGTTTAATTTTTAGAACTCTTTGAATTCAACGTAAATATCCGTGTCACTTTTTTTCCAGAGAGAAAATACAAATTTTGCGTTAGGGTGTTTCTTCTCTAAAAAGTCTGCATCGGTACTTTTCACCCAATCACGCTCAAAAGCATTTACTTCTTGACTTGGAACTAACCAACCGCTAAAATCTTCGCCTTCCATCGTTGGTGTTTCAAAGTCTCGCCCTTCGCCCGCAAAGCCAAAGAAAACACAACCAAAATTACGGGCTGTATCTTGAATCAACTGCCAAAAGCGATTAAATTTTAGACTTTCTTGCGTTTTCAACCCGAGCATTCGTTGTACCTCCTTTCAAAATCGTTACGAACTCGCCGGAAGAATTCTCTATAACAACGTCATTGCCTTTCACATGGAAAAGCACCGGGTATTCTTGCCCTCGCCACTCACCGTAAAAGCGCTCGTCTGCATCATTTACAACGGTGTATATGATTTGCTTCATTTGCTCACGAGCTTCGGCGCTTGACGGATCCATGCCAAAATCGGACGCATGTTTTCCGACCTTTTTACCAAACTGCGTATCCGTCATTTTAAGCAAATGCGGTTGATAACGCTCTTTGGTCACTGGATTGAGTGGCAGTATATCAAAAATTCCCCCACCATCGGTTTTCTTTATTTTATCACTTTTCCCCTCTGTTGTCGAGAGCTTTTTCTCATTTCTCGCCGCATACGCCGCCCTTTTCTGCGCGTTGATGCGCTCGCGGTTTTCGGCGTAGTGGATGCGCCTCAGCTCGTTCACGTCGCTGCCGGCATCGCGGTAAGCCTTGAGGTATGCGTCGGGGTCATAGCCCTCTACATTTACCTCCGGGTCAAACCGAATAGCGTATGTACAGTCGCAGTTCGCGTGGATATGCTCTGCATGCCCGTTTTTTATGGCTTTCTTACTCGCCTTCTGCCACCCGCGTGACGCCAGCGTCATGCAGAACGCGCAGGTGTCGCCGTTCGGCACCCATGCAAATTCGGCGCCGTCGCGCAAAGCGTTTTTCAGCATCGTGTCGGCCCCGGCACGCTTTACAAGGCGGCTCACCCCGCTTTTGAGCTGCGGCGTGCTGTTTTTTGTCGCATTGACCATGCGCGCCACTTCACCATACTCGGCAGTTTCCGCTGGCTCTGCCGCAGGCACATGCGCACCCTGAAGCTCCGCGAGCGCGTCGTACATTTCGCTCACAAGCGCTGCGCTGCCTTCGCCGTACTTCGTCACAAGCCCATACGCAACATCTATGAGCTTCTGGCTGTCAGAAACGCCGTACTGATCTACATACGCCTGCATACAGTTTGCAACCGTGGTGTTTAACCGACGCAGCTTGCCTATGTAACTAAGCCATGCTTTCGACGGTATCTGCTTCATTGTCCATCTCCATCAAAAGCTGCTGTCCGCGCACGCGCTGTTCCTGTGACTTGATACGCCGGATGTCTGCCTGGTCAAAGCCGATCATCTCCAAAAACGTGTCGGTGCTCGCAAATTCCTGCCGTGCCGATGCGATCTTGATCGCTGCGTCCGCCGTCACCGCCACGCTCGGCATCGCCGGGTTCTTAAAGTGCGCCATGATGCCGCTTTCTTCTTCCGTCAGCTCGTCAAGCGTCTTGTTCTGCGCAATGGCCTGCGCCATGCACGCGATCGTCCGCAGCGCGTCGCCGTTTCCGGTGTTGAGCTGCTGGGCGAGCAAAACGAGCGTCTGGCTCTGGGCAAGGATGGCATCGCTGCTGGTGGGGTTGGCATCGTTCACCACGCCCACGTCCGTCACGGTCAAGCCAGTCGCCGCCGCAAACTGCGTGGCGGTCATGCGCATCTTTTCCACATGGGGCGAAAGACTGCCCTGCGCAAGCTGCCCGAACACCGGGTTTTCGCCGGTCTCGGGGTTGCTGGTCGCCGCCAAAAGGCTGCCCACGTATTGCTTGAATTTATCCGATACGATCGCGTCATACTGGTCGTCCGTCACGCCCAAAATGTACTTCTGCGGGGTCGTGTCAAACTCAAGCGCGATCGTCGCGTTTGCCACTGTGCGGATATAATCGTCAATCAAAGTGCGAATGGGCTTTTTCAGCCGAGAGCGCCCGAACGGCTTGCCGCTCGTCGCACTCCAGATCATCGGCTCCATCAGTGGGCGACCCATGCGGTGCATCATGCGCTGCACGCGCCAGCCGTCGCGCTCACGGTGCAGCACCAGTACCGCATCGGCTGTGTACATGTTGACGAGCTTCGGCACCCACTCGTTGCTGTATTCCTCGTCCGGTATCGTGTCGATAATGGCAAGCCCGCAGTCGATGCGCCCTTTTTCTCCGTTCCAAAGTGCCGCCGCAGTCGCCGGTGAATGAAACCGTATCTTGCAGCCGATGTCTGCATCGGCGGAAAGCGTCGCGAACACGCAGCCGTATTTTAGCTCGTCGCGGCACGCCTTACCGTACTCCGCGATGAGCCTGTTATCCTGCACAAGTTTGGAAAGCCCATCCAATCTGCCCCCTGTGCCGACAAATCCGTCGAACATACTGCGGGCGGCAAGCACGTCCACCGCTTTCTGTCCCCAGTTGCAGCCGACCTTCAGCTTGTTCAAACCCTGCGGCAAAGCGATTCCGAGGTTCACGTCGCTAAGCTCGATATGTCCTTCGTAATATTTGTCTTTCGTGTCGTTCTTGTCCTGATGATAGGCAAACACGTTTTGCAGCTCGATGAGCTTCTGCTGTTCGTCTGCGCTCAAGCCCGGCACCGTGCCGATATTTAAAGTTATCATCGTCTCACCTCTATCCAATCCTCATTTTCCGCATCGGGTCTCGCTTGCAGGTCTTCGCACCCCAGAGTGCCAGGGCGCAGGCTTCCACCGGCAAGCTGTTTTCGCCGCCGAAGCCGTACCCTCCGCCGATTGGGCGCTTGACCGCCGTCACGGCGCTTTCGTTCAGCGCCTCCTGCGGCTTGTACCATGTCAGCGTGTTTTCGTTCACGGCGTTTGTAAACAGCCCCACCGCCGCGAGCACGTCTTTCACGCCTGGGCGTATGACGGCGTTTTTCGCCCGCCAAACGCACTTAATGCGATCAACCAGCACATCTACACCGTTGCGCCCGTCGATGACGACGCAGCTCGCGCGGTCGTACCGGGCGGAAAGCCAGTCCACCAGCCAAACAAGTCCGCGCCCCGAGGGCTGCATCTCGATGAGCGACACGCGCGCCGGTCCCTCCTTTGGGATCACCGCGCCGCATAAACACACCGCCGAACCGTCCGCCGCAAATTTCACGCCGTAGGCGGTCTTGCCCTCGGGCTTTTCATCAACGCTCGCGCAGGCTTCCCATGCTCTGCGGTCAATGGCATAATCTAAGTTTTCCGCCGCTACCGGGCTCCACCACCCGAGGCGTTCTCTCGCAAACGTGTCCGGGTCGAGCTGCTCCGCTTCGCCCTCAATGGTGGAAAACTGTATGCGTCGCCCGAGCGCCGGATTTGTTGCCGCCCATCGCTTCGGGTCTGTCACGTCGCCGATCTCCGGTACGGAAAATTCAAACCATGCTGCACGTTTCGCCTCACCGTCCAATGCGCGTTGACGCAAATTGCGGAACACCGTGCCCACAGCATCGGGGCCCGGCGGCGTGCCGACGTAAACCGTTTGCGGATTCAAGCTGGCAGAGATGGCAGGCAAAAAAGAGCCCTGCGCGGTCTCGTCCAGCTCCTGCGCCTCGTCAAAAATGAGCAAATCACCGTGCTGTCCGCGTCCACCGTTGCGGGTTCGCGCCAGGAACTTAATGCGTGCGCCGCTTTTCAGCACGATCTGCTCGCGCCCGAGCGCCGTTTTGATCTCGGCGACATACCGCCGAAGCTTCGGGTGCTCGAAAAAATCGCGCATTTCTTCAAACGTCTCCGTCGCGGTCTTTTGCAGATGCGCCGTGTAGATCACCGTCTCGTTAAACATCAGCATACCGGCTTCCGCGCGCCCCTGTACCAAAAGCGATTTGCCGTTCTGCCGGGGCACGCTGCCGCCTGCTGTAGGGGCTGCCCATTTGCCGGACGGTGTGCGGCCCAGCCAGTCATCCATGATGTCGCTTTGCCATGGGTCGAGCACCGTGCCGCCGACGCGCAGCAGCTTCACCGCGTCCATGCCGTCGCTCGTCGCATACTCAGGCGCGATTCTTTCGGACGGCTCCTGGCTTCCCATCGGCTTCGCGGTTCGTGAGGATCTCGCTGATCTCGTCGCCATCGGCGCTCACCCCCTCTATTTCTTCGATCTCCCGTATCGTTTCCCGGTACTGCTTTGCCATAGCCGGAAGCGCCTTCGGGTCTATGCACTCATCGATCGCGGTGGCGAGCACTTTTGCAAGCTCCTTGAGCTGCTCTATCCGGCTGCCCTTTGCCGTGATGCTTTTCATTTTCATGCCACTGCCACCCCTTTCAAAAATGCCCTGTGTGTAAATCGGCGCTGGACGGCGATGGGTCGCCAGTATGGGCTTAGGGGTACCCTCCCCACCCTCGGCAAACTTACCAGTTTCCGTCACTAATTTTTGGGTATATCTTTTTCTCTTTCTTTTCCTCGAACAGATATCCTGCTTTTGCGCCCTTCTGTTGATTACAAAAATAATGCGCTGCCTGCAAGTTGTCCCAATCCTCTGCCGCAGCTCGTGCCGAAGCGTAACCGAACTCCCGCCAACGTGCCACGGGTTTAATTTCATCGACCACAAACGAAAGCGGGTGCTGCGCGTCGCTCGGCTCATCGTAATGTATCGGACCGAACCGCCCTTTACATATCCCGCATGGCGCGCCCATGGCTTTCAGCCTGGCACGGTGTTTCCTGCGCAGTGTACCGTTTGCATATCGCGGGTTACTCATCTTCGCACCTGTTTGTTAAATCGTCTGTACAGTTCTCCACGCCGTTTTCACCCTCAACAGGTGAAACTACCCTCGCGCCGTCCGAAATCGCCGTGTAGGGGCACACAGAGAGCATACAGAAGCATGTGCCGTCTAAGCATTCCGCCCAAACGCATTTGCAGCCCCTCGGGCACACCCGGTATTCTCTTTTCACGTGCACCCCTCCTTTCGGTTTCGGGCATAAGAAAAGCACCCACGCAACAGCGCAGGTGCCTCTTTGTTGTTTACTTACTTGTACTTGAATTCCTCGTTCCCGGCGATCTCATCGATGAAACGCTGTTGCACGGTGATGTTGTAGCATTTGTGCATTTGAAAATTGCCGTACCAATCAAGCTTAGTAGCTTCAGAAATACACAATATTGTCTGGTCGGCAAAAAAGCCTTCACAAATACTTTGAAAAATCCGGTCATTTTCGGTGCCAATAACTTCGATTTCACATGTTTCACCAACTACGGTGTTCCTCAAATTTTGCACGATACCCGGCATACATGTTTCAAGTCCATCAAATGCAGCATTGCAGGCATTCCAGAACATGTATCGTTCTTCGATTTTTCCAATCTGCTCCGCCAGCGCTGTACAGTCTGCCTGCGGACAGTGCATGCTGATTTTCTCGGCAATTTGCTCCAACAGAAGCTCCAGAACATCGGCATCGCGCAGGTTCAATCCCTGGTAGAACGAAAGCGGCGCCGGGAGCTGCCCCTTGTCCTGCCCGGCATAGCAGACCGGAATAACCTCAACGCCTCTGGCACTGCCGAAGCCAGTCTCAAAGTTGATCCACGGGCGCTGCACGGACTTCGCGCTGCACAGGACCAGCATGATGTCGCAGCTTTGAAGCGCGTTCGTGATACGGTCCAGCCATCGTGCGCCGTAGGTAATGCTCTTTTCGTTCGAGGAAACGAACACCTCAATCGCGCCGAGAAAAGCGTGCTCAAAGAAATCTTTCAGCAGGCTTGCGGCTTCTTTTTCTTCCGAGATATGAGAAATAAATAAAATCGGCTTTTTGCTTCCCTTTGCCATAATACACCTCCGAGGTCGTATAGTACAAATTATACGCGCTTTGCGAAGGCGTGTAAAGAGAAATCACTCTGCATCCCGAATGATCTCCTCGACGAGCGGCTCGCACTTCGTCCTGATCTTTCCCATAAACTTCGGGTCGGCGAACTCGTGCGTGAAGATTGCGCGCCCGAGCAGCTTCTCGCAGAAGCGATGCACGTCCTTAAAATCGGGGACCAGCAAAAAGCCGGTGTAAGCGGATAAAATAACAGCTTCTTTGTGTGTCATAGTTGCTCCTTGTAGACTTCCTCAATTATTATTATAGGCGGACAAAACGGACAAAGCGGACAAATCTCAAATTTTTTTGAAAATTCTCGAAAATTCTTTTCGCAGCGCTTCTGGCGACTTGTAACCGCCCATCTCACGCATAATGACCTTCCACCTCGTCCCGTGCTTCATGACACATCGGGCGAGCTTCTGAGGGCGGTAGGCAAGCCTGCCCACAAACGCTTCGACCTCCGCCTTTTGCACTTCAAGTTCCCGAATGCGTTCTGCGTGTTTCGGGTTCGGCAAGCCCTGCACGGTAACGCTGTGCAGGTTGAACGGGAACTCGTCCGCGCTTGCCTGCACCACGTCGCTGACCGCCGCGCCGTCCTTCGCTTTCAGCTCTTCGATTTCCGCGCAGATGTCGGGGTATTGCTCCAAAAGTTCTTTCGTCATCGCATCCCTCCTCAAAAATCACATTGCCACAAACGCCACCGCTGCGGCGAGGCCCACTAAGCCAAGCACCACCATGGCTTTTACACATCGCTCAAGCCCGGCAATATTGTCCGCTGCGTCGTACTCCCGCGACTTGCGCATCACGATGCACTCCGTGAGCGTCGCCGCGATTACGAGCACGACCAAGATGATTTTATCCATTGTCCTCACTCCTTTCATTTGGGCTACTCGGCAACGGCATCCAATGCGTGATGGTCTTTACACGTGTACCATACACACACCACCAATCACCAACATCTTTGTAGCCCTGCTCAACCTTTCCGTTCTTTCGCGCAACGATCACACGTTTGCCACCTTCTGGCAGTTTCTCTTTCACGGAGATCCATCTGCGTGCATTTAAGTGCTCAACCGCCTCCCTGATAACCGCGCACCCATGCACGCCGCAGTTATGCTCATGCCCGCACCCGAAGCAGCACAAGGAGTCTGCCAGCGATCCGGTCTCCGATTTCATACGCGTGAGCGCCTTAATGAGTTCATCTGTTGTCATATCTGATCTTCCTTTCATGTTTTCTTTTCACAGCCTGCCGTGCTTCGTGATAGAAGTACAAAGCATCCATCGCTTTGGCTTTGCGCTGAAGCTCGTCTTCTCTCTGGCGACAGTAGTCGCGGTACCGCTTGCAAGTGCTGTGGCATGTCCCACGCTCATCGGCATATCTTCCCGGGCACTCCCTCGGGCAGCAGGTCAGGTTCATGGCTCTTTCGCTCCTTCCACTTCCGCAAGCCGCGCGTTTATCACGCTGTAGCTTTCCGTATCGTGCAGGATCGCGGTGTGCTGCGGAACGCCGTGCTGAAAGTTGAATTTATAATCGACCGGCACATATAACCCCCCGCGCCAACGCACAAGGTCGCTTTCGTCCCACTTGACTGCCCACCACACGCCTGCGTAGTCCGTTTTAAGGCTCGCTCTCTGGCAGAGCCGTATGTAATCATTTCGCTCCATTTTTTTCCACCTCAAAACGGCAGGTCTTCCATCGCGAGCGGCGAGACGCTCTCTTTTTCCCAGCCATAGCGAAAATCGTTCCGTCCGGCGGCGCTGTACACGCGTTTGGACTTTTCGTCGTACCCCACCGCAATCGCGTTGTCGTTCAGCGCAAGCTTGCCGGTCATGCGGTTCTTGAGCACCAGAAGCTTTCCGCCTGCGGGGGCGTCTTCGCCGTTTTTCACGTAGCTGATGACCGTATCGACACGGTTCGTGATGTCTGCCGAGCCGGAAACCGCATCATTCTCGCTCACGTCGCCCTGTGTCTTGCGCGGATGAGCGACGAGCAGCACCGCAATGTTGTGCTTTACGGCGAGCTGTTTTAACTGCCGCACGAAATGCGATTGTTTTAAATACTGTGTGTCGGTGGAAGCCGCGTCGATCGCCGTCATGAGGTTATCGATGCACACGAGGTTGATGCCGTAACGGCATACTGCCTGTTCGACCGTATCGAGCAGCGCCGCATCCTCATCGTCCACCGCATTGTTGTCGTAAATGTACGCCCTGCCGCGGTACCATTCGCCAATCTGCTCCGTCACGTCCTCGGGCAGGCGGTACACGGCGTCGGAAAACTGGTTGTAGCTCGTCTCCACGTTCTGTGGGCCCGCAAGCTGCATATCGAGCCAGCGGCGGAAATGGTAATCCGGCAATTCGCCCGAATACGCCAGCACGCGCAGTCCCTGATTCAGTGCTTCGGCGGCGAGCTGCGACACCACGGTGCTTTTGCCTTCGCCGCGTTTGCCCGTCACGAGGATCACCTGCCCGTAGTACAGCCCGCCGATCACACGGTCGAGCATTGCAATGCCGGTGTTGATTTTCGGCAGCTTGGAAAGATCCACCGCCGCCACGTCCGCGAGCTCCTTGATGTGCGTCACCGGGATGATGCGCGCGTTTGCCACAGCCTGCCGCAGCGCTTCTGTGCCGTACTTGCGCAGAATGTCGTTCGCGTCCTTCTCGCCGAGGTAATCCGCCTGCCGCACGACCTTCACAGGCTTCGGCAAGCGGCGGGAAAGCGCATCGACCAACGTGATCTTGCCCTTTTCGCAATCGCCGAAGACGATGACCTCCGCAAAGCCGTTGATCCACTCCCAAACGTTTTCGAGCCACGTAAAGCCCATTGCGCCGGTCGGCACGCTGACTGCGTTTTGTATGCCGGCTTCGGTGAGGCTCAGGCTGTCGATCTGCCCCTCCGTGATGACGAGCCGGTCTTTGCCCTCGCAGCGGTCCATCCCAAACAGGATCGGCATCGTGTCTTTTTCCGACCACTCTTTGTTTCGGTCGCGCCCTTTCACGAAATCCGTCTTGCGGTATTTCACGAACTGCATCACGCCGTCGCCGTCGTAGAACGGAAAAACCAGAATGTTGTCGTGCCCGCGCTGCGTGGTGATGCGGTAGCGCTCCGTCACTGCCCGGCTGATGCCGCGGCTTTCGAGATACCGTACTGCGGGGTTTGTCACCTTTACGGGGCGCTGCGGCAGCGTGCGGTATTTTTTCTTTCGGCCATCATCAAACTCCAGCGGGTAACCGAAGTCCCGGGCGAGCTGCACCAGATGCCCCTGCGCCCCGCACCCGGCACGGAAGCACTTGAACGTTCCGTTTTCCAGATTGACCGAAAACGTGTTTTTGTCGTGTCCGCCGCCCTTGCAGTACGGGCACCAGCGGAAAAACAGCTCCTCGCCGCGCTCATGTGTTTCCGCACCCAGCGCCGAAGCCAGACCGTAAACGTCCGACCGCTTGAATTCATACGGCATGTCAGATCCCCCTCTCCGCGTAGTAGGCGTCTGTCAGGTTGCCCTCGTCGTACGGGAACTCTTCGCCCGAAGGGCAATTTGCGGCGCAGCCGCCTTCTTCCTTTCTTTTAGAGTACGTAGTACTCTTCTTATATTCTTCTATTGTTGTTAGTTGCTTGTTAGGCTGTTTGTTACCCGTTTGTTTTTGGGTTGCCATCGGCTTTGTTACTTCTTGATATGTATTGTAATTATTCACAGTGATAATGCGGCATTTTTGCGTTGACACGTTTGTTATTTCGCCTGTTGCTTCAAGATGCTTCAAAGCTGTTCTGGTTTGTTGAATTGTGAGCCCCGTTTCTTCCGACAATTTCGCTAACGAAGTTACGAACTGTCCGCGCTTGATTTTTGTGCCATTTACACATCCGATTTTCCAATTTGCACGAAAAATGCAATGGATAAACAGCACTTTTGTCGGAACGTCTCTGTACCACTCCCAATCGGTCATTTTGCGGTCGAATTTTACGAATCCGTTATTGCTTGCGGGCATTCCATCACTTCCAATCGTTCTTTCAGCTCACGATAGAGAACCTCGCGGATCAATTTTCCGGTCGTTGCGGGCTCGCAGAAAATGATCTGGCAGTTATACCTTGCAAGCCATGCCGTAAGGCTCGCGACAAATGCCTTCGGCTGCATACGGCTGCGGTACTTGCCCGCATACGCCTTTTCCCATGTGCCGTTTTCAATGAGCAAATAGAGCTTTGCATCGGCATTTTTGGCGCGGATAAACTCGCGCTCAAAGCGATCACGGCTGCGGCAGAAGCACCCGCACAGCTCGTCCAGGTCCATTTTGCGCTCAATGGCAACAGATCCGGATAAGTCCAGCTCCGTACCGTCTTCGAGCGTGCAGGCAGCGGAATAGTCGCCGAAATCAAGCTTGCGGCGGATATACGGCGCGCCGATCGCGTCCATGCGTTTCCGAAAACGCGGTGTAGACTGCTCTCTGGTATCGACGAGAACTGTCATCTGCTCCAACGCCGCCTTTACTTCAAACGGTCCCATCAAAACGGCAGATCGTCGTCTGCGATGATCTCGACGTTTTCAGGTGTGGTCATCGGCGCAGTGTGCACGCTGTCGGAAGTCTTCTTCAGCGGCTTTGCGGCAGGCACCTTGAATTTGCCCTGGCGGATGCGGTCAGCTTCGATGAAGCGCAGCGCTTCCGTTCTCCAGCCGCCGCGGCCCTCGTATTCCCATTCTTTCGAGCGGAACAAACAGCCGACGATCTTGCCCTTGAGCTTACGCTCGTCCCAGTCCCAGCGATAACCGTTGTTGCTTTCCTCAATGGCTTCAATGGCAGCTTTCAAATAGCTCGCCGTGCGCTCCTCCTGCTCTGCATTGGCACCGTTTTCATCCGGCAGGTAAAGTTCCAGCACACCGCGCCAGCGCTTGTCCTCGGTGTTCTGTGCGCGGTAATCGTTCGCGTAGAAGTCCTTATACCGGCCCTCAGCGATGTCAAGCGAGACGCGGAGCTTTTCAAAGCTGCCGCTATGGTCCTTGCGCTCGTATTCCTTCACCTCCGCGCCCATGATGCGGCACACATAGCCGCCCGGCGGGAGCTGCTCGAACTCCGCCGCTGCCTTTACCTTGTCCCAGTTTCCGTACTTTCTCATTTCGGTTCCTCCCTAAATTTCGAAGTATTCGCGGATCTTCGTGTCCACGAATTTTAAATCATTGTCAATTTCCAAATCGAACATGTCCATCGGGCTTTTCGCCGTAGTGTAACCGTCCGACTGCGTTACAAAATAATGCCTCGTGCCGTCTGTCTGGCACAAAAGAACGATGCTGAACAGCCCCTCAACGGTCAATTTTTCATCTAACATTTTACCGACCGTCTTCGCTTTCAGCTTTCCGTTCGCGTCCGTTTCCGTGTGGTGCAAGAAATAAACGATCACGTCGTCCGGCAGACGATCTATCACAAATTTGATAAGCGTGTAAAAGTTCAGCGCCATGTCCGTAAATTTCTGGTAGCCGGTCTCTTTGGCATGACTGAACATTTCAAAGCAAAGCAGATATTGGCTGTCGTCAATCGCGAAGCTCTTTTTGTCGCTTTTTTGCATACCGGCCATGATCTTGCCATAGTCGCTTATCGTGGCTTTCGGCAACTTTTTGCGGAATGGCAGAGGCTTACCGGCTACATTAAAAATACTGATTTCGCTCGGCTCAAAATTACGCAGCGAAGTCGATTTCCCGCTGCCGCTCTCACCTAAGATCAGAACGGGGATACCCATTATCGCACTTCCTCTCCGGGGGTCAGCGGGCAGCTGGGCCCCACATATTTTTCCGGCTGGAACACCGGCTCTTTGTTGAGCTGGCAAATACGCTCGTTTCCGGATAAGTACGGGCAGTATTTGCAGCAGATGTATTCGCGCCCGTTCCAGTCCACCGGAAACAGGACTTCGACGGTCGAAACGCCGCGTATGTAGCTTTTTACGCCGTGTTCAAATGCCATATTTCTCCTCCATGAATTCCGCGAAATCGCCCTTGTTCATGGCTGTGAAGCGCCGCATTTCATCGCGCTGCATTTCGCTGTTTTCCGTAGCGAAAAGCCACTTCGCGGCGAACAGCTTCTCCGGCTTGCCCTGCGCGGCGAAGAACCAGTCTAAATAAAATTCCGTCTGCGTGGTAAAATTATCCGAGATAAATTTAGCGAAGTCGCCGGATTCTGCATGCTCGAACCAGTATTTGCGCCGGCAGGCCGGGCACAGCAGCCGCTCGCCCACTCGCTTCAAATCGTCGGCCGTATAGCCGCATTCCTCGCAGGCCTCCGGCTCTGAGCCGTACCATGCTTGCGGCGGCTCCGGATAGCTGCCCCCGCCCGCTTCTCGTGTGTCAATGGTGTTCATTAAAACTCCTCCTTGAGCACGCGGCGAATGGCGTGGTTTCTGGCTTTATTTTCGATTTCTGTCAGTTTATCGGTCGAAAGCTTTTGCTTCTGAGCTATGTAATAAATTACGGATACGACCGCGCCGTATACGGCAGTTAAATCATCTCCGAGTTTAATATTCGCGGTTACGTCGACGCCGCCGTCCGGGTTTTGCTCTGCGAGCAAGAAAGACCCCTTGACATTCTCAAGAATTTTGTCTATACTCAAATCAGAGTATTTATCCGACTCTTTCGCCGTTTCGACTGCTGCAACAGCCGGAGCGGCATTTTTCTTTTGAATGAGCTTTTCGTAAAGGCTCTGGGCGTCGTCGCGCAAGCTCTCGATATCGATAGAGAGGTCGCTGTACAGCTCCGTTTCTTCGCTGTTATCCGCGACGTTCATCGCCGCTTTCAACGCGTCCGCCATGCCGTCGAAGGCGGCTTCTACTTTGTAATACAGGTTCATGCGTTTCTTTCCTTTCTTTTTCTGTACGCATTGATGTTCACGATATTCCCGCACGACCGTGCGGCTTTTCTTTTCCTGCGCTGCGCGGCGACGAGCCGGTCGATAACGATCTGGAGCCCGAGCACGGACCCCATGACCGCCCCGATCAGCATCGCAAAGCCGAGCAGCTTGACTAAAATCATGCTTTACACTTCCTTCCAGAATCTAAATCTTCGGGTGGGTCACGCGGGTCCTGCCGTAACCTTCCGGCTTCTCGCCCCAGTCAAAGTTTGTCAGATGCAGGCCATAAGTTTTACGCCACATCATGTCCAGCGCCGCTTCCACGCATCTGCGGTTCTGCGCCACCTGCTCCGGCGTCTCGTCTAAGTATCGTACAATCACCGTCGGCGTGCCGAGATCGCGCTCTTTGCGCTTTTTAGGGGCTTTCTTCGCGGTCGTTTCTTTCATGAAAATCACCTCTTTTCTTTTTATGCGGTGTCGGTTTGTCCATATCCCGCAGCCCTCCCACCTGCCGCCCGTTCAATGACAAGAAAATAATCACTTCGGCGCAAACAAAATGAAATCATTGGAGGTAAGTTCCGGGCGGCATGGGGCAAGGCTGCGGGGCGGGTTATCGGATTACAGTAGCTTTCTCAAAATCAGTTTGATAAGGAATGTTAAAGCTATGTAGCCGAGCATCTCTAAAAAATCATCCGTTTTTCTCATCTTCTTTCTAAAACATTCTTTATGTCTTGTATTTCTCTCCTTTGCGCTATATACTGAATGTATCGAAAGGAGGTGAAACCTCATGTATGAAACAGTTGAATGTCAATATTTGCAAACCGGTGATACTGTTTACGCTTCTTTAGAACTTCCTCGAACTTGCCCGCATTGCAACGCAGGTTATGCTGGTAAAACTACTTCTGCGTCGGCGTTGAATTTAGATTCTAATGTAATAGCTGCATCTCATTTTTGCCCAGCTTGTTCAGAATATTTTTTTGCAACATATTGGTTTTTTTCACCTAATGAACGTTCCCGACTTAAAAGCATATATCCAACTGCAAATTTTAAGCCTACAACTTTCAGTGATCGGCTATCAAATATTTCTCCCAAGTTTGTAGAAGTTTACAATCAGGCATCCAGAGCTGAACACGAAGGCTTGAATGAAATTTGCGGTATCAGTTATAGACGTGCCGAAGAATTCCTTGTAAAAGACTTTGCCAAACATCTGTATCCGGACAAAGCCGAAGAAATTATTAAGAGTTCATTAAGTCAGTGCATTTCTAAATACATTGAAAATTCCAATGTCAAAGAAATGGCAAAACGAACTACATGGCTCGGCAACGATCACGCGCATTATGTTTCTAAGCACCCAGATCAAGATTTAAGCGACTTAAAAGCCCTTCTATCTTTAACCATAAAATGGATTGATATGGAGTTGGAAACAGCGGAGTATATCAAAGCCCTTCCGTAAGTTCATCTTCTCTCACGTCTTCAAACTCAACACTCAAGTCAAAACAACGAAGCTGGTGCATTGTTTTACTCAATGCGGCGGCTTCTTTTTCTGCCTGTTCAAGCAACTGCTTAAACGCCTTTAAGTTCGTGACGCTGATTTTCAGTGTAGAACCAATAATGTATGCGTTGTCTTGTAATTTCACACTCTCCCCTCCTCTCACCTCTACATCACAGCTCATTCATCATCATAAAACTGCGTTCACTCACAACCACCCTAGCAATTTAGATACCGGCTCAAATGCGATCACCAAATAGATAAACAGTGCCCACAAGGTTCCGAAAATCGAGACAAGTACTGAATCTTCATGAATTGCTTTGATGCTGAACATCAGCGCCATCAGTAAGGTCGATGCCCCGCAAAGCATTGAAGTTATGTACGAGTTAAGGAAAAATACAATGTTCATTTTCCTTGCCTCTTATCCCATTCATCCCATTCATCCATCATCTTCTGAAGCCGTGCTATTCTTCGACGGGTCTCAATATTACGCTTGATTATGAATGCATTGACAATCCAAATAACCGCCGTGAAAACGACAGAAAAAATTATGTTCATTTTTTACTCCTTGTCTTTATCATAGAGCTGTCTACGCATCTCTTCCGCTCGCAATTTCAGCTTTTCAACCGTGAATTGCATCTGCACCATTTCGCGAATATTCTTCGCGTTGATTTTGGCACTTATCCAAGAGACAACAGTTAAGACCACTATGTAGACAATCCAGAATATTGCACTACTCATTCTTTTCGCCTCTTTCTTTATGTCTAGTACGCTAGACAATCAAACGAAAAAAATTTCGCTGACTTTTTTGCCAAGGGCATCAGCTATTTTAATTAAGGTTTCCGTAGTGGTCACAGCAAGTGTTCCACATTCTAAACCCGATATTGTAGCTCGAGATATGCCAGATCGTCTTGTTAACTCTTGCTGTGTGAGATGTTGGGATTCTCGAATTGCTTTTACCTTATTTTCCAATCTATCACCTCCTTGACCTTAGTCTAGCACACTAGACAAACTTTGTCAAGTACGTTTTACAAAATTCTTGACTTTTACATTTTTGTAGTGTATAGTGTAGTTGACAAAGCAAGAAAGCGAGGTGATTTTAGTGACATTAGGAGATCTGATTAAAGAGTACCGCTCCGATCATAAGTTAAGTATGGATGAGTTTGCACAGCGTTCAGGACTAAGCAAAGCATATGTATCTATTTTGGAGCGCAATGTAAATCCATCAACAGGGAAACCCGCTGTTCCTTCTTTAGAAACTATTAAAGGTGTTTCTTCCGCCATGGGAATAGATGTTAATGATTTAGTTTCTGCGCTTGATGGTGACCAAATTATCTCCCTTGTTCCCTCTAAAGCAGACACAGACCTTGATAATATCCCGCCCGGCTTCATTCCGCTGCCGAAAACATACAAAGTTCCGCTCGTTGGGCGCATTGCCTGCGGTACGCCGATCACGGCTGAAGAAAACCTCGAAGGCTATATAGATGTACCCGTTGACCGTCAAGTAGACTTCGCGTTGCTGTGTGAGGGGGACAGCATGGTTGATGCCGGCATTAAGAACGGCGACGCCGTGTATATTCGTAAGCAACCGACCGTAGAAAACGGACAAATTGCCGCTGTGCGTATCAACGGAGAAGCGACCTTAAAGCGCGTGTATATCAACGGAAATACAATGGTACTCCAGCCTGCAAACGCAAGCTATCCCCCGCTCACTTATTCACTCTCCGACTTAGAAGACGTAGCCATTGAGGGGCTCGCCGTCGGCTTTACACATTGGTTTTAGTCAAAAATGAATAAGAGAGGTATATTTTATGGGTTTACTTGATATTTTTCGCGCTGGTAAAATCCGGCAGGAAAACGAAGCATTAAAGTTGCAGAATAATTTCTTGATACAGAAAAATGCTTTTCTGGATAAGAAACTGCATGATCTCGGCTGCGAAACCTATGAACAGGTGCAGCAAAAATGCGTAGAAGTGCAAAAGCAGATCGGTCAGCATGAAATCGAGCTGGATAATCTTGCAAAGCGCTATGAAACAGCAAATGCGGATTTAGCCGAGACCACGAATTCTCTCTCCAAAACGGAAAAACAACTCCAGAGTGCAAATCAGCGCCTGCGCAAAAGCAAGGAACTTTACAAAGCCGTAATGTCCTGTGTTGAAAACTTCACGACATTTGACATTTCCCCGTATAATTGCAAAATCCCGGACGTGAATTTAAAAGAAGCTGATGAGCTCGCCCCGTCGGTCATTCTCAAGCTGCACAGTATGGACGTGCAGTCCCTGCGCAAAGCCTACCGAGAGAACGACCGTCAAATTGAAAGCGTCATGCAGCGATACGCACAACGCTACACCACAAAGGCAAACCAAGCTATTTATAAGCTGATGACCATTGCGCTTCGTGCTGAATTGCAGAACATTCTGACTGATTTGAAATACGAAAAGCTGGAGAAAGCGCTCGAGAACGTGCGGTCAATGACGGCTAAGTATTTGCAAATTGCGTCAGACGGTAATCAATCCATTGCCGGAACGCTCACAAAGTTTATCGGTGAATTGGAATACCTCTTTTGCAATGCTGTAAAAATCGAGTATAACTACTACGTCAAGAAAGAACAGGCACGCCAGGAGCAACTTGCTTTGCGCGAACAGATGCGGCAGGAAGCCGAGGAGCGTAAGGCTCTCGAAGTGGAAAAGAAGAAAGTCGAAGCTGAAGAAAAGAAGTATCAGAACGAGATTGAAAAGCTCTTTGCGCAGGCTGAAACCGCGAACGATGTTGAAAAAGAGAAATTACAGGCGCGCATTTTGGAGTTGCAGGCACAGCTTTCCGATGTCGCCGTGCAGAAAGAAAGAATTGCTTCTCTCGCAAACGGCCGCGCCGGCAATGTGTATATTATCAGTAACCTCGGTTCGTTTGGTGAGAACATGTTTAAAATCGGCATGACACGCCGCCTTGAACCGCAAGATCGTATCGATGAGTTGGGCAGCGCAAGCGTACCGTTTAAATTTGACGTGCATAGCTTTATCTTCTCGAACGATGCCGTCGGTCTCGAAGCAAAGTTGCATGAGATGCTCAATAGCAAGCGCGTGAACAAAGTCAACCGCCGCAAAGAGTTCTTCTATACTTCCATCGATGAGCTCGAAAAATTGGTGCAGGAGATTGAGCCCACTGCCGAATTCAACCGCACCATGATCGCCGAAGAATACCGTCAGTCCCAGTCTTCCGACGTTATCTATACCGATGATGTTACGGACGATGACGAGGACGAAGAAGAATAAGTACGAAAGGAAGCGCCAAACATGAAATTCGGCATTCGGAAGCCCAATTACAAAGCACGGTTCAAAGCGCGCACTACCGGCAAGCTGAAAAGGAAAATGAAAAAAGCGGTCAATCCTTTCTACGGCAAAAAGGGCGTTGGATTTATCAAAAGCCCCTCAAAATCGGTCCAAAGCGCGATATATCACAGAACCACCGTGGGCGTACCCTCTGTTCTCCCGAAATCGAAGTCCCACAAGACTTCGCCTGCAAGTAAGTCACCGTCGCCAAAACCGACAAGGGTCTCGCAAAGCCCTCAAGTCGTTCCTGTGTATTCTGCAAAAACCTATAAGACTACCGGCACGGTTTTGTACATAGTCGGTATCATCGCTTTGCTGCTTGGTCTCGTTACCATTGCTGTTGGCGGCGCATTTTTCATCGTTTTGGGCATTGTTTGCATCGTAATCGGTCACCGTTATAAAAAACAAGCACCCGATACGAATAAAACCGAGCCACCTCAAACATAAAATAAGTCACCTTTTCATGCAGAAGGTGTGGATAGAAATAACACACTGACCGAAGTCATACAGAACTCCGACGGTCGCCCTCTCCCGAGGGCGTGGATAGAAAAGAAAAAGCCCCGCTGTGGGGTAAAAAGTTGAAAAATGGAAACCCAACATGTTATAATAATCATAGAGAAGGAGTTGATTTTATGCCGACGATTTCAATGTTCAGAGGAATTAAAGTTTGTATTTATTGGAGCGACCACATGCCGCCGCATTTCCATGCGTTTTATGGCGGTGCCGAAGTCCTCGTATCCATCGAAGAACTGGAAGTGTTAGAAGGCTCAATGCCTTCCAAGCAACTGAAAATGCTTCTGGGCTGGGCGGCTTTCCATCAAGAGGAGCTCCGCGAGAACTGGGAGCTTGCAAGAAATCAGCAGGAGTTGTTCTCCATCGAGCCGCTGAGATAAGGAGGTTATACCATGGCAAACACAGTTGAATATTATCTTTCCAAAGGATTTGACCGCAGAGCCGCAGAATACTTTGCAGGCGGAAAGAAAAAGATCGTCGGTGTCGTTGCCAACCGTGACTTCACCCTGACAATCAGCTTTGATAACGGCGAAAAACGGCTTTACGATATGCGCCCGCTTCTCAAAAAAGGTACCGTTTTTGAGCCGTTCACCGATATGAAAAATTTCAGCCGGGTCTATGTAGACGACACCCACAGCATTGCGTGGGATATTGACCCGAATGTGGACAGCAATAAGGTCTGGAACAATAAAGTTGACCTTTGCGCAGATGAGTGTTATATCGACAGCGTGCCGATGAATTGAAGCCCGCCACAACACAAAAATAAAAAAGCCCCGCCGGTGCTACCAACACCGACGAGGCCGCCCGGCGAACCGGGTGGACAATATAGTCCCAGACAAGCTATATTGTACCACCTGCCCCGGGCAAAAGCAATAGCCCGGGCATTTTTATGCCCAAAATTAGTCGTTCTCTTTTGAGAACGTGGATAGAAATAGGACGTGTATAGAAATAGCCGCATATAAATAGAGCGGGATAAAAACAGGAGGTACATAAACAATGAGATACGCGATATATCTGCGCAAAAGCCGTGCGGATGATACGTCCGAGCCGCTGGAGGTGACCTTGCAGCGCCACCGCCAGATGCTCGAAAAATACATGCAGCAGCACGACATCGCCGTGCAGGACGAAGACGTTTTTGAAGAAGTCGTCTCCGGCGACAGCCTTTACGCGCGTCCGCAAATGCTGCGTCTGCTCGAGGCCGTCGAAGCGGGCACATACACCGGCGTTCTGTGCGTGGATATACAGCGCCTCGGGCGCGGTTCCATGCAGGACCAGGGCATGATCTTAGACGCATTCAAGTGGTCTGACACGAAGATCATCACCCCCACGCGCACCTATGACCTCTCGAACGACATGGACGAAACCTACACCGAATTCGAGAGCTTTATGGGACGGCAGGAGTATAAGATGATCAAAAAGCGCCTGCGCCGCGGATTGAACGCGACGATCGAAAACGGCGGCTATATCGCGAACGCACCGTATGGCTACGATAAAACCAAAATCGGCAAAACGCCCTCACTCAAAATCAACGAAGCCGAAGCGAAGTTTATCCACATGATCTTCGACCTCTACCAAAGCGGCATGGGTACGGCGACCATCGCAACGACGATCGATCGGCTCGGTGCAAGGCCGCACCGCGGCGAGCATTTCGCGCGCTCCACGGTGCTCAAGATACTCAAAAACGACGTGTACCGAGGGAAGATCGTCTGGAACCGAAAGACGTGCGTGCGCCCCGGACAGCGCGGAAACGAGCAGCACCTCACGATCTACAACGCCCCTGAAAAGTGGACTGTTGTTGACGGGCTGCACCCGGCGATTATCGACAACGAACAGTTTGAAGCCGTACAGCGGATCCTTGCAGGGCACTATCACCCACCTGCAAACACCGGCAAGCGCATAAACCCCTTAGCCGGTCTCGTACTTTGTGGAAACTGCGGGCGGCCTTTGCAGCGCATTGCAATCCAGTCTGCCGGAGGGCCCTTGCTCGGCTGCCAAGTGCCCGGGTGCATCGTGTCCAGCAAGCTCGAATACGTCGAGCAAGCCGTTCTGCTGGAAATCCAAAAGGAGTTTGATAAGCTCTGCGCCAACGCGGAGCAGAAGCAGCAGGAAAGCCAAATTGACTACGCAGCCATGGCGAAGTCCATAGATACCGAGATCAGTACGGCACATCAGCAGCTCGGCCGCCTGTACGATCTGGTGGAACAGGGCGTGTACACCATCGAGGTGTTCAACGAGCGACGCGGCGCCTTGCTCAGCCGCATATCGGCGCTGGAAGATGAACGTAAGAACCTTGTCCCGCCCCAACAGCTCGACCTCGAAAAAATGCGTGCCAACATTGAAGCCGTGTTCGACGCCTACCCCACCGCCGACTTCAATACGAAGAACCAACTACTGAAATCCATCATCGATAAGATCGTATATAACAAGCAAAAAGGCGTTCAACCAAAAGGGTTTACCCTCGAGGTTTTTTTACATTGCCTGTACTTATAGCTTGCGCAATGCTTTGATAAAGACTGCTTAGAGGATTTACGTGTGCTGTTTCCCGCCTCGGTGCAGCCCGTTGTGGACGCTTCCGCTAATGTGCGGGTGCGGGACGTTGATGTAATCTCTGTGTACATTGATATGCAGCCGATCCCCTTTAACCGCGGGTATTATTCCATTGATCTCACGTTTTTCTTTGACGTATCTTTGGAGCTGTACGGCGGCGCGACAGTGGGCTGCGAACGCGTGAGCGGTATTTCAATTTTCAATAAGAAGGTCATTCTCTACGGCAGTGAGGGCAACGTGAAGATGTTTACAAGCGAGAGCTGCCGTGACGAAGCCGATTTACAGGGCAATAAGGTCTTACCCAAGGCGACTGTGCAGGTCGCGCAGCCGGTGGCGCTTTCCGCAAAGCTTTGCGAGCACTGCCGCTGCGGCTGCGAGCCCTGCTGCGTGATCCCGGACTGCATTGCAAGCCGTTACGGCGGCGCGTTTGAAACGGTAGAGCAGAAAAACACCGTATACGTGACGATCGGCCTATTTACCATCGTGCAGATTGTGCGAAATGTGCAGATGCTCATTCCTGCGTTTGATTTCTGCATTCCGGATAAGGAATGCGTCACCTCCGGCGACAATCCCTGCGAGCTGTTCCGCAAGATTGATTTCCCGACCGACGAATTTTTCCCGCCGAAAGCGAGCGACTGCGGCTGTGGCTGCGGCAGACAAAATTAGAACCGCATTTGAATAATATAAGCCGTGCACTTTGAAAACAGGTGCACGGCTTACTCTTTTTATACTTTTGTCAGTCTTGCGAAGTTTGCAAACAGCTTTTTGGTGCCGACTTTGTCAAACGCGACTTCGAGCAGCGTATCGTTCGCCATCAGCGTGGCGGAAACGATGAGCCCCGTGCCGAACGCCTTGTGCAGGACAGTATCGCCTACGCGGTATGTACCGGCAGGCGCGGGCTTTACGCGCGGCTTCGGCGTGAATCCGCCGGCTTCTGCAACGGATTTTGTTTTCGGTGCTTCCCCGAACGGCTTCGCGCCGCCGAAGCTTGGCATAGAGACCGGGCGCGCGCTGTAATCGCGGGAGCGGGTGTGCTCGATGAGCATCTCCGGGATTTCTTCCACAAAGCGTGAAACGCGGTTGCGGTTCGTCATGCCGAAGATCATGCGGGATTCCGCGTGGAAAATGTACAGCTCCTCTTTTGCACGCGTGATGGCAACATACGCTAAACGGCGTTCCTCCTCCACTTCGGACGGTACATATACGCTCGCCATGCCCGGGAAAATGTTTTCCTCCATGCCCGGCAGGAACACCACCGGGAATTCGAGACCTTTTGCGGAGTGCACCGTCATGAGCACGACGGAATCGGCGTTATTATCGTAATTATCGATGTCCGTAATGAGCGAAACTTCTTCGAGAAAATCCGAAAGCGTGCCTTCGGGGTTCTCCTCCTCAAAACGGCGCAGGTTGGAAGCAAGCTCCTGCACGTTCGCGGCGCGGTCTTCTGCGGATTCCGGGTCGTCGGTCTTAAGAAAATTCAGGTAATCGATGCGCTCCACAAGCTCGTCATAAAGCTCGCCGAGCGTGACTTCTTCGTCGTTGTTGAGCTCGATGAGTCCCTGCATCTGTGCGGCGAAAAGCGTCATTTTGTTTGCGGCACGGGACAGTGCGGGATAGTCTTTCGCGTGCGAGACGACCTCAAACAGTGTCTCACCCGTCTGCTGACCGATCTGCGCCGCGACTTCGACCGAGCGGTCACCAATGCTGCGCTTCGGCGTGTTGATGATGCGGCGCAGGCGCATTTCATCACTCGGATTGTTGATAACGCTCAAATATGCGATCATCTCGCGGATCTCACGGCGCTCATAGAAGCGCGTGCCGCCTATAATTCTATGCGGTACGCCGGACTTTGCAAAATTGCGTTCAAATGTCAGCGACTGTGAGTTCATGCGGTACAAAACAGCGTAATCGGAGAATTTCCGCCCTGCGGCAACGCCGTCTAAGATGATCTTCGTGATGCGCTCGGCTTCATCCGTTTCGTTTTCCGCCGTGTGCAGGTGGATCATGGCGCCGGTACCGTTCTGCGTCCACAGCGTTTTGCCTTTTCTCTCGGTGTTATGCTCAATGACGGCGTTCGCGGCATCCAGAATGTTCTGCGTCGAGCGATAATTCTGCTCCAAACGAATGACCGTCGCATTCTGAAACGTATTTTCAAAGCTCAGAATGTTTTCGATCGTCGCACCGCGGAATTTGTAGATGCTTTGGTCGTCGTCGCCGACCACGCAGAGGTTACCGCTTTTTTCGGCCAGCATGCGCACAAATGTGTACTGCGCATGGTTTGTGTCCTGATACTCGTCAACCATTAGGTAGCGGAAACGGTCCTGGTAGTATTCCAGAACGTCCGGGCACTTTTTGAAGAGCTCCACTACTTTGTTGATGAGGTCGTCAAAGTCCATAGCATCGGCGTCTTCCAAACGCTTTTGGTACGTTGTATACGCGCGGGAGATAATCTTTAATCTGAAATCGTCGCCGACCGTGAGGGCGTACTCAGCAGGCGAGATTAAAGAATCCTTTGCCCGGGAAATCTCGTTCAAAATCGATTTTGGCGTGATGTTTTTTTCCGAAATGTCGAGCTCTTTTAAGATGTTTTTCATCAAGCGGCGCTGGTCGTCGGTATCGTACACCGTAAAGTGTGAGGAATACCCGATGCGCTCGCCGTCACGGCGCAAAATACGCGCGCAGGTGGAGTGGAACGTCGATGCCCAAATGTCGTTGGCGGTCTCGCCCAGCATGGCGCACAGGCGGTCTTTCAGCTCGCCTGCAGCCTTATTTGTGAAGGTAATAGCCATGATGCGCCACGGCGCGCAGGCAGAAACACTCAAATGCTCCTGTGTTTCCGTTGTGAGCGGCATGCCGTTTTCAATATAAGCTTTGCACGCGGCAATATCATTTTCATCGAGATCGTCGCGCAGATAGGTGCTGTTGTACGCGTCGCCGTAGCGCAGGATATTCGCGATGCGGTTGATGAGCACCGTTGTTTTTCCGCTGCCTGCGCCTGCTAAAATGAGCAGCGGGCCGTTTACGATGAACACGGCTTGCTTTTGGCGGCCATTCATGCGTGCAAAGTCTTTTTCCAGCACTGCGCGGCGCAGTGCAAGGATTTCCGATTTATCCATATGTTCAAATGATCTCCGTTCTGTTGATTCTGTGTCTTCTCGTTTTTTTGTTTCTATCTTTACTATTGGTTTCTATTTTACTATATTTTGCGAAAAAGTTCAATCGAACATAGAAAATTCCCGGGGCTGGTTTAAAGCTCGCCTCGGGAGACTTATGTGTAAGTTAATATGACTTTACAAAGCAACTCGACTTTACAAAGTAGATGCGCTTTACATTACGCAAGCATTTTACGCACCATGTCGTAAAGCACGGGTTTCATATTGTCTATTGTATCCGGCTTATTTTCAATCATCGTGGCAAAGCAAGTGGAACCGATGAGCTCAACCACCAAAAACACGCGCTTATATAAGACATCTTCTGTGCAGCCCACGGCGAGCGAGCTGCTCTCAATGGCAGTGACAAGCTTGTCCCACAACGGGTCTTCTCTTAGATCAAGCTGCTTTTCAATCATCGGCCAGGAGAAATTGCGCTCTAAAAGCCGCAGTGTCAGACGGCTCCTTTTAAAGTATTCCACGATGTAATCAACCATGAGGATGATGTCTTCTACAAAAACGCCGGTCTTATGCTCTTCCGCATATTCATAGGCCTCACTCAAAACACGCGCGGAAATGCGGTATGTGAGCTGCTGCAGAAGCTGGGTCTTATCGTGAAAATACAGATAAAACGTACCCTTTGCGACGTTCGCTTTCTTTACGATCTCATCGACCGAGGTCTTGTTAACGCCCTTTTCAAGGAAAAGCTGATAGGCCGCCTCGAGCAGCCCCTCCTTTTTCTGTTCTTTTTTCTGTTCAACACCGCCGCACATGGCTGTGGCCTCCCAACATTCAAATCTACCTGTGTAATCACTTTATTTGTCTTATAGTATAAGGCGGATACACCGTAAAAAGCAAGCCAAAAACAACATTTTGTACAGATTTGAATAAAATGACTAATAGTCAATTTATTTTGCCTGCGCAGTTCGTCGTTTTAAATATTGACTATTAGTCATTTTTGGACTAAACTACATAACGAAATAAACGGGATGGTTCCCGAAGGAAAGGAGCGGTGCTAAATGGAGCACTTTGCACGATGGATCGTGAAGCGCAGAAAGCTGATTCTTGTTTTAGCGGTTCTGCTTTTGATCCCCTCGGTGTTCGGTGCGCTCGGCACCTACATTAACTACGATATTTTGACCTACCTGCCGAAAGATCTGGATTCCATGATCGGCGAGACGTATTTGGAGGATGACTTCAATATGGCATCGGTTTCCATGATTACGGTTGAAAACATGTCTACGCCTGATACCTTAAAACTGAAAAGCGATCTTGAAGGGGTCGAAGGCGTACAGAAGGTCATGTGGACGAGCGATTTTATCGATGTGACGACGCCGAAGGAAATGCTTCCGAGCGATATTCAGAAGTTCTTCTATAACGATTCCGGCGCAACGATGCTCATCGTTCAGTTCGATGCCCCGAGCGCAGATGCCAGAACGATGAACGCGCAGAAGCAAATCAAGAACATCTTGAATAAAGATTGCTTCATCGGTGGTATGTCGGCTATTTTGGAAGATACCAAGAGCCTCATCAATAAAGAAATGCCCTTGTATATCCTTTGCGCTGTGGGCGCTTCGTTGCTGATTCTGTTCCTCAGCCTGAAAGAAACGATTGTGCCGCTTATCTTCATGCTCGGCATGCTGTTCCCAATCGTCTATAACTTCGGCACAAACATTTTCCTCGGCCAAATCAGCTACATTACGGAAGCATTGGCAACGGTCCTGCAGCTCGGTGTTACGATGGACTTCTCCATCTTCCTGCTGCACCGTTACGAAGAAGAAAAGCTGACGGCGGCGTCCGATGAGGACGCCATGGTGGCGGCTATTAAAAAGACGTTTTCCTCCATTACCGGCAGCTCCCTTACAACGATTGCAGGCTTCCTTGCCATGTGCACCATGCAGCTTACGCTCGGCGAAGACATCGGCGTCGTCATGGCAAAGGGTGTTCTGCTCGGCGTTATCTGCACCATCACGGTTTTACCGTCCCTTATCATGACGTTCCGTCGTGCCATTGAAAAGCACACGCACCGCACGTTCATCCCGAAGCTCAAGCGTACCTCGAACTTCGTCGTGAAGCACCGTGTGCCGATTTTGATTGCGTTTATCATAATCTTCATTCCGTTCTTCATTGCACAATCAAAGACTTCCGTTTACTACACGATCTTTGATGCGCTTCCGCAGGACCTTCCCGGCATTGCAGGTACGAACCGCTTGAAGGAAGACTTCGATATGACAACGTCCCACTTCATCATTGTGGACGATACCCTTTCCGAAAAAAATCTCTCCGATCTTTCCGATGAGTTGAGCGGCGTGGACGGTATTCACCAGGTTTTGAGCTATGAAAAGTTCGTCGGCGGCGCGATCCCGGAAATGTTTATTCCTGACGACGTGCGCGACATCTTCGAGGCCGGCGGCCACAAGATGATCCTTGCAAACTCTTCTTATAAGAGCGGCAGTGACGAGCAAAATAACCAGCTCTCCGAAATGATCGATATTGTGAAAAAGTACGACCCGAACGGTGTCATCACCGGCGAAGGCGCGATGACGAAAGATTTGATCGAGGTTGCGGATGTCGACTTCAATAACGTCAACATCACAAGTATCATCGTCGTGTTCGTCATTATCGCCATCGTGTTCCGCTCCGCTTCTGTTCCGGTGCTGCTCGTTGCGGCGATTGAAAGCGCCATCATGATCAACCTCGGCATTCCGTATTTCACCGGCACGACGCTGCCGTTTATCGCAAGCATCGTTATCGGCACCATTCAGCTCGGTGCAACGGTCGACTATGCGATCCTCATGACTACGCGTTTCCGTGAAGAACGTAACGCGGGTCACACTGTAAAGGAAGCGGCTCAAATTGCCGTTGAACAGTGCAGTCAGAGTATTTTAACAAGCGGTCTCACCTTCTTCGCGGCAACGTTCAGCGTGTCCCTCGTCTCCCGTATGGAGCTCATCGGCGTGCTGTGCAAGCTCATCAGCCGCGGCGCACTCATCAGTATGGCAGTTATCCTGCTTGTGTTGCCGTCACTGCTCGTCATTACGGAGCCAATTCTCAGAAAGACCACGTTCCATTGGCTGAAAAAGCCCGAAATCACCGAGAAAAAGGCATAATCGATTCAGAGAAAGGATCTCGATCAATATGAGTAAGTATCTTACAAAATCCGTTGCGGCTACGATTTCCGCACTTCTCCTCCTCGGCTGCGCTGCCCCGGCCTTCGCGGCGGATGCTACCGTTGAGAAAAAAGAAACCTCTTATCTCATCCTGAACGCAGACGGTTCCGTGCAGGAGCAGATCACCAGCGATTGGCTGCACAGCGACGACGGTTTTGATTCCGTTACCGACGAAAGCGGCCTTTCCGATATCCAGAACCTCAAGAGCGACGTGATGCCGGAACAGTCCGGCAATACGCTCAAGTGGACGACGGACGAAACCGATATTTATTATCAGGGCAAGAACAGCGCACAGGCGCCGGTCGGCGTTTCCATCGAGTATACGCTGGACGGCAAGACGGTTACGGCCGATGAACTCAAGGGTCAGAGCGGCCATCTTGTCGCAACCGTTAAGCTGACGAACAACACCGGCGAAGAAGTGACCGTAAACGGTAAAAAGCGCACCGTTTATACCCCGTTCTTTACCGTTGCGGCGGCTGTGCTGCCGAGCGAAAACTTCAAGAACATCACGACAGAGCACGGTCTTGTGGAGTCTGATTCCAAAACGCAGGTTGCCTGCTACCTTGCGATGCCGGGCATGAAGGAAGCCGTCAGCGACCTGCTCCCCGACAGCTTTGATAAGCTCGACGACCTGATGCTCGATACCCTTACCCTCGAAGCAGATGTTACGGACTGCACCGTCCCGACGTTTCTCTTCGCCGCGGCTCCGAACCTTTCCGACCTCGACCTCGATGAGGTTTCCGACGAGCTTGGCGACACGATGGATGAGTTGACCGATGCAATCGATCAGCTGAAGGATGGTTCCGGCGCACTGGATGACGCTGTGGGCACACTTGTCGAAAGCCTTGACACGTTTGCTTCGAGTTACAGCCAGTTCGATGCCGGCGTGGACAGCGCTTTGAACGGCACGCAGACCCTTGCAAACGGCACGGAAAACCTGCTTGAAAACGCACAGCTCTTGGCAACGAAGACCGGCGAGCTTTCCCTCGGCGCTATTCAGCTGCAGAACAGTACCGCACAGCTTGCGGGCGTCATGAATCAGCAGCTTGTCCCGGGCCTTGTAGAGGCTTCCGAAAAGAAGACCGCGCTTGAAGACAAAATGACCGAGCTTTCCGGCAAGCTGGAGACCGTTGAAATCCCGGATATGACAGCACTCAAAGCACAGCTCGGCGCAGGCGCTGAACAGGTTTTCGATGGCGCGGCGAGCGGCGCAGCGAAAGCGGCTTCCGAAGCTGCTGCAAGCAATGCAGCAACAGTTGCTTCTCAGAAGACGGCGGAAGAGATCAAGGGCAACGTGCAGGCGGCTTCTTCCTCTGAAGATGTCACAAATGCAGCCGCAGCCCTTACGACACAGCTTTATCAGAGCGGTTACTCTGCAGGTTATCAGACTTCACAAGCTTATGTGGATGCGGTGAAGGCGGTTTTAGACAATGGCGGCCTTCGCTTTACAGCGGAACAGAAAGAGGCTATTTTGGCTACGCTTCCACAGGCGGAGCAGGCTTCTACCCCGAGCGCCGAAGTCATCAGTAACGGAACCGCGCAGGTTTCTGGCATGGTCGAGAAGATCGCTTCCGGCATCGATCCCGACGCCATCGCATCGGTTGTCGGCCCGAAGGTTGCTGAACAGGTTGCCCCGATTGTTACAGAAGAAGTAACGTCTTCCGATGACCTTGCGGCGGCAAAGCAGAGCGCTGTGCAGCAGGTTGCAGCGGCAATCCCGGACATTAACACCGATGAGCTCAAGAGTTTGATGGGTGAATTCAAAGACCTCTCCTCGCAGGCAGGCGAAATGATGGGCAGTGTTGATACGCTGACCGGCGCGCTGTATAACGCAGAGAATCCGGCAGATACCAACACGGTTGTCGGTGCGGCTAACGCGATTTCCGACGGTGCTGCAAAGCTTGGCAGCGGTGCTTCTCAGCTTGCAACCGGCACCTCTGCATTCGCAACCGGCGTAGGCACGCTCGATGCAGGCACCAACCAACTGCTCAGCGGCATGGAGACGCTCTCTTCCTCCAGCAAGACCGTATCGAATGCGATCGGTCAGTTCCAGACCGGCGGCGCAGAACTTAAAGACGGCACGTCTGAGCTCAGCGACGGCATGACAGAGTTCTCCGGTACAATCAACGATAAGCTCGACGGCTTCAGCGAAATTACCGACCCGGATTCCACGCTGGCACGCGTGATTGACATCATGAAGGATCGTGCGGACAGCTTCAAGGGCTCCGGCCGCGCAGACGGTACGGATATGACCGTAAGCTACGTAATGCGCACCGCAACGGACTCGAGCAGCAACAGCACGAGCACCACGGAAGAAACCACGACCGAGACTGAAACCAAAGACAGCTTCTGGAACCGTGTGGCAAACCTCTTCTCTAAGTAATTTAAAATAAAGCAAAGGAAGCAGGAACACATCGAAAGTGCTCCTGCTTCCTTTTTATTGCTTTTTTCGGTGAAACGGTGTATGATTATCGTGTTTAAATCAGCAGAAAATGGGGTTGAAAAATGAAAAAACTATGCACGCTGTTCCTCACATTTTTGAAGATCGGCGCTTTCACGTTCGGCGGCGGCTATGCGATGGTTGCCTTGCTGGAAAATGAATTTATCGCAAAGAAAAAGTGGATCGATAAAAAAGAGTTCCTCGACATGATTGCGATTGCGGAGTCTACGCCGGGCCCGATAGCGATTAACAGCGCAACGTATATCGGTTATCACATTGCCGGTGTGCCCGGCGCGGCGACGGCCACACTTGGGGTGTGTATCCCTTCGTTTGTCATCATCTACCTCATTTCCCTATTCTTTGACCAGTTTTTGAGTTTGAAATTCGTTTCCTGCGCGTTCCGCGGAATTCAGGTGTGCGTTGTGTACCTCATCTTTTCCGCCGGTGTGCGCATGCTGAAAAGTCTTGAAAAGACGGCGTTCAATACCGTGCTTGTCACAGGCGTAGCGGTTTGCATGATAGCGTTTTCCGTTTTCGCGGTTTCGTTTTCGTCCATCTACTTTATTTTGCTTAGCGGTGTGGTTGGTCTTGCGGCCTACTTCATACAGCGCCTGCGTGGAAAAGGCGGTGACGTGAAATGATTTATTTTAAACTATTCCTGACCTTCCTTGAGATTGGCGCAGTGTCGTTCGGTGGTGGCTACGGCATGATCTCCCTCATCCGCGAAACCGTGCTCTCGAATCACTGGCTCACGGAAAGCGAGTTCATCAACTTCATTGCGGTGTCCGAATCGACCCCCGGCCCACTTGCCGTCAACATGGCGACGTTCATCGGATCTTCGCAAGGCGGCGTGTTGGGCAGTCTGCTCGCGACTTTGGGCGTGGTGCTCCCCTCGTTCGTCATTATTTTGCTCATTGCGGCAGTGTTGAGTAATCTGCTGAAATACGCCGGTGTACAGGCATTCCTCTCCGGCGTGCGTCCGTGCGTGGTGGCACTCATTTTGGCTACGGCGCTGACGATGGGCCTCAGCACGCTATTCGGCTTTACAACCATACGAAGCGCCCCCGAGGTCGATCTGCGCGGTGTTGTGATTTTGCTGCTGCTGATTACTTTGCACTTTGGCTATAAGCACTTTAAAAAGAAAGCACCCTCGCCCATTTTGATGATCGTGCTTTCCGCCGGTCTCGGCATTTTGTTCTACGCATTTTAAATTTTGGGAAAAGAAAAGACCTCTGCTCGGGCCAAACAGTCTTGAGCGGAGGTATTTTCTGTACAGAAAATAGCGTTTAGCCGTTATTTCGGCTGCACTTTTCGGCGTCGATCGCAAGCACAATCATCAAAACGCACAGTGCGTCTGCGGGGTCGTATATGTTCAAAAGGTATGTGTCCGTCCAGTTGAACAGCTCTTTGGAGATGCTTGCCACATTGTGACCGCTTCCGGAAACAACGGTATAATCCCACTCCAAAACGTTGCCCTCCACATGCCAGCCGTTGCATTCCACGTTGTATTTCGGCTTAAAAAGTGCAAATTCGCGGCTGATGCAACCGACATATTGGTTTTTAAAATACATTTCGAATTTCGGCATGAACGTGAAGATGCGTTCTTTTACCGTGCCGATCTCTTCGCCGTAAGCGTCAAAAATTTTCAGGCAGTGTCCCCAGGAGAGCTGCCCTTTGACGACATACACCGTGTTGCCGTTCTCATCGTAAATATCGTAGCTGTCGAACCATGAAAAAAAGCGCTGTTTAAACCGTAAAATCATAAAAAATCCCCTACTTCTTGCCACTGTTTTCAATCGTATAGATCACACAGACGAACCCTGCGATGACCGCGAGCAGTATGGAGCCGCTTAACCCGTCGTTCATGGCAGCGCCGAGGAATAGCCCGACTATGGCGGCCAAGATGATTTACAACGGCGGAACCGATTGTTTTCATGTTCACGACAAAATCTCCTCCACGTACTTCTTTAAGCCGATTGTACCACGCTGCGTGTCGGTTTGCAATAGACTTCTGCAAAGATAAAAGAATACGTTAAAAGCAGGTTAAAAACATGAAAAATATCCACATTTTTTCGAATTTTCTATTGACATTTCCTTTGCGGTTTTATATAATTCAATTGTAAATCTGTCAAGCGCCCCGCGGTCACCCATCCTTCGGCCCGGGGTGCTATTTTTTTGAAAATACAAAAGGCGCAGAGCCCGCTCGGAAATCCCGGCAGCCCTGCGCCTTTTGCAAATCGGTCTTTCCTACTTCTTCCGCCTCGTCAAACTTCGCCGCTTTCGCTTTCAGCGCTTCATAGCACGGACATAAAGCAGAAAATATTTGAAAAACATCGTTTATTGATACATTAGCCCCGGCATTTTGACTTTATCTCTTCCGTCTGTGGGCATTTTTAAATCGCCCATGAGACAGGCGTAAGAGATGGCACTTTTGCCAAAGCGACCACGAATCTCCTCCACAGCATCCTGTACTTTCTCCATTGCCATGCGGTGCTGGACATTATCAAACAGCGTGAGCTGCTCGACGCTGTCTTTGGGCGAGAGTTCAATGGAACGGACGGTGACCGCTCTGACTTTCGTGTTCCAAGAATACCGCTCTTTAAAACTCCGAAATGCAGCAGCGGCGATCTCCGAGGGAAGCTGTGTCCTTGAGCGGTAGCTTAAGCCGAACAGGTCATTGCCCCGGACATGGACTTGGACGGCAGATTGCTACCAAACAGAATTTATGAATGCAAACCTCAAAGCAGTTTGCTTCCTGCACGCTTTCTATCCTGCGGCCTGTGTCAGCACACATGCTGTTGTGCTCTGCGACATGAACGGCAGACAAACGCCGCTCTCACCTGCGCCGACCAGCAGCTCCGTGCCGCTCGGGCTGATCAGGAGAGGATACGTCTCACACAGATACACCGGGCTGTCCGTGACACCATAGCTGTTACCGCCCACAAGCGACAAGCTGAGCGTCACATAGCTCGGCCCGTCCGGAATCGTTTGAATCGCCCAGAAACCGCTCCACATCTCCTCAATGTCGTCGCTGTCTTCGTATGTCCACTCCAGATCGACTGTACCCCCCGTCTCATCCTCGAGATAGAAGCGCAGCGAGAAATAGGCATAGCGGCCGGTTTCCTCTACCATGGTTTCTGTGATCCAGCCCATGCCTGTACTCTGCGATCCGGCAAGGCCAAGCGCGGTCATGCCTGTCCAGCCGTCAGAAAGCCAACCGGCAAATTCGGATGGGATGTCATACCAGGCATATTCCGTAAAATCGAACGAAAGATAGTCACCGGCTTCCGATGTACACGGTGCAAGATGGCTCATCGCATCAAGCGAGGGATACCATTCGCAGGTGTTCCCGCTGTTGTCGGTGATAAAGACCTGGGTGTCGGCCTCATGCGCAATGCCGTCAAGATTCGCAAAGAGCAGCACCGGTTCGCCACTCTCTGACCGGTAGAGAACCTCTGTGACCTCATCGGTCTGTGTTTTTTCGTTCCACTGCACACGGTTGATTGCAACCGTCGCGTTTTCGTCGACCGGCACAATGCAGTACAGATGCCCCGCGCCGCCGATAATGTGCGCATCGTTGATCTCTGCGATAAAGGGGTATTCGAGGAGCATTGCCTCATTGGTTTCTTGCAGCCACGCAGGGAAACCCGCCTCGAAACCCTCATCAAACAGACCGCCGACATAGCCGAGATACGCCGCACCAAACATTGTCGTCGGAAAATCAATCCTGTCGCGCAACCATCCAAGCGATGTCTCTGCCTCCTGTGAAAACGCGTATTGCACCGGCGGCGTGTCCACGGTTTTATCCTGTGATACAAAATCGTTCCCGTCGCTCTGTAATACAGCTTCCGCCTGTTGGCTTTCCGGAGTTTTTTTGTGGGCAGTATTTATTTTGGGTTCGTCAGGCTCCGTTTGCGTCTTCTGTGTACAGGCGCAGAGCGACAATAACAGAACCAGTGCCAGCAATAGCGCGAACATGCGTCTGGGTGTTGTTTTCATAGCCACTCCTTTCAGAATTTTCCGCTTCGGCCGGAACCGCCTCCGCCGGATTCGCTGTGGCTGCTCCCGCCGCCGGAAGAGCTGCGCTCAATCTTCCGGCTGGAGGTCGTCTTATGGGTAAAATGATCTGTTTGCTCTGTAAGCTGAAGTCCCGCGGAAACATAGGCGTTAGCAGTTGCTTTTTTCGATACATTCTCCATTTTCTGCCATATCACAGCGACGATCACGACTGCTGCCAGTAGGGAAAGACCGATCACGATAAGGATCGGAATAAACAAACTCGCTCGAACCGGCTTTCCTGAGGCTGCTTTTTCCAGATAGACGCTGCATTCTTTGATGTAATCCTCAAAGCCGCCGTACCAGTCGTTTTCACCGAAGTTATCAAGGAATACCTTTTCCAGTTTCTGCTGACCATAGCTGTTGAACGCATACTCGCAGTGTGGGCCATAGCAGAACATCGCCCAGTCGCGATCATCCATGCTGAGCAGGAGCATGATCCCATCGCGGTCCGGTCCTTCGCCCATCGTGTATTCGTGATAGATCGTGTAGGTCGCCTTATAGACACCTTCAGAATGGAAGTCACGATAATCCTCCACGGTTACGATATATACACCGATGCCGTATTTTTGGGAGACGGTTTCCGCCATCTTTTCCAGCATCATATTTTCGTTTTCGCTGAGAAGTCCGGCCTCATCCGTCACATAATAAAGCTGTGCACCTGTCTGCTCGGTTGCGGATACATTCACGCAGAATACAAGCGCGATTATAAACGTCAGCAGGAGACAGCGTATTCTCTCTTTCATTTTTCCGTCCTCCCTAGTGTGCCAAAAGCAGCAGCGCAGTCACGCCGATGGCACTGAGTGACGCCGCGATTGCTGCAAACAAACCGACAACCCGCTTCGTGCTGACAGGAAGGTTGCCTACCAACTTACCTGTCTGACCATTCATGGCAAAAAGGAAATCTTTTCCTTCCCACTTTGTATTCAAGATCCAGACGGGAAGCAACGCGTAATGCACTTTGCCGCGCTTCAAACAGATGTCTCGGCTCGTTTCATTGCAGGTGGTGTAATTCGAAACCGTGCTTTCCAGCGCAGACACCAGCGAACCCGCGCAGCGCTTGTCTGCCCGCTCCCGGCTGTTTTCAACGCTCACATCATATTTGTCTGCCAGAAATCCGGGCAGATACGCTGTGGAAAACGGTTTTAGGTCTGTATAGTCATACGGTTCGATGGAATCCATGTAGTCGTCCGGCATTTTGCTTGACGCATCCACCGGGATTTTCTCAAAGCCAATAGAACCGGCGCGGCGCACATCGTAGTGGCTTGTCTCCGTGATTTCATAATCTCCGGAGGTGTACATATGTACAGTGGTAGCATGGAACTGCACGCTTCCGCTGGCCGCGCCGTCATACATCCAGAAGGGTACATACACGCCTTTGACCTCCTCAAGATGATTGGACTTGGAGAACGTTGACGGCAACAGCGGCTTTTTGCGATAGTGTTTCTTCAGCGCCTTGATGGCATCCTCCTTGCTCAGCTTAAAAGGAAGCACAAAATCAGGTTTCAAAACGCCGGCGAACTGACCCGGAAGCACCGACGGATTTCCGCAGTATGGGCAGGACGTAGCCGCAGTTGTCGCGTTGCAAAGCAGCTCCGCACCGCACGACGGGCAGCTGTAAGCCTTCATGTCAGCCGCGTCCGTGCCCCAGTCCTCGTTCAGGCCGGAAGTGTCCCAGTCAGAGCCGCCTGCGGCGGCCTTTTGTTTTTCCGCTTCGGCAGTTTTTTGAGCCGCTTCTGTTTCTTCCTGCTTCTGCGCCGCTTCCGCTGCTTTTGTTTCTTTTTCCGCGTAGAGCGCTTCAATTTCTGCGACATCGAAGCTTGAGCCGCAGTAATCGCACTCCAGCCTGCCGGATTCTCCTACAAAATGGAGTGGTCCCGTGCAGGCGGGACATTGATAATTTGTGATTTGTGTTGCCATCTAAGTTCCTCACTTCCCAGTTGGCGTTACAGCCCGCAAGCGCAGTCCGTAGTGCCGAACACAATTATAACCGCATTTCCCGGATATGTCCCGCAAACTCACTGTTTGTGATAAATTGCATCCGTGTCCTTTATGACGTTTTCTTCCGAATCGTACAAGATGCGCATATCAGCCGCTGTACGGTCACTGTTGACAAGTATAATGGTAATCAGCTTTTCGGCCTTTTCTGCAATTTCGTCGTAAACGCAATCTGCATCGCAACCAAAGTCAAAGCTCTTTGTCCGGAACGCGGACTCGGCAAAAATGCTCCAGCTGTACCATTCTTGTGTCTCGTTGTTCCACCACATAGTACAACAGTTCATACCGCTTTTGTCCTCATTTGCGACAAACTCATATTTTTGCAGGCCGTCCTCCGTAACCCACGTGCCTTCCAGCAACGCAAAGACCTCCTGTGCTTCCTTTTGGCTTTCGGCTTTTCTGTCAGCTTCCGCTTGCAGCTCGGCCGCACTGTAATACGCTTCGCGATCTCCCGTTTCGCTCCAGCCTTCATCGTACCAAAACACGTCTGCCAGCCATGCAAACTGCGAGGAGTCCAGATAACGCAGACGATAGATGATATCGTGCGCCCTGTCCTCGATTGTCAACCCGCTGATCTTTTCGGCAAAATCCGCCTGAACGGTCAGAACACCGTTTCGGAACGTATGGTCAAACTGATCGCCCAAATCTTCAAAATTCGCGTCGTAGCAGCGGATGGGATTGTCTTTGAACTGTACGCCGCGATAATAGAGCCTCATCGTCCCCTGACTGTAAATGGTTTTTGTAATGTGGAAATCGTCAAAAAGGACCGATGTTTCCGGGTACGGATAGGTGCATCCGTCGACCTGACCGCAGGAGGTCAGACCGAGCAGGCTCATACCCAGACCTGCTGCGATGAGGAGCGCTTTGAACTTCACCGCATCACCTCCCGTTTTTTCGCGAATAACCGGATTCTCCCGCTCCAAATTGGAGCGGGAGCCGTTTTTTTATTGGAACGTCATATTGTTGAGAATGATATCCGGCATCGTTCCCGGTACACAGTCCATATCCCGAAGGCCGATGGAAAGGGCACGGCCGTCGTCAAGCTGCGCGATATACTGGATCCAATCATAGCCGATTCTTTTGTAGGTGCGGCCATGGAAGGTGATGCCGCCGATCACGCGGTCCTCGATATCCTTGTAGTTTTCGAAACTGTCCTTGTAGGAATCAAATTTTTCAACGTTCTCCCTCACCTCAAACTGGATGGCGCCCGCACCAAACGCTGTGGGATCGTCGTTTTCCACCAGGCAGCGCCCACTATCATCGAACGACCAGCCGGATACCGGGATTTTCGTCATGATTTTGACCTTAACATCGTCTTTTGCAAACTGGGCGATTTCCACGGAGAAGTCCTTCATCTCGGCGTTTGCAGACGCTGCCTTGTTCGCCTCGGCGGCCTCGGCCTTCACGATGTCCAGATACTTTTCTATGGCTTCTGTGCCGGAGAAGCCGCTGGTGTTGTACGCACTCACCGTATAAACGCCCGACTCGTTTTCCTTAAAATTGACGTAGATGAAATGGGAGTCATCGTCCTTGGATATCCATTTGTAGTAGCGGTAGTTTGCCTTCATGTGGTCGCTGTACTCTTCCTTGACAAACTCGCCTTCTACGCCGAAGTAGGCAACAATATCCTCGTAAGTAGCATCAAAAATATTCTTATTGACCTCGTTCATCCAAACGTAGCCCTTTTGCACCTGCTCCTCGGTCACGATGCCGTTTCCGCCGGGAGCTGCCGCATTCGTCTGGCTGGTCGGAGCATTCTCCTCCGAAACACCTTCTCCGATGGCATCCGGCATAGACTTGCCTGCGTCAATCAGAGGCAGATACCAGTCGGTATACCGGTAGGGATACGCATCTTCCTCCATGTCTTTCCAATAAAGGCCCCACGGGCGCAGATAAATGTCATAGTGGAATTCGTCATCGCCGTCTTCATAGTCGCCGCTGATACAGATCATATCATCGTAGTCCAAAAGACCGGGGTCAACGATCCAATCGGCATGCTCCAGTGTTACGTTTGTAAACCAACCACCCTCGGACATCACCGTGCCGTGCTCGCCGGTTCCGGCTTCACTCAGACTGACCTGCGCGGAAGCCATAGGTTTGGATCTCGTGTAGTCCTCATCCCAAAGCTCGATTGTGCCTGTGTAGTCTGTGTCTAAATCAATGACGCCGCAGACATCCCACCAGTCGCCTTCCATGCTTTCATAATAGCCGTAGCAACCGCTCATCTTCCACCAGCCGTACCATTCGCCGTTCCACCAATCGAGCAATGTGTCTCCGGTCGTATTGGTGGTCTCCGGTTCCGTATGGGAGACTGTTTCCCGGCTGAGCGTAGCCGGGTCAACGGTGATTGTACCTTTTTTGCTGCCGAGAAATTCCTCAAAGGTCGCTTTGACTTCACTGGTCGTGTCTTTTAGCACGAAGGCTGTCCGCACCTCCAGCGTTGCACCCGGCGCAACATCCGTAAACTGATCGCTCACTACGGTTTCAAGGTTCTCATAGTCCGTGATAATAGATGCAGCTTCCAGTTCTACACCGTTTTGCATAACCGTCTCATCGACACTCCAGAGATATGAGGCGTTTTCCTTGCTGTTGTTTGTGAAGTCCAGTGTCAGAACGATTGCGTCGTTTCCGTCCGAATCTTCCATGATGCATGCGCCCTTGTAGAGCAGCTCATAGTCACCGAGCTTGATTAAATTGGAGTCTTTCCCCTCCTTATCCTTTCCGCAGGCGGTGAGGCCGCTGAGCAGCATCAGTGCCGTAAGAATCAGGCATAGAAGCTTGGTCTTCGTCTGTTTCATAATTTCCTCCCAATATCCTTCAGGGTTGCACAAATCTGCCGATCAGCAGAAAACAACGTATAATCCCGGCAAAAGCAGCCGTGCCTACCTGAGACATTTTTTCTTATTTCTTTTCGCGCCGGATAAGGTTTCCGTCCTTGTCGGTAAACTTACCGCAGAGAATCTTGATAAAGTCGACAAGGTATCCGATGCCGAACAGACCGGCCGTCAGCGTGTAGAGAATGCCTGTGCCAATCTTACCGACATAGTAGCGGTGGACACCAAGACCGCCAAGGAAGAAGCAAAGCAGGAACGTTGTCATCCAGTCCTTCGTTTCTACCGGAACCTCCGGCGCAACATAGTCCTCTACTGCCTCACCGTTCAAAATCTTCTTCACAGTTTCCGTTACGGTGTCAATATAGGCGCCACGCTCCGTTGCAAGACCGACCGTCGTACCCTTTAGGCCCTTGCGCAGTGCGCTGTTCTTATCAACGCGCATACCGCCAACCGACATCTTGGCCTCCGTAATGACCGGCTGAATCCGGATGTGTGTGCCATCCTTGAGGTAAAGCCAGAGGCCAACGTCCACATTTGGTTCTTTCTCAAACGAGATGCGCTGTCCGGGAACGCCGCCTTTGATCTGGAATGGCATCTGGAACGCTGCTCTGCGCGCATTGAGTTTCTGCATGATTTCTTCCAGTGTGGTTGAATAAGGAAGATCAAATTCACGGGGACTGGTAGCGAATGCAACGTCTTTCATGCTGCCTGTAAGGTTATTCATCGTTTTTTCTCCTTTCTAAAAGGTCAGAAGGCGGATAGTGTTAATGGCAAGCTACACGGCTATTTTTTCGTAAAGGTGCCGCTGATGCCGTAGCCGGAATTCTCATTCATGGTAAGGCTGTTTCCATCTACGGAGAATGTATAAGTAGATGGATCACTCCATGCCTCCAGTGTCACCGTAAGCTGATCACCTTCAATGGTGTACGTACCGTCCTGTTTCATATAAGCATTTTCCATGGTGCATTTGCCGCTTCCGTTGAATGTCCATGTGATCGTACCGTCTGCGCCAAGTTCGGCGGACCATGTTCCGGCTAACGCATCCTTGCTACCACAGGCAGAAAGTGTTAAAAGCGTAACCACAATCAGAAGCAATGCTACAAACTTTTTCATTATTTTGTCCTTCTTTCTTTCATTATCATTTGATGATATTTATCCTCTTACCGCGCCACCGCAATATTCACAACAGCCGTTCACGTCCGGTGTGGTCGTTGCGCCGCAGTAGGGACAGGTGACTGCCGTTTTAGGTGCGGCCTCCTGTTCAATCTGCTGGCGCACATCCTTGCGGACCTGCGTCAGAACCTGCCGAATTTCCTCGCCGAGCTTTTTGCAATTGCGGTACTCAACGTTAGTTTCCGGATTGCATCGGGTCGTCATCCCCGGTCGCATTGCGGGAGGCGGTGTAATATCTACGGAATCGGAATTGATCTTGAAGCGTATTTCGTCAAAGTAATCGTTGTTGACGAATATGGTGATGTAGAAATCATAGGAGTATTCATACCGCGGGGGATTGTAGCTAATCTCCCTACCCTCCTTATTCTCACGCTTAAGTTCCGTGCGGCTCTCGTCAATGTCGAGATTACAGCCGGTCACGTCTGCAAAATTCAAAACATCCGGGTTGGCTTCCACGAGATTTCTGGCACGTGTCACCATGAATTTTCCCGCGTCCTCGTCAAGAAGCACCTTGGTGTCCGCGCCGAGCGTTCTGGTTGTGTGGAATGCCGCGACCTTTTTCTGGTTTTCTTCCCTGTAATCAAGCTGTGCCTTGATTTCCTCAACGGTGCTGTTGCGTCGATCAGAGAACCAAGGGGAAAGCTTTTGGGCGCAGTTTTTGCAGAGATTGCCGTTTTCAAGCTTGCGGTTGCCAAGTAACCCTATTTTTTCTCTGCAAATATCGCAATATTTTTTATCAAACAGTCCCATATATGTATCAAACTCCTTTGTGTATGCTACTTGAATTATACGGTTACTGCGTGTCTGCCTTGGAATTGAGTACCGCACCGTAGATATACAAGGCCGGAATAGCTATTCCTGTCAGGATGCTTACGACATTAAACTCGCCGCCGTTGACCAGACTCATCACAATGCTCAATACGCTGAATACGGCCACAATCGCGCCCCACACGATGAGCTTTCCTGCTTTTTCGCTGCGCTTACTGTGCTTAATGCCTTTGATTCCGGCAATCATCTGGCAAATTCCTCCGACCAGCGTCAGGAACAGCGCCGCCCAATATGGAAATGTCAGACCGGATTCCGCACCGAGTCCTGCCGCCAATACACCCAGTCCACCGACAAGAACACCCGCAATGATGGAAAATACTGCGGCAATGATCATCAGAATTCCGGTAACCTTCAAAAATTTATGCCCTTTCATGGTAAATCCTCCTGTTACAATAAATCGTATGGTTCGTTTTTATTCTTTCGCAGGGTGTTTGGCCCCACATTCTGCACAAAATGTACGACTGCCGTTTGGCATACCTCGCATTACTCTGTTTCAAGGTTTGACGTGGCATAAGCTTCTTCGGCAATACGCAGCACCAAGGTCTCCAGCGCTTCTGCATGGCTGCCGCTGAACTTTTGAATCTCGTTCCCGTCATCGGTGTGCCAAATGACCCGGATTTCGCTGTCGGTCTCGTCTTGGACATTTGGAGACGGCTTTCGGTACGCTGGCAGATCCGACTCTGCCAGCATATTCTGAAGTTCAAACCATTGCACCCACGTAAGCTGCCAAGGGATTGGGTTGGAAAACGCATCCGTTTCGCTTTCTCTCATCTCGTCGCCGGATTGGTCCGGAAACCGGCCGGTCAACAGAGGCATATCCTTCTCCCGGTAGAATTTCAGTGAAAAGCAGCTGTAAAAATTCCTGTGGTTCTGTCGCCACTCAAATTCCACCAGATCTTTTCCTGCTCTGTATGTATCCGGGTTTTCCATCCTACCTCCATCTTGAATCCGGCTATCGACAAAATACCGATACAGTGATACGCCCGCCAGTGCGATAAACACAACCGCCGACACGATGGTCAGAGCGATTATGGATGCTTTTTTCACTTCAAATCCCCGTCGTCAAACGGATCGCCACATTCCGGGCAGAACTTGGGCGGGTGTGTCGGGTCAGCCGGCTCCCAGCCGCATTTGTCGCATTTGTACTGCGGAACACCGGCCGGTTTCGGTTTGCCGCATTCAGCGCAAAACTTTCCTTTGTTCACCGCACCGCAGCTACACGTCCAGCCGTTTGCCTGCGATTCCGGCTTTTTGGTGCCGCATTCCGGGCAGAATTTTCCGCTTGCCGTCGCGCCGCACTGCGGGCATTTCCAGCTTTCGGCGGCAGGCTTTGGTTCCGGCTTTTTACTGCCACAGTTCGGGCAGAATTTTCCGGTAATACCGCTCTGTCCACACGAACAGTTCCATCCTTCAGCAGCTGCCGGAGCCGGAGCAGGCTGCGCTGCTTGCTGCTGTGCGCCCATCTGATAGAGATTCTGCGCGTTCATGCCGCCCGCCTGACCTGCCATGTTCATGCCCATAAACGCCATTGCAGGGCCTGCACTCTGATTCGACGCCGCAGATTGCATCGCGGAAGCCTGTGCGCCGACAAGATAGGCTGCCGCTCTCGTCGGATCCATAAACGCCGCATTACGCTGCAGCTCCTTAATCATCTGCTCATCCTCTTCGCTCGCCTTGACCGACGAAACGCCAAAGGAAACGATCTCAAGTCCACGCAGGTAGCGCCATTTTCCGGATAAAACTTCATTCAATGCCTCGGCCAGTTCCATTGTATGACCGGGTAGCGCGGAATAGCGGATTCCCATGTCGGAAATCTTCGCAAACGCGGGCTGAAGCGCCGTCAAAAGCTCGGTTTTCAGCTGACCGTCCAGACGGTCGCGGGTATAGTCTTCACTGACGTTGCCGCATACGTTCGTGTAGAACAGAATCGGGTCACTGATTCGGTAACTGTACTCGCCGAAGCAACGAATGGCGATATCAATGTCAATGCCCGCGCGCTGGTCGACAACGCGGAACGGCACCGGAGAGGGCGTGCCGTACTTATTGCCAATGAGCTCTTTCGTGTTAAAATAGTAGACACGCTGATCTTTGGGCGGCTCGCCGCCGAAAGTAAAGCGTTTGCCGATATTCTTGAACGTGTCTAAGATGCTGGTTCCCAACTCACCGGAGAAGATCGTCGGCTCCGTCGAGCTGTCATAGACAAACTCACCCGGCACGGCGCAAAGCTCCGCAACCTTGCCCTGATCAACAATGATCATACACTGTCCGTCCGCCACCGCAACGACGGAACCGTTCGAGATGATGTTTTCGCTTCCCTTTGTGTTGCTGCTGCGCCCGGAAACGCGCCGCTGTCCCTTGACCGCCATAACGTTTTCCGGAATTGATTCACAGTAAAAATACTCTTTCCATTGGTCGGCCATTACGCCGCCGGCCGCACCCAATGCTGCTTTAATGAGTCCCATTTTCTGTACTCCCTTTCTTTAACTTACTATGCCCACGGGTCTTCCGCCGCGGGAATACGGATGCCGCTGAGAATACTGGAATATTCCCAGAGGAACCATTCGCCGGTCGAAGCCTTCTGCCGCAATTTCATGGGACGCGGTGAATCCGCGCCGGACGTTTTAAGAAACACGCGCATATAGCCCGGCTCTATATCCTGAGGTCTGGGGTCTGCCAGCACGTTCAGCGTGTATGGCACGCACGGCTGATACCCATTTTCCGGCGTTGCGCCTTCAAAATATGCAAGCGGCAGATAGACCTTGCCGCGCAATCGGTCGCGCAGAAACTGACAGTCATACGGTGTCATGGGCTTAGGACCGCGCAGAAGGTTCATCGCAGCAGCGCCTGCATCTTTGTCCCTGTCAAACAGCGCCAATGCACACAGAAACAGTGCGCAGATATGTTCCGGCTGCCGCCCTTTAGCGGCAAGAATTTCAAATTCCTGCAAATTTTCCGGAATTTTCTGAATTACAACCTGCAACATAACCACTCCTTTCTAAATGTATATCAATCACACCTGTGAAATAGATCTGTGATCCCAGCGTGTAATAGAATTATCAATCTGCCAATCTTTCATGAACGGTCGCTCATTGGCGGGACGCGCTGTACGATGAGCTAACCTCTTCACTATCCGGAAAGAATGTCCGTTAAACCTGTCTTTTTTTCTTTCTCCAAACGAGTAGAAAAACGACGACAGCAACAATCAAAAGCGTTGGCACAAGTGTGAATACAAGGATTGTTCCCACGGAGAAGCTGCGTTCTGCCGCTTGCACATTGTTCTTTTCGTTCTTTTGGGGAACATCTTTACCGACAGCGTTCTCACCAAATCCGCTCTTTTCGCCCCTATCTCCATTCTTTCCGTCGCTATCCGCTGTCCCCGAAATTGATGCGCCGGGTGAAGCCGTAGGCGAAATACCCGGCGAGGCCGAGGCAGCTGCATTAGGCGACGCCGTGGGCGAGGCTGTGGCGGATGTGTGTGGTGAAGCCGTAGGCGTAACCTTCGGTGTAGGCGTAACCTTCGGCGTAGCTGTGGCGGATGTGTGTGGTGAAGCCGTGGGCGCCGGAGTCGGTGTTGCGCGCGGAGCCGCAGTCGTTCCCGGCTTGAGCTTGGGAATTGGCTTTGTGCGTATCGTGCTGCACATATTGCATATCCATTGCATAACGCCCTCTTGGCTTGCTGTCGGTTGTGCGACCACTTTCCCGGCGTCCCAATTGTGATCCGTTTTGGCGGTTTCTCGGCGCTCCGTCACACCGCAGTACGTACATTCGCGTGTTTGAATGCCCTTTTCCATACAGGTGGGCTGCGTCGTAGTAAACCATGCGCCGAATTTGTGATCCGTCTTGGCAATCGATTTTGTCTCCGTCACACTGCATTGTGTACACTCCCGCTTTTGGATGCCGGTCTCCATGCAGGTGGGCTGCGTCGTAGTAAACCATGCGCCGAATTTGTGGTCCGTCTTGGCAATCGATTTTGTCTCCGTCGCACCGCAGCGCGTGCACTCACGTTTTTGGATGCCGTTCGCCATGCAGGTAGGCTGTGTCGTAGTAAACCATGCGCCGAATTTGTGACCCAGCGCAGACATTGTGACGGTGTCTCCTTCCGTACCGCAGTCATCACAGATAAAACGGGTGTATCCTGAAGTAGTACAGGTCGCGAATACGCGGTTATCAATAACCCAAAAATGATCCGTTGGCGGCGCGGGCATTTCATACCACTTGTTGCATGTACTGCAATACGCTCGCTTCGTGCCGGATTGTGTACAGGTAGGTTCTTTACCCTGAACAACTTCCCACGGTCCAAAGCTGTGAGGCATGGCAGGGTCAGTTTGATAAGTGCATCTCATCCCACAGACGGTACATTCCAGTACATAGTATCCGCCCCTCAGGCAGGTTGGCTTTTCCTCATCGGTCTGTATAATGTTTTCATGATGTTCCGGATTACTGTCTTCCGGCGAGCACGCAAGCGCGGTAATCGCGGACAGCGCCGCCATGAGCGCAAATACCAGAAATATTAGAATCAATCGCAGTAGCTTTTTCATTTCTCACCCATCCTTTCAAAGCGTGTCAATTACGCCCGCGAGGTAAGTCGGCGATACCGATGCATAAATAAAGTTATCAACCAGCTGATCCTTTACCGCCTGCCGCACTTCAGAGGCAAGCAGTTTATCCGCGTCCTCATCCACCAAAAGCAGAACCTTACACGTCCAACCAAGTTGCTTTATGGCACTGCAGATCTTGAGTCTCTCACTCAGCTTCCAGATTCCCTGTCGGATGACCTCCATCACCAACACATTGGCACGGCAGGTCCGGCACAACGCCAGCGTTTCTTCCGGCTTTGAAGAACGGTAGATAAGGAAATCCGGGTCGCATCCCGAAAGTGATTGCATGACCGCCTCCGACAGAAGTCCGCCCTTCATATCCAATACAATTCTTCGCATTTGTGCTTTTCCACCGCCTTTCTCTTCCTTTGAATCCTTCATCTATATTTTAGCCGTTATCTTCCATTTCCGCCCCCGCCAATTGGATAGGATTTGTAATTATTTTCCGTTGCAAAGCCAAATTTTGTCACAGTTCTCTGTATAAAGAGGACAAAACGTGTTGCCTTTTGTCTATCCGCATGATATACTATCCATATAAATATACTGATTTTTTGGGGGCATGCGGCATGAGCAAAACGACGAAACGAAGCCTTTTGTACGCCTTGGGCTTGCTGGTGCTCATTGCGTTTGCCATGTGGCTCCGATATGCAAGCCGGTATTATTTTCATTCTCCGGCTGCCAGCTACCTGCGAAGCGCAATCTATTTGTTTTTGTTCAGCGTGTGGTGCTACTCTCTTTGGACGCGCATCGTACAGGTGCAGGTGCGGCACTACATGCTGGCGATTTCGGCGCTGATGGTGCTGTGGATTCTGCTGCGCTCAATCAAGTTTTCCATTGATAACATAGATGCAGAACGCCTGCTGTGGTATTTCTATTATTTTCCGATGCTGTTTATCCCCATGCTGTCGGTCTTCGTTTCCCAGTCGCTGGGCAAAGGAGAGGACTTCCGTCTGCCGCGATGGACAAAACTTCTGTATCTTCCGACATTGCTGCTGCTTTTGCTCGTTCTGACCAATGATCTGCACCAGCAAGTGTTTTCCTTCCCATCCGGCATTTTATCGGACCGGGAGTATCGGTATGAGGTCGGTTTTTCCTTCGTGTTGGGCTGGGAAGCTCTGTGCGCAGGGTTTGCGTTTCTTTCGATGGTGAAAAACTGTCGTATCCCGCATAGCAGGAGAATTCGCTGGTTGCCGCTGGTTCCGTTTGTGCTTTCGCTGGCATATGTTTATGCGTATGCCAAAAATGTCTATTGGGTCTGGGTGCTCGCGGGCGATATGACCGTGTCACAGTGCCTGATTTTTGCAAGCATCCTTGAATGCTGCATTCAAAGCGGACTGATTCATTCCAACCTCGGATACGATGAGCTCTTTGAAGCGACAAGTCTGCCTGTTCAGATTACCGATCAAGCGTTCTGCTCCAAATATGTATCTGCCGCCATGCAGGGGACTTTGCCGCAAAGTAAGCTAAGGCATATACAGCAGGATACCGTCTATCTGGATGACGATACACTTTTGAAACGGCATAAGTTGCGCCGCGGCTGGGTATTCTGGAAGGAGGACATCTCAGCGCTGAGTCAGGTTCAAAAGAAACTGGAATTGACACGAGATGAGTTGCATGACACCGGCGACGTTTTGGCGGCGGAGAATGCACAGCATGCAAGATGGTTGAAGCTGACGGAGCAAAACCGCTTGTATGATATGATGGAGGCACAGATTGATCGGCAGATCGCGATGCTGTGGGATCTGCTGGCTGAATTGCAGAAAACGGAGGACCAAAACCGAGCCAGGCGTTTGCTCGGGCAGGTCATCATTATCGGAACCTACATCAAACGCAGAAGCAACCTGATTTTTGTCGGCGCACAGCGCGGTGCGATCAGTGTGCAGGAGCTTCGGTTATGCCTCAATGAATCTTCCGAGAATATCTGTGTTTATGGCGCCGACTGTAAGGCAATTGTCAAGGGGGATGACCAGCTTACCCTCGAACAAGCGACGCAGATCTACGACCTGTTCGAGGCCGTCGTGGAAACGGAACTGGAATCCCTTCGTGCAATGCTGATCTCCATAGATGTCGGTGCGCAGGTAGAAGTATCTTTTTGTGTTTCAGCGGCAGAGCCACTCTGCGGGCTGCGCGCGCATTTTCAAGGTTTGGAATGGGAGCAGGATGAGGACGGGCTGCAATACGTGACGCGGAAGCTGGAAAGATCGAGGAGGTAAAGGCGCATGGATAGGATCAAGGAAAGTTTTGACAGTCTCCCCATCGCGGCCTGCTTTTTCGATAAAAACGGCGTGGTGCGGCTCATCAACCGCCGGATGCTTGCCATTACGAACTGGCTGCAAAAAGGCGGTATACAATCGCTGGCAGAGATGCAAAGCGCCCTGCAGGCGCCGCCGGCAAGTGTGTGCTGCCTGGATCCGCACCTTTGGATTTACCGCTTTCCGGACGGAACAGCGCTACGCTTTGCGCAGGAGCAGATCACAACAAAAGCAGGTGCCCGATATACACAAATCACTGCCGCAGACGTTACGGAGCTGATTCAGAAGCAGAACCAGCTAAAAGAGGAAAATGCGAAGCTGGAGAAAACAAACAAGCGGCTTAGGCGGCTGCTTGCGCAGATGCCGGAGATCATCCGGGAAGAAGAAACGCTGGCCATGAAGTTGCGCGTGCACGATGACATTGGACACAGCATTCTCGCGACGCGGCGCGTGCTGCTCCAAAACACAGACCAGAAGGAAATTCGTGCAACCGCAGCGTTGTGGGAGCAGTCCATTTCAGTGCTTTACCGCTCCAGTCAGATGAGAGCGCAATCCGAACCGTTGGAAGCCGCAAAAGAACGAGCGGAAAAGCTTGGCGTCAGAGTTCTGCTGGCAGGAGATGAGCCGCGAACGCAGCGTATGCGCGCACTGATTGCACTGGCAATCAGCGAATGTGCATCGAACTGTGTCCGTCACGCTGACGGAACAGAGCTGTATGTGTGCTTTTGGCAAAAGCCGGACTGCATAGCGGTCTCCCTAACCAACAACGGTGCGGCACCAAAGGGAAAAATCACAGAGGGCGGAGGTCTTTCTATGCTGCGTCAACGCATAGAAGAATCCGGCGGCAAAATGGAGATTCAGAGCGTCCCTCGTTTTAAGCTGATGCTCAGTTTGCAGGAAAAGGAGGAAGCAGCATATGAAGGTGATGATCGTTGAAGACCAGACCATGATTCGCAGTCTGTTGGAAAGCTATTTTCGCGCCGAGGACGGATACCGGATCACGGCGTCCATTCCAGGCGCGAAACAAGCAGTCGAGATGTGCAGGACAAATTCTGTCGATCTGATTTTGATGGATGTGCAAACAGAGAACCGTGAGAACGGGTTGATTGCTGTTCGCCAGATTAAAGCCATACAGCCGAAGAGTAAAATTATTGTTGTGACTTCGCTGATCGACGGCGCCGTTCTGGAAGAGGCAAAGAAGGCCGGGGCCGACAGCCTGTGGTACAAGGACTCGACGCAGAAGCGCTTGATGGATGTCGTCCGGCAAACACTGGCGGGTGAACATATTTTTCCGGATGCACCCCCGACAGTTGAGATCGGCATGGCAAAAAGCACGGAATTTACAAAGACGGAACTGAAGGTTCTGCGGCATCTGCTGCGGGGACTGTCCTACACGCGCATTGCGGCAGAGATGGGCTGCGAGATGTCAACGGTCAAATTCCATGTGTCAAATATGCTGCAAAAAACCGGGCTGGAAAACAAGCTTCAGCTTGCGCTGGCCGTCAGCGACGTCAAGTTGATTGCCGATCTGGCGGAAGAGTGATGGGATTTGATTTTCAGCTTGTACAGCCACAGGCATTTATACAGGCATTTATAAGGATGCACTTCATCGCCGCTTTTCTCATAAAGAGTATTATAAAAATTCGGCTGTTTAACGAATCCCCCGGTATAAAGCACGAAACCCCGCCGCAGAAATGTTCTGCAGCGGGGTCTGCTCATTGTGCCGAAACGGCTGAAAAGCTTGTTTTAAGCGGATTTCGGGCATAAAAAAGCCCATCGTAATTTTGATAGAAACCAATTAAGGTGGGCAGCTTTTACCGATTGCACCACTATTGGGGAAAAGTATATGGCTGTGCTATGCCCGACAAACTGGAAGTTATCGATTTCTTTGTGCGCTATATCTAACGGACAGCACAATGCTTACTGATGCGGTAATGACCTTTGCAAATACGGCGCTCCACCAAATCATGATTTGACCGCCAAACACCGGCGGCAGCATCAGCATCAACACCAGCATGATGATGGGCTCGATAAATGTCAGAACATAGGACAGCACACTTTTTTCGGTTGCGTAGAAAGCCGCCGTGGAAACTCGTGTGATGGCGTCAAACGGAACCGACACAAGGAAGATCGGCATGACCTTTATGACCCCTGCGTTTACCTCGGCAGATGAACCGAACAGTAGTCCAATCTTTCCACGGAGCAGGTAAATCAGAATCGCACTGATTACCGCCAAAACCATGGAAAACTCATACGCCAGTGTTTTGGTTTGTTTGAGCGATTTTTCTTCGCCAGCTCCGTAGAACTGACTCATGAGCGGCTGGCTACCATCACCGACACCCTGCAAAAGAAGATAAACAATGCAGATGATATAGGAGATACAGGCATAGGTGGCGATAGCCTCCTGTCCGCCATAAGAAACCGAAAATCGGTTGATGATCACAAGAGAGATATTTGGGGCAAGGGTCAAGCCAAATGGAGCAAGTCCGATTTTTAATATCTGAAATGCCGTTTTCGGGGTATCAACAGGTGCGATTTTCAGAGTGAGGTTCTTTTTGATGGCGCAATACACGAGTGCAACCGCCATGGTAACTCCCTGCCCAATAATGGTCGCCAATGCCGCACCGTACATGCCCCGTCTAAGAACCCACACAAAAGTATAGTCAAGAGCAACATTGGTAGCAAAGCCGCAGATCATAGCGATCATTGCCCACAAAGAACCGCCGTAATTACGCATAAACGGAACCAGTCCGGTGCCGAACACCTGTAAAATCGCTCCAAGGGCAATTACCTTGATATACTCATTTCCCAGAGTAAGCAACTCACCCGATGCACCAAGGGCAGAAAGGATTTTCTCTGAAGTGAAGAAAACGGTGACAGTCAGGACAGCGCTGAAAAGAAGCATCAGCCATGTTGCACCGGCAACGAACCGTGCTTTTTTCTCATTTCCTGCTGCTTTCAGAATGGAGTATTTGACTGAACCACCCATTCCGATTCCTGTCCCTACGGATTGCAGGACCGCCGTGATGGGATATGCAATGTTGATTGCGGAAAGTCCGGCATCCCCGATTGAGTTGCCTACAAAGAAACCGTCAACGATGGCATACACCCCGGAAAGCGCAAAGGATAACACGGACGGAATCACATACTGAAAGAAAGTCCGCTTGTTATTCACTGCCCAGACCTCCGCTCAGCTCTCTTTCAAAGAGAAGATTGAAAAGGTCAAGAATTTCACACATGGCTTGGAGCCGTTCGTTCCCGATTGTTCTATAAACCTTCTCCTCAGCTTTTCGTAAAGGCGCAATCATTCTGTGGGCGTATACCTGTCCGCTTTCAGTCAAGAGGATCCGCTTCTCGCGTTTATCGCCCTCGCTGGCCTCCAACAGTAAATAGCCCTTCTTTTGAAGTGCGCTCACGACCGTATGAACCGTCTGTTTTTGCATACCGAAATTCTCTGCGATCTGCTTTTGCGTCAGTTCTCCCATGGATTCCAGCGCATACAGCACCATCATTTCCGGGTATCCGACGCCAAGTACCGAAGCTGCTTTTGTATATAGAGCAGTGCTTTTCGCCCACGCAACGTTAAAATGATTGTTTTCCATAAGTCCCCCACTTACAAATAGTATTTGTAAATATTATTATAGTATATTGTAAGGACTACTGTCAAGGGCGTATGGAGCAACAAATCCCAATTTATTTCATTATAGCAAAACCGCGCC
>OLNE01000307.1_pt1 | contig 52056 bp, 49 predicted proteins | sample 1672431 | NCBI WGS metagenome assembly OLNE01 (sample SAMEA3136685, study PRJEB25190) | human gut metagenome | reverse complement strand
CAGCAGGCCCTGGTCATAGGTGACCACCGGCACGTCGCAGGCGGGCAGCAGGTCGCTGCCGCGGCCGGCGCGGCTCCGTTCAAACAGCAGTTTCATTATGCCAGCACCTCCCCAATGACCTTGATGAGGCGGTCGATCTCCGCCTTGCTGTTGCACTCGGTGCAGCACCACAGGATGCCGCCGTCCACAGGCAGACCGCCCAGGATGCCCTGCTCCTCCAGCTTGGCGCAGAGGGTCTCAGGCTCGATGGGGCTGTCGGTCAGGAACTCATGGAAGAAGGGCTTGTCGCCGCTGCGCAGGCCGAAGCCCAGCTTGGCCAGCTCCCCGGCCAGATAGTGGGCGTGGGCCGCAGAGGACTCCGCCGCCTGGCGCAGGCCCTTGGGGCCCATGGCGGCCAGATAGACAGAAGCGGTCATGGCGCACAGGGCCTCGTTGGAGCAGATGTTGGAGGAGGCCTTCTCCCGGCGGATGTGCTGCTCGCGGGCCTGGAGGGTCAGCACGAAGCAGCGGTTGCCGTCGTCGTCCTTCGTCTCGCCGACGATCCGGCCGGGCAGCTTCCGCATCATGGCCTTCTTACAGGTCATAAAGCCCAGGTAGGGGCCGCCGAAGGACAGGGGCATGCCCAAAGGCTGGCCCTCGCCCACGGCGATGTCCACGCCATACTCCCCAGGGGTCTTCAGCAGGCCCAGGGAGATGGGGTTCACGCCCATAATGACCTTGGCACCGGCGGCATGGGTCGCGGCCACAATGGCATCCATGTCTTCCAGCACGCCATAGTAGTTGGGGCTCTGGACATAGACGGCAGCGGTAGCCCCGTCCAGCGCTGCCTGGATGGCGGCGGGGTCGGTGGCGCAGCCGTCGGCAGGCACCACGATCACGGGCACTTCCCGGCTCTCGCAGTAGGTCTTGATGACCGCGATGGTCTGGGGATCTGCTGCCCCGGAGACGACCACGGCAGAGCGCTTGCGCTCCTGGCACATGAACACGGCTTCCGCCGCCGCCACAGCGCCGTCATAGACCGACGCGTTGGACACGTCCATGCCGGTCAGCTCGCACATCTGGGTCTGATACTCAAAGATAGACTGCAGCACGCCCTGGCTGATCTCCGCCTGATAGGGGGTGTAAGCGGTCAGAAATTCTTCCTTGGAAGTCACCGTCTTCACGATGGAGGGGATATAGTGGCGGTAAGCCCCGGCGCCCCGGAACACAGAGGGGAACACCCGGTTCTTTGCAGCCAGCTCGGCCATCTTCTGGCCCACCTCCAGCTCGCTCAGGCCCTCAGGCAGATCTAGGCTCTTCACCCGGACGCTCTCAGGGACCACGTCGAACAGCTGGTCGGTGGAGGTCAGACCGATGGCCTGGAGCATGGCCTGCCGCTCTTCCCCGGTGGAGGGAATGTAGCTGCCCATGCTTATGCCTCCTCTGCGGCCACCACGGCCTCGTAGCCCTCGGCGTCCAGCAGCTCCTCGGTGTCGCTGACCTCGGAGACCTTGATGAGCCAGGCTTCATAGGGAGCCTCGTTGACCTGGGCGGGATCGTCCAGCAGAGCCTCGTTCACGGCGGTCACGGTGCCGGTCACAGGGGAGAACACGTCGGAGACGGCCTTCACGGACTCCACGTCGGAGAAGGACTCACCGGCGGTCACGCTGTCGCCCTCTTCGGGGAGGTTAATGAACACGATGTCGCCCAGGGCGTTCTGTGCGTAGTCGGTCAGGCCGATGGTGAACACGCCGTCCTCTTCCAGGACCCACTCGTGAGACTTGCTGTACTTCAGATTTTCAGGAATGTTAGACATGATAGAGTTCCTCCAATTAGATGATATTCGTTTTACTATGTGAATCGTTTACTTACTTCTTCTTCGGTCTGGTGTAGAAGGGCAGCGGGATGATCTCCACGGCCACGCGGCGGCCGCGGACCTCGACCTCCAGCTTGGTGCCGACTTCTGCATGCTTGGCGTCCAGCATGGCCATGGCAACGGCCTTGCCCAGGAAGGGGCAGTGGGTGCCGGAGGTGGTCATGCCGATCTTTTCGTCGCCCAGGAACACGTCCTGGTGCTCCCGCACGATGCCGCGGCCGGTGACTGCCAGGCCAACGCGCACGCGGGTGGGCTTACCGGCGGCGACCAGGGCATCCTTGCCGATAAATTCCGGCTTGTCCAGCTTCACGGCGAAGTCCAGGCCGGCTTCCAGAGGCGTCACGTCCTCGTCCATCTCGTGGCCATACAGAGGCATGGCGGCCTCCAGGCGCAGGGTGTCGCGGGCGCCCAGGCCGCAGGGGATGAGGCCGAACTCCTCGCCTGCCTCACGCAGGACCTTCCACAGCTTGGGGCCGTTCTCGCTGGCGGTGTAGATCTCATAGCCCAGCTCGCCGGTGTAACCGGTGCGGGAGATCATGCAGTTCATGCCGGCGATCTCGATGTTGGGCAGGGCGGTGTAATAGCCCTTGGGGATCTGGTCTTCGGGCAGCAGCTTCTTCATGATGGCAGGTGCCTTGGGGCCCTGAAGGGCCAGCTGGGCCACGGAGTCGGAAATGTCCTCAGCCTTGGTACCGGGCAGCACGTTCTTGGCCATGTGGGCAAAGTCCTTCTCCCGGTTGGCGGCGTTCACCACGGCCAGGTAAGACTCTTCGCCAAACTTATACACCACCAGGTCGTCGATGGTGCCGCCCTTCTCGTTGCACATGGCGCTGTAGCGCACCTTGTTGACGGGCATGCCGTTGTAGTCGTTGGTCAGCAGGTGGTTCAGGGTGTCCAGGGCCGTGGGGCCGGTGAACAGGACCTCACCCATGTGGGACACGTCGAACAGACCGCACTGCTCGCGCACTGCCATGTGTTCCTTGATCACGCCCGTGCCATACTGCACCGGCAGCAGATACCCAGCGAAGGGGACGATCTTGCCGCCCTCCTCCACGTGGACATCGTACAGAGGGGTCTTTTTTTCCATCTTAGTTCGCTCCTTTTCTTATAACAAAAGTGGTCGTATTGTGGATAGAAAAAAGTGGAGGCACCTCACTCAGCCCACGCCAAGTCCCGTGCCTCCGTAATTAACCTGAAAGATTCTCTGCCAGCGCAGATTGCCTCTTCGGTGCGTCATGCGCTCTCCAGAGTCTCGTCAAAAACCGGTCCTTTTGCCTGAGAGTTTTCGCATCCCCTTCGGCGCTGTGTTGTCACAGTCTCTCCCGGTCTCATCATCCGAACCATATCCGGTTGTGGTGCCCTCCCCGCGCTTCAAACTTCCCGCCCATTCCGGCAGGACGCGGTACACTTTCTGTACTTTATTATAATAACCACATTTTCCCCTGTCAACGAATTTTTCCGCTCTTTTCCAAGAAGAGAAGACTTTTTCAAGTACTTCCACTTTATAGAGTTGTAGCGCGTTGACAAAGCCTTCCCCGAGGGGGAAGGTGGCTGCGAAGCAGACGGATGAGGGCCACCTGCCGCAATTGATCCATATCAGTAAAGAGGCAGCATTAAAAGGACTCCCTCTCCTTACTCTTTGCAATCACTTCGATCAACCCTTGCAAAACCTTCTCTGTACACTCCTGATAGCGAATATCCAATTGCTGTATTTTCTCAATCGTCCCAGACCAAGCCCCTGTGTCTACCCGATCCCCGAACAAGATATAATCGCTGCTACAAGAGAGGATGCGACAGATCGTCATCAAAGAATCCAGGCTAAAGGTCGATGTTCCAAATTCAACATTCGCAATAAAGCGAGGGCTGAGCGAACACAGTTCTCCTAGCTGTTCCCTCGTGTATCCCGCGCTTTCCCGTTTTTGTCGAAGACGAAGGCCAATTTCTCGTTTCATTTCCACGTTCATCTAATCACCTCTAATCGCAAGTTTAATAGGAATAATTAGATGTTGAAATGCGGTAGCATCTCATGTATAATATGTGATACAAAGTGCAAATCTACTTCGATCGACAAGAAAAGAGGGATACTATGAAAAAACTACTTCCAATCCTGACGCTTGCGTTGCTTCTCCTGTGTGGATGCACAAACCAAGCCACAGGTGAAGCACAATCTGAAGTACCGGAAAACCCCACAAACGCCAGAGAGGTCGCTCCAGACTACACCTATCTCCGTAACGACGTTGACGGACTCAACTTCGTATATGAAGAAGATGAAGATCTCTACGGCCTCTATGTCTCTGGGATCTCTCAGGAACAATATCAGGAGTACATGGACAAGTTGACACAAGCTGGATTTGATGACATCATCGGCGAGCATGACGGAAATGTCGTTCTCAAGCACAACAGCGGTCTCTACGGCGCTGTTGTCATGTATGATGACGTCGATATGACAGTTGGGATCACAAAGTACGATAACCTGGATGCCTTATATTAAACACCGCATCCGTTCTTCCCTTCCGGTGACTCTGCCCGGTGACTCTGCATTCCAAAACGCGCGAATTTTGCAGATTCTCTTACGGGAGCAAATTCGCTCTACAAACATTTTGGAGGTACCTTCATGAAACGTATCATTACTATCGCCTGTCTGGCCGCCGTCATTCTATGTGGTTGTGGTAACGGACTCATCGGAGTCTCTGCCTATAGCAACTCCATTGGGGTGCATCTCTCAGATTTTTTCCCTGGTATAACAAACGCTATCGAAGAAGTCAATGAGGATGTTGATGCCTATACATGGGTCATTGATGACGCCACTATCGATGATTATGTTATGTGCAGAGACGCTGTAATCAACGCTGGATTCACCGAGAACGCCAGTCGTTCTGAATATTTCGATAATGTTAAGCACTACATAGGAGAGAAAAACGGTTATGTATACTACGTCTGGATTTCATATGGTTGCTTAGGTGGCCGCACATGCACTGCCGAGCACTTCTATGAAGACGATCTTATTGACGAAGATGAAGAAGAGCTAGAGACAGATGACTAAAAAGAGAAAAGGAGTTTTCCTCATGAACCAGCAAGAGCAACACAATCCACCACACATTGTCCATAATCTAAAAAACATCGTTCTTATCGCCCTTGTCGTTGTCCTGGCGATCACTGTTGTAGGACTTGGCTTTAAAGTCAGCCACACGACAGAGAGCAAAACCACCAAGCTCGGCTTCGAGGACATTGGCGAGTTTGCCACGCAGTCCGCTTACTGCACGGAGGTCTCTGCCACCGCAAACGCCAGAAAATTGTTCGGCCATAACCTTCCCTTCACGCAAAGCAACATCGTCTTCAGCTATGACGTTGTCATCAAGGCCGGATATGATTTCAGCGCTATCACTTGGGATGTACATGATACCACCATCACCGTAAAGCTCCCGGAGGTCAAAGTCCTGAGCTGTGAGGTGAAAGAAGATTCTTTCAAAAAATACGTCGAAGACGAAAGCATCTTCACTCCGTTCACTTTAGATGACAACAACAACGCCATGAAAGCCTTGAAGGAGACAGCTCAGACAGACGCCATTGCCAACGGTCTCTATGAAAACGCCAGAAGCAACGCGGAAACCATGCTGACCACTTTCTTCTCCAGTGCTTACGATATGGATCAGTACACGATCGAGTTCCAGGACGCCTGAGCACACAAGACAGCGAAAAGCGCGAGAGCCATGCACCAGCTCTCGCGCTTTTCGCGTTTCAAAATCAATTATTTCTCCATCTCGGTGATCAGCCCCACGCGCCGTGCGTGCCGGCCGCCTTCAAATGCGGTGTTCAGGAACACCTGGACAATGCGCTCGGCCAGGTTGGGGCCGACGATGCCGGCGCCCATGGCCAGCATGTTTGCGTCGTTGTGGCGGCGGGTCATCTCGGCGGAGAGGGGGTCGCCGCACAGGGCGCAGCGGATGCCCTTCACTTTATTGGCCGTGATGGAGATGCCGATGCCGGTGGTGCAGATGACGATGCCCTTGTCACATTCGCCGGAGGCCACCGCCTCTGCCGCCGCCTTGCCGAAGACGGGGTAGTCACAGCTCTCCTTGCTGTGGCAGCCATAGTCCTTGTAAGCGATGCCCTCCTTGTCCAGGTAGGCCTTCACCCGCTCCTTCAGATCATAGCCGCCGTGGTCAGAACCCAGTGCAATCATGGTCCACTCCTCCTTTTGAATTCGTCACAACCGGAACATCTCCGGCTTGCGCTCGTGGTAGACTGCCACGTAGCGGAAGCCGCAGTCCTGCATCAGGCCATAGGCTTCCTTGACCCCCAGACCCAAAGGCTCCGGGGCGTGGGCGTCGGAGCCCACGGTAATGATCTCCCCGCCCAGTTCCTTGTAATCCTTGAGCATCGGGATCCACTCGCGCAGGGTCCTGCCCTTCCAGGTGTTGATCTCGATGCCCCGGCCAGACTCGATGGCCAGCCGCATGATCTCACGGATCTGATCCCGATACCGGGCCAAGCTGGGGGTCTCATAGGGGCCGTTCATATACCGCAGGGGGTAGAAGAGGTGGGCCACTATGTCGTAGTAAGGTGCTGCGGCCATTTTCTGCATGGAGGCAAAGTAGTTGTCCAGCGCCGCGTAGCACTGGTCCAGCGTGTCGTAAGTCAGCATGTAAAAGTCCCGGCCGCCGTCCTTCTCGTCCATATTGTGACAGGAACCGAGGACAAAGTCAAGGCCCGGCTGGCTGAGGATGGTCTCCGCCGTCTCTGGGACCAGGTGGGCCATGCCGAACTCCAAGCCCATGGGCAGGTCCAGCTTGGTACCGAAGGCGTCCAGCATTTTCTTCCGCTCCTGCTCCACGGCCGCCCAGTCGTATGTCAGGGTGCGCTCCCCTTCCAGGCTGAGCAGGTCGCAGTGGTCGGTAAGGCAGAGGGTGGTCAGCCCCAGCTCCGTGGCCCGCTGGGCCATGGCGGGCATCGGTGCCTCGCTGTCCGGGGAACAAAGGGAGTGGGTGTGGCAGTCTGCAAGGATCATGGCGATCTCCTTTCTTGTCCCGGTCCGTTATTTCTTTTTCTTGCGGTGGAAGATGGAGCTGTGCTCGTCCTTCTCCTCGCTTTTGGTCACGCCGGAGTGCTCGCCCATGGTCGCCGCGAACTTACGCAGCGCGTCCTTCTGCTCCTCGTTGAGGTTGCGGGGAATCTCCACCCGGATGGTGACGTACTGGTCGCCGCGTCCCCGGCCGTTCAGGCTGGGCACGCCTCTGCCCCGCAGGCGCAGGGTCGTCCCCGGCTGGGTGCCCGGCTCGATCTTGCACATGATCTTGCCGTCCAGGGAGGGGATCTCCACCTCGCCGCCCAGGGTTGCCTGGAGGATAGAGACGGTCTGATCCAGATAGATATGGGGTCCTTCTCTCCGCAGGCGGGGATGGGGCGTGACGTTGATGCCCACGATCAGATCCCCGGCAGGACCGCCGTTGCGCCCGCAGTCTCCCTGACCCCGGACGGAAATGGCCTGGCCATTGTCGATACCCGCAGGAATTTTGACGTGGACCTTTTTTCTCCGGCGCACGCCGCCGGTGCCGCCGCAGGCCTTGCACTTCTGATGGATGATCTTGCCCTCGCCCCGACAGTTGGGGCAGACGGTGGAGGTCGCCATCGTGCCGAACATGGTCTGCCGCTGCATCCGCACTTGGCCGGAGCCGTGACACTCAGGACATACTTCCGCGGTAGTCCCCGGCTCGCAGCCGGTGCCCTTGCAGGTCTCGCAGTTTTCCACGTGCTGGATGGTAACGTCCTTCTCGCAGCCGAAGGCCGCCTCTTCCAGGGTCAGCGTCAGGCTGGTGCGGACGGTGCCGCCCTTGGCCGGGCCGGTGCGGGTCTGTCCGCCTCCGCCGAAGCCGCCGCCCCCAAAGCCCCCGCCGAAGAAGGAGCCGAAGAGGTCCCCGATATCGCCCATGTCAAAGCCGCCGAAGCCACCGGCTCCGCCAGCCCCGCCGGCGCCGAAGTTGGGGTCGACGCCCGCAAAGCCAAACTGGTCGTATTTGGCCCGCTTGTCCTTGTCGGACAGCACCTCATAGGCTTCGTTGATCTCTTTAAAGCGGGCCTCCGCCTCTTTGTCCCCCGGGTTCAGGTCGGGGTGGTTCTGCTTGGCCAGCTTTCGGTATGCTTTTTTCAACTCGTCGGCCGTGGCGTTCTTCTGCACGCCCAAGACCTCGTAGTAATCTCGTTTCTTTTCGTTTGCCATTGCGTTCTCACCTCACGAAACCGGATGGGCGGTCCCGCCGCCCGTCTCCGTTCAGACAAGCAGGGGGACAGGTAATCCTGTCCCCCGCCTGCCGCGTTGGATGTCATCTGCTTGCTGTGGGTTCAGATGCTATCTGAAAATACGGCGCTGTTCCGTATTACTGGTCGTCCACGACGGTGTAATCTGCGTCCACCACGTCGTCGTTGCCGCCGTTGCCAGCGGACTGGCCGCCGGGCTGCTGGCCGCCGAAGTTGGCGCCGCCCATGTCAGGGCCGGGCTGACCGCCCTGTGCGCCGGTCTGCTGATACATCTTCTCGCTGACCTTGTAGAAGGCCTGGGTCAGGCTCTCGGTGGCGTTCTTGATGGCCTCGGTGTCGGTGCCCTTCAGGGCCTCCTTGACCTTATTGACCTCAGCCTCCAGCTCACTGACCTCGCTGGCGTCCAGCTTATCCTTCATCTCCTCGATGGCCTTCTCGCTCTGGTAGACCATCTGGTCGGCCTGGTTGCGGACCTCCACCTTCTCCTTGATCTTGGCGTCCTCGGCGGCATACTGCTCCGCCTCCTTAACGGCCTTCTCAATATCCTCCTTGCTCATGTTGGAGGAGGAGGTGATGGTGATGTGCTGCTCCTTGCCGGTGCCCAGGTCCTTGGCGGAGACGTTCACGATGCCGTTGGCGTCGATGTCGAAGGTGACCTCGATCTGAGGAACGCCGCGGCGTGCGGGAGCGATGCCGTCCAGGCTGAAGCGGCCCAGGGTCTTGTTGCCCGCGGCCATCTCACGCTCGCCCTGCAGGACATGGATCTCGACCTGGGTCTGGTTGTCGGCTGCGGTGGTGAAGATCTGGCTCTTCTTGGCGGGGATGGTGGTGTTGCGCTCGATGAGCTTGGTCATCACGCCGCCCATAGTCTCCAGGCCCAGGGACAGGGGGGTGACGTCCAGCAGCAGCAGGTCCTTCACGTCGCCGGTCAGCACGCCGCCCTGGAGGGCAGCGCCCAGTGCCACGCACTCGTCGGGGTTGATGCCCTTGAAGCCTTCCTTGCCGGTCAGGCTCTTCACGGCGTCCTGCACGGCGGGGATCCGGCTGGAGCCGCCGACCATCAGGACCTTGGCAATGTCGTTGCCGGTCAGACCTGCGTCGCTCATGGCCTGCTGGACAGGGCCAGCGGTGGCCTTGACCAGGTGGGCGGTCAGCTCGTTGAACTTAGCCCGGGTCAGGGTCAGGTCCAGGTGCTTGGGGCCGGTGGCGTCGGCGGTGATATAGGGCAGGTTGATGGTGGAGGAGGTCACGCCGGACAGCTCGATCTTGGCCTTCTCAGCAGCCTCCTTCAGACGCTGCATCGCGACCTTGTCGCCGCTCAGGTCGATGCCCTCGGCCTTCTTGAACTCGGCGACCATCCAGTCCATGACGCACTTATCAAAGTCGTCGCCGCCCAGACGGTTGTTACCGGCCGTAGCCAGCACCTCGATGACGCCGTCGCCGATCTCCAGGATGGACACGTCGAAGGTACCGCCGCCCAGGTCATAGACCATGATCTTCTGGTCGGATTCCTTCTCCACGCCGTAAGCCAGAGCAGCGGCAGTAGGCTCGTTGATGATCCGCTTCACGTCCAGGCCGGCGATCTTACCAGCGTCCTTGGTGGCCTGACGCTGGGCGTCGGTGAAGTACGCAGGTACGGTGATGACGGCCTCGGTAACGGTCTGACCCAGATAAGCCTCGGCGTCTGCCTTCAGCTTCTGCAGGATCATCGCGGAAATTTCCTGGGGGGTGTAGGACTTGCCGTCCACGTTCACTTTATAGTTGGTACCCATCTCTCTCTTGATGGAGATGACGGTGCGGTCAGGGTTGGTGATGGCCTGGCGCTTTGCCACCTGGCCGACCATTCTCTCGCCGTCCTTAGAAAAGGCCACGACGGAGGGGGTGGTGCGGTTGCCTTCTGCGTTGGGGATGACGACGGCTTCGCCGCCCTCCATGACAGCCACACAGGAGTTAGTAGTACCTAAATCAATACCAATAATCTTAGACATAATCTTGTTCCTCCTTATATCAGAACAGTACACTGTTGATCGCTTTATTTAAAATGGTAAGAATGAGCTCAGTTGGCCACTTTGACCATCGCATGGCGGATGATCTTATCGCCCAGCTTGAACCCGTCCTGGAACACTTCTACCACGACGTTCTCTCCCAGGTCCTCGTCATCGACGTGCATCACGGCGTTGTGGAGGTTGGGGTCAAAGGTCTGGCCTGCGGCGGGGATCGCTTCCACACCCAGCTTTTCCAGGGCGTTTTTCATTTGGGTCATGATCATCTCCACGCCCTTGGCATAGGCCTCGTCTTCCGTCTTCTGCTGCAAAGCCCGCGCCAGGTTGTCGTAGACGGGCAGAAGCTCTTTGATCGTCTCGGCCTTGGCGTTGGCCCAGGAGGCTTCCTTTTCCTTCTGGGTTCGCTTGCGGTAGTTGTCGTACTCGGCCAGAAGACGCATATATTTGTCTTCCTGGTCTTTGACGGCGGCATTCACGGCCTCCTCGATCTGCTTGGGGTCGGCTTCTGCGGCCTGCTGGGGGGCTTCCTCAGGCTGGGAGGCCTCAGGCTGCTTGGTCTCAGCTGCCTCCTGGGCCTTGGTCTCCTCGGACTTGGCCTCGGCGGCCTGCTTGGCCTTGCGCTGCTTGTCGGCTACGTCGAACAACAGCTCAGGGCCTTCATCATAAGCCTTCTTCTCTTTATCGTTCTTGCTCATAGGATGTCACATCCTCCTTCTGTGTTCTGGTAGCTTCGCGTCTAGTCCTCCTGCTGGGGCTTCGGCGGGCCCAGCTTAGGCTCTGCGCCGGGGGGCGGGATCTCGCCCTTGCCGAACATCCTCGACAGGCCCTCGGCAAAGTAGGAAAGGCGGGCGGCCAGGTCCGCGTAATCCATCCGGGTGGGACCCACCACACCGATCACGCCCTGCATCCCGCCGCCAATATCATAGCTTGCCATGATGACGCTGGAATCTTTCAGCTCGTCGGCCACGTTTTCCGGGCCGATAAGAATTTTCACATGTTCGTTCTGGACCACCGGCAGGTTGTCGCTCTCTCCCATCTCAGACAGGAAGTTCATCAGCGGCTCTGCCCGCTCCAGGCTCTGGTATTCCGGGTGGGCCAGCAGCGTGGGGATACCGGCGGTGTGGATGACGTTCGTCTCCATCTCCTCCAGCACTTCCATCGCAAAGGACACCACCAAACGAATGAGCTCATAGGCCTCGCCGCCCGCGTGAGAGGAAACTCGCACCAGCTCCGGCCCCAGCTCCTCTAAGGTCAGCCCCGTGAACGAGGTGTTCAGCAGGGTGCCCAGCAGCTGTAACTGGGTGTCGGACAGCGGCTTCTGCAAGTGGAAGAGTTTGTTCTTCACCTGCTGCCCGTCGGTCATCAGCACCGCGATGAAGGAGTTCTCCTCCACCATCAGCAGGTCATACCGGCGAATGACCACCTTGCTGTTTCCCTTTGTCAGGGCGAAGGTGGGGTATTTCGTCAGCTGGGAGATGATCTTTCCGGCCTCACTCATCACCTGGTCCATCTCGCGAATTTTCAGGTTCAAGGCCTCGTTGATCTTCTCCGCCTCCTGCATGGTCAGCCGGTGCTCTTCCATCAGCTCGTTCACATACAGCCGGTAGCCCTTGGGAGAAGGGATGCGCCCGGCCGAGGTGTGGGGCTGCTCCAGGTAGCCCAGGTTCTCCAGCTCCGCCATCTCGTTGCGGATGGTAGCCGAAGAGACCTTCAGGCCAGCGCTGGCCACAATGGCTTTGGAGCCGACAGGTTCCGCGGTCTGTATGTAGTTTTCGACGACCGCGCGAAGGATCTGTTTCTTGCGCTCCGACAGTTCCATTTCTCAGGCCTCCTTTGGCCTTTTCATTCTTTTAGCACTCAATCTCCCTGAGTGCTAAAGTTAATGTAGCACTTCCCCCTGGGATTGTCAAGGGGTCTGGAAAAAATAGTTTCTCAACTTTTCACTTTCATGGACTTTTGCTAGTTTTGCCCCTATTCTTCCCCCGTTTTCGTGCATTATTTGCAAACGCGATCGGAGACTGCTAAATTTCAGGCGTTGGTGAGGGAGGGCCGCAGGGGTCTGCGGCCCCTACCAAAAAATATCCTGGTCTGTGGTTGGCAGACCAGGATATGCTCGCTTATTCGTTGGTTTCTTTTTGGGTTCCTGCTAAGTAGTTGATAAACTGCTGGGCCGTCCGGCCAGACACGCCCCCGTGCCGCAGCTCCCATTTGTTGGCCTCGGCCAAGATCACCTCTTCCGGCAGCGTCAGCCCCTGCCGCTTGGCCAGGGTCAGCACGATGTCCTTAAACTGGTTCCGGTTGGGGATAGAGTAGTTGATGCGCACACCGAACCGGGCCGAGAGCGACAGCTTCTCTTCCAGCGTGTCGGAGTGGTGTACGTCGTTGTCGTGCTCCATGTCCGCCCGGTCCTTCCAGGTCTCCCGGATGAGGTTCCGCCGGTTGGAGGTGGCGTAGAGCAGGATGTTGTCCGGCTTCGTCTCCACACCGCCCTCGATGACGGCTTTCAGGAACTTATACTCCACGTCGTTCTCCTCAAAGGAGAGGTCGTCAATAAAGATGATGAAGCGGTAGTTCCGGTTCTTCACCATCGCGATCACGGCGGACAGATCGCGGAACTGGTGCTTGTAGATCTCGATCATGCGCAGACCCTGGTCATAGTACTCGTTGATGAGGGCTTTCACGCTGGAGGACTTGCCCGTGCCCGCGTCGCCATAGAGCAGGGCGTTGTTGGCGCTCCGCCCGGCCAGGAAGGCCTCGGTGTTCGCCCGCAGCTGTTCCTTCTGGCTCTCGTAGCCCACCAGATCCTTCAGCATGACCTTGTCCGTATTATAAATGGGGATAAGCCCCACGCCGTGCGGCCCGGACTGGATGCGGAAGGCTTTGTTCAGCCCGATGAGGCCCACGCCGTACTGCCGATAATGCTCCGTCACCAGGTGGAAGAAGCGCTCCTCATCCGGGGCCGCCGCCAGCTTTTGGCTCAGCGCCCGGACTTTCTCGCTGACGTTCTTGTTGTACCGGCGCTCATGCTTGTAAATGGCCTTGTAGTTGCGCAGGGTCGTGAAGCAGTCAATGCCCAGGTCCCTCTCGATGACCGAGAAATCATAGTGGAACAGCGCCCGGAACACGCCGAAGTCACTCTTGGCAAAGTGGTTCACCGTTCCGTCCAGCTCCCCCACCCGCTCGGTGATGAGGCTGAAGGAGTTCTCGTTGGTCATGAGCAAAAATGTCAAATAGTTCTGCCACAGATCCTCGTCAAACCCATAGTCCGTGGCCAGGTCCAGCAGCCGCTTGACCTGGTCATAGATGCCCCGGACCAAAACCTGCCGGGGCGTCGCGCCGCCCTTCCACTCCTGGAAAATACCGGCCAGCTTCCCCAGGATGCTCTCTTCCCCCAGGTCTCCGTACAGCAATAACCGGGATACCAGTTGATCCATCTTCTTCACCCTTTCGTGTGTTTGGGAAAAACGGCAGGACCTGACGCAGGCCCTGCCGTTTGTGTGATTGTCTTACCGGATCAAAGAAGCTCAGTCGACCTTCACGCGCCAGCCGAACTTGTCCTCGATCTTGCCCAGCTGGATGCCGGTGACGGTGTCATACAGCTTCTGGCTGATCTCACCGATCTTGCCGTCGCCGATGACCATCACGTCGTCCTTATAGCGCAGCTTGCCGACAGGAGAAATGACCGCAGCAGTACCGGTGCCGAAGACCTCCTCCAGCTTACCATTGGCCTGGGCCTCCAGCAGCTCGTCCACGGAGATGCGGCGCTCCTCGGTGGGCAGACCCCAGTCGCGGCAGATCTGCAGGACAGAGTCGCGGGTGATGCCAGGCAGGATGGAGCCGTTGAGCATGGGGGTCACGATTTTGCCGTCGATCTTGAAGAAGATGTTCATGGCGCCCACTTCTTCGATGTACTTCCGCTCCACGCCGTCCAGCCACAGCACCTGGGAGTATCCGTCATCGTGAGCCTTCACCTGGCCGGCCAGGGAAGCGGCGTAGTTGCCGCCGGTCTTGGCAAAGCCCATGCCGCCGCGGACGGCGCGGACATACTCGTCCTCGATCCAGATGCCCACAGGCTCCAGGCCGCTCTCATAGTAAGCACCGGAGGGAGAGAGGATGATCATGAACAGGAATGTCTCAGACACATCCACACCCAGGAAAGGCTCGGTGGCGATGATGAAGGGGCGGATATAGAGGGAGGTGCCCGGCTCGGTGGGGATCCAGTCCTGGTCCACGGAGACGATGGCCTTCACGGCCTGCACAAAATCCTCCACGGGGATCTGGGGGATGCACAGACGGTCGTTGGTGTTGTTGGTCCGCTTGGCGTTCATGTCGGGGCGGAAGAGATAGTTGGAGCCGTCGGCGGCCTTGTAAGCCTTCAGGCCTTCAAACATCTCCTGGCCATAGTGGAACACCATGCAGGCGGGGGACAGAGTCAGGTCGTGGAACGGCTCGATGCGGGGGTCGTGCCAGCCCTTCCCTCTGGTATAGTTCATCAGGAACATGTGGTCGGTGAAGATCTTGCCGAAGCCCAGCTTGCCGGTGGGCTTGGCCTTGGGGGATGTGGTCTTGGTGATCTTGATGTCTAACACAAAAAACGCTCCCTTTCTTTTGAGGTTATCTCATTATATATAATGGAGTCGGAGCAGGTCAAGCCCGCCGTCGGCTCGTTCTTCGGAGATCCCGTGCTTAAAAGTCCAGGATCGCACCCTTGTCGGCGGAGGTGACCATCTTGGCATAGCGGGCCAGGTAGCCGGTCTTGACCCTCGGCTCAGGGCAGACCCAAGCGGCCTTCCGCTTGGCCAGCTCCTCGTCAGAGACCTCCAGCTCGATGGAGCAGTTGGGGATGTCGATGGAGATCATGTCCCCCTCTTCCACCAGGCCGATGGTGCCGCCGGCAGCGGCCTCCGGGCTGACGTGGCCGATGGAAGCGCCGCGGGTCGCGCCGGAGAAGCGGCCGTCGGTGATCAGAGCCACGGATTCGCCCAGGCCCATGCCGCAGATGGCGGAGGTGGGGTTGAGCATCTCGCGCATGCCGGGGCCGCCCTTGGGGCCTTCGTAGCGGATGACCACCACGTCGCCGGGGTTGATCTTCTTGGCGTAGATATCCGCAATGGCCTCGTCCTCGGAGTTATACACCCGGGCAGGACCGCGGTGAACCATCATCTCCGGGGCCACAGCGGACTGCTTTACCACGCAGCCGTCCTGGGCCAGGTTGCCCCGCAGCACAGCGATGCCGCCGCTCTGGGAATAGGGGTTGTCGATGGGCCGGATGATCTCCGGGTCCCGGTTCTCCACGTCCTCCAAGTTCTCGGCAATGGTCTTGCCGGTGCAGGTGATGAGGCTGGTGTCCAGCAGGTTCTTCTTGGTCAGCTCTTTCATCACGGCGAACACGCCGCCGGCCCGCTCCAAGTCCTCCATGAAGGTGTCCCCGGCAGGGGCCAGGTGGCACAGGTTCGGGGTGTTGACGGAGATATGGTTGGCCTCCGTCAGGTCGATGCTTACCCCGGCCTCATGGGCAATGGCAGGCAGGTGCAGCATTGTGTTGGTCGAACATCCCAGAGCCATGTCCACCGTCTCGGCGTTGTGGAAGGCGGCAGGGGTTAGGATGTCGCGGGGCTTGATGTCCCGCTTGATCAGCTCCATGATCTGCATCCCGGCGTGCTTGGCCAGACGGCGTCTGGCAGACAGGGGGGCGGGAATGGTGCCGTTGCCGGGCAGGGCCATACCAATGGCCTCGGTCAGGCAGTTCATGGAGTTGGCGGTGTACATACCGGAGCAGGAGCCGCAGCTGGGGCAGGCGTTCTCCTCATAGTCCCGCACGCCCTTCTCGTCCAGGGTCCCGGCGTGGTAGGCACCCACGGCCTCGAACATGTGGCTCAGGCAGGTGCGGCGGCCGTCATTCAGGTGGCCGGCCAGCATGGGTCCGCCGGAGCAGAAGATGGTGGGGATGTTCAGCCGGGCCGCAGCCATCAGCAGGCCGGGCACGTTCTTGTCGCAGTTGGGTACCATCACCAGGCCGTCAAACTGATGGGCCGTGACCATGGCCTCGGTGGAGTCCGCGATCAGGTCACGGGTCACCAGAGAATACTTCATGCCCACGTGGCCCATGGCGATGCCGTCGCACACGGCAATGGCCGGGAACACAATGGGCGTGCCGCCAGCCAGCCGCACGCCGGCTTTCACAGCCTCTACGATTTTATCCAGGTCCATGTGACCGGGCACGATTTCGTTCCAGGAGCTGACGATGCCCACCAAGGGGCGGTTCATTTCCTCTTCGGTCAGTCCTAATGCATAGAGCAGGGACCGGTTGGGGGCCCGCTCTACCCCTTTCTTGATCTGATCAGAACGCATGGGGGTGTCCTCCTTCAAAATACTGTCTATGGCAAAGAGAAAAATCTACACAAAGTTGTATGACCTCTCTTGCATTGTCTGACTTTATATTATAGGATAGGGATAGCAATGTCAAGAGGGGATTTGCCAACTTCCCCGAAAAGGAGGGCCTTATGGAGAAAAAAAGTTTATCCCAGCAGACGGCGGACCGTCTGTACACCATGATCGTGGTGGAGCGCCGCCTCTCCCCCGGCGAAAAGCTGCCCAGTGAGCTGGACCTGTCACGGGAGCTGGGCGTCAGCCGCACCACCCTGCGCGAGGCCATCCACGTCCTGGCGTCCCAGAAAATTTTAGAGGTCCGCCGGGGCCGCGGCACCTTCGTCGCCGCCGAAGCCGCCCAAGTCAACGACTACGGCTTTTCCAGTCTGGACCAGGTGCGCGGCGAACTGCGGGACCTCTTCGAGCTGCGGGCCATCTTCGAGCCGTCCGCCGCCCGTCTGGCCTGCCAGCGGGCCACCCCGGAGGAAATGGAAGAAATTCTCGCCTGCGGCGAGGCCGTAGACCAGTGCATCCGCCAGAACCAGGACCGCACCGCCGCCGACCGGGAGTTCCACGCCGCCATCGTCCGCGCCACCCACAACAGCTTCATGATGCGCCTGCTCCCCATGATCAACCAGGCCGTCGCCGCCGCCATCGTCAGCGGCCAGCACAAGGACCAGCTGGCCGAAGACACCCGCCGGGACCACGCCTTACTCATGGACTTCTTCCGCAAACGCGACGCCGACGGCGCCGCCCACGCCATGGCCATCCACATGCACCACTCCATCGACGTGATGGGCCTGGAGGAATGAATGTTCCGTGGGGGACGATGTTACGTTAGTACACTACGGACTGCTTTCACAACGTAGCCCTCATTCGTCTGCTTCGCAGCCACCTTCCCCCCAGGGGAAGGCTTTGTGGGGTACCGTGTATCATAGAAAGGTACAACGTTACAAATTTGTACCGCGTTGGCAGAGCCTTCCCCGAGGGGGAAGGTGGCCCGGCCAACGCCGGGTCGAATGAGGGCCACCTTCCGCACCTGAGCCGTAGTGTACTAAGGTAGCACCCAAGATTTAGAACCACCAATCAAATCCTTTGGCGAAGCCAAACACCATGAGCGCACCCATCGAGAAAACTCCATTTCTGTAAAGTATACTTGACATTTTCTCATTCCTATGCTATCCTACCAATGTCAAGGAAACTTTACATCGAAAGGAGCCTTCTTCATGAAATTCTATCTGACCTATTTCATCCTCGCCATCGTTATCCTGGCCGTCCTGCTGATCCTGACGACCCGCACCCTGCTCCACCTCTTCCGCCGGGGCGACGAGCGCCGCCAGATGATCTTGGGAAAATCCTGCATCGTCTCCTTTGCCGGGACGCTGGTCTTCCTGCTCCTGAGTATGCTGCTCTTCGCCCTAACCAGCGGCACCGTCTGGCTCCATCCCATAGTCTGCCTGATCGTGGCCCTACTTTTCTTCACCATTTCCCTGGCTTACTACAACCGCAAGCTGGGAGGATAACCCATGGAAAACCACGTCCGCGCCCTGCGCAAGGAGCTGGGCCTCTCCCAGGAAGAGCTAGGCAAACGCTGCGGCGTCTCCCGCCAGACCATCAACGCCATTGAGAACCAAAAATACGACCCCTCTCTCCCTCTGGCCTTTCAGCTGGCCCGCATCCTAGGCACTACAGTAGATGCCCTTTTCCTCCCCAAGTTAGACGCATAAGCAAAGCCCTCTCCGTTGCCGAAGAGGGCTTTGTCATACGCCAAATTCAGTTTTTAATGAGAAGCACTATGCGCCAGCTTCGCCCGGTGCTGGGCCAGGACAGAGGTAAAGACCACATGCTTGTCCATCTGCTCCCCCATCCAGCCGATCACCTTCCCCATCGTAAAGGCCGCCAGCACCGTGCCGATGCCCAGGCCCTTGATGTGGCCCAAAAACACCCCAGTCAACACCGCCGTCACCACCAGACAGATCACATCAAAGGGGATCTTGATCTTCGAGTACGGCAGCCCCGTAATGTCTGCCAGCTCCCGTGGAAACAGGTCCGTCGGGATGATCGGCATCTGGCACCGGTTTGAGAGCGCAATGCCGAAGCAGATCACCAAATAACTGATGACAAAATACAAAATATCCAGCGGCAGCGTGTTCGGCAGCTTGCTCACCCAAAGCTGGTGCAGGTCCACCACGTTCCCGAAAAAGAACCCCACCACGAAGCTGAACAAATACTCCGGCACAAATTTTCGCCGCAGAAGAAACAGCGTCGCCACCAGACAAGCCTGGAACAAATACGTCCAGGTCCCCAGCGACAGCTTCGGCAATACCTCCGAAAAGGCATACGGCACACTGGAAATGGCCGAAATGCCCGACCCGGAGTGGAGCATCAGCACCACACCAAAGCTGTTGATAAACACAATGACCACCAGGGCCAGCTCGCCCCGCAGCGTCTTCCGTGTTGACTCCATAAAACGCAAGCCTTCTTTTCCTCGTTGTTTTCCTCCCCCATTCTAGGAACCTGCCTCCCACTTGTCAACTAGAATTTTTCAATCGCAGGATAAAAGAAGAGCGCTCCCGATGTTTGTCGGGAGCGCCTCGCGGTTATTCAGTTTCCTGCTAACGGTCAAGCAAGTGCAAAGGAGCCAGCGGCCCGCAGGCCGGGCGTCAGTCGGCGTCCACCAGCACGCCGTACCCACCGTCGTTGCGGCGGTAGACCACGGAGAACGCACCGTCCTTCTCCTCGTTGCGGAAAGCGAAGAAGGAGTGGCCGATCAGGTTCATCTGGAGGATCGCTTCCTGGACGGTCATGCTGCCGAAGGAGAAGTTCTTCAGGCGGACCACCTGATAGGCGGGGGCATCGAAGCGGTTCAGTTCGGGGATGAACGTCACTTCATCGGTCTCCTTCTCAAAGGCATCGGCGTTGACTTCCTTGGGCAGGCGGGCGTAGTTCTCCCGCAGCTGGCGGCGGACAGAGGAAACAGCGGCGTCGATGGAAACCATCATGTCCGAGGTCTTCTCCACCACCCGGAAGATGGTGGACCCGGCGAAGATGGTCAGCTCTACCACGGCTTTGCCGTCCTCAGCGCCAAAGACCACAGCGGCCTCCGGCGTGCCGCGGAAGAATGGGTCCAACTCATTGATCCGATGCTCTGCGTGAGAATAGACCCGTTCGGGTACGGTCATCTGCTTCGTTGCAAACTGGATCTTCATGATGTCGTCTCCTTTCTGTCTTACGGAAGGGATGGAGGAAAGAGGCTTCTGTCTCTTTCTGTCTGTATTATACAAAACTATTCCCCATATTGCAAGAACAGATTGGCAATTCTGTCGATTATCCCCGAAATTTCTCCCTCCGCTCAAAGTGAGCGTTCCACTACAGTAACTCGCGTGATCACATCCCTCAGTCGATCTCCGCTCACAATATACTCCAGAACCTCATCCGGGGTTTTGCAAAGCTGTTCCCCTTTTCCATCCTCATGGGCAATGCAATACCCCTCCCCATGGAAACAAACGCCATAGCGAACGCCTTTCCAGGCAAACACCGGCTCTCCCCCACGGATGATACAGTCTTTGAACTCACTAATGCTCTCGAAGTTCGTGCTGCTAGGGAGAAGAACAATTGAATCTGACATAAAGTCCTCCCCAATTAAAATGAGCGGTCAATCACCGTGACCTGTGTGATCACGTCCCCCAGCCGGTCAGAAGCCACCTGATACTCCAGCGCATCCTTCGCATCCCGAAAAATCTGCTCTGTCTCTGGTTGGTTCCAGAGATAGATACAGACTTCATCTCCTACTCCCTCAGGGACAATGCCAAAATGAACTCCTTTCCACATCAGTTCAATTTCAGCCCCACGAGAAAGCACGTCGATAAACTCAGCTTTTGTCTTGAAGCGATTTTCTTCTAAAGAATTGTGCCCCGTAAGAATTGTATATTTCATAGAACTTCTCCTGGTTCTCCTATAAATCGTTCGTCCTCTGGCTTAGAGGGTTTCCACTTCCCGCCATATGCACTGCCGCCGCCCTTAGCTGTGCCGCCGATCCGATACGCTTCTAGGATATCACATTCTTTCCGAATTGTCCCGCCCATTTGAAAGGCGCTCAGATCATCCTCTTCCACTCCCTTGTGATAGCTCATATATTTCCAAGAGCTACGCTCATAGTCCACTGGGATAATGTTTCTCTGTATTTTCCGGGAAACTGATTGCGAAGCATAATCTGGCTGGTTCGATAGTTGTAGTTTTCTACTGTCATAGTAAAACCTCCTGAATATCGTGGCTCAAACCCTTTTATATTCAGGAGGAAAAGGGGCCGGTAGTTGCATCTTTTTGTGCAACTATCCGTAAATTTGTCGAATTTTAGAAAAAAAGGGCGCCATACAGCGTCCCTTTTTCTTCAGACAGTGATATACTTGGTCAAAAGAAGCTCATGCCAGCTTCTTCTGCTTTGCCATCGTGCGGATGCTGTCCACAGCCAGAATGATCGCCAGGATGATCAGCAGCGCAGCCAGGATCACACGCACGTAGCACCAAGCCAGCCCGGCACCGCCGGCAGAGATGGCCAGGATGTTAGACTGCAAAGTGAAGACCAGAGAGGTCAGGGTCACGACCAGCATGAAGATCATGGGGATGTAGAACATCTTGTTGTTCTTGCCTGCCTTCCCCAGCCAGGTCGCGACCGCCAACAGACCCAGGGCAGCCAGCAGCTGGTTGGATGCGCCAAATAGAGGCCAGATGTTCGCATACCCGGTCAGGCCCAGGGTGATGCCCAACACGACGGTAATGAGCGTCGCGACCAGCGGGTTGGTCAGGACCTTTTTGTAGCCGACAGCATCTTTGTAGGTCTGGCCCGGCTCCAGCCAGAATTCCTGGAACATATACCGCGCCAGACGAGTGGCCGTGTCCAAAGAGGTCAGGCAGAACACGGAGACGGTCAAGACCAGCAGCGTGTACGCCACGTTTTCTGTGCCGGCCAGGCCAGGAATGCTGCCCAGCATTTTAGAAATACCGGTGGCAAACACAACGGTAGGCGTTACGGTCTCGCCGGAAGCATAGTTTGCCCAGATGAAACCAACCGCACACAGAGAAATGATGGCCAACGCACATTCAATGAGCATACCGCCGTAAGCGATGGGCTGTGCGTCTTTCTCGTTGCTCAGCTGCTTGGCCGTGGTGCCGGAGCCGACCAGAGAGTGGAAGCCGGAAATGGCGCCGCAGGCAATGGTGACAAACAAAGCCGGGAACATATAACCCAGGGAGGTACCGGTGGGCATCAGGGTGTCCTTAAAGCCCGCAAAGGCCGGAATATCCATATTTTAGGATACAGGCCTTTCGATACCCTTTGACCATTTCTTTTGCCGCGCGGTTTCCAAAGATCTCTCCGGCTTCCAGATCAAAGACCAGCAAGCGGGCCTCGCTGTAGCCGCGAATGGACGCCAGCAGTGTTTCCAGCAGCTCTGTTCCCAACATGCAGCCTTCCCCCTTGTCCCTTTCCCATTGATCGGCCTGATGTTGATTCGGCCCGCGCTTTGCTCCGAAAAACGAAATCGTCCCCTCAGGGTAGTCTCGAAACCTGTGTTTTTTCGAGTGTCTACTCTAAGGGGACGCATTCATTTCCCGTACAGTGGCACTTTTCAGGATGCCTTAAATCAGGCCGTCATGCAATTAGTTGGAAGCGGTGTCGGGGTCGTCGTCGTTGCCCCAGATCATGTTCTTCCGCAGCTCAGCGCCGACGGTCTCCATCTGGTGCTTGGCCAGCATGGCACGCTTGGAGTTGAAGAAGGTGCGGCCGTTCTTGTTCTCGGCGATCCACTTGCCGGCAAAGGTGCCGTCCTGGATGTCGTTCAGAACTGCCTTCATGTTGGCCTTGGTCTGCTCATAGGGCAGCACGCGGGTGCCGGAGACATACTCGCCGTACTCTGCGGTGTCGGAGATGGAGTAGTTCATCATGGCCACGCCGCCCTTGTTGATCAGGTCGATGATCAGCTTCATCTCGTGGATGCACTCGAAGTAAGCGTTCTCAGGCTCGTAACCGGCCTCGACCAGGGTCTCGAAGCCCAGCTTCATCAGCTCGACCACGCCGCCGCACAGGACAGCCTGCTCACCGAAGAGGTCGGTCTCGGTCTCGTCGTGGAAGGTGGTCTCCATGATACCGGCGCGGGCGCCGCCGATGCCGGCGATGTAACCCAGAGCGATGTCATAGGCCTTGCCGGTGGCGTTCTGCTCCACGGCAACCAGGCAGGGCACGCCCTTGCCAGCGACATACTGGCTGCGGACGGTGTGGCCGGGGCCCTTGGGGGCAGCCATGAACACGTCCACGTCTGCGGGGGGCTTGATCTGCTGGTAGCGGATATTGAAGCCGTGGGCGAAAGCCAGAGCCTTGCCAGCGGTCAGGTAGGGCGCGATGTCCTGCTTGTACATATCGGCCTGATTCTCGTCGTTGATGAGGATCATGATGATGTCAGCCAGCTTGGCAGCTTCGGGCACGGTGTAGACCTGGAAACCGTCCTTCTCAGCGACGGGCCAGGACTTGCCGCCCTTGCGCAGGCCGACGATGACGTCACAGCCGGAATCCCGGAGATTCTGAGCGTGGGCATGGCCCTGGGAGCCGTAGCCGATGATCGCGATCTTCTTGCCGTTGAGTTGATTCAGGTCGCAATCCTTCTCATAATACATCTTTGCCATAGTTAAATTCTCCTTTTTCCTTTGTGTCTTCGTCTATGGTGTATTTTCCACGTTCCAGAGCGATCATACCGGTCCGCACCAGCTCGACGATGCCAAAGCCCTCCAGCAGCTCTTGCACTGCGTCGGTCTTCTTCTCGTCGCCGATGACGGACAGGGTCAGCGTTTCCTTGGAAACGTCGATGATGGAGCCCCGGAAAATGTTGGCGATTTGGATGATCTCATTCTTGTCTTCGCTGTTCTTGGCGCGGACCTTATACAGCACCAGCTCGCGGCGAATGGAATGGCTGGGCACCAGCAGCTTCACGGAGTGGACGGGGACCATCTTGGCCAGCTGGTTGCACATGAGGTTGGTTTGGTTTTCGTTGGCCATCACTTCGATGGTCATGCGGGAGATCTCAGGGTGGTCGGTTGCGCCGACGGCCAGGGACTCCACGTTAAAGCCCTTTCGGGAGAACAGGCGGGAGATCTGAGACAGAACGCCGGCCTCGTTGTCCACCAGAACAGACAGAGTACGCAGTTTCATTTCTTCCATGTCGCTTCCTCCTCTCAGTTGACCAGGAACTCGGTGATGTGGGTGCCGCCGTTGACCATGGGACGGACGAGCTCGCCCTCCTCAATGGTGCAGTCGATGACATAACCGAGGCCCTTTTCCTGCTCTTCCAGCGCTGCCTGAATGGCGGCTTCCAGCTCCTCCTGGTTGGTCACGCGGCTGCCCTTCAGGCCGTTGGCGTCTGCCAGCTTCACGAAGTCAGGGCCGCGCTCGGTGGTGGTCATGTAGTAGCGCTTGTCATAGGTCAGCTCCTGCCACTGGCGCACCATGCCCAGGCGGTGGTTGTTGAAGATGAAGGTGATGATGGGGGCACGATAAAATTCTTCGGTGGACAGCTCGTTGCAGTTCATGCGGAAGGAGCCGTCGCCGGTCACATGGATCACGGTCTTTTCGGGGTTGCCCATCTTGGCGCCGATGGCAGCGCCCAGGCCGAAGCCCATGGCGCCGAAGCCGCCGGAGGTGAGCAGCTGACCGGGATAGTCAAACTTAAAGTGCTGGATGGCCCACATCTGATGCTGGCCCACGTCGGTGGCGACGATGGAATCGTCGGGACACATCCGGGCGATGGTGTTCAGGATCTGCTTGGGGGTCAGGTGGTTGGGGTTCTCGTCGTAAGCCGTCTCGGTGGGGAAGGAGAAGACGTACTTTTTCCACTCGCTGTGGTCATACTGGGGGATCTTGCGGTTGAGCAGCTCCAGCACCTGCTTGGCGTTGCCGATGATGTGGTGGTCGGTCTCCACATTCTTGTTGATCTCAGCCCGGTCGATGTCGATCTGGACGATCTTAGCCTGGCGGGCGAAGGTCGCGGGCTTCAGGGCCACACGGTCAGAGAAGCGGCAGCCCACGGCGATGAGCAGGTCGCAGCCGTCGCAGGCCATGTTGGAGGCCTTGGAGCCGTGCATGCCGATCATGCCGGTGGAGAGCGGGTCGCGACCGGGGATGCCACCGGCACCCATCAGGGTGATCGCCACGGGGGCGTCGATCTTCCGGGCAAACTCGCGGAACTCCTCGTGGGAGCGGCTGCGGACCACGCCGCCGCCGCAGATGAGCATGGGCTTCTTGGCCTCGGCGATCATGTCTACCAGCTTGTTCACGTCCTCCTGGTTGGGTTCGGGCATCTTCAGGCTGCTGGTCCGGGCGCGGCGGACGAGGTTGGCCAGGCGGCCGGAGGTGGTGTGCTTCTCGCGGGGCAGGTACTCATACTCTGCCTTCTCGGCGGTGACGTTCTTCACGATGTCGATCAGAACGGGGCCGGGGCGGCCGCTGCGGGCCAGGGCAAAGGCCTCGCGGACGATGTCGGCCAGGGAGTTCACGTCCCGCACCAGATAGGTGCTCTTGGTGATGGGCATGGCAATGCCGGTGATGTCCACCTCCTGGAAGGCGTCGCGGCCGATCAGGTTCTGGGTCACGTTGCAGGTGATGAAGACCACGGGGGACGAGTCCATATAGGCCGTGCCGATGCCGGTGGTCAGGTTGGTCGCGCCGGGGCCGGAGGTGGCCAGGCACACGCCCACCTTGCCGGTGGAGCGGGCGTAACCGTCTGCTGCGTGGGAAGCGCCCTGCTCGTGGGCGGTCAGGATGTGGGTGATCCGATCTCTGTACTTATACAGCTCATCGTAGACGTTCAGGATGGTGCCGCCGGGATAGCCGAACACGAGGTCGACTCCCTGCTCCAAAAGGCATTCCATCAAGATCTTGGCACCAGTCATTTCCATGCTGTTTCCTCCTCTTTTTTGGGTGTTTCTTTTCTTCGGGACAACAAAAAAAGCTCCAGTGGTCTTTCACGTGCCAAACGTTAAAACCACAAGAGCCTGTAAGTTCTCCGCAAATCTTTGTTCGTTAAGGTGGCCCTCCCGCGGATGGCGTTCTTTGTTGACCTTCGACATAAGCTGCGTTTTGCTTTACTGTACTTTTCTGGGCGTAACATTTAGCATTATTTCCGGTACTACTACGGATAGTAGTACCCCAATAATGCTGACAGCCAGAATGTTCAGTTCAGCGAAAAACACATTCATTTTCAAAGCCTCACTGTAACGTATCCGTTGGGGTCGGTTCCTTCTTTGTTCCAAAGATAGCACTTCCCAAGTGGTCTGTCAATCACTTTTTTTGCACTTTTCCTGATTTTTTTCAAATCTCGCCCTGAGCGGTTTCTTCCGCCGGAGAAATTGTCAACATTGACCAAATTCTCTTACCAGTTTGCCTCCGTCTCCCGGATCGTATCGTAGAGCTTCTGGTTCACCGGGGCCTGCATCCCATAAAATTTTGCCAGCTCCAGCACCGTCCCGGCAAAGGCCTCCACCTCGCTGGGCCGGTGGGCCAGGGCGTCCTGCGCCATAGACGGCATCGCGTCGGGGGACATCGTGTCCAGCAGCGCCAGGTAATCATACAGGTCCTTCTGCGTCACCAAAACGCCCTGGCAGGCCCCCACCTTTCTCGCCTCGTGCATGGCGGCGATCATCGTGTCTCTCGCTTCGCCGGGTTTCTGGACCTGACCATACGTACAGCCGTAGGCCATGCAGACCTGGTTCACGCCCACGTTCAGCATGAACTTGCCCCAAATGTGGTGGAGAATCTCCCCCGGCTCCCGCTCGGCGGGGACCCCGGCCCGCTGCAAAAATTCCAGCACAGCGTCCAGCTTCTCCCCCCGGTCGAAGTAATCCTCCTCCGGCAGGCCCAGGTAGAGCTTGCCCGCCTGGGTGTAGGTCAGGCGGTTGTCCTCCCGCACAGCGTCCATCCCCTGGGCCACACAGTATAAGATCTTCCCCGGCCCAAAGGTCTGCCCGATGTGCTCCTCACTGGTCACGCCGTTGAGCAGCGAGAGGATCACCGTGTCCTCCCCCACCAGCGGGGCCGCCAGCTCCATGGCCTCGTCCAGGGCCGTCATTTTCACGGCGAAGAGCAGCAGCTCGGCCTCCTCGCCGGTGTTGTCCGTCACGGTAAAGTCACACTTGCGTCCGTTGCACCAGGCCCCTTCCTGCTGCAAGCGCGTCAGCCGCTCTCCTTCCGCAATAAAGCGCACATGGCCCGGCCCCAGCGTCCGCTCCATCAAATCGCCATATAAAATGCCCAGGGCACCCATGCCAACAATGGTCACGTTTTCGATCATGGTCGTGTTCCTTCCTTCCGTGTTTCGTTCTCTGGTAGGATATTTTACCACAAATTCCCCCAGGTTCAACTAGGAATATCCACAGCATTGTAGTGGGGTTTTCGTCACTTTCTGCCATATTCCTGGGGTTTTCAAGGGTCTCAGGCCGTGGTATACTGAGATAAATTGCGTTCTTTTCCCGGTCTTAAGAAAACCTTCAGAAAAATTTTCTGCTTTCTTTTGATTTCCGGGCTACACTGTTTTGATTGGAAGGAGACATTCTCATGGCACACCCTCTCCAGGCCCTCCGGGACGTGATGGCCGAGTATCATATCGACGCCTATTTGATCCCTACCGCTGACTTTCACGGCAGCGAATATGTGGGGGCGCATTTTGCCTGCCGGGAGTATCTCTCCGGCTTCACCGGCTCCGCCGGGACCCTTTTGGTCTTTGCCAACTGGGCCGGTCTCTGGACCGACGGCCGCTATTTTCTCCAAGCGGCCCAGCAGCTGGAGGGCAGCGGCATCCGCCTCATGAAGCAGGGGGAGCCGGGCGTGCCCACCATCGAGGAATTCCTGCGCCAGAGCCTCCAGCCGGAGCAGACGCTCGGCTTTGACGGCCGCTGTGTGGACGCCCGCACCGGCCGCCGCTACCATCGCCTCACCCGCCAGCTGGGGGCCAAGCTCAACCATCAGCTGGACCTGGTGGATGAGATCTGGCCCCAGCGCCCGCCCCTTTCCGCCCAGCCCGTCTGGGAATTGGACGAGCAGTACGCCGGTCTCTCCCGCCAGGACAAGCTGGCGCAGCTTCGCCGGTCCATGGTCAGCGAGGGGGCCGATACCTTCCTCCTGTCCACCCTGGAAGACATCGCCTGGCTGCTGAACCTGCGGGGGAACGACATCCCCTGCGACCCGGTCTTTCTGAGCTATCTCATCCTCACGAAAGAAACTTGTATTCTGTTTGCCAACCCCGCCAGCTTCTCCCCGGAGCTTCTGGCAGAGCTGGAGGTGGACGGCGTGAGCCTGCGCCCCTATGACAACTTTTATGCTTATGTCAACCGCTTCTCCCCCAGCCAGACCGTCCTGCTGGACACCCGCCGGGTCAACACCACCCTGCTCACCAGCATCCCCAGCCACGTCTCTGTCCTGGACCGCCCCAACCCCACCGAGCTGCGCAAGGCCATCAAGAACCCCGTCGAGGTCGAGAATATGCGCCGGGCCCACCTGGCCGACGGCATCGCCCTGACCCGTTTCATGTATTGGCTCAAGACCCAGCTCCCCCAGGGCACGACCGAGCTGCAAGCCGCCGAACACTTGGAGGCGCTGCGCCGGGCCGACCCGCTCTACCTGGAGCCCAGCTTCGACCCGATCCTGGCCACCGGGGCGCACAGCGCCATCGTCCACTACTCCCCCACCCCGGAAAGCGACGCGCCCATTCAGCCGGACGCCTTTCTTCTGGCCGACACCGGCGGGCACTACTACACCGGTACCACCGACTGCACCCGCACCTATGCCATGGGCACCCTGACTGACTGGCAAAAGACCTGTTACACTGCCGTCCTCCGGGGCAACCTGCATCTCGCTACCGCCGTCTTCCGCGCCGGCTGCACCGGCCTGAACCTGGACTGCCTGGCCCGCCAGCCCCTGTGGGACCTGGGCCTGGACTTCAACCACGGCACCGGCCACGGCGTCGGTTATCTGCTGAGCGTCCATGAGGGGCCCCAGAGCATCCGCTGGCGCTCCCTGGGCAAAGAACCCGCCCTGGCCACCGGCATGATCACCTCGGATGAACCCGGCGTCTACTTCGACGGGGACTTCGGCATCCGCCTGGAAAACCTGGTCCTGTGCACCGAAAAGAGCCAGACGAACTTCGGCACCTTCCTGGGCTTCGAGACCCTGACCCTCACCCCCTTCGACCGGGACGCCATGGACCCCACCCAGATGACCCCCCAGGAAAAAGCTCTGCTCAACGCCTACCACGCCAGGGTCCACGCCGCCATCGCTCCCCACCTTCCCCCGGAAGAGGCCGCTTGGCTGGCCCAGGCCACCCGTCCCATCTAAAGAAATCAAGAAAGAAAAAGGAGGCCCCCTCATGTCCACCCAAGCCACCCGTCCCCGCCCCACCCGGCAGCGGCAGCCCCGCCGCCGTCGCCGCCGGAAGAAGTTTCCCCTGGTCCCGGTGTTGGCCGTCTCCCTCGCAGCCATCGTTGTGATCTGTACCGTGATCTCCCACGTCGCCGGCGGCCAACTGGGCAAGCTGGCCAGGGACCACACCCCCCGCTGGGTGGACAAGCAGATCATCGAGATCAACGGCGCCGGCCGCCGAGGCGAAAAGCTGGAGGCCGTCAATGACATCGTCATCCACTACGTCGGCAACCCCGGCACCACCGCCCAGCAGAACCACGATTTCTACGACCAGCCGACCACCACCGTCAGCTCTCACTTCCTCATCGGCCTGGACGGCGAGATCATCCAGTGCATCCCCCTGGACGAAAAGTCCTCCGCCAGCAACGACCGGAATATCGACACCCTCTCCATCGAGGTCTGTCACCCGGACGAGACCGGAAAGTTTAACCAGGCCAGTTACGACAGCCTGGTGAAGCTCACCGCCTGGCTCTGCGACTACACCGGCATCGGCCGGGACCAGGTCATCCGCCACTACGACATCACCGGCAAGCTCTGCCCCCTCTACTTTGTGGAGCACAAAGACGCCTGGAACCAGTTCCTGCAAGACGTGGCCGATTACTAAACCGTTTATCGCCTTCCATCCTATGAGCATTACAACGCGATAACGTAACGAACGTTATGTATGTAGGGGCCGCAGACCCCTGCGGCCCGCAACCTGCCGCGTGGTACCACACACCGATCCATGGCACTGCCTCAGACCAACGGGCCGCAGAGGTCTGCGGCCCCTACGCAGTGTACCAATAGGCAGAACTGACAGGCAGCAGAATATAGCACCTGCTTTCCGCATACACATCCCCTAGGAACCCACTGCGAAAGGAAGGGATGGGTATGTCCATCGGAGAAAAGGCCCCTGCACCGCCCCCGGCCCACCGGATCGTCCTGTCGGACCGCCAGCACCTCGCCGTCTCCGGCGTGGAGGGGGTGGAGAGCTTTGACGAAGCCACCATCGTTCTCACCACGTCCGAGGGCAGCCTCATCGTCCGGGGCGAGGGTCTGCACATCGAAAAACTCAGCTTAGACGGCGGCGACCTTCTGGTCGAGGGCACCGTCGAGTCCCTCACCTATGAAGAGGAGGAGCCGCACCAGAGCCTCTTCGGGCGGCTGTTCCGGGGATGAGCATCTCCCTCTCCGGCCAGCTGCTCTCCCTGGCGGCGGGCCTGCTGTTGGGCGTGGGCGTGGGCCTGCTCTACGATCTTCTGCGTCAGCTCCGCCTGCTGGCCCCCCGCCGCTGGATGGCAGAGGGGCTGGACCTGCTCTTCTGGCTCCTGGCCTGCCTGGCGCTCTTTCTCTGCGGTATTCTCTTCGGCGGCGGGCAGGTCCGGCTGTATATGGTCCTCTGGCTGACCTTAGGCGCCACGGCCTATTTTGCCGTGCTGAGCGGGAAAATGCGGCGGCTTTTGGCCGCTCTGGCCCAGGGGATCGGGAAAATTTTCCGGGTCCTGCTGGCCCCGCTTCGGTGGCTTTCTGCTGTCCTCCTGGGTCCGTGGATATATTTTTTCGGAGATGCGAAAATTTTTTTGAAAAAAGTCTTTTCTTTTTCAGCTGTCAGTAGTAAAATGTACCATCTAGTAAAACCAAGGAAACACAGCGGCAAGGCCGGACCCCCTTGCCACGGAACCCAAGAAAGGGAGGCATCCTCTCATGTTCCGATCCAAACCGGTTGGTCTTCTCTTGAAGATCCTCTGTCTGATCCTGGTGGTGTATATGGCGCTCACGTTCCTGCACGTTCGTCGGCAGATCAGCGACACCAAAAACACCATCGAAACTCTGACCCAGCAGGTCAACGACCAGACGCAGACCAATACCGAGCTGTCCAACGCCATCGAAAACCGCGATGACCCCTCCTATATTGAGGACATCGCACGGGAAAAGCTGGGCCTGGTCACGTCCAACGACCGGGTGTTTTACATCACCGACTAAGAGCCACCCGCTCTTTTTTGGCTCGTCACCGAGCAATCATTACGAGGAGGATACACACCATTTATGGAAATCAGTGTAGGCGCAATTCTGGAAGGAACCATCAAAAGTATCACCAAGTTCGGCGCGTTCGTCACCCTGCCCGGGGGCCGCTCCGGTTTGGTCCACATCTCTGAGATCGCCCATTCCTATGTGGAGAACGTCAGCGACTTTCTCTCCGAGGGGCAGACCGTAAAGGTCAAGGTCGTCAACATCGACGAGGCCGGGCGCATCAATCTCTCCATCAAGAAAGCTACGCCCCCTCCTCCCCGTCCCCAGGGCTTCAGCCGGGACCGGCAGAACCGCTCCTCCGACTTCCGGGGCGGTAACCGCGGCGGCTCCGCCCCCCAGGGTGGCCGCAGCTACAACAACGGCGGCGGGCAGTCCTCCGGCAACCGTTCCGGCGGCCGCAACTACCGCCACGACGCCCGCTCCGCTGCCCCCCAGTCCGCAGGCCCCGCCGACTTCGAGGCTCGCCTGAAGCAGTTCATGCAGGCCTCCGACAGCCGTCTGTCTGACCTCAAGCTCAACGACCGCCGCTCCTCCCGCCGCGGTGGCCACCGCTGAGCTTCTTCAAGTGAAACCCCAAGATTTCCCCCGCCCCCGGCTCCGGCCGGGGGTTTTCTTCTGCCCGGATGCCCAGAGCCTTGGCCCATAAAAAATGCGTGCTTTCCCAACCTTCGGAAAAGCACGCCAGCAGGAGAATGGAATGAACGATAACACGACGGGATACATCGACCGCCTGACTTTATAGTATTCCATTTTCTTCCAAACGTCAAGAGGGAGAATCCGTCTTCTTTCGTCGAATCAACATACTTTCGTCTTTTTCCCAAAAACAGCGTGACATTTTCCGGAAGGTATGGTATACTATGCCCGTAAGGAAGGGAACACTCCCCCGTCCTTGCCCTTACGAAAGGAGCTGACACATATGAAATTCACCTTTACCGACAAGAAAGTGAACATCCCCAACCGGGTCCACACTTACGCTGAGAAAAAGATCGGCAAGCTGGACCGCTACTTCCAGACCGAGCCGGAAGCCTCCATCGTCTTCAGCGTGGAGAAAGGCCGCAATAATCTGGAGGTCACCATCCGCTCCGCCTCCACCGTCATCCGTGTCGCGGAGAGCACCTCTGATATGTTTGTCACCATCGACGCCGCCGTGGCCTCCATCGAGCGCCAGCTGCGTAAGAATAAATCCCGTCTGGAAAAGCGCCTGCGCAAAGAAGCCTTCGAGGTTCCCGACGACGCCTACTTCGTCCCCGAAAGCGACGTCGACGAGGAAGCCGCTTACCAGATCGTCCGCACCAAGCGTTTCTTCTTCCGCCCCATGAGCGTCGAAGAAGCCATCCTCCAGATGAACCTGGTGGACCACACCTTCTTCGCCTTCCGCAACGCTGACGAGGGCGGTGCCTTCTCCGTCGTCTACAAGCGCAACGACGGCGGCTACGGCATCATCATTGATGAGGACTGAGTCTGACCTAACACACCTACTCCGGCCCGGCAGGACATCCTGCCGGGCCGTTTTTTTGTGCCTGCCCCCCCCTGTCTGTCCCCTGTTTTGAATCTTTTGACGCCACTTTTCGGATATTTTGTGAACAAACTTCATAAACTTTGTGAACTTTAGCACTTACCACTTGACAGTGCTAATTTCTGTGTTATACTGAAGATGTTCTTGAGAGAGGGGCCAAACAAAAGGCCCCCCGGAAGAACCAAAACAAATCAAGTCTACAATGGCAATGTAGGTTCGCCATCACCGAGGCTTTCCTCCCCGTGCAGACGAACCCAGATACGAACGGAGGTATGACTTATGTTGCCTAGCATTTTTGGTGAAAACTTATTCGATGACTTCTTTACCGATCCCTTCTCCATGCTCCCCAGCGGCCGCGATGTCCTGTATGGCAAGCACGGCAAGAACCTGATGAAGACCGACGTGCGGGAGACCGACAACAGCTATGAGCTGGACGTCGACCTGCCCGGCTTCAAGAAGGACGAGATCAACGTGGAGATCGCCGACGGCTACCTGACCATCCAGGCCTCCAAGGGTCTGGACAAGGACCAGCAGGACAAGGACGGCAAGTACATCCGCCAGGAGCGCTACGCCGGTTCCTGCAGCCGGAGCTTCTACATCGGGGAGGACGTCCCCGCGGAAGACATCTCCGCCAAGTACGAGGACGGCATCCTGCGTCTGTCGGTCCCCAAGGCCGACCAGAAGGAACTGCCCAAGACCTCGACCATCGCGATCGAATAAATTCGATCGACCGCCTCTACCGCCGCGCTTCGGCGCGGCGGCTTTCTTCCCTGTGATGTGACCCACGAAAGGAGAGACACTCCATGCGTAAAACAACGTCTCGTGTTCTTTGGATCTTAGTTGGTGTGCTGTTGGTCATCACCGGCATCGCCTGTTTCGCCCATCCTGCCGCCACCTTGGGCAGTCTGGCTATTCTTCTTGGCATTGCCATGCTGTTCTCCGGTGTCGTGGACCTGGTGATCTTCGCCACCGCCCACGATGCCATGTACGGCTCCGGCTGGTTCCTGCTGGATGGCGTGTTGACCATTTTGCTTTCCATCTTTATCTTGGGCAACGCAGCGTTTACCATGGTATCCCTCCCTTTCATCGTGGGGATGTGGCTGGTGTTTTCCGGCACCAGCCGGATGGTCAACTCATTTGACCTGCGTCGCATGGGCGTAAAAGGCTGGGGCTGGTTCACCGGAGCCGGCGTGGTGCTGATGATTGCCGGTTTCATTTCCTTCCTCTACCCCGTAGCCGGTGCCCTCATCCTGACCTGGCTGGTCGGCTTCCTGCTGATCCTCCAGGGCGTGGCCTCCATCCTCCGCGGTGGCCTGGCTCACCGGATGTGGATTCCGTAACCATCAAATCACATTCTCCTGTACAGAATCAAACTGATCAACATTCTGAACTGTATCCTTCTTTTACATCAAGAGACTAACCGACAAAAAGTTAGCCTCTTGATGTTTTATTTTATATTATTTTTCTTATCTTTGTATCCTTTAGTTTTAGCACAAATGGGGCATCCTGTCCCCATATTTCTACTTTTTATCTGCGCTTCCCATTCATGCCCTTGATCACATATCCACCACACTTTCTTATGACTATTGGGACTTACCTGCGAGGGCATTATCTCCTGGTTTCTTTTATAATTCCACTCTGACGCCAATTGCAGATTCATTGTTTCCAAATCATTGATTCCGTGTACAATCCTCTTGCCTGCACATATTGGACACCCTTTTCCATACGAACGGTTTGAGATCGTCGCTTCATATTCATGTCCTCTTTCACATTTCCACCAAACTTTTCGATCGGAACCCCGAGTAACATTTTCCGGTTTTAAATCACCATTTCTCGTAGGGTGCCACTCACTGGAAAGTTTTTGATTTGTCTCCGCTAAAGAACCCTCTTTCGCAATTTTATTTTTGATCCGCAACTCCCCTCGTCTTCTTACTCCGCACACAGGGCACCCTCGCCCAAAAACTCGATTGGAAACAGAGGATTCATATTCATGCCCTTCAGAACAAATCCACCAGACTTTCTTTCTGGAACCCCTTGTAACCTGTGTCGGCAATAAGTCTCCATTGCGTTCTAGACACCACTCTTTTGCCAGTTCAGGGAAAATAGTTGCCAAATCATTATAGCCTTCTAAAACCTGAAAACCGGCACAAATGGGACAACCATTTCCGTGTCTCCTATTATCAACACTAGCCTGCCACTCATGTCCGCACTTTCCAAGCCACCAAACTTTCTTTGCACTTGAAAAACTAATTATGTTGGGTCTCAAGTATCCATTTTTTGTTGGATGCCATTCTTTTGTTAATTCCGTTTCCTTTTCTGCAAGGCTATTTTGTTTTTTCCCTTCTATGTATTGTGAATAAATGATGCCGGAATCTCTATTGATATTTATATCTACCACAGGAAGTATTCGGTTTGTATCCTCTGCAATTCTCTTTATTAACTCTAGCATAACATCTGAAATACATCTATAATTAGCATCATATTTACAGTATATCGCTCGATCGTCTGGAATTATTTCAGATTCACTTTTTATTTCTTTTACACGGAACAATATTATTCCCGCTTCATTTACAATTTTATCTTTTCTCATCTCCTTTTTCCTTGCTTCCTGCCCACTGTGGTAACGATACCCATCATACTCAATTCCCACATTCAATTCAGGAAGGTAAATATCTATTTCTGTCTTTCCATTTAGTAAGTAACGGCTCATTGCTCTTGTGCATTTCCGAAAATAGAATAAGATTGCCTGTTCCGGAAAACTGGTTTTTAGTTCTCTTTGGCACGCTGGGCAGCCTGTTCCATGATTCCGATTATATATTGTCGCTTGATACTCATGTCCGCTCGGACAAAGCCACCATACCTTTTCTGTTGAATTGCCAATTGTAACTTGCGTTGGTTGCAGTGTTTTATTTTTTGTTGGATGCCATTCCTTTGCTAATTGAGGGTTAAGCGCAGCAAGGCTATTATAATCTGCTTGCACCTTTCGCCCATTACAAATAGGGCAACTCCCTCCGTTGGAAATAGAGGTAACCGTTGCCATCCACTCATGCCCCAGCTTACATTTCCACCACACTTTTTTATTGGAGCCTGGTGTTACTTGCCCCGCTGTAATAGAGGTATTTCTCTCGTTATTCCAAATCTCAAGTAGATCTGGACGCAATACTTCAAGTGAATTCCACGGCATTACCACCTTATTCGCACAAACAGGGCAACCACTTCCCCGATCAGTACGATGCGATACTTCGATATTCCAAGAATATCCGCAGGAAGAGCATCTCCACCATACCCTCTTATTAGAATGGCAGGTAACATTCTCTGGCTTTATCTCATTCTTCTCATAGTCCCACTCACTCAATAAATTCGGAAAAATGTCTGCCAATGAGCCATTCTTTTCAATCAAACCCGCAACCTTTTGCTCTCCTTGTTTTTTTCTAGAACAAATCGGACATCCCTTTCCAGATGCCCGATTAGAGGCAGAGGCTTTCCATTCATGCTGACAGACGGCACACTTCCACCAAATTCCTCGACTAGAACGAGGCGCAATACTTTGCGGAGTTAGGTCCTCATTTTTTGTTGGATGCCATTCTTTTACCAATTCAGGATATATTGTAGCAAAATCATTATATCCCGGTTCTATTTTTCGTCCCGCACAAACTGGGCACCCATTTCCTTTGCTTCTATTGTTAGGACTCGCTTGCCATTTATGTCCTTTAGCACATACCCAATGAATTTGTTTGATTGAGCCCATTGTAATATTTTGGGGAGTAAAACCTTCTCTTTGATTTTCTTCCCAATCCCACTCATACAGGAGTTTTTATTCTCAAAAACACTTTCCCTCTTTGACATAATCAGTTCCTCCGAACCCTTTCTCTATCGTCCGTTTCTCTAGATTCTATTTTAGTATAGAGCAAATACCCAGGTCCTTCAAGCGCAAAAAGCCCAGCAGTATCTAAACTGCTGGGCCTTCTGTGTTTCGTCGATATGGAATCAAGCCTGCTCGTAGATCAGCACAGCGGCGGTCTCCTCGGTGGTGGCGCCGGGGTTGCCTTCTGCGGGCTCCTGGCCATAGGGGTTGTTGGGGTCGGCGGAAGTGCAGCCGGCCAGCAGAGCCAGGGACATCACTGCTGCCATGCACAGAGCGATCATCTTTTTCATGGTGGGGTTCCTCCTTCGGTTTTCAAAAACTCTCTTCTGTGGAGATGGGCGATTTTGCCATACCCATAGTATCTACCTTTTCGGCAGATTTTTCAAGCATTTTGTCCAAAGGACGGAAATTTTTTTGGTTTTGCACCAATCTCATTTGTCAAATTTGTATAGAAACACAACATTTTCTTTGTATAAGTTTTCTGGTGCAAGTAGATGCCCCAAAGGCTCAGGTATCCAGGGTGAGGTCGCCCTCTTTGATCCATCCCAGCTTGCGGCAGCCCAGGCCGATGAGCCAGCTCAGCACCCCCGGCAGCACGAAGCAGATGAGGACCATCCCCAGCCAATCCATGCCGGTGATGCCGGCTTTCGTGCCCTGGGCGATCTGGTCCACCCAGCCGGTGTAGACCCCGATCGGGCCGACCAGGCCGCAGGTGCCCATGCCGGAGGAGACGGCTGCACCGTTCATCTCCAGGCGGAAGATGCAGGTGGCAATAGGGCCGGTAATGGCCGAGGCCAAGGTCGCGGGGATCCAGATCTTCGGGTTCCGGACGATGTTGCCCATCTGGAGCATGGAGGTGCCCAGGCCCTGGGAGACCAGGCCGCCCCACTTATTCTCCCGGAAGGACAGCACCGCAAAGCCGACCATCTGGGCGCAGCACCCGGCAACGGCTGCGCCGCCGGCCAGACCCGTCAGGCCCAGGGCCGCGCAGATGGCTGCGCTGGAGATGGGCAGCGTCAGCGCAATGCCCACGATGACGGAGACCAAAATACCCATGAAGAAGGGCTGCAATTCGGTCGCCCACATGATGAGGTTGCCCACCCAGGAAGCAGCCTTGCCGATGGGGGGGGCAACGAGATAGGCCACGCCGATGCCGGCCAAAACCGTCACGATCGGCGTCACGAGAATGTCGATCTTGGTTTCCTTCGAGACGGCCTTGCCGCACTCAGCGGCAATAATGGCGATGACCAAAACAGCCAGAGGGCCACCAGCTCCGCCCAGAATATTGGTCGCAAAGCCCACCGGCACCAGGGAAAACAGGACCAAGGGCGGCGCTTGCAGGGCCGACCCGATGGCCACAGCCATGGCCGGGCCGACCATCGCCGAGGCCAGTCCGCCGATGGTGTAGGCCGTCGCCGTCTCCCCCGTACCCACGGTGACGACCGTGGCGGACAGGAACCCAATGTGGAACTGGGTGCCCAGCGTGTTCAGGATGGTTCCGACCAGCAGCGTACAGAAGAGGCCCTGGGCCATGGCGCCCAGCGCATCCACCCCGTAACGCTTGGCGGAGAACTCGATGTTCTTCCGCTTCAGGAATGCGCGAAATCCGTTCATGTCTCTCTCCTTCCCGCCCTCCGCTCACTGGAGGACGAAAAAATAGTCCGTATACCTGTCTTGACAGGTATACGGACTATTGTAATCGTTTGTGTCTGGTTTGTCAATCCCTGTTTTGCTGCTCTGGGGTATACAGCAGGCCCAGTTTGTCCAGAGCGGCACAGACCCGCTGATAGGCCGCCTCGTCGGGGCAACGCAGGTGGTGCAGATGCACCCCCCCGGTCAAAAGGGAGAGGGGGGCCGTCCCCTGTGCCTTTTCCACGTATTGGGCCACGTCATACCGGGAGGCCAGGCTCAGCTGGCCGCAGATCTGCCCGTACAGGGGGTGCTCCACGACCACGTCGATCACAGTGCAGCCGTTGTCGACGATGGTCAGCAGCTCCTGCTCCACCTGCTCCTTCGTGTGGATGGTCGCCACCGTCCGCAGCAGGCCGGAGGACTCCCCCAGCTTATAGCCCCGCGGCGTCGCCACGATGTCCATCCCCGCCGCCCGCAGCAGGGCGATGTCCCCCACGATGATCTGGCGGCTGACGGAGAATTTCCCCGCCAGGGCCGTTGCGCTGATGGCCTTGTCCGCCGTCAGGGTCTGGGCGATGATCTGTCTGCGTTCTTCTGCTTTCACGCCCGCCACGCTCCTTCTTGATGATCTACCTTGGGATAAGGCCTGACCGGTCTCACTTGTGGTGGGTCAGCAGGTCGTACTTGATGTCCCACAGCTTCTGGGACAGGTCCACATAGTAGTTGTGGGGGTTGTCAAAGCGCTTGACCTCGTCCCACAGTGTCTCCATCTGTGCCTGGCAGTAGCGCTGGATCTCATCCAGCGTGGGCATATCATAGACCAGCTCGCCGTTTAAGAAGATGGGCTTCTGCAGCTCCTGAGCGGAAAAGCTGGTCAGCGTCTTCTTCTTCCAGGTGGCGTCGGGGTCAAAGATGGTCAGGCTGCCGTCCTCGGCCAGGTTGCTGGTCACGTCCTCGTCGTAGGTGCACATCCAGTCGCCGATGGCCTTCCCGGTGTCGTTGGCAAAGAGGCGGTAGAGCTTCTTATAGTGCGGGGTCGTGATCTTGGCCACGTTCTCGCTCAGCTTGATCTTGGGCACCACGTTCCCCTGCTCGTCCTCAAAGGCCACCAGCTTATACACGCCGCCGAAGACAGGCTCGCTCCGGGCCGTGATGAGCCGCTCGCCCACGCCGAAGGAGTCGATCTGCGCCCCCTGCAGCAGCAGGTCCTGGATCAAAATCTCGTCCAGGGAGTTGGACACGGTGATCTTACACTCGGTCCAGCCGGCCTCGTCCAGCATCTTCCGGGCCTCGCGGGTGAGATAGGCCATGTCGCCGGAGTCCAATCTGATCCCGCATTTGGTGATGCCCTTGGGCTTCAGGACCTCGTTGAAGGCCTTGATGGCGTCGGGGATGCCGCTCTTGAGCGTATTGTAGGTGTCCACCAGCAGGATCGCGTTGTCGGGGTAAATTTCGCAGTACGTCTTAAAGGCCTCGTACTGGCTGGGGAAGGTCTGCACCCAGGCGTGGGCCATGGTCCCCCCGGCGGGCACGCCGTAGAGCTGGTCGGAGATGGTGCAGGCCGTGCCCTTGCAGCCGCCGATGTAGGCCGCGCGGGCGCCGTCGATGGCGCCGCTGGACCCCTGGGCCCGGCGGGAGCCGAACTCCAGCACGGTCCGGCCTCTGGCGGCCCGGACAATGCGGTTGGACTTGGTCGCGATCAGGCTCTGGTGGTTGATGGTCAGCAGCAGGTAGGTCTCCAGCAGCTGGGCCTGGATCGCGGGGGCCCGGACGGTCAGGATCGGCTCCTTGGGGAACACGGGCGTCCCCTCCGGCACGGCGAAGATGTCGCCGGTGAACTTAAAGTTGGCCAGATAGTCCAGAAATCCCTCGTCGAACATGTTCCGGCTGCGCAGGTACTCGATGTCCTCCGGGTCAAAGTGCAGGTCCTGGATATACTCGATCACCTGCTCCAGCCCCGCCGCGATGGCGTAGCCGCCCTTGTCCGGCACGTTGCGGAAGAACAGATCAAAGTGCGTGATCCGATCCTTGTAGCCGGCCTTAAAGTACCCGTTGCCCATGGTGAGCTCATAGAAATCGCACAGCATGGTCATGTTCAGCTTCTTATTCGTATTCATGGCAAGAACCTCTGTTTCTTGTGTCCTGGGCAAGGCGAGAAGCCAGTCAAACAGAAAAAACGCCCCGCCCGGCAGGCCGTTTCGGCCCGGTCAAAGCACCCTATTATACTGCCCAATCAGGTGTCAAGTCAATAGTCGACTTTGGCCGGAAACGGTCAAATGAAAGATTAGCCCTCATTATACATGATTTCACCAGAAACTGCAATCCATTTTGCTGTGATTCCTGCAAGCCCCGCCCCGCCGAAAAAAAGATACAATAAATCCGCAAAAGGACGGTTTGGGTGGCTTGACTTTTCCGAAAAGCCTGCTACACTGGGTATGTTCAATAGTTTTTTCTGCGTAACACGTGCAAATTTTGTCTCGAAATATGCTATTTTTGCAGGTAGTGTTGCAAAACGCCCTGCACTGTGCTACGCTCTCCCCGTGGAGCCAGAGGGGTACGCCGCGCGTGGTCAAGCTGCCACCCCGTCCCAAAATCCCCCCCTCTCCCGCTACCGAAAGCTCATGCTGTAAGGTATGCCTTACAGCTGTTTTATGCGCATAAAACAGCGATTTTTTCCCTGTAAGACCTCTTCCTCCCAGCATTTTTTTACATAGATAGATAGTAAAAATTCTCATGGAATCTTAGGAGGTAAAAGATATGAGAAGGAAATTTTTGTCCGTCGTTTTGTGCGTGTGTATGATGCTGACGATGGCACCGTTCGCGTTCGCAGCGGAGGGCGATAGCACTATCTCTAGCGGTGGTGCTAGCGGCGGCGGTTCTGTCACACCTGTTGCCCAGGTTGGAGATACGACCTATGAAACCTTGCGTGCTGCTGTTGCCGCTGTCCCAGAGAACGGCACCATTACCTTATTAAAAGACGCTACTGGTAGCGGTATTGGAACATATAAAGATACTGGCACAGATAAAGATGGTAACACTAAGATTACTTCTAAAAGCTTCACTATTGATTTCAATGACCATACGTATAGCCTTAACACTCCTGCCGTTGGCTCTACAGGTTATGAAACTCAGGGTTTCCACTTTGAGTGGACAGGCTCTGCCGAAAATATTCCTAACATTACCTTAAAGAATGGCACATTAGATGTAGCATCTGAACACGATTCCAACCTGAAGCTGTTGATTCAAAATTACTGCAATCTGACATTAGACAATATGACCATTGATGGCAGTAATTTGGAAAATGGCTGGGGAACATACACTTACATTACTAGCAACTGTTGTGGTACCACTTTGATTAAGGACACCAAGATTTTTGGTGGCGATGCTCAGAAAAACGTAGCTTTTGATGTCGATGGATGTAGATCTGCTTATGCTAATACTCCTGTCAAAATAACTGTCGAAGGTGACAGCGAAATCCTTGGCCAAATTGAAGTAAATGACTCTGACGGTAAAAGTGCAAACACTCTCACTGTCAAAGGTGGTTCTTTCACTGATGTAGCAACCGCTGTAAAGTATGCTGACAACAATGCGACCATCAAAGTTGCTCAGGATACTACCAGTGATGTAGTTGTTCCCGCTGATAAAACTATCACTCTTGATTTGAACGGCAATAAGTTGACAAACAAGACTAACCACACCATTCTGAACAATGGTACTCTTACCATTACCGGCACCGGTACTGTTGACAATGTTACCCACCAGAAAGCTGCTCTGTACAATAAGGGCACTGCTACCCTAGAGGGTGGTACCTTTGACCGTACTAAGGAAAATGGAGAAACTAAGGATCAGAGCGGTAGCAACTCCTGGTATACCATCAAGAACGTTGGCACCATGACCGTCAAGGATGGTGTCACTGTGCAGACCGCTGGCAGCAACAATCGCTTGGGTAAGTTCTCCAGCCTTGTTTCTAATGGCTACTTTGATGGCTCTGATTTCACCAATAATAAGGGTATTGACAAGCCTGTCTTAACTATTGAAGGCGGTAACTTCATCGGTGGTTTGAATACCATTAAAAATGATGACCGTGCAACCTTGACCATCAACAATGGTACATTCAGCAACTACTATCAGGCAGTTGTCCAGAACCATAATGTCGCAGGGATCAAGGGTGGTACCTTTACCGCCGCAAGTGACGCAACCAGCACTACTTTCGGCGTTGATAACTGCGGTTGTGCGGAAGACACCGACCTTGGTACTCTGACCATTTCCGGCGGTACCTTTGCAGGTGCAACTTATGCCGTCTTTGATAGAAGTACGCAATCTCCCAATATTACAATTTCCGCTGGTAACTTTGCTGCTACTAAAGCTTCCATTGCTAAAAGCACTACTTCCAACGCCACTATTTCTGTAACCGGCGGTTACTTCACCTCCGACCCCACCGCTTACATCGCATCTGGCTACGCGGCAAAGTCTAGTAAAAAAGCTGACTACGCTTACATGGTAGCCAAAAAAGAAAATGATGAAGTTATTGTCAAGCCTGCCGTGGCAACTCCCAATGTTACGTTAGGTAGCGACATTGACGATGCTAAACAAGAGGCCGTCAAAGCTTCTGCCCAATCTGTCAAGGTCCCCGAAATCGCAAATGCAGCTGCCAAAAATGTTTCCATAAGTAGCTCCCAGGCTGAACGGTACATTAAGAAAGCTAACTTAACTTCTTCTACTGGGCAGGAAGTCATTCTCTATGTCCAGTCCTTCCTTGATGTAACTCCGACAGCTTACAATGAAGGCAATAACACCTACACTCTGGACATCACCCCCAAGTATCAAATTATTGCATCCACTGCAACCACGGCAGATCAAATCAAGCTGGATGCTGCCCCAGATAAAAATGCAGTAGTCGTTGAACAAGCTACGGTTCTTAATGTAACTGAACCCACTCAGGTTTCTCTGACTTTGCCGACCGAGTTTGTCTCTAATCTCACCACAGATGGTGTTACATCTAGGGTCTATGTCAAGCATATCAAAGACAACGGCAAAACTTATATCTATGAAGCCTCTCTGAATTATAACACTCTTACCTTCACCAACCCCCATGGTTTCTCTGAGTTCACCGTCACTACGACTGCCCCTGTTGCAACTGTTAACGGTGTCGGCTACGAATCCTTGCAGGATGCTGTTGACGCTGTGAAGGACAACGAAACCATCAACGTTACTGGTACTGGTCTTTCTGCTACTGTAAGCGGCAACAAAACCTTCTCCGTCACTGGTAAACCTGTAACCCTCACCGCTGCTTCTGGTTACAACCTGACCAAGAATGATAACGTGTACACCGTCTCCCGTCAGCACAGCGGTTCCTCCTCCTCCGGCACCACCACCTCCTACAACGTCAACGTCAACGCTGCCACCAACGGTGCTGTGGCTGCGGACAAGAAGACGGCTTCTAAGGGCACGACGGTGACGGTGACGGCTTCTCCCTCGAAGGGCTATGTGGTCGATGCCGTGAAGGTCGTGGACAAGGACGGCAAGGACGTGGCCGTGACCGGGAAGGACGGCAAGTATGTGTTTACCATGCCGGGTTCTGCCGTGACTGTGACCGGTACATTTAAGGCTGAGACGCCTGCGCCTGCTGCCCTGCCCTTTACGGATGTGAAGAGCGGCAATTGGTTCTATGACGCCGTGAAGTACGCTTATGCGCAGGGCCTCATGACCGGCACTTCTGCCACGACGTTCGCCCCCAACGGGACGATGAACCGCGCCATGATCGTCACCGTGCTGTATCGGCTGGAGAAGTCCCCCGCTGTGACCGGCGCTTCCAAGTTTACGGATGTGCCTGCGGGCCAGTGGTATTCTGACGCAGTGGCTTGGGCCGCTGCCAACAAGATCGTCAACGGCTATGACGAGACGACCTTCGGTCCCATGAACGCCGTGACCCGCGAGCAGATGGCCGCGATCCTGTTCCGCTACGAGCAGGTCAAGGGCCTGGAGAATGTGACCCTGGAGGAGAACCTGAACCGGTTCCCCGACCAGAACAAGATCTCCGCCTACGCCATCCCCGCCTTGCAGTGGGCCGTGGGCCAGAAGATCATCAACGGCAACGCCGACGGCACCCTGGACCCCACCGGCACCGCCACCCGCGCCCAGGTCGCGCAGATCTTCACAAACCTGCTGAACAAGTAAGCATCCCCTGACAAGTTCATCCGATCCCCGAAAGCCCCGGAGCGTATGCCCCGGGGCTTTTTGCATGTTTTGATTCGTTCTGATTCAAAATTCCAGCCTTGCAATTATCTCATCTGCACCAAATTTTCGACATTCAAAAATTATCAATTCGCAAATTTTATAACAATAAAACGCCAGATATCCAGAATAATATTTGTTTTTCCGAATTTTTAGCAAATGCTTCTCGTCCTATTGACAAGTCCGTTTTTCCCCCGTATCATAGCCTCAAAACCGCTTGGATGTGAAAGTATGAAGAATGAAACTTGCAATTTAACCTCGAATTTATACTCCCCACGATTCGAGCACGACGCCTGCGGCATCGGCGCTGTGGTGGATACCCAGGGCCGCCCCTCCCACGAGACGGTGGACCGGGCCTTGAAGATCGTGGAAAAACTGGAGCACCGGGCCGGAAAGGACGCCTCCGGCGAGACCGGCGACGGCGTGGGCATTCTGGTCCAGATCTCCCACCACTTCTTCTCCGCCGTGCTGGCGGAGCTGGGCGTGACGGTGGGCCAGGCCCGGAGCTACGCCGTGGGCATGTTCTTCCTGCCCCAGGACCGCATCTTGCGGGCGCGGCGGCAGAAGCTGTTTGAAATTCTGGCCGAAAAGGCGGGGCTGCCCGTCCTGCTCTGGCGGCCTGTGCCGGTGGAACCGGGGATCTTAGGCCAGCGGGCGGTGGACTGTATGCCCAGCATCTGGCAGCCGGTCTTGGCCCGCCCGGCCGACGCCGAGAGCGACCTGGAATTTGACCGGCGGCTGTACATCATGCGCCGGGAGTTCGAGCAGTCCGTGTCGGATACCTATGTCGCCAGCCTGAGCTGCCGGACCATCGTCTACAAGGGCATGTTCCTGGTAAACCAGCTTCGGCTGTTCTACCCGGACCTGCAGGACGAGCGCTTCGCCTCGGCCATCGCCCTGGTCCACTCCCGCTTCTCCACCAACACCAACCCCAGCTGGGAGCGGGCGCACCCCAACCGCCTGCTGCTCCACAACGGGGAGATCAACACGATCCGGGGCAACCTCTCCCGGATGCTGGCCCGCGAGGAGACTATGCACTCGCCCCCGCTGGACCACGTCATGGAGAAGATCCTCCCGGTGGTGGACCCCTCCGGGTCCGACTCAGCCATGCTGGACAACGCCCTGGAGTTTTTGCTGTACAGCGGCATGGACCTGCCCAAGGCCGTCATGCTGACCATCCCGGAGCCGTGGAGCCAGAACCGGGACATGCCCCGTGCCATCCAGGACATGTACCACTACTACGCCACCATGATGGAGCCTTGGGACGGCCCTGCCGCCATTCTCTTCTCCGACGGCGACGTGGTGGGAGCCTGCCTGGACCGCAACGGCCTGCGGCCCATCCGCTACTATCTGACCGACGACGGGACGGTGATCCTGGCCTCGGAGGTGGGCGTGCTGGACCTGCCCCCGGAGAAGATCGTCCGCAAATCCCGCCTCGGCCCCGGCAAGATGCTCCTGCTGGACACCCGCACCGGCCAGGTCCGGGAGGACGAGGCCATCAAGTCCGGCTATGCCGCCGCCCATCCCTACGGCGAGTGGCTGGATCGGTCGCTGGTGAGCCTGCGGGACCTGCCCTCCCCCAACCGAAAGGTCCCCCACAACAGCCAGGCCCTGCGCGATAAGCTCTACCAGGTCTTCGGCTATACCTATGAGGATATCATCCAGTCCATCCTCCCCATGGCCCGCGGCGGCCACGAGCCGACCATGTCCATGGGCACGGACATTCCCCTGGCCGTCCTCTCCCAGCGGCAGCAGTCCCTGTTCAGCTATTTCAAGCAGCTCTTCGCCCAGGTGACCAACCCGCCCATCGACGCCCTGCGGGAGGAGATCGTCACCGACACCACCGTCTACGTCGGCTCCGACGGGAATCTTTTGCAGGACGCCCCGGAAAACTGCCGGGTCCTGGAGATCAAGAACCCCATCCTCACCGGCGGGGACCTGTTAAAGCTCAAGGCCATGAATATGCCCGGCCTGCGCTCGGCCACCCTCTCGCTGCTATATTACAAAAACGCCTCGTTGGAGCGGGCGCTGGACCATCTCTTCGTCAGCTGCGACCGGGTCTACCGGGAGGGGGCCAACGTCATCATCCTGTCGGACCGGGGCATCGACGAAAACCACGTGGCCATCCCCTCCCTCCTGGCCGTGTCTGCCCTGGAGCAGCACCTCATCCGCACGAAAAAGCGCACCGCCGTCTCCGTCATTCTGGAGAGTGGCGAGCCGCGGGATGTGCATCATTTCGCCGCCCTGCTGGGCTATGGCGCCCGCGCCGTAAACCCCTACCTGGCCCACGAAGCCATTGGGGAGCTCATCGACAAGGACCTGCTGGACAAGGACTACGCCTCCGCCGTGGACGATTATGATCAGGCCATTCTGCGCGGCGTGGTGAGCATTGCCGCCAAGATGGGCATCTCCACCATCCAGTCCTATCAGAGCGCCCAGATCTTCGAGGCGGTGGGCATCCACAAGGACGTCATCGACCGCTACTTCACCAACACCATCAGCCGCGTGGGCGGTATCGGCCTTCCTGACATCGCCGCCGCCGTGACCCAGAGCCACGACGCCGCCTTCGACCCCATGGAACTGACCACCGACCCCACCATCGACAGCGGCGGCTTCCAAAAGCTCCGCAGCGGCCCCAACGCCGAGGTCCACCGCTATGACCCCCAGACCATCCTGACCTTGCAGCAGGCCGTCCGCAGCGGCAGCTATGAGACGTTCCAGGCCTATACGGCCCTGGCCGACCGCTCCACCCTCTCCCTCCGGGACCTGATGGACTTCCGCACCGACTGCACCCCCATCCCCCTGGAAGAGGTAGAACCCGTCGAGTCGATCCTGCGCCGCTTCAAGACCGGGGCCATGTCCTACGGCTCCATCTCTCTGGAAGCCCACGAATGTCTGGCCCAGGCCATGAACACCATCGGGGGCAAGTCCAACTCCGGCGAGGGCGGCGAGGACCCCGCCCGCCTGGGCACCGACCGCAACTCCGCCATCAAGCAGGTGGCCTCCGGCCGCTTCGGCGTTACCAGCCGCTATCTGGTCAGCGCGAAAGAGATCCAGATCAAAATGGCCCAGGGGGCCAAGCCCGGCGAGGGCGGCCACCTGCCCGGCCGAAAGGCCTGGCCCTGGATCGCCAAGACCCGCTGCTCCACCCCCGGCGTCCCCCTCATCTCTCCGCCGCCCCACCACGACATCTACTCCATCGAGGACCTGTCCGAGCTGATCTACGACCTGAAAAACGCCAACAAATACGCGGACATCAGCGTGAAGCTCGTCAGTGAGGCCGGCGTCGGCACCATCGCCGCCGGGGTCGCCAAGGCCGGGGCCCAGACCATCCTCATCGCCGGACACGACGGCGGCACCGGGGCCGCCCCGAAGAACTCCATCTACAACGCCGGTCTGCCCTGGGAGATCGGCCTGGCCGAGGCCCACCAGACCCTGATCCAAAACGGCCTGCGCTCCCGCGTGAAGCTGGAGGCCGACGGCAAGCTGATGAGCGGCCGCGACGTCGCCATCGCCTGCGCCCTGGGCGCAGAGGAATTTGGCTTCGCCACCGCCCCCCTGGTCGCCCTGGGCTGCATCATGCTCCGGGCCTGCAACCTCGACACCTGCACCATGGGCATCGCCACCCAGAACCCGGCCATGCGGAAGCATTTCCAGGGCAAGCCGGAATACGTCGTGAACTTTATGACCTTCCTGGCCCGTCAGCTCCGGGAAATTCTGGCCAGCCTGGGCCTGCGCTCCGTGGAGGAGCTGGTGGGGCGGACCGACCTGCTCTGTCCCCGCCCCCAGCAGAGCGACAGCCCCGGCTCCAAGCTAGACATCTCCGCCATGCTCACCCCGCCCCAGCGTACCGGTGGCTTCCGTGCGCAGGACGTCTACGACTTCCAGCTGGAGCACACGCTGGACGAGACGGTCCTGCTGGGCCTGCTGGCGGGCAAGAAGCTCCCTGTCCTCTCCGTTTCCAGCACCAGCCGCGCCTTCGGCACCCTCCTGGGGGCCGAGATCACCCGTCGTTTCGGCGACACGCTGGCGGAGGATACCTATCGGGTCCGCTGCCGCGGCGGGGCCGGGCAGTCCTTCGGGGCCTTTGCGCCCAGCGGCCTGACCCTGGAGCTGGAGGGCGACAGCAACGACTACTTCGGCAAGGGGCTCTCCGGCGGTAAGCTCATCCTCTATCCCGACCCCAAAAGTTCGTTTGCCCCGGAAGACAACGTCATCACCGGCAACGTGGCCCTCTATGGGGCCACCGGCGGCAAGGCCTACCTCTGCGGCACCGCCGGGGAACGCTTCTGCGTCCGCAACTCCGGCGCAGTGGCCGTGGTCGAGGGCGTGGGGGACCACGGCTGTGAGTACATGACCGGCGGTCAAGTGGTCATCTTAGGCCCCATCGGCCGGAACTTCGCCGCCGGCATGAGCGGCGGCGTGGTCTACGCCCTGGATGTGGACCACGACCTCTACCGCCGGGTCAACAAGGAGATGGTCTCCATGGAGCCGCTCACAGAAAAGCACGACATCGCCGCCCTCAAGGCCCTGCTGGCAGAGCATCTGGCCGTCACAAGCTCCCCCAAGGCTGCCCGCATCCTGCAACACTTCGACGTCTGCCTGGGCGACTTCAAAAAAATCATTTCGCGGGATTACAGCGCCATGAAGGAGCGCATCGCCGCCTACGAGGCCAAAGGCCTCAGCCGAGAGCAGGCCGAACTGGAAGCCTTTCAGAAAGGAGCTGAGTGACCATGGGAAAAACCACCGGATTTCTGGACTATGCACGCATGGACTGCCCCACCCGGCCCCCGCTGGTCCGCCTGGGGGATTTCACCCCCTTCCACGAAGCGCTCCCCCTGCCTCTCCGCCGGGAACAGGGCGGGCGATGCATGGACTGCGGCGTTCCCTTCTGTCAGGCGGGGCTGGCCTTCAAAGAGCGCCTGCTGGGCTGTCCTCTGCACAATCTCATCCCGGAGTGGAACGACCTGCTCTGGCGGGATAACTGGGACTACGCCCTGGCCCGCCTCTTAAAAACCAACTGCTTCCCGGAGTTCACCAGCCGGGTCTGCCCCGCCCCCTGCGAGGGTGCCTGCGCCTGCGGCCTCACCGGTCAGTCCGTGACCATCCGGGACAACGAAGGGGCCATCATCGACTACGCCTTCCAGCAGGGCTGGATGACCCCACGGCCGCCCCAGCGTCGGTCTGGCCTGACCGTTGCCGTGGTCGGCTCCGGCCCCGCCGGGCTGGCGGCAGCTTACTATCTCAACCACCGGGGCCACACCGTCACCGTATTGGAGCAGGACGACGCCCCCGGCGGTCTGCTGACCTATGGCATCCCCGCCATGAAGCTGGACAAAGCCCTGGTCAAGCGCCGCGTTGCCCTGCTGGAGGCCGAAGGCATCACCTTCCAGTGCGGCACCACCGTGGGCCGGGACATCAGCCCCAAGGAACTGGACCAGACCTATGACGCCGTCCTCTTTGCCTGCGGGGCCCGTAAGCCCCGCCCCGTCCCCTACGAGGGGGACGCCGGCGGCGGCCTGTGCTACGGCCTGGACTACCTCATCCAAACCCAGCGCCATTTAGACGCCGGCACGCCCTCCCCCCTCTCCGCCAAGGACAAGCGGGTGGCCATCATCGGGGCCGGGGACACGGCCTCTGACTGCGTCGCCACCGCCCTGCGCCAGGGCTGCAAGAGCCTGACCCAGCTCATCCGCAAGCCCGCCGCCTACTATCCGCCTGAGCTGGACGACGCCCATGTCGAAAGTCAGGCCAGGTTTGGCAGGGACATCCGCCGCTTCGAGACGACCCTCCACGCCCTGACCTGCGGCAAGGACGGCAAGCTTCGCCAGGCCGTTCTCAATACCCCGCAGGGTGAAAAAACGCTGCCGGTCGACCTCGTCATTGTCGCCTCCGGCTTCTCCGGCTGCGAGGATGCCTCCCTCCAGGTCCGGGACGCCATGCCCCGCCCGGAAAAGGTCTTCTCCGCCGGTGACATGGTCCTGGGAGCCAGCCTGGTGGTCCTGGCCATCGCCAGCGGCAAGCAGGCCGCCGCCCAGGCGGACACCTACCTCATGGGCTGCACCAATATCCTGTAAGTTCATCCCTTCCCCTAGTTCCGAGAGACCCCCCCCCACAAGAGAAAGGAGCAAATCGTATGGACAGTGTATCTTTTAGCATCTGGTTTTTGATCGGTGCCATCCTCGTGTTCTTCATGCAGTGTGGCTTTGCCATGGTGGAGTGTGGCTTCACGCGGGCCAAAAATGCCGGCAACATCATCATGAAGAACCTCATGGACTTCTGCATCGGTGCCGTGGTCTTCATCTTCCTGGGCTACGGCCTGCTGGTGAATCCCCACGTCGCCGGCGGCTTCATCGGCACCCCCACCTTGGGGATGTTCGGGGCCGGGTTCGACGGCTTTGATTGGAGCAGCTTCGTCTTCCAGCTGGTCTTCTGCGCCACCTGCGCCACCATCGTCTCCGGTGCCATGGCGGAGCGGACCAAGTTCTCCGCCTACTGCATCTACTCCGGCATCATCAGCCTCTGCATCTACCCCATCGAGGCCGGCTGGGCCTGGGGCGACGGCGGGTGGCTGGCCAACCTGGGCTTTATTGATTTTGCCGGTTCCTGCGTGATCCACATGGCCGGCGGTGTCTGCGCCCTGCTGGGTGCCATCTTCCTGGGTCCCCGGATCGGTAAGTACACGAAAAAGAACGGCAAGAAAGTTTCCAACGCCATCCCCGCCCACAACCTGCCCATCGGGGCCTTGGGCGTGTTCATCCTCTGGTTCGGCTGGTACGGCTTCAACGGCGCAGCCGCCGGTTCCATCGACGAACTGGCCAAGATCTTCGCCACCACCACCCTGGCTCCCGCCATTGCTACCGTGGTGTGCATGGCCCTGACCTGGTGCAAGAACGGCAAGCCTGACGTGTCCATGTGCCTCAACGCCTCCCTGGCCGGTCTGGTCGCCATCACTGCCGGGTGCAACACCGTCTCCGGCCTGGGTTCTATGGTCATCGGTGCCGTGGCCGGCGTGCTGGTCGTGGTCGTGGTCGAGTTCCTGGACCTCAAGTGCCACATCGACGATCCCGTCGGTGCCGTGGCCGTCCACGGGGCCAACGGGGCCTGGGGCACCATCGCCGTGGGCCTGTTCAACACCGAGAGCGGCCTGTTCTACGGCGGCGGCGTGCATCAGCTGCTCATCCAGCTGCTGGGCGTGGTCGTGGTGGCAGCCTGGATGCTCGTGACCATGACCGTGGTCTTCAAGGTCATCTCCCTCCTGTGCGGCGGCACCATGCGTGTCACGGAAGAGGAAGAGATCGAGGGCCTGGACCCCACCGAGCACGGCCTGCCCTCTGCTTACGCTGACTTCACCTTCGCCTTCGGCGTGGCCGGCGAAGTTTCCGGTCATTTCACGCCCGACAGCATCCCCGACCTGCCCAGCGACCACGTCCCCGGCGACGGCACCCCGGAGAAGCTCACCCGCATCGACATCTGCTGCCCGGCCTATCGGTTTGAGCGCCTGAAGCACAGCCTGGAGGCCATCGGCATCACCGGCATGACCGTCACCAGCGCCATGGGCTGCGGTGCCCAGCGCGGCGGCAACGGCATGTACCGCGGCGTTCCCGTCTCCATGTCCCTGCGGCCCACGGTGGAGGTCTCCGTGGTGGTCTCCCGCATCCCGCCGGAGGTCGTGGTGGAGACGGCCAAGCACCCGTTCGGCCAGAAAGCCGCCGAGTTCCACGCGTTCCTGCTGGAGTTCATAAGACGGCGCATGGGCGAAGCGGACTCATAAGCGGCGTATGGGTCCCGCAAGCAAAGGCCGGGCACCCGGGATTGGGATGCGCGGATCGCGCGGCAAGATAGGGACGACCGGCGGGC
>OLNE01000295.1_pt1 | contig 53502 bp, 39 predicted proteins | sample 1672431 | NCBI WGS metagenome assembly OLNE01 (sample SAMEA3136685, study PRJEB25190) | human gut metagenome | reverse complement strand
CCCCGCCCTGCTGGTCATCGGGCAGATGATCGACGCCATTCAGAACGGCGGCTATGACCCCCATAAAGTCGCCCTGCTCATCACCCAGACCGGCGGCGGCTGCCGGGCCTCCAACTACATCCACATGCTCCGCAAGGCCTTGGAAAAGGCCGGGTTAGACTATATTCCCGTCATCTCCCTCTCCTTCGGCCTGGAGAAAAACCCCGGCTTCCACTGGACCGTGGGCCTCATCCGCCGCCTCATCTACGGCATGATGTACGGCGACCTCATCATGAACGTGGCCAACCAGGTCCGCCCCTATGAAGTAAACCCCGGCGACACCGCCGCCCACGTGGACCACTGGACCACGGAGCTGCTGGACCGCTTCGACAAGGGCGACGGCATGTCCCGCAAGAAGATGCGCGGCATCTTTGACGAGATTTGCGCCGACTTCAAGTCCATCCCCGTCTCCGGCGAGGAGAAGATCCGGGTCGGCGTGGTGGGTGAGATCTACATCAAGTTCTCGTCCCTGGGCAACAACCAGCTCGAGCAGTTCCTCCTGGACGAGGGGGCCGAGCCAGTGGTGCCGGGCCTGACGGACTTCATGATCTTCAAGATCTACAACCGCGTCTCCGACGTGGACATGTTCGGCGGCAGCAAGCTCAAGCAGCTGCTCTGTCAGTTCTTCATGGGCTACATCGAAAAATGCCAGCTGGACATGATCGCCGCCCTGAACAAGGCCGGCTTCCGCGCCCCCGGCACCTTTGCCGAGCTGCACAAGCTCATCCACGGCTACTTAAACGACGGCTGCAAGATGGGCGAGGGCTGGCTGCTCACCGCCGAGATGCTGGAGCTGATCCACTCCGGCACGCCCAACATCGTCTGCGCCCAGCCCTTCGGCTGCCTGCCCAACCACATCGTCGGCAAGGGCATGATCCGCGCCCTGAAGGACGATTACCCCAACTCCAACATCGTCGCCGTGGACTACGACCCCGGCGCGACGAAGATCAACCAGGAAAACCGCATCAAGCTCATGCTCGCCAACGCCAAGCGCATCGCCAAGGAAGAACAAAAAAAGCAGGAACAGGCCGTTGATCCCGCTATGCGCTTCTAAAATAACTACTCCAAACAATTGGTGTAAATAGTGCCTTGTTAGCTAGATAGGACATATCCACTAACAAGGCGCCATTTATTTCTATTTCAAATATTTTTTTAAAATTTTAAATTTTATATTGCATTCTCCAACTTTTTATGATATAGTCCTCTTAGAAAAATTTTTCTAAAAAATTTCGGAGGTGTTTTATCATGAAACATGTCAGCCACATTTTGCGCAGGTGCATCTTGATGGCCTTGGTTTTATCCCTCGCAACTGGTATCATGTGTGTCGCAAGCGCCGCAGAGGTAGGTCGAACTGATGATGGGGTAGAACTCATCGCGCCAGATGTTATGCCCCTCGCTCTAACCCCAACTGTCAAAGGGGGACGTGAAACTCGAAATCCTATTGGAAGTCAGATGGAAGAACGCGTTTGGGGTTGGTCCACTCTGAAAGATGCAGCAGGCGGTGATATCTATCATTCTACTACTGCACGGTATGAATCCATAATCACTCATGAGCCGTATGGTAGCTCAACAAAGTGGGGTTATGGGCAGGTCTGGGCTCGCAGCAGTTGGATTTGGTACCAGAACGCAAGCTCTTACTACGCAAGAGTTTATTACAATTATTAACTGTTGATAATCTAGAAAATATGGGTTTCAATGTAATTTGTTCGACATTGAAACCCATTTCTATAAAAGTGCTATGAAAAAATCAGTCACTATACTCTATCTTATCATCGCATCCGCTGTCTCCATCGCGGTCGTTGGCAGTGTTTTCTTTCTCGTATTCTCTGCTAAACTGGATGAATACAGCAGATTATCGATCCACACAAATGCCCAAACGGTCCGCTTTCTGGAAGAAGACTCCGGGCTTCCCGCTTTGAAGCAACTGTATACTGAACAGTTGCCTTTTACTGTGTTTTGCGAAACCAGCACAAGGCCCTGCAACATGGGGATTCTATTTTATGGGGAACAGAATGGGATGCATACCATCGCTTCCAACATAACAGAAGGCCGTTTCTTTCAGCCGGACGATTTCTTTTCTGGGGACAATTATGCTGTTGTGGGAAAAGATGTGTCTTCCGAAATATACTCTGCATCGGGATCCAGTTGGGTCGATATCAACGGTCTTCCATTTGAAGTGATCGGGATTTTGGATACAGGGACCCACTCTCCTATGGACCAATGTATTTACTATAATCTGGATGCCTTGTCCAATGTTGCGTTGGTTTATCTGGATGGAAACAACGAAGATCAAATTCAGCGCTCACTCTCCGCTTTGGAAGAATACTCTCCCCTTCAAACCATCGATGCCCCGAAAAGTGGGGTTTCTCGTTTGTTGGATCTGTCTTCTACCGAGAAGGTTTTCCTGTTCCTTGCCGTCTGTTCCGTCATCATATTTCATTATTATTCTGTTCGCCTCCTGGCCTCTGCTTGTGGAGAATTCGTTTGTGTGCGGTGCCTGCTCGGACATTCGTTGCACAAAACCTCTTCCCAAGTGATGCTATGGATTTTTTGCATTCTTTCAGGGATCAGTGGTTTGGTTTGCGTGGTTGGCGGACCTCTTCTCTCCCACTACCGATTTGAAAATTTTTCATTTCCTATAGTACAATCACTCATCGCCCTAGAACTTAGCTTTGTTCTTCCCTCCGCAATCTACGGGAAGATTTACTTATTGAAAAAAATCGAAAGGAGGCTCGGTCATCCATGATACCGCTCCCCCTCTTCCAAAAGAAAGCTCCCTCTGTGGTTTCCTTTGTTTGCTTGTTCGCTCTGCTTCTCTTACTTCTTCTCACACAAAACGCAGAAGCTGCGGCCCATACCCGGGAGGAAAAGTATACGTTTTTAGACTCGCTGTCTCAGGTCGTCTATCAAGCAGATTATCAATCACTCTATCAAGGAAAGATAAATGATATGAAACAAGCCTATCATGAACTTTCCTCTTTAGAAGCGTACTATGAAATAAACGATCAATTCCTCTACATCCCGGACTTCCCCTTTGGAGATCAGTTTCTCTATCTCTATGAGGAAGGTCACAGCGAAGACAGTACCTACCTGTTGGAGAATGGCGATTCTTCTGTTCTTCTTTCGGCAGTCAAAACTGTGCAGCTCAGCAGCAACTGTATGGAATTCTTCCCTCTTCGCGTACAAGAGGGACGCTTGCTCAGGGAAGAAGATATGTCCGCTCTCTCAAACAATAGCTCCACCAACATTCTCCCCATTCTCGTGGGCCATGAATACGCAGGGTTACTCCATATAGGAGATCGCATCGAAAGCAATTACATTGAAAAAGAGATTTCCTTGGAAGTCGTAGGGATACTCGATTCAGATTCCTACCTTATGGTAAATGGATACCCACTTTATCTGGACCGATACATCATAATGCCGTCTTTTCTCTGCTCGGAGCCTTTGGATGAAGCTGATGAAATTTTTCAAGTGAGGCACTATGCCAATAAATTATCTGGTTTTCTACCGCAGGACGAAGCCACACAGATCTTCCGTGTGTTCTCAGATTTGAAATCACTGGATATTGGTGCATTTCACTTCACAACAAATAACTCACTGCCTGGTCTTTACGCCCAGGTAATGGCTTCGATCAATTTATCCGCTCATAGCCTGGCACTCCTATTGCTTGTCGTTTCCCTTCTTCTCTTCCCGCTTCTGCTGCTCTTCCTTCTCAATACGAACTTCCAATACCTTACCGTTTGTCATCTGGCCGGAGTGTCTATCCAAAAATTGCGACGGCGGACGATTCTCTCCGCAGGGATTTTATTTCTCCCTTCCTGTATTCTCTTACTTGGGTACGGAAAATTGACTGGACTTTTTCTCCATCCCAGCTTTTTCTGTATTATCCTCCTATGGTTTCTCTGTTCTATCGCTCTTGTTTTCTATAGGCTATCCGAACCCACTCTATTGACTTACTTAGGAAAGGATATCAATGATTAGGCTTACAGACATTAACAAAAGTTTTTCCACGCGGTCCCGCACAAAGCAGGTTTTAAATCACCTGTCTCTTACCATCTCCGAAGGGGATCGAATTTTAATGATGGGGGAAAGCGGCTGTGGAAAATCCACGCTTCTCAATATTTTGGCCGGCCTGCTGCCACCGGATTCTGGTTCGATTGAAATCGGGACGCCTTATCGTGCCATCGACTATACAAAGGAGCAGAACCGCGCCGCACTGCGGTATGATCTGATCGGCTTGGTTCCCCAAAATCTTTGTTTGGTCGAACACATGACAGTTTCCGAAAATCTCCGCCTTGCACAAGAGATTCGGAAGGTAGATACTCCAGGTTGTTCTGCTTCCTTTCTGTTACAAAAAATGAAACTAGAAGGAATTTCTCAGGAAAAAGTAACGCATCTTTCCGTGGGGCAAAAGCAACGCATCGCGATTGCCCGCGCCCTTCTTCTCTCTCCTTCCTTGCTTTTGGCAGATGAGCCAACAAGCGCACTGGATGAAGAAACCAGCCGCATCGTTCTCTCGACAATCGCAGAGCAATGCAACACTTTCGTCATCGTCTCCCATGACAGCCGCATCGCTTCGTTCTGCAACCGTGTCTATCACTTCGACCACGGCGCTTTGTATCCTTGGAATCCAAAAGCCAATTAAAAAAACAGGAATCCCCCGCTCCCGCTGCCCATTAAAAAAGGAGCGCCGGTCTTGACAAGACAGGCGCTCCTGGACTATACAGCGTTCCCACATTTTGTTCTTTGTTCATTTCACAAAATGCCCTTGAATCCGCAAAATCTCTTTGATATAATTAGCGTATCAAAGGGGTGGTGTTCGCGTGTTGACTGAAGAGTTTGTTGAATTAGCAAACAAAATTTGCAAACAGAAAGCGGAAGAGCAAACGATTGAGCTAAAATCCGCCCAAACAGGCTGTCCGAAGAGACTGTATGATACGCTGTCGAGTTTTTCTAACCAAGACAGTGGCGGTGTTCTTGTGTTCGGTATTGATGAGCAGGCTGCCTTTCAGGTGGTCGGAGTCTATGATCCACAGGATCTGCAAAAGAAAATAACGGAACAATGCTTACAAATGGAGCCGCCGGTCCGCGCTGTCTTTACCCTGGCAGAATATCACGGAAAAATGATTTGTGCAGCGGAAATACCAGCCATTGACATCGCAGAGCGTCCCTGTTACTACCGTGGGGCTGGGCGTACCAAAGGCTCCTACATTCGTGTTGGTGATGCTGACTTGCCGATGACAGACTATGAACTATACAGCTACGAAGCATTCCGTAAACATTTACATGATGATGAACGACCCGTTGAACGGGCGACATTGCAGCTGCTGGACATGGAAAAAATCCAAGACTATATGGAAAAAATGCGTGTGGATCGCCCCGGATTTTCCAGGCTGACACAGGAGCAGACCATGGAAATGCTCAATGTTACAAGGAATGGTATCCCTACCTTGGCAGCCGTTCTGAATTTTTGTCTTTATCCGCAAGGATTCTTCCCACAGCTTGGCATCACAGCAATTGTTGTACCCGGCACGGAGATCGGCGATGTAGACCAGGATTCTGCGCGATTTATTGACAACAAGCGAATCGGTGGAACCATCCCAGAAATGGTGGAAGAAGCGTTAAATTTCTGTCGTCGGAACATGAAAGTCAAAACCATCATCAGCAAAGAAACCGGTCTTCGCACAGATAAGACAGAGTATCCTATGGATGCCCTCCGCGAAGCGATCCTCAACGCCGTGATCCACCGTGATTACAGTATTCACACAGAGGGGACTCCGATTCAAATTGACTTTTTTACGGACCGCGTCGAGATCCACAGCCCCGGAAGTCTGTACGGACGGATGAGCATTGAGCAGTTAGGGATCGCGAAACCGGATCTTCGGAATCCTGCGCTGGCTGTCATGGCAGAAACTCTGACCACCGCGGAGCATCGCTACTCGGGTATTCCCACAATGCGCAATGCGATGAAAGAATCTGGCTTACCAGAACCAAAATTTGAGAACCGCAGAAATGAGTTCGTGGTAACGTTTTACAACAAAGAGGACCCAGAGAAAGACGCACTCACCGCGGAACCTGCTCAAGATCTACTGGCATTCTGCCATGAACCAAAAACCCGGCAGGAAATCGCAGCATTCTTGGGCGTAAAAACTGTGTTTTATGCAATGCAACATTATGTACAACCGCTGATCACGACTGGAAAATTAGCCATGACGATACCAGAAAAGCCAAAGAGCAGAAATCAAAAGTATTATACCGTTTGACCGATCCCAAAAAGGCAAGTGCAAGCCGCTCCCACTGCACGACTTACTGCTGGCTTCTTCCCCCTAAATCCGACCAAGACCGTCTTTGTTCTGCGGACAAAGACGGTCTTTTGGGTCCTTTCCGGGGAAAATTAAGGAAAGTCTCTTAGTTTTTATGAATTTTATCACGCTTTGTTGTTGATTATTTCCAAAATCCGTTTATAATAACAAGTAGATTACGAAAAGGAGGTTTTTTCCCATGGCGAGAAAACCGAAGGGACTTACCAAACCCATTGCAAAAACGGCTGCCCGGATGTCCCGGAAAGCTGCCCTGACGCCGACCCAACTGGAAAAGATAGACGCCTACTGGCGGGCCTCGAACTATCTGGCCGCCTGCCAGCTATATCTTCTGGACAACCCCCTGCTGAAAAAGCCGCTTGAACCGGCCCAGATCAAGAAAAAGATCGTTGGTCACTGGGGCACTGTCCCTGGTCAGAACTTCATCTATACACACCTCAACCGGATCATCAACAAGTACGACCTGAACATGATCTACCTCTCCGGCCCCGGCCACGGCGGCAACGCCATGGTCTCCCAGACCTATCTGGAGGGGACGTACAGCGAGGTCTACCCCAACATCAGCCAGGATGAGGAGGGCCTGCAAAAGCTCTTCAAGCAGTTCTCCTTCCCCGGCGGCATCCCCAGCCATGTGGCCCCGGAGACCCCCGGCTCCATCCACGAGGGCGGCGAGCTGGGCTACTCCCTGGCCCACGCCTTCGGCGCGGTGCTGGATAACCCCGACCTGATCGCCGCCTGCGTCGTCGGCGACGGCGAGGCCGAGACCGGCCCCCTGGCCACCGCCTGGCACGGCAACAAGTTCCTCAACCCCATCGGGGACGGTGCCGTCCTGCCCATCCTGCACCTGAACGGCTTCAAGATCCATAACCCGACCATTCTCTCCCGCATCCCCAAGAACGAGCTGACCGAGCTCTTCCACGGCTACGGCTGGGACGTGCGCTTCGTCGAGGGCGACGAGCCGAAGAAGATGCACCAGGCCATGGCCGGCGCCCTGGACTGGGCCATCCGCGAGATCCGCCGCATCCAGGCCAACGCCCGCCAGACCGGCGACGACAGCCGCCCCACCTGGCCCATGATCGTCCTCCGCACCCCCAAGGGCTGGACCGGCCCCAAGGAAGTGGACGGCCAGACCATCGAGGGCAACTTCCGCGCCCACCAGGTCCCCATCGACATGACCCAGCCCCACCACCTCCAGCTCTTGGAGTCCTGGCTGCGCAGCTATAAGCCCGAAGAGCTCTTCACCGAGGAGGGCAAGCTCCGCCCCGACCTCCAGGCCCTGGCCCCTGTGGGCGACCACCGCATGGGTGCCAACCCGCACGCCAACGGCGGCAAGCTCCTGCGGGACCTGAAGCTGCCGGACTTCCGCAAGTACGACGTGGACCTGCCCGCCCCCGGTGCCGTCGAGGCCCAGGACATGCTGGTGCTGGGCGCATACGTCCGGGACGTCATCAAGGAAAACGAGCCTGCCAAGAACTTCCGCGTCTTCGGCCCTGACGAGAGCAAATCCAACCGCCTGACCCCCATGTTCGAGGCCACCACCCGCGTGTGGGACGCCGACATCGAGCCGGGCGACGAGTATCTGGCCCACTCCGGCCGGGTCATGGACTCCATGCTCTCCGAGCACATGTGCGAGGGCTGGCTGGAGGGCTACCTGCTCACCGGCCGCCACGGCTTCTTCAACAGCTACGAGGCCTTCATCCGCATCGTGGACTCCATGTTCTCCCAGCACGCCAAGTGGCTCAAGACCTGCAACGAGCTGCCCTGGCGGCAGGACATCGCCTCCCTGAACTATATCCTCTCCTCCAACGTCTGGCAGCAGGACCACAACGGCTTCACCCACCAGGACCCCGGTTTCCTGGATCACGTGGCCAACAAGAAGGCAGACGTGGTGCGGATGTATCTGCCCCCCGATGCCAACTGCCTGCTCTCCTGCTTTGCCCACTGCATCAGCAGCCGGAACTACGTGAACGTGCTCGTCACCTCCAAGCACCCCCGCCCCCAGTGGCTGACCATGGAGCAGGCCGTGAAGCACTGCACCCAGGGCATCGGCATCTGGCAGTGGGCCTCCAACGACCAGGGCGAGGAGCCTGACATCGTCCTGGCCTGCTGCGGCGACACGCCCACCCTGGAGACGCTGGCAACGGTGACCATCCTGCGCCACTACTTCCCCGACCTGAAGATCCGGGTCGTGAACGTGGTGGACCTGATGCGCCTCCAGTCCAACACCCAGCACCCCCACGGCCTGACCGACCAGAAGTACGACCTGCTCTTCACCCAGGACAAGCCCATCCTCTTCGCCTTCCACGGCTACCCGTCCCTCATCCACGAGCTGACCTACCGCCGGAAGAACAAGAACCTGCACGTCCGGGGCTATATCGAAGAGGGCACCATCACCACGCCCTTCGACATGCGCGTGCTGAACAACCTGGACCGCTTCCACCTGACCATGGACGTCATCCAGCTCCTGCCCGAAAAGCTGGGCACCCGCGGGGCCTTCCTCACCCAGATGCTCCAGGATAAGCTCGTCGAGCACAAGCAGTATATCGCCGAGCACGGCCTGGACCTGCCTGAGATCCGCGACTGGAAGTGGAACGATGGCAAGGGAAATTACGTCGATTGACGCACAACTCCCGCTTTATCTTCTAAAAATTCCCAAAAAAACACCCGTCAGCCTCGTCTGGCGGGTGTTTTTTTGACATTTTCTCTCTTTTATCTAGTTTTTATCCGGAAAGCAGGGTGTAATCTATCGTTTCCGCTCTTGCGATCGTTTGGGAGTTGTGCTATGATAATTCCATCAGCTGTACAACTTCATAGCGTTACCCCGATGAAACCTTTAGGATCGAAAGAAACTGAAGGCGGAGGGATCTCTGGAGAATCTCCCATGTGAGTACCGAAGGTGCAAGACTTCCAGCCGGGAAGTCGAATCTCTCAGGTTAAAGGACAGAGCCGTGCTAAGCGACCCCGTTCACCGAAGAGAGAGAAACAGGGAAGTGACCACGGACGACTGTTCTTCAGAGCCATTTGGGCAGGATGCCCAAGAGGCTCTTTATTTTTGTGTAATTTTAGGAGGCAGTCCCATGGACACACTGCTGCACATCGTGCAAACCATCAACTTTTATCTCTCGGATTATATCCTGGTCTTTCTGCTGGTGGGTACCGGCTTGTTCTTCTCCATCCGCACTCGCTTCGTGCAGGTCCGCTGCTTCGGAGAGGGGATGCGGCGGGTCTTCGGCAACTTCTCCATGCGCGGCGGCGCACAGAAAGGCGGCTTGAGCTCCTTCCAGGCCCTCACCACCGCCATCGCGGCCCAGGTCGGTACCGGCAACATCGTCGGCTCCTGCGGCGCGATCCTGGTCGGCGGTCCCGGCGCCATCTTCTGGATGTGGATCATCGCCTTCTTCGGCATGGCCACCATCTATGCCGAGGCCGTGTTGGCCCAGGAGACCCGCGTTGTCCACGAGGACGGTTCCGTCTCCGGCGGCCCGGTCTATTACATCAAGCGGGCGTTTAACAACGGCTTCGGGACGTTCCTGGCTGTGTTCTTCGCCATCGCCATCACCCTGGCGCTGGGCTTCATCGGCTGTATGGTCCAGTCCAACTCCATCGGCCAGACGTGCAGCACGGCCTTTGGCATCCCCGCCTGGGTCATCGGCATCGTGGTTGCGATCTTGGCCGCGATCATCTTCCTCGGCGGCGTGAACCGCGTGGCCGCTGTCACGGAAAAGCTCGTGCCCATCATGGCCGTCCTGTATCTGGTCGGCGGGCTGATCCTGCTCATCCTGCGCCTGCCCTATCTGCCGGAGACCATCGGCATGATCTTTAAGTATGCCTTCTTCCCCAACGCCATCATCGGCGGCGGCCTGGGCTACGCCCTGAAGACCGCCATCAGCCAGGGCGTCAAGCGCGGCCTGTTCTCCAATGAGGCCGGTATGGGTTCTACCCCTCACGCCCACGCCATGGCAAAGGTCAAGCATCCCCATGACCAGGGTGTGGTCGCCATGGTCGGCGTCTTCATCGACACCTTCGTGGTCCTGACCATGACTGCCCTCGTCGTCATCTCCACCCTCTACGCCGGCAACGGCCCCCTGGCCCACGGCGCTGTGGAGGGGATCAACAAGGCTGATATGGCCCAGTTGGCCTTCTCCAGCGTGTTCGGGTCCACCGGCGGCAGCGTGTTCGTCGCCATCTGCCTGTTCTTCTTCGCCTTCTCCACCATCCTCAGCTGGAACTTCTTCGGCAAGCTGAACGTACAGTATCTCTTTGGCAAAAAGGCCACCGTGGTCTATTCCGTCCTCGGCGTGGTCTTCATCTTCCTCGGCTCCTGCCTGTCCAACGATCTGGTCTGGGAGCTGTCCGACCTGTTCAACCAGCTCATGGTCATCCCCAACGCGCTGGCATTGCTCGCCCTTTCCGCCCTGGTGGTTCGCGCCGCCAAGGGCTCGAAATAAGGGAATGAGAGAGAGGTCTCTTTGACCTCGATCGTTCTCCTCTCTTTTGCATCGCCCCTGGTTCAGAGCCCCTCTCTCTTGAACCAGGGGTGATCCATTCCCCGGCCCGAAGGAAATCTTTCGTCATTATGGCGCAAGGTGCCCGTCATTTTGTCCAAATCGTCTGGTTTCTTCGCTGATATGCCCAATTTTGCAGCAAGTATTTCAGTAATTTTTTTATACAACCGTCTCTTGCAATTTTTCTTGCGTTGTGCTATTCTATATTCACAGCGGGGCACAAGAGATTCCGGCTAGGCCCGGTATGCCGCGTTTTCGCCCCGCTGGTCCTTTTGGACCGGCAGGCTCCCTTCTTTTTCTTGTTCTTCCCTAGAACCGACCACCGCCGGTCCCTATCTTAACTTTGATCCATATTCTTTTCCTTTCTTTTCCGCCGCCCTTCGCGCCAGGTTCCTGGCCAAGGGGCGGTGGGCCTTTTTTTGCCCAAATTTCGCCCCAGATCACAGCCACACGGTTCCGCTGCCCTCCAGCGCGAAAAGCCGCCCCGCCAGGTCCTCTGCGCAGGCGGTGAGGTAGGCCGCCGTGTTCTCCTCTTTCCCAGCCACGCTCCGGGCCGCCGCTGCCAGCTGGGCGAAGACGGTTTCTTTCGTCTGGTCCCGGAACCGCTGGGCCAAGGCCTCCCGCTCCCCCTCCGTCATGGTCAGGGGCACCGGCGCGGCCCCCAGCAGGGCCTTGCCCAGGGCATTGACCGCCACCGGCAGAAAGAGGTTGCAGACCTCTTCCTGATACCAAGGATGGTACCGCTCCAACACCGGCACCAAGTCCGCCCAGGTGTAGCGCCGCAGAAAGTGGTTTTCTATGCTCAAGCGGCGGAGGTACTCTTTGACGTAACGCACCCCCTGCATCCGCTCCGGCACCGGCAGCGCCAGCTGATAATCGATGTCACAGGGGATCTCCTGCGCACGATACCACAGGTCATAGCGCCGCCAGAAGCCGCCGATGCTCCGCAGGGTATCCTGCATGGCCCGGTTCTTCACCGGCGGCAGGGCGCGGCACAGGGAGACCCAGAGGATATTTCCCCGGACCATCTCTCCCCGCAGGCGCTCCCGCCTGCTCGTCAGCTCCTTGGCCAGGTCACGGGTCAGCAGCTCCCTTCCCCGTTCTCCTGGGTCTTCTAAGTCCAGCCCCAGGGTAAAACAGATCGAGTCCAAGAGTGCCTGGGCCGTCTCCACGGGCACCGAGTCACTCTCTCCCTTTGTGTAGTTCCTGACCTGCCGGGCCAGCAGCGCAAAGAGCTTGGCCTGCAATGCCTGCTGCTCGGCTTGGGTCAGGCGTGTTTTAATCTCCGTCATCGGATGCCCCCTCTCCCGGCTTCTGACCGGTCTGAATATAGCGTAAAATTTCTGCCCCAGTCAGCCCGTCCAGATAGTCTGCGCTCCCCTGGGCGGGGTCATCAAAGAGGGCAGCCAGAGCGTCGATCACTTCCCGGTCGGATGCCTGCTCCCGGCAAAAGCCCTTCCAGTGGTAAAATAAGTCCTGCAAGTGGTCCATCGTCTCGGCGTAGTTGTCCTGCCGCAGATAGGGGGATGCACGGACGGCCTTGGCCAGGTCCGTCACGATCCCCAGGCCGAACTCCACCCGGCCCGTGTCCGCCAGCGCTGCCCGGCGGCCGGCCTGCAATTCCTCCCAGTCCTGAATGGTCAGGGAGAGGCCCTGCTCCGCCGTGGCTTCGTTGCAGCGCAGCAGCTCCCCCTTCACCGCCACCGGGCAGACGGGGCACCATGTTTGATCCATGCAAGATCACCTCCTGTTCCCCTGTTATACCCCAGGGCGGCAGGCAGAACAAGACTTGAAAAAATCCCGATTTTGTGGTAATATAACAGTAGAAAACAGCCCGAAGATCTGATTTTTTTCCAGTCTTCGGGCTGTTTGCTGTTTTGTATTTGAAAAATTATCGGCGGAACCAGGCTTTCATCGTGTCAAAAATCTTCACCAGCTCGTCCTCCTGGATGATGTACGGAACCATGGAATACATGTAGCTCAGGAAGGGTCGGCTGAACACGCCCCGCTGGTAGGCAAACTCCTGGAAGCCCGCCAGGTCCTTGGGGTCATAAACTTCTACGCAGGTACAGCCGCCCATGACGCGCACCTCTTTGATGCGGGGGTCGGTAAAGCCCAGCATCTCCCGCTTGGAGATGGCCTCGATCTTCTGGATCTTCGCCATATAGTCCTCCCGCTCGAAGATCTCAATGCCCTTGAGGGCCGCGGCGCAGGCCAGGGCGTTGCCCATGAAGGTCGGGCCGTGCATGAGGGCGTGGTTCGGGTCATCGCTGTAAAAGGCGTCGTAAACCTTATGGTTGGCCACGGTGGCGGCGTGGCCGATGTAGCCGCCGGTGAGGGCCTTGCCCAGGACGAGAATATCCGGCAGCACCAAATCGGCAACAAATCGGTTCCCCGTCCGGCCAAAGCCGGTGGCCACCTCATCGAAGATGAGCAGAACGCCATACTGGTCGCACAGCTCTCTGGCCCGTTTCAGGAAGGAGATGTCATACATCCGCATCCCCCCGGCCCCCTGGAGCAGCGGCTCGACCAGGACGCAGTTGAGCTGGTCGTGGTATTGGGCAAAGGCCTCCTCCAGGGCGGAAATTTCCGTGGGGATATGCACCACGTCCCGCTTGTTGGGGAAGGCCAAGTGATAGTCCTCGTCGTCACCAACCTCCATGGCGCGGAAGGTGTCGCCGTGGTAGGCGTGCTCCAGGGCCAGGACCATGGGGCGGGGCGTGCCCAGGTTGACATAATACTGCACCGCCATTTTCAGGGCCACTTCCACGCCCACACTGCCGGAGTCGGAGAAGAAGCAGTAGTCCAGATCGCCGGGCAAAAACTCCGCCAGCTTGTTCGACAGGTCCTCCACCGGCTGGTGGGTCAGGCCGCCCAGCATGACGTGGCAGAACTTCCCCGCCTGCGCCTGGATGGCGGCGGTCAGCTCCGGATGCTTGTACCCGTGGATCATACACCACCAGGAGGACACGGAGTCGATGAGGGTCTGGTCCTCGGTGTGGAGATAGACCCCCTGGGCGTCCACGATCTTGTAGGGCGGGTCCATTTTTTTCATCTGCTGATAGGGATACCAGATCATAGTTTGACCTCCTCATACAGGGCCGCCAGGGCCTCTGGGTCCATCCGCAGGGTGGTGTCCCCCTCCTGGACGGTGGCTAAGATCGGCAGGCCGGTGAGGGCCTGGCACATGGCGAGATTGTCTTCCTCCATGGTGTCACCGGGGTGATAGTGGTTGAAGATGATCCCCTTGAGGGGCAGGCCCTTGGCCTTCATATACTCGGCGGTGAGGACCACACTGTTGATGGTCCCCAGCCCCGCCTCGGCCACCAAAATGCTGGCCAGGCCCAGGGACTTCACCACATCCTCCAGCTGGATGTGCTGTGCGTCCCAGCGCAGGGGGCAGAGGATGCCGCCGCTGCCCTCCATGGTCACATAGTCATAGCGTTCGCAGACGGAGCGCCAGCCGGCCTTCACCACCTCCAGGTCGATCTGCGGCCCCTCAAAACGGGCGGCCAGATGGGGGGACCAGGCGTGTTCATAGACGTAGGGACACATGCTCTCCAGGCTCTGGTCGATGCCGGAGAAGGTTTTCACAAAGGCCCCGTCTCCGGGGAGCAGAGAACCGTCCGGGCGGCGGTCGTTGCCGCTCATGGCGGCCTTATAATAGGCGGGGCGCTTGCCCGCTTCCGCCAGGGTCTTGACCAGCAGACCGGCGATATAGGTCTTGCCGATGTCCGTGCCGGTGCCGGTGAGGAAGATGCCTTTTGCCATGGCTCAGGCCTCCTTCCAGTAGTCGGGGGTCACGTCCCGGCCCAGCCCCTCCAGCATGGCCCGGTCGCTGCGGATGGTGGCGCAGGCCACGGTGGTGAGCATGTTGCCGGTGATGGTGGCGGAAGCCCCGGCCTGGAACGCCGTCTCGCCGTCCCGCGTGAGCAGGGCGCGCCCGGCGGCTAGGCGGATGTTGGCTTCTGGGTTGAGGTAGCGGAAGAAGGCGATGGTCCGCAAGATATCCGCCTCGCTCAGCTGGGGCAGGCCTTCCAACGGCGTGCCGGGGATGGGCATGAGGGCGTTGATGGGAATAGAGTCGATCTCCAGCTCCGCAAGGCTCACGGCCATGTCCAGCCGGTCCTCCCAGGTCTCCCCCATGCCGATGATGCCGCCGGAGCAGGCGCACATGCCCTCGGCCTTCACGAGCTTGAGCGTCTCGATTTTTTTCTCATAGGTGTGGGTGGTGCAGATGTTGGGGAAGTTCCGGCGGGAGGTCTCGATGTTGTGGTGGTAGCTGGTCACGCCCGCCTCGTGGAGGCGGTGGAACTGCTCGGCAGTGAGGAAGCCCATGGAGGCGCACAGGTCGATCTTACATTCCCGCTTCATGGTCTCAAAGGCGTGGATGGCCTTGTCAAACTCCGCCCCTGTGAGGCTCCGCCCGGCGGTGACGATGGAAAAGCGGTCCACGCCCTCCCGCTCGTTGAGCTTGCAGGCCTCTAAGATCTGCTCCTCCGGCAGGAAGTCGTAGACTTCGCAGTCGGTATGGTGGTGGGCGGACTGGGCGCAGTATTTGCAGTCCTCCGGACAGCGTCCGCTGCGGCCGTTGATGATGGAGCATAGATCCACTTTGTCCCCCACCAACGCCGCACGGATGGCGTCGGCGCCTCGGCACAGCTCGTCTAAGTCGCAGGTCAGGAAGAAGGACAGGTCATCCTGCCGCCCCAGGCGGCGGCCATGGATGATCTCCTGGGCTAATGTCGTGACATTCATCGAATGATCTCTCCTTTTCTGGGCCGCTCAGACCCGTCCCAAGGCGGTGTGGCTCAGGGCGGGCTTCACCCGCTTGACCAGCACCGCACCCAGCACGCTCAAACACAGGTCCCCCGGCACCGCCAGAAGGAAGCAGTACAGGAAGAGGGGCCACAGGGCGATGGGGGTATTGATGACGTAGTTACAAATGATATAGTAGTAGACCATGCCCATGGCATAGACCACCGCCAGCCCCGCCAGGTTTGCCAGCAGGTACCGGCCCACGGTGTTCTTTCCGGCCTGCTCCAGCCGCTGGGCCAGCCAGCCGGTGACGAACGTCCCGACGCAGAAGCCGAGCAGATACCCAAAGCTGGGCTGGAACACATACCAGAACCCACCGCCCTGCGTGAAGATGGGCAGCCCCGCCAGCCCCAGCAGCACATAGGTCCCCACGGCGATGGTCCCCAGCCGAGGACCCAGCAGTAGTCCGGCCAGCATGGTAAACAGATATTGCAGCGTAAACGGCACCACCGGCACCGGGACCCGGATAAAGGCCCCCACGGCGATGAGCGCCGTAAACAGCGCACAGTACGCCAGATTCTTGGTCTTGTTGGTCTTGTTCATTTGTGAACCTCCATTCTCTTTCTAGTTCACGATTATACGGTACACGCCCAAAATTGTCAACCAAATCACATTGGGCAGTTTACAAGAAACTTGGGAGGTTTTGACGCCTGGTTTTATATGGCGGCTTCATCCAGCAGGAAATCCAGCAGGCCGATGTGCAGGATCCCCTTTTCGTTATACCACCGTTTTCCGATGTCCTTCCGCACAACAACTTTGGGGAAGGAATCCCCCGTCAGGGAAAAGGGCTTGAGTTCCGCCTCGATCTTTTCCTCGCTGGGCATGGCATAGGCAGATTGGAGATACACTTTTTTACTTCCCATGGAGGCAATGAAGTCAATTTCTCTGGGCACTTTGGTCTGCGTCCCATTTTTATTCTTTTCTCTGGAATAAACCACGCCAATATCCACAGAATACCCCCGCACGATCAGCTCGTTGTAGAGAATATTCTCCATCATGTGGGTCATTTCCTGCTGGCGAAAGCCGATCCTGGCGTTGCGCAGGCCGATATCCTCACAGTAATACTTGTTGGGAAAATCAAAATAAGACTTTCCCCGCACATCATACCGCTTGCTCTCGGAAAATAGAAAGGCATCTTCCAAATAGTCGATATAATGCTTCACCGTATTGACCGATACAGAGATCTGATTTTTCGAGCGTAACGTATTGGCGATGTTCGTCGGGTTGGTCAATGACCCGATAGAGGAACAGAGCAGGTCTAAGATCTGTTCCAGCACATCCTGCCGCTCGATCCTCTTCCGCTCAATAATATCTTTAAGAAAGACCTCACTGAACAACGCCTTCAAATAATTCATCTTGGCCATATCAGAGGGCCGGGACAAGATCAGCGGCATTCCGCCATAAAACGCATACGTCTCAAATGCCTCCTGTTTGTCTCCTCCCACCGCAGAGTAAAATTCTGAAAAGCTGAGCGGATGGACCCGCACCTCGTCACTTCGACCGCGGAACTGCGTCAGGATATCTTTGGAGAGCATCTTTGAGTTGCTGCCCGTCACATAAACATCCAGATTTGGCAGAGAACGCAGGTCATTCAGAGCGTCATAAAACGTAATGGGCGCTCCGTTGACATTGTAGGGGTTCGGGACTTGATCGGACATCTGGATCTCATCGACAAAGAGGTAATATTGCTCCGCAGAGGGCTCCACGATCTCCCGGACATAGGCAGACAATTCCAAAGGATTCCGAAACCGGATGTCCTTGGCCAAGTCCAGTTCAAAGGATAAAATTTGTTCCTTCTTGACGCCATGCTCCAGCAGATAATTTTTGAACAATGTGCGGAGCAAGTAAGATTTCCCGCACCGCCGGATCCCGGTAATGACTTTCACCTGGCCATCCCACTGGTAATCCACGAGCTGCTTCAAGTATTGATCGCGTCTGATCTCCATCTCATCCGCCTCCACTGAAAACTTTTGCCACTTTGGCACGATCTTTTCTCTAGGATACGCGCCGCCCCCCAAAAAGTCAAGCTGTACACTGAAAACTTTTGCCACTTTGGCATGATCTTTTCAGTCTGTTTTCTGGACAAAAAAACTCCGTCACCCAAAGGATGACGGAGTTTTGGCAGCGGGAGAAGGATTCGAACCCTCACAAACAGAGTCAGAGTCTGTCGTGCTACCCTTACACAATCCCGCTAAGTTTTGTTTTTTGCGACCCGCAACTCACGAGCGCAGGACTTATTATAGCAAAGAAGCGGAAATTGTCAAGGGGTTTTCTAAAATTTTTTGAAAAAATTTTTCAGGTGGCCGTTTTGCCCGATTCCGGGGTCTGGACGGGCTTGGCGTAGGTCTGGTGGAAGCGCTGTAAGATGGCCGCGACCTGGGCGCGGGAGGCCAGGCCTCTGGGGTCCAAAATATCCTTGCCCTTCCCCTGGATGAGGCCCGTGGCGTTGGCCCAGGAGAGGGCTTCCAGGGCATAGCTGTGGCACTTGCTCCGGTCGCTGAACTGGTACAGATCACCCCGCTGGGACACGTCCCATTGTTTATACCGGGCGTAACGATAGAGGATGGAGGCCATCTGCTCCCTGGTGATCCACTGCTTGGGCGCAAACTTGGTGGCGCTGACACCGTTGACGATGCCGTTCCAGGCGGCCCAGGCCACCGGGGCGGCGTAGTAGGCGTCGGCGATCACGTCGGCAAAGGGCGACCAGGCAGCGGAGGCCGGGCTGCCCTCCATGCGGTAGAGGATCGTCACCAGCATCCCACGGGTCGTGGGCGTGGCCGGCGCAAAGGTCGTGGCCCCGGTGCCATTCATGAGACCCTGGGCGTAGACGTAGGCCACGCTGTCATAATACCAGGAGGACTTGCTCACGTCCGTAAAGGGAAAGGCCACCGGCTGGGCGGCCTGCGCAAAGGTCGCGGAGACTGTCACCGCCCCGGCGGGCATCGTGAAGGCATACGTTCCGCTGCCCGTCTCCCGGCAGGTCAGGGTCTTGCTGCCGCTCGTCGCCGTGAGCTTCTCCAGCTTAAAATTCTGGTTGGGTTTGACCGTGAGGGTCACGCTCGTGCCCTCTGTGGCGCTCTGCTTGTCCGCCGCGACCGTCCCGTTCAGCGCCGAGCGCACGGTAATGGGATAGACCGGCTGGGGCGTAATGGTCAGGGTGCCAAACTGATAGGTGATGTCCGCGCGATAATTCCCACCCACCGGGGCCACCGCCCCGCCGGCCTGGATGGTCACGCTGCCCTCCCGGCTCATATCCGGCGCAGAGGCATAGGAGAGGGTGGGTGTTTTGGCCAGCTTATCCCCATTCACCAGGCCGGAGACGGTGTAGTCGGCGCTGCTCAGGCTGGGGACCCACTCCCCTACCGCCGCCGTTTTGTCCTGGACGCAGATGGTCAGCTGGGCGGGCTGGATCGTCACTTCGATGGGGTTTGCTTTCGCCGCGGCATAGGTCGCGTCCCCGGCCTTTTCTGCGCAAACCAGGACCTTGCCCGCCTGGGTGGCGGTGAGACGGCCGCTCTGGTCGATGGTGGCGCTGCCCCGGCTGCCCCGGCTGCCCCGCGGCTCCACCCAATAGCGGACGGCGCCGCTCCCGGCCCCGCCGGAGAGGGTGAATTGCAGGCTCTTGCCGTAGGTCACTTGCCTTCCGCCCTTGAGCGTCAACGACTGCTGGCCGTTCCCGCTCTCCCCGCTTTCCGAGGGTTGGGTCTTGCGGGCCACGACGGTGAGAGAGAAGGGCTCCGTGCCGCCGGTGTAATCGAGGATGCCGTCGCCGTTCACGTCCTTGCCCTGGGCAATGTGGGCGATCAGCGACACGCTCCCCAGCGTCTCCCCGGCGGTCAGTTGAGACCCGGAGAGGACACAGTCCTTGCTGTCACCGGAGAATTGATAGGTCACGTCCCCCGCCCCCGCGCCGCGGACCAGGGTGTCCAGGTCGATGCGCTCACCCTGGATGAGCTGGATGTTCTGCTTGACGTTCGGGATGCCGGGGGCGATCTCCCCCTGGTCCCAGGTCATGCTGCTCTCCTGCATGGTATAATTCGCGTTGGAGGGACGCATCCCGGAGAAGGTGACCGTCTTCCCCGTCCCGGCGTAAGGGGTGTCATAGGAGGCTTTGGAGCAGGTCACGGTGAGGGGGCCGTCCAGGCTGGTGGCAGTGATCTCCGGCCGGGCGTCTGTCGTTCCGTCGAAGCTCTTATAGCATTTCCGGACCGTGACCTCCTTAGGTAGGACCAGCCGAGGGTCGATGGTAAAGTGGACCGTTTTGCTGCCGAAATAAGCCCCTGTTCCCGTAACGGTCACAGCGGCCTGCCCGGCGTTGGTGTTGTTGTCATAAGAGACGGTGTAATCCGTGTTGGGGATCACGGCACCGTCCAGTTTCACCGTCGGCACCGGCTTCTTGGGCGACTTGTCATAGCGGTAAAACCACTCGTCCAGGTCGATCTCCGCCTGGGACAGATCCCTCTCCTCTGCCGCCGTCGCCCTGGGCGACAAGGGCAGCAGGCCCAGCAGCAGCACCGCCGCCAGACACCAGGCCAGCCCCTTTCGCATCCGTTCTCTCATGCCGCTCCTCCTCTCACTTTGTCGTTTTTTATCGTTTTTTGTCGATTTTTATTCCAGTATACCAACTTCGGCGGGAAGAAGCAACCGCTTTTTCAGCCCATTGCAGAAAATTCTCCCGTTGTGTATAATATAATTATAGATATTTCCTAGGAGGGCTCCCCTATGATCTTGTACCACGGCAGCAATCTCATCATCCCTCGACCCAGATTAGTCCCTCAAAATCGCTATCTGGAGGAATTGTTATGACGCAAGAAAAATTCAGCGCTGTGATGGGGTTGCTGGTCCCTCAAATCGTTCACCTCATCGCCGAAAAAAATCAGCTGACAGAAACGGAGGCCTCTGCCGTCTTTTATCGCTCTCAGGTCTACGAATTGCTGGAGGAAGAGGAGACCAAGATGTGGCATCTGAGTCCCATGATGCTCTATCACCTATTTCAGGAGGAATCCTGCACCGGGAGCTTCCAGGTCCCAGAGGAGGCATGATCTATGAACATGAGTGACGCCGGTAAATTTATGATTTTCTGTGCTGAGCAGTACAAGCTGGAAAAGAAGCTCAACGGAAAGCAGCTGGACGATCTGTTTAGCCGGTATGACGTGTGGGGCTATCTCTACGACTGCTATGATGCCCTGCATACCGTAGGGAGAAACTATATCATCCACGACATCGACCTCTACCTCCAGGCCCGTGAGCCCGCCTGATCTTGACGTGAAACTTGCAAAAACACCGCTTCTCGCTTGACAAGTTGGCGCAGACTACTATAATAGGTAAGGATCGCAATTCAAGGAATCGAACGGAGTGGTTTTTTCATGGATCAATGCAGCTTACAGGCGCTCCCCCTCCCCGCCAATGAACACGTCGATTTCGTGGCCATCGACTTTGAGACGGCCAGCGGAAACCCCAACAGCGCTTGCTCGGTGGGCCTGGCGTTCGTGGTGGGGCTAGAGGTGGTAGCCACGACCCATCGGCTCATCAAGCCCCCCGGAAACAAATACGAGTGGGGCAATGTCCGGGTCCACGGCATCCGCCCCAGAGACACGGTGAACGCCCCAGACTTTCTCACCGTCTGGCAGGAGCTGCACCCCATGCTGGTGGGCAAGGCCCTCATCGCCCACAACGCCCGGTTTGACATGTCCGTCATCAAGGCCTCTCTGGCCGCGTATGGGGATTCCTATGTCCAGCAGTACGCCGACTTTAAGTACGTGGACAGCATCGCCATGGCTCGCGACCTGGTCCCCGGCCGGAAGAACCTGGCCGCCTGCTCCGAGTGCCTGGGGATCGACCTGGAACACCACCACAACGCCGAGTGCGACGCCGTCGCCTGCGCGGAGATCGCCATTGCCTGCATCAAGGCCAACCACTGCCTGAACCTGGGCGAGTTCTGCTTCTCCCAGCCCCACGTCCGCATCCAGGAGGTGGCCGACCTGGTCCTGCCCACGCCCCGGCCCAAGGTCCCCAAAACCACCCAGCCCCGCCGGACTCACGCCGTCGGCCCCGGCCCGGCCCTGGCCCAGAACCGCCACATCAAGCCCCGCGACATCCAGCCCCAGGTCTCGACCTTCGACACCAGCCACCCCCTCTATCAAAAGTCCCTGGTCTTCACCGGGGAGCTGTCCATCGACCGGAAAGAGGCCATGCAGCGGGCGGTGAACGTCGGCGCGGTCTTACGATCCTCCGTCTCCCGCCGCACGGACTTTCTCGTCGTCGGCCACCAGTACGACGGCCCCGACGGACAGGCCACCATCAGCAACAAAGAGGAAAAGGCCCGCGCCATTTTGGCCGAAGGCAAAAGCAAGCTCCGCCTGCTGGATGAAAACGAGTTCTTCCATCTTCTCCAATCCGCCGCCCCCAGCCGCGCCGCTCGCCCCATGGCCATGGCGAAGGTCAGCGGAAAATAACTTACGACCGATAACAACGTAGGGACGATGCCTCTCGCATCGCCCCTACTATTTTTCTCTTTGATTTTTTATGCCAGACGCAACAAACGCCCTACGCGAAAAAGCGTAAGGCGTTTGGTACGGCAGGAGGGACTCGAACCCCCGACCTACTGGTTCGTAGCCAGTCACTCTATCCAGCTGAGCTACTGCCGCTTGTTTGTTTGCATGTCTCACTGACAGCTTTTGTATACTACCACACTTTTCCGAGGATTGCAAGCCTTTTTTTCAATTTTTTCAGATTTTTTGATTTTTCCTTACTTTCGTCCCTGAACGAGCCAAAAGCGGCGTGGCCGAAGCCACGCCGCCCAGACGCCTCAGGCGTTTCCTATGGTACCCGACTCAGCAGCCGCAGCCACAGTCACAGCCGCAGTTGTTGTTATTGTTGCCGCAGCCGCAATTGTTGTTGTTGCAGCCACAGCCGCAGGAGTTGCCGCCGGTGCCGCAGCCGCAGCAGCAGATGAGAATGAGGATGAGGATAATCCACAGGCAGCCGTTGCCGCCCCAACCGTTGTTCCAACACATAAACTAGAACCTCCTGTGAGAGATGGAGACCGTCGGGCGGTCTCAGTCCATCTTATGCCCCAGGAGGGGAGATGTGCGCCGGAAACAGCTTATTCTTCTCCCTTGGGTCGGTCTCCCCGGATGAGCAGCGTGGGCTTGCAGCAGAGATCCTCCAGGTCGGACATGGTCGCCGCCGGGAGCTTCAAGGCCCCGCCGCAGCGGGCGCAGAACAGCTCTACGGAGCTGTAATTGATCTTCAGCTTCCAGTCCCGGCAGCCGCAGGTGCAGGAGATGCCGTCCCGCAGGCCGATGTCCCGCAGCTCCCCTAAGATCTCTTCCATCACGAGATCATTGAGGAAGGTCCCCTCGGCCCCGGCCTCCGTCTCCAGCACATCCAACGTCTCCTCCAGCCGCTTCATGGCGGCGAAGACCGGCTCCTCCTCGCCCACATAGCAGCAGTCCAGGCCGGAGTTGGCGCAGGAAAAGGCCAGGCACTTCTCCGTGAGAAAGGCGTGGGTGGAGCAGGTCACGGTGTGCTCCTGCTCGCAGAACAGGCAGGGCACGGTGAGATTCACCCGGTCCCCCATCAGGTCAATGCGAATGGACGACTTGCCGCAGGGGCAGGGCAGCTTCCCGCCGGCGGCAGCCAGCTGGAACACGGACCGCTCCAGGATCACCGGCTGGCGGCAGGACGGGCAGAGAAACGCGATAGATCGCTTTGCATCTTCTATCATAACAGTCACCTCCGGGGGCGTATCCCCCACTGTGTTTTGCAGGTTCGTTTGCAGGTTGGTCTGGGTGGTCAGGTTGATCTGGGTGGTATTGTTGTATTATACCACGATTTCCTCGCCTTGCCAAAGGGGAAAAATCTTGCCCCCGGAGGGGAGATGGAGTATACTGGCCCAAAGAGGTGATCCCCCATGAAACGACTCATTGCGTCCGACCTGCACGGCTCCGCCGTCTTCTGCCGCCAGCTCTTAGCCCTATATCGGGAGACCGGGGCACAGCAGCTCGTCCTGCTGGGCGACCTGGCCTATTCCGGCTCCTACGATCCTCGGTATGAATACGACCCGCAGAACGTCATCGACCAGCTCAATGCCATTGCCCCGGACATTCTCTGGGTGGAGGGCAACTGCGACTACGGCGTCGGCGCTCTGCGCCCCCGTTTCCCCGGCTCCCCCAAGTATCTGCTCCAGGAATGGGAGGGGCGCTCCGTCTTCCTCACCCACGGCCACCGGTATGGCCCGCAGAATCCCCCGCCCCGCGGCATGGCAGAGATCCTGCTCTCCGGCCACACCCACGTCCCCGCCTGGGGCCGCGTCGAAGACCTCTTCTGCGCCAACCCCGGCTCCGTCTCCCTGCCCCGCGGCCGATCCGACCACAGCTGCCTCCTCTACGAGGACGGCATCTTCCGCTGGATGACCCTGGACGGCGAAGAGTACCACTGGGAAGCCCTGTGACGGCTATCCCTTTCGGATCAATTTCTTCTTCACCGCCGCTGCCAACGCAAAGCGCTTCTCCGTCCCGTCCTCAAAGCGGATGCTGGCGACGTCCCCCTGGCGGCTGACGATGCGGCCAGGGCCGAAGATCTTGTGGTCCACCCGGTCCCCCGGCGATAGATGTTCTCTTGGCCCGCTCTCCCGTTCGGGAGGGTGGGCCACTTTTTGATCGTAGGGGAAGAGGGTGTTGGCAAAGGTACTTTCCAAGCCCTCCCGCCGGAAGCGGAAGATGGCCAGCTCTTCTTTTGCGCGGGTCATGCCGACGTAGAAGAGGCGGCGCTCCTCCTCATACAGCTCCACCTCTTCCGGGTCCGGGTGGGACCCTCTGGGCGGGTCGATCGAGGGCAGGATGCCGTCGGCCACGTCCATCAGGATCACCCGCTGGTATTCCAGGCCCTTGCTGGAATGGATGGTGGAGATGAGGAAGGGGCTTTCCGGGTCGCTGGACCCCTGGGCCACGATGCCCTGCAATTCCCGCAGGCGGGCCAGGAGCGCCTTGGGGCTGTCTGTCTGCTTCCCCAGGCTCTCCAAAATGTCTAATTTTCCGCTGTCCATCTCCCGGTCGTCCAGGTAGGCCCCGTAGCCCAGGGTCCGGCGGATGCGGTCGATGGCCTGGTCCCCCGTCAGCCCCGGCAGGAGCTGGAACCGGCGGGCCAGGGACGCACAGCGGTGCCGCCCCTTTTGGGAGATGCCGGGGCAGTCAGCCAGCAGCTCCAGAATAGGCTCTCCCGTCTGGCGGCTCTCCCGCACGGCCCAGTGGGCCGCGGCCTTTTTGATGCTGGCCCCCAGCTTATAGTAGATGGGGAGAAAGGCCTCCCCATTCGTCGGCTCGTAGGCCAGGGTGATGAAGTGTTCCACGTCCCGGACGATTCGGTGGGAAAAGAAGCTCCCCTCGATCTGGCGGCAGCGGCAGCCGATGCCCTGCCGGTCCAGCAGGTCCAGAACGGGTAGGGCGCTGTCGTTGTTCCGGGCCAGGACTGCCGTCTCCCGGTCGCAGGTGGCGGCCAGGCGGGCGAGAAACGCATACTGCTCCACCCGGTCCGCCACCCAGATGGGCTGGATGACCGGGCCGTCGTCCCGGACGGCCACCATGTGCTTGTCCCGCCGGTGCTGGTTTTGGCGGATGAAGGCATCCGCCGCCTGAACGATCCGGGCGGTGGAGCGGTAATTTCGCTCCAGGAGCAGGACCTTGGCCCCCGGATAGTCCTGCTCAAAGTGGAGCAGGGCCGACGGCTCCGCCGCCCGGAAGCCGTAGATGCTCTGGTCCTCGTCGCCCACGAGAAAGAGGTTCTGCCGCTGCCCCGCCAGCAGGCGCAGGATCGTGTGCTGGATCCGGGAGGTGTCCTGGGCCTCGTCCACGCAGAGGTAGCGATAGCGGTCCTGAAAGGCCCCTAAGATCTCCGGGTACTTCCGCAAAATGCGGGCGGCGTAGACCATCTGATCGTCGAAATCCATCCAGCCGTACTGCCGGAGCGCGTCGCAGTAATCGTGATAAATTTTCCCCACCGGAAGGTCATCCAGTGGATATTTCTCGATGGCCTCCGGGCCGAGCTGCTTGTTTTTGATGTAGGTGATGGCCGTCCGCAGAGATTTTACCGTACTCTCTGTGGGAAACTCCCCCGTGGCCTTCTGGCAGAGGTCGCCCACCAGACTGGAGAGCTTCCGCTCGCTGGTGATGAGTGCAAAGGCCGTTCGGCCCTTGGTCTTTTCATAGTAGCGGATGATCCGGGCGGACAGGCCGTTGATGGTCCGAAATTCTAACCGCCCCGCCAGGTCCGCCCCGAAGACCTGGGCGAAGCGGGCCGCCATGTCCTTGGTGGCGGAGACAGTGTAGGTCACGGTCAGGATATGTTCCGGGGCCACCCCCCGGCAGAAGATGAGATAGCCCAACCGGTGGATGAGGGCCGTGGTCTTCCCGCTGCCGGGGACGGCCAGCAGCAGCACCGGCCCCTCGGCGGCCTGGACCGCCGCCTCCTGCTGGTCGTTGAGCCGCACGCCCCAAGCCGCTTTCCATTCCGCAAAGTCCATGCCGCTGCGCTTCGCCTTCGGCTCAGGCATCCAGGTGGGTGTTCAGATACACGTCCCAGATCTCCTCCGGGACCAAGCGGCCGCCGGTGGCCCAGACGATCTGGGTGGCGTTGTTCAGCAGGTTGGGGGTCAGGCCCTGCTCCTGGCAGTAGGCCACGCTCCTCTTCGCCTGGCACAGGGCCACGGGGCCTTGGAACGCGGCGCAGCTGGAGGGCTCGATGCGCTCCCCCTCCGTCTCCACCAGCAGGCGCAGGAAATCATAGAGCTTGGCGTCGGAGACGGTGCACTCGCCGGAGACGAGATTGCTCATGATCCGGGTGACAAAGCTGGAGGGGCTGGCGCAGGCCAGGCCGTCGGCCTCGGTCTTGCCGGAGAGACCGTAGTCCCGGACGTTGGCCTGTTCAAATTTCTGTGTCGCCATGCCCAGCAGGACCGAGGGGCACTGGGTCGGCTCGACAAAGAAGCAGTGGACGTTGTCACCATAGAGCCGCTTGAGGCCATAGCACACGCCGCCCGGCGCCCCGCCCACCCCGGCGGGGACGTAGACGATGAGGGGGTGGGCCTCATCCACAGCAATGCCCTTTTCCTTCAGCTGGGCGTTCAGCCGCTTGGCGGCCACGGCGTAGCCCAGGAAGAGGGTGACGGATTTCTCGTCGTCCACAAAATAGCTGGTGGGGTCGGCCTCGGAGCGCTTCCGCCCCTCCTCCACGGCGCGGGAGTAGTCGTCGGCATACTCGATGACCTCCACGCCCTTGCTCCGCAGCAGGTCCTTCTTCCACTGCTTCGCGTCGGCGCTCATGTGGACGATGACCCGGAAGCCCAGGGCGGCGCTCATGATGCCGATGGAGAGGCCCAGGTTGCCCGTGGAGCCCACCTGCACGGTGTAGCCGCCCAGGAACTTCTGCATGTCCTCATCGGCAAAGGCGGCGTAGTCGTCCGTCACGGTGATCTTCCCGGCGGCCAGGGCCAGATCCTCCGCATGCTTCAAGACTTCATAGATGCCGCCGCGGGCCTTGACGGACCCGGCGATGTCCAGATGGCTGTCTTTCTTCAGCAGCAGGCGGCCGGAGATCTTCCCGCCGTAGGCCTTCTCCAGGGCGGGCTGCATCTTTTCCAGCTCGGCCAGGGGGGACTCGATCAGACCGTGGTTGGCCTGGGTCTCCGGGAAAGCTCGTTCCAGAAAAGGCGCAAACCGGGCCAGCCGCGCCTCAGCATCGGCGATGTCCGCCTCAGACACCACCAGGTCACACAGGCCGCGCACCAGGTCGAAGGGGACGTAACGGGGATTCTTCCAGACGGTCTCTTTGCCGGCCGTCAGGTCGGCCATGGTCTGGGCGTCGGTCTCATAAATTTTTTTACTCATGGTTTCACTTCCTCTGTTGTCATCGGGGGCTGATCGTGTTTCTTGCCCTGTATTGTATCCCAAGCGCCCGCCTTTTTCAAGCAAAAGGGGCCGCAGACTCCTGCGGCCCCAAACAAAAAAGAAATTTACCGTGCGCCCAGCAAGACCGGCTGGAGCTGTCTCCCCTCCAGCGCAGCGGCAATGGCTGCCGTCACCTGGGTCATGTCGGCCACCAGGGACGTGGGCTTCCCCTCCGGGTCATCCTGGCGGAAGGGGACAAAATAGATGTGCTTCCGGGCCATGAGCGCCCCGATGTTTTTCGCGGCCCCCGCCAGCCCGTCGTTGGTGGACACTGCCAGGACCACAGGCCGCCCGTTGCGCAGATGCGCTTTCGCGGCCATGGTCACTGCCGTGTCCGCGATGCCGGCAGCCAGCTTCGCCAGGGTGTTGCCCGTGCAGGGGGCGATGACCAGCACATCCAGCAGCCCCTTGGGGCCGATGGGTTCCACCTCCGGGATGCTGGTCATGGCCCGGCGGCCGCAGGCGGTCTCCGCCCGCTGGCGAAAGGCTTCCGCCCGCCCGAAGCGGGTGTCGGTCGCCGCCGTCGTCTCAGAGAGGATGGGGAGGATATTGGGGTAGCTCGCGGCGGTCTCCTCCATGGCCCGCAGCGCGTTGTCTAGGGTACAGAACGATCCGGTGAGGGCAAACCCCACCCGTGTCTCCTCCATGGCGTTATGCCTCCTGTTCCCATAAAATATGATACACGGCGTCCCGGATGGCAGCCGCCGCCGTCACCGGGGCCACCCGTCCCGGCAGACCGGGGGCCTGCAAGACTTGCAGGTTGCGCCGCTGGGCCGCCGCTCGGTCGATCCCGCCGGGGGCGGAGGCCAAGTCCAGCAAAAACGCCCCTGGGGCCACCCAGCGCAGCCGCCGTTCGTCCAGCACCGGGGCGGGGATGGTGTTCACAACGAGATCAAAGCCCCCCAGCTCCCAGGCTAGGTCTTCCAGCCGGTCTGTCTCATAGCCGTAGGCCGCCGCCCAGGCCAGGTCTTCATAGGACTGGGCCGAGACCGTGATCTTCGCCCCCAAGGCCCCCATCCGGTGGGCGGTGAGCTTCCCCACCCGGCCAAAGCCCAGGATGAGGACCCTGGCGCTGTGGAGCGTGATGGGCAGCTCCTCCATGGCCACCTGCACCGCCCCCTCCGCCGTGGGGAGCGCTGTAGTGGTCGTACCATGCAAACAGAGACGGCATGAGCGTGTGCTCATGTCGTCTCTGTTTGCATACGTTTGAGTAGGATATTCACGCAGTCTAAGAGTTTCATCGTTGCTTCGTGGCTGAATTTCTGTACCATCAACCATTCTGAAAACAACCGATAAAGATCTGCCCACTTCTTTTTCGTTTCCTTGCCGTTCTTCTTAGTTGGATAACGATCTGCTGCCTCTATTTTCTTATATAGCGCATCAGAGATTTTATCTTCTGGAGGAACTATACTCCCCTGGTTCCACCCAAACAATTCGTAAAAAGCATTTAGCTGTTCATACTTTGTCTCTGCACTCTGACTCGTTTTAGGTGACACAAATAGAGGCTTGTATCGCTTTTCAATGGCTTGAAATTTTACTTCCTTCTTTATTTTCCTACCCGTCTTTGTTTTCCTATCCGTTTTATTACCTTTATTTACTCTTGTTTTATAGATTGCTTCAAAGAACGCCGTTCTCTTACCGTTTAACTTTTCATCTAACCAATTACTGAACTCCTTCCTGCGTTCTTGGGCCTCCTGACTCCGCCCAAGCAGTGTTTTAAATGCCGTTCCATAAGTTAGCAGATCTTCCTTTCGGAATGACATGGATCGAATCCCCGGCTCGATCAGAGCCGACCACAACTCTCCCCACTCTTCTTCCGGAAATGGGATATTCACACGCCGACATTCTTGCGCACATGCTGCAACAAGAGAACGAAAGAGAAGTCCATCTTGCTCTATCGTTGTAATAGAAAGCGGCACCTCCATTGCTTTCAAAATATACCTCTTCGGAGCAGATCGCTTTTTTAAAAAATCAAACATTTGAGGCGCTCGAATGAGGTGAAAAATAACATCCGGACGATCAACGTAGTAAGACACTTTATTTTGATAGGTAGAAGCGAAATAGGCAGCAGCTTCCTCTATGTTCCCTTCATCTCGCTCAGGTAAGTCCTTCCCCTTTCTCTTGTGCCAATAAGACATAAAAGTGTCGCTCAACGCACTGTAAAATCCCTCTTCATCATAGCCTCGCTCTTTAGGGCGTTTGTCGAAACGCTTTGCTCCATCCCCCTCGAGCGGATGTAAAAACATCTCTAGCATAGGCTGAAGTTTCTGATAAGAAGCAAATGAAAACTCTCGATATGCTTCAACTTGCTCCTTCCAAGGTCGACACAGTGAACACCGAATCTTCGGTTCATATTTTGACTCTGAATCACGCAGAATACAAGACCTCTGACGTGACTCTCGCGAATCCTCGTTTCCACATTCACGTTCCTGTGAAAAAAGCAAGTGACGGTCTGTCAGCAACGCCGCCACTACACGTTCAAGTTCTGATTCCGAACTTTTCCTTTCTTGGTCTTGGATTTTATCGTAGACAGCATCAACTGCGGATAATTTCGAGTACTCTGTTTCAACATATCGTTCAAGCATCGGGTTTTCATACTGCTGTAGATACGGCTGAAACTCAACTTCCTTTTCAGGCATAAAATTAGGAGGCCGGAAGGTCAGCTCATACATCCCCGCGGCTTTCCACATACAATTCCCCCCTTTAAAATACTTTTCTGGAAATCTTTGATATTTGGTAAAATCAGAATAATTCCTGTCTAAATTCCAGAAATTCCATAGAAAATTCAGCGTTTTTCTCAGATTTAAAAAAATTTTAATTCAGTCTCGTTTCTGTCTGGAAGCTGATGTATTATATGCTTACACCGATCGGCGAGCATTGAAAGGAGGCCAACCATCATGAGCAACCGTTCCATCCGCTTCGCCCTCTTGCGGGCGCTGCTGAGCGCTCAGCTCATCACCCACCATGAGTTCGATGCACTTATCCGCGGCTGATCCACTGCAAGTGGCCGCCTACGTTCGAGTCTCCACAGATCGCGAAGATCAACTTCACTCTCTGGCGGCCCAACGTGTGTTCTTTGAAAACTACATATCGCAACAATCATTATGGAAAAATGCTGGCATTTTCGCAGATGAAGGGCTTTCCGGAACCTCGACCAAACGCCGCCCTGAGTTCAACCGCATGCTCTCACTGGCCCGAGCGGGCAAAATCGACTTGATCCTGACCAAGGAGGTCTCCCGCTTCGCCCGAAACACTGTGGACACCCTTAGCGTCACCCGCGAGTTGAAGTCCCTGGGTGTCGGTGTGATCTTTCTCAACGATAATATCGACACCAGGGACAACGACGGCGAGTTCCGACTGACCATCATGGCCAGCGTCGCCCAAGAAGAATCGCGGAAAATTTCGGAACGTGTCCGTTGGGGGCAAGCGCAAGCCATGAAGCGCGGCGTTGTGTTCGGCAATAATAGTATCTTTGGTTATCAATTAAAAGATGGCATTCTCGTCATAGACCCTACGCAAGCAGAGGTCGTGAAGTTAGTTTATCACAAATTTCTGGTCGAGCGCAAGGGGACTTATGTCATTGCCAAAGAATTAACGAAGGCAGGGATTTTTCCCCCTCTCCGTCCCGGCCAAGCGTGGTCCTCCACGGCGATACTCAGGATTTTGCGCAACGAGAAGTACACTGGAACGCTTCTTCAGAAGAAGTATTACACTACTGACTACTTATCTCATAAGAAAGTTCTAAACGATGGCACAGAACCTCAGTTGCTCCTGAAGGATCATCATGAGGCCATCATTTCGCAGGAGACATTCGATGCAGCTCAATCCGAGTTAAAACGGAGACATAATTTAACGAAGGATAAGCGTTGCTTTTCCAATCGCTATTGGTTTTCCGGGAAGGTTCGCTGTGGCTGCTGTGGCTCGTCCTTTCGCGCCAGAGTGGAGCACCGTCCATCTGGTCAGATTTATCGATGGTTCGCTTGTTACGGCAAGACCCAGAAGAAGACAACTTGCAGCATGCGAGGCTTTAACGGACAGTGGTTAGAACTTTGTGCCAAGCACGTCCTATCTCAACTTTCCCTGGATCACGAATCGATCGTTGCTGAACTGCTGTCCGACCTTCGGAAGCTGCGTCAGGAGGAAAGCCCTGTTCCTGACCAACAAGCAAGCATCGCCCAAGCTATCCAACGCCAGCAAGCCAGACGGGATCGCGCTTTGGAAGCCTATCTGGACGGCACCATCTCAAAGGAAGACTGGCAGCGGCAAGCCGCTCGCTCTGAGACTGAATTAAAACGTTTGGAAACACAGCGCTCTGAAGCTGAACGGCTGCAGGCTGTCGTCCAGACATCTGCTGCTCGTTACCGAGAGATCCAAGGCTTGATCGAAGAGGAATTGAACGGCGGTCCCAATGTTCTGGATGAAGTGATCGAGCGGGTCGTTGTCGAAGAAGATGCCTTCCTGTTCTACATCCAAGATCTGCCGATCTATTTCCGGCTGACCGTCGAAAGCACCGGCTCTGGTCTCAGCTACACTTCATCCGTCACCTCATGTACCCCCCTCCCCCGCGAAACAAACGCAGAAACCGGGGACCAGGACCTTTGAGTACCTGGTCCCCAAGAGAAAGGAATGATAAGCCATGGATTATGGTTATGCCTGGCACAATATTGCCACCACCTTGCAACAAAATGCGCAAGCTCGGAACTGTCATGGGATACTCTTTCTCGGTCAGTGCAAAATATCTAAAAAGATGCACCACACCTTGAAGAAAGCACTTTTAAAAAAGACGAACTGGGTGTCTGAGAGCGCCAAAATCTCCAAGCACAAAAATAAAACTTCCGTTCCCTTGATCGCCTCATGGGGAAACCGGGTAGCTATCTTTCATGGCACCGAAACCATTCTTGGAGATATTCTTCACCTCGACCTAAACAGGAGACGGCATATTTTTTTCTGCCATCCAACTGTCGTGAGACACTCCGCTCGCTCCCGAACATCAACCTTGGTCGCAAGCAGGTAACTCTTTGCCTCGCCATGGCAGACGATCTGAGCCGCCATCAAAAGCAAAAGTTGAAGGAGATCAAGATTCAAACTCCTGCCAAACGGACTTTGAAGGCCAGCCGAAAGGCCTGCCCTCCTGCGGACGAGCAGAAACTTTCTGATCTTCTTACCAAGAAGCCCTGGGTGTGGTCTCCCCTCCTGGTCGCCCTCGATGTTCAGATCCGCCTATACTTTGATGTTCAGATCCGCCTATACTTTGCAGATGTGCCCCCTATCGTACACAATCTCGTTTGCCCAGATGAGATCCAGCGTGCCTCCCTCCTGAATGTGCTTCAAGCGCTAACCCTTACAAACGACCCCGGACTGTGTGATTGCGGCCCTATTGTCTCCCCCCAGATTCCGGACTCTTTCCCTACAGATCATCGTCTCTTGGTCATGTATGATGTTGACCGTCGAAGCGCTCGGAGACTATCCTCTGTTCTTCAAAGAGAGGACGAAAATCTAAAACGCGGCGCACCCCTACCTCTTCCCCGGCCAACACTGCCAGTTCTGATAAGTGCCTCTGCGTTCTCGCTTCCCTTCATCCGGGATATTCCGTTGGAACCAGCTGACGAAACCCTTTCCATTGAGGAGCTCTCAACGCTTCGCTCTGCTGCCTGTCACTTCTTGCACAAAAACGTTGCTACGCGCTTGTCCCAAGAGATGGGAGCCAAGCTGAATGCCCCGGAAGCCCCCTTCGTCTCCCTTGCAAACCTCTGGTTGGACGCTATACTCATAACTATTAGCAAAATATTCCGGCTAGATGCCAGTACTCGGTCAGGTGGTGAGGAGCATCTCCTTCGCGTCCATGAAGAAGCAGAAGCACGGGATCAGAAGATCGCTCAGGCAATCATGCTGCTCTCCGACCCCCAGGCATATAATGGGAAGATTGTGGACAAGCCCAAAACCACCGACGAGGCCACTGCCTTGCAAGCGCAGTATCCTGTTTTCAAATACTGTCCTAAAAAAGGCGATCATGCTGGGGAAACTGTCGCTCTAACAAATGACCTCGGGCTCATGAAGCTGATTGGTTGGGACAATGATTCGGACCTTCCGATTCTCTTAGATGCACTAAAGCAGCGCAAGCTCTTGCTCAAGTGTAAGGAGAACGTCTCCTTCCAGGATAAAAGCCTGCGGCTTCACTGGCTCAGCTGGGATGCCATTGCAAACCGCACTGGAAATCAGTCCCCTCACGTCAACTTCCAATCTTCCCAAGTTCCTGCTGAAGTTTAACTTTCCAGGGCGCACATCCCCCACCAATGGGTACGCCGAAACCCACATCCTTTCCGCATACGGCAGTCACTCTATTTTGTCGGCTCACTTTTTTGAGCTGACAAAATCAGAGCGCGTCAAGCGGTCTGTCTTTCGTGTTTTCGAGCATCTTGGTGCCTTGTATCCCCTTGAGTTTTGTCATCAGTATACCACCGACACGCACCTTTGTACAGCTTCAATTCTGATTAGCCCGGGACATGCGGATATGGGATGGGCCATTCGGAACAGCACATATCCGCATGTCCCGGGCATTTCCTGCATTCTATCCGTCATTAAAAAACATTGGAGGTTCTAGTGATGAACTTATCTATCACAGTGAAGCAGGTAATCTCTACGTTAGGAATCGAAAAGCTGAAGGCTTATCAGGTTCAGGCCATTCGATCCATCCTGGATGGCCAAAACGTCTTTGTCGTTCTTCCCACTTCATTTGGGAAATCACTCATCTACCAAGTACCTCAACTCGTGAAGCAAACCGGATACACCCTAGTAGTCGAACCAACTTTGGCTCTGATCCATGACCAGGTCCAGAAGCTAACGAGCAAGGAGGTCTCTGCTGCGTACATCACCAGCCAAAACAAGGAGGAACACGCTGGTATCCTCCGTCAATTGTCAGCGGGGAAGTTGTCCTTTTTGTACGTAACGCCTGAACAGCTGATCTATTTCAAGGATGATCTTTCTCGTGCCACAAAGCTGTATCACATGCTACTTAACAATCCGCCGTCTTTCATTGCCGTCGATGAAGCACATTGTGTTACTACTTGGGGCAATCGCTCCTTCCGTCCATCCTATACGCAGATCGGAAACTTCATCGATCACATATCCAATACTTCTCCTGTTATCGCCCTGACTGCAACTGCACCTGTCTCCTACCGAGCGGATATTGCTGCCTCCCTGCGCATGGGAGACTATGAAGAAGTCACAACATCAAAAACGCAACGGAACATTTCTATCCTCATCCGTGACTGTACTGGTAGCGGGATGAAAGGACGATTGCATCAGCTTCAAAAAGCACTCAAGCAACATGATACCGGAGGCCCTGTGATCGTGTACTGCAACACCCCGAAGAACGTCGAAGCTGTCTTCTTGTTTCTCTCGAAGCATTATGATCCTAAGCAGATCTGCAAATATCACGCCAAGATGAACACCAAAGAGAAGAACAAGCATGAGATGGATTTTTTGACGAACAAGAAGCGCATCATGGTTGCCAGCAGTGCCTTCTCCCTGGGAGTAGACAAGCGCGGAATCACCTTGGTCATCCACTTTAACCTGCCGCTCTCTCTAATTGACTACTACCAGCAGATCGGTCGTGCTGGACGAGATGGAGAACGCGCATATGCCGTCCTATTGTACGCAGGCGCTGATATCGATACCAATCAGGCGATCCTGCAAAAGCCCTTAAAAAGCCATGAGGACAACCCTACTATCCCGCAAGAAGTCAGCACCTCTCTTCAGTATTTTCAAGACTTTTTGGACGTACTGGCTTCCGACGAGTGTATCATGCAGCAAATCCAAGCCTACCTGGGTTATGATGCCAGCAAAGCCTGCGGTCACTGCACCGTCTGTCAGAGGAGGAAAAGAAAGTGAAGCTGTTAGCTGTGGAGTATGGTATCCACACCATCGAGCTGTACGCCAGTGCCGTTCCTTATGAGCAAAGCCAACAGATCATCGAGGCGCTCCTGGCTCGAAACGCCTTCTACAAGATGCGGGAAACAGAGCAGCTTTACGAGGACCGCTACGGAGTAGACCGCACCTATCGAAGCGATATCTTTTCTTCCAGCGGTATTCGCTTTTACATTGAACAGAAGTTTGAGTCCTTCTGCGGAATTCGTTTTGTCGTCAACCCATCTACCCTGTGCTCTGGAACACATTGTGGTCTCGCTCTGTACCAGCCAAAGAACGGTGCTCATGTTTTGGACTGTCTCAAGTGGTTCCTTTGCGGGAGGATGTTTTCTCTCCATATGGAGGATCTCTTCCACCTAGATCCTCAAAAGCTCTCGCTCAGTCGAATCGACTTCACCGTCAATCTTCACTTTCCAAAGGGCACAGACTTGACAGAGATGATCCGTCTCTTTCGGCAGGGAAAGACTCCTGATCCATTTCATCGTGACACACTGAATAAGTCCGTTGACCAACGGCATATCCTGCGTGTAAGGGCTAAGAAGATACAATTCACAGCCTATGATAAACTATACGACCTGGAGCGGAAAGGAATGATAGAAGCTCCGGTTGACAGTGAGGTACTCCGTTTGGAACTGACTCTGGGGCGCAAAGCATACCGAAAAAAGCTCCATCTCACAGGCGACGAAACATTTGACGAGGTTATCTGCCTGGCTTATCAAAACGTCATTCCTCTGGTCCGCAAGTTCCTCCGACGCATCTTCCCAAACAGCGGGGAGCACCTTCCCTACCAAAAGGCGCAAAAGGCGATCATGAAGCAGATCCACGATCCGCTTCTCCGGGAGCAGATGCTCTTCCTGCTCGAGCGGATCAGTCGGAACACCTTCCGGGAAGCAGCGGAAGAAGCCTTCCACAGTCGGTATCGTGATCCATCCTACCATCCCCTAGAAGCGGTCTATGTGGCCTTTGACCAGATCAACGTCAACCCAGCCACCTTCGTGAAGGACAGCAAGTGCGGTGCACTGGAGAGCTTCCGAACCCTAGTGTAACACCACCGCTGATCGGTCGCCTCCAACTTTGCATGCAGTTTCAGTGCTTCCTCTCGTTGTTCAAGGTGTTATAATTAGGAACAAATCGAAATCCATCTCACTCAATCTATTTTGGTAATTTGTTTTTCACACTTCATTGTCTGGATTTTTCAAACACTGAACCACACAAAAATGCTTCTACATTCTGATACTGTATCCCGTCAACCACAGCATCTTTTCCTCGGTAGAGCACAAACTTCCCATAGATCGGCCCAAAGCGATGCTCGATGATCCGGCACTTCTCCTCGTTTCGCAGGTGGATCGTCTGCTTGGCGTTGATCTCGGCGCTGTGCTTGATCTCATAGATCCGGCAGTTCTGCTGTTCTCGGTCATAGAGCACCATGTCATACTCTCCACCCGTGTCAAACTTGAACTTAAAGGCCTCGATCTGACCAGATGCTGCTTTGCAGACCTCCAGAAGCACAATATCTTCCAGCATTCTCCCCTCCACATCATCCAGAATTTTACGGATAATATACGCTTTATCCGCTTCTGAAACCGACGCAAAATAGGTATCCTGCATCAAGGAGTAAACCAGCGCCTTGGCGATTGCATAGCGCATCCCAGGCTGAGAAAAAATAATATGTTCCGCCCGCTTGCCGCTTTCATATCGTTCTGGGCAGTTAACGATCAAGTCAAGTAGGAACAGGTACTTTTGTACCTTGTCGATGTGTTCCTGCGTGATCTGTACCGAGGTTTCCCGCTGTTCTTTGACTGCAATGATCGCTTTCAAGCGCTCCAGGATTTTTTCTTCCTCTACATCATACAAAACGGTCGCCCGTTCTGCGGGGAGGTCGTGCAGAAGCAGTTGCTTCGCCGAACCGAGATCATGGGACTTGAACTCGTCCTGAATCACGCGCAGCACAAAGCGATGGTTCATGTGCTCCACGATCCGGTTAATAACGTTGGTCAACTCCCCTTTTTCGTAAAGCTCCCGCAGCTGGTTAAAATATTCCCCATGGTGGTCATTTTTTAGGGTGTGCTGGATATTGCGGCTGATGGCGGTATCAATGTATTTCCGGGTGCTTTCATCATCCCGAAACGCGACCTCATCAAAGGCGGCGTCTGGATCATCCAAACCCATGTTTTCTTTTTTCAGCGTCCCGCCGTATTCGATGTACTGATCGATTGAGTGAATGTCCAACAGCCTTGCATATTCCCGAAATGGGATGAACGAGGTATGGATCATCACGCTTCTGTCATACAGCTCCTCCCGGTTTGCCATGGCAAAGCCCAGAGAATCTGTCCCGGAAACAACGAGCTTCATTCCCATCATACTGAATATGTCAGAAAGGACCGCCGCCGTGTCAATAAAATCACTGAGCAGCGTGATCTCATCCAGGAACACATATCGGTACCCCAATTGGAACAAAAGGTTCAGGTCCTTCGTCAGCTGGGCCATGGTATTGGTGACCTGTACTTTAATATAGGCAGACTGCTCCACAGGAAGCGCAGAGAGCATCTGAAAGAGAAGGGTCGTTTTCCCCGTCCGGCGAAGGCCATACAAAACGCCGATTTTTCCATCATAGGAACCGCGCACAAACTTCTCCAATGTTTTGAAGCAGTCACGCTTGCCATACTTGGCCACGCTATTGGTCATCGCCTGTAAAGCCGGACCTGTCACAACATTCGTGTGAAACTCCAACGTTTTCGCTGGCACAGCGACAGGTGCGGGCTGCCCATAAGCCTCCAGCCTCTGATAAATCTCGTGGTATCTCGCTTTCGTTGCCTTTTCGGCGTTGTTCTCATAGTTCTGATAACTGCGCGTAGACATCCCAAGATATGCCGCGCATTGGGCCTGCGTCAGCCCCTTTGTGTTTCTCAGTTCCTTTAAGGTCATGCGTATCGCCTCCTCAATAGTATGATACTATAGGATACGCAAAACGCAAGCAAATTACGCAAAATTTTCGTATTTTTTCGTCTTTTTTGAAAATGGAGACAATTTGATCGATCCGTAGAAGCGCCTGACAGCAGGTTCTATACAACTATTATTCGGAATAATAGAATTGATATTATACCGAATGAATGATATACTATAGCTGGAAAGGATGTGAGTGGATATGACCATCAGAGAAGCTGCTTCTGCCTGGGGCATTACAGAGCGCCGCATCACAGAGCTGTGTAAATCAGGGCGTATCCCCGGAGCCTATAAAATGGGGCGCCGCTGGTTCATTCCCGATCATGCGCTCAAGCCAAAGGACAATCGATACCGGAAACACGCAGCCCCTACGCTCCCCCATCCCCTGCGAAAGCCGCTTCCTATCGGTGAATCGGATTATCGGAAAGCCTGCTCGAATTACTACTATGTGGACAAAACCATAATGATCAAGGAGATCCTGGATGAGCGTCCCGTTGTTTCTCTCTACACACGCCCTCGGCGTTTCGGGAAAACGCTCAATATGAGTATGCTTCGCGTGTTCTTTGAGAAAACGGAGGGGGATACCTCTGTCTATTTCAGAGAAAAAAAGATCTGGGGCTGTGGGAAGGAATATCGTGATCACCAGGGGAAATATCCTGTGGTCTATTTATCCTTTAAGGATGTAAAAGCCGACTCTTGGGAAGAAACCTACCGGAAGATCCGGCTGTTGATCGCAGCTGAGTTTCGCCGCCATCACGAACTGTCTTCGAGTTCCCAGCTGGATGCGTTTGAGCGGCAAAAGTTTGCGTGTCTTGCATCCGAAACCGCAGACAAAGTAGACTATGAATCGTCCCTTTCCTTCCTCATGCTATTCCTCCATAAGCACCTCGGCGTGGCTCCCATTGTCATAATCGATGAGTATGACACCCCGATTCAGCAAGGACATCTGCATGGCTTCTATGATACCGTGACATTCTTCATGAGGAATTTCTTTTCCGCTGGTCTAAAAGACAACGCTCATTTGAGTTTCGGTTTCCTGACAGGGATTCTTCGCGTCGCGAAAGAAAGCATCTTCAGCGGTTTGAATAATTTGAAAGTTTACTCTGTCCTGGAAGATCGTTATAGCGAGTATTTCGGCTTCACCCCTGATGAAGTCCAGGAAATGGCAGCCTATTATGATGCCGCTGAGAAGTATCAGGAGCTGTGCGATTGGTATGATGGCTACCGCTTTGGACATACAGAGATCTTCAATCCTTGGTCTGTCATCTCTTACTTCGACAACGACTGCGCCCCCCGTGCCTTCTGGCAATCCACAAGCAGCAACGATGTCATTCACGAAGTTTTGTCTGCTGCCACGCCAGACATCTTGGAAAATCTGGAACGCCTCCTGCGCGGAGAATCTTTCGCCACACATATCGATACCAGTATCATTTACCCACGTGTGAAGGACAGTCCCTCTTCGGTATATAGCTTTCTCCTGGTTGCAGGCTATTTGAAGGCGATCAGTTGTGATGATTCCTACGGAGACGATGTGATCTGTGACGTAGCCTTGCCCAACAAAGAAGTTTCTTTTGTTTACAGCAAAGAGATCCTTTCTCAGTTCCGCTCTATCGTTCCGGAATCTGCCGTGGTTTCCATACGAACCGCCATCCATAAAATGGACGTTAAAACGCTGCAAACAAGTCTGGAGCAATTCCTCCTGCAAACGATCAGCTTCCATGATGCTGCCAGCGAGGCATTCTATCACGGATTGGTCCTTGGGCTGTGCGCCATGTTGGACGGCAAATACCGCCTCTCCTCCAATCGAGAGGCCGGGACTGGTCGTTTCGACATTCAGCTGCTACCCTTGAAGAAGCAGCTACCCGGCATCCTGATCGAGCTAAAAGCAGAAAAGGATTGCTCTGAACGTCAGCTTGAGGCGCTCGCCAGCAAAGCACTGCAACAAATCGAGGATCGTTCTTACGATACCGAGATGTTGGCACAGGGCATCACCACTCTTCTAAAATACGGCATCGCGTTTTCCGGCAAAAAAGTCCGCATTTGCGCGGACAGCAAGTGGAGGTAAATCCGCTTCCGCCGTTCTTCCTACGATGGTATTCTATGCTGCGCATGCCCTCAGACAGGAAAAACCCTGAGAAAGCTAGGATCAATCCCAGCCTCCTCAGGGTTTTGGTTTAGGTCAGTCGTTTCCTCTCTTAGAACAACGGAGTCCTTAATTTCCCAAGTTGCGATACAGGAAGGTCACGATCTGCCCACGAGTGCAACGCGCATTGGGGCTGAACGTGGTTTCCGTTGTACCGGAAGTAATGTTCTTCTCTCTTGCCCACTGAACCGCGTTATCGTAGTAGTCGCTGCCATTCACATCCTGAAATCCGTGGTTGCCAGCAGCCACTGGTTCCCCAGCATTCCGATGCAGGAAGGTCACTGCTTCTCCACGAGTACAGGTTTGGTCCGGGTCGAACGTCGTCTCTGTGGTACCAACCGTGATCCCTTGCTCCATAGCCCACAGCACAGCCTGATAGTAATAGGCATCCTCGCTAAGATCGGTAAAGGGATTTTTCGTTGTCTGTGGTACAGGAGACCCGGCAGCCCGCCACAGGAACGTCACGATCTGAGCGCGAGTGCAAGAAGCTTCTGCTCCGAAAAGTGTCGTCGTTTGTCCATTGGTGATGCCCCGATCAACGGCCCACTTCACCGCATCGGCATAGTAGGCGTCGTTTTTCACGTCCGTAAAGCCCGTGGAGGGATCGTTTACAGGGGGTTTGGGATCCGAGGGACGGGAACTATTACTGCCGCTGCTGGTGTGTCCGCCGGAGCTGCCGGAAGCCGTTGTCACTGTTTGGGAGAGAATATCGCTCCGCCCCACTGGGCTGACTGCATAGCTCTTCAGCGTATAGGCCGTGCCGGAGGAGAGGCCAGAGAAGGCCACCGTCTGCACCGTGCTGACCGTTTTTGTCTCCACCAGTGTGTTCCCCTGGTACAGCGCCACGACATATTGGGTTGCCGCTGGGATGTTCCGCCCTGCCCCGGCTGCATTGAGCTGGACAGAGAGGGCATTGGAACCAGCTGTCACGGTGGGCAGCGCAGACGAGGGGACATTCAGCTGGGCTGTCAGCTTCCCATACAGCCCCTCGCCGGTGACGGACACGGTCGTTGCGATCAGCCGCTCTGCCGGGATGCCCGTAATGGTCTGGGTCGTCTGGCCGTTGCTCCAGGTGTATTGATAGGAGGTGTCTGCCAGGCCCTCTTCCACGGTGGCTGTCATGGTGTAAGTCCCGTCGTCTTTCTCAGAAATGGTGATCGCAGCTTCTCCTTTGATCTCCCGCAGGTTCGTCACGGCCAGGTACTCTGCTTTCAGCGCATCATACGCCGCTTTCATTTCCTCATAGGTCGGCTCTTCCGAGCGGAGTAGTGCGTCAGAAGCAGACAGCGCTGTCTGGAAGGCCTTCCAATGCTTAGAACTGCCGTTAGCCTCTTCGGTCAACTTCTTGCTGTCCGTGACCATGCTATTCAGAGTCAGCAGCATCTGGAAGACATCGTGCTCATTGGCGATCTCGTCCATCAGCTCATAATAGCAGGAATCCTGGTTGTAGGCCGTCACGACGGCCTTGTGATCGATCCGCAGGCCGTTGTCCTGCATGGCATCCAGGAAACGGTCCAGCAGTGTCTCCGGTAGGTTACAAAGTAGCATAAACTCCGCCGAATATTCCTTGCCGTCATACGCGCTCTTTGCCGCTTCATAGCCGTCCAGTCCGGCCAGATAGCCGACTGTCTCGTTCAGGTGCGCATACGTCATCTCCTGGGCGGGGATGTTCAGGTCCGTCAAAATGCTCCGCAGTCTGGCGCCTCTGGAGCTATCCTGATCCAGGTTATAGAGCACGACCTGGTAGGCCGGGATCTCGTCATCCGCACCGATCACCGGGATGGAAGCGGACACATAGTCCACCTCTTCACCCTCCCACTCCGTGTGGGGCAGGCGCAGCTTGATGAAGAGCTTTTCCCCTGCTTTCAGGTTAGCTGTTTCAAAGAGGGTCAGCGTCAAGTCACCTTTGGTAGCCGCTCCCAGGCGAGAGTTTGCTTTGGCAACGGTACGGCAGGCCGTGTAATTCTCCCACAACTCCTTGTCTTCAATCTCATCGTCTGTATACTCCCCGGAGCAGGCGTACACGGTAACGTCACAGTAGAAGTCATCTCCCATGGTCAGGTACTCATCCGAGTAATCTGTGCTCAGAGAGACGGTCTTCGCGTTGCTCTTGACCGCACTGACCGAGAACGCTGTATAGGGCGTACCCCAGTCCGGAGAAGGCTCCACAGTGATGACGTTGGACCGTGCCTCTTCTCCGCCAGCAGTCAGGACCAGCTGGAGCTTGCTGCCCGCTTTCAGTTTGCCAGTGCCTATATAGAGGCTCTGCTTGGTTTGGCTGTTATACAGACTACCGGACACCAGAAGCGTAGCAGTAGAAAGATCCAACGTGTTGCCTTCAAATTGGTATAGCTTATAGTCCGCAGTATGAATCCGGCTGTCAAAGCGCAAGTTTGCATACAGGGTAGTCATTCCGGCTGTGACTTTCTGTGTCAAAATAGTAGCAACTGGCTTTTCTTTTTCCGGAGCAGCCTGGATAGTCCTTGCTTCCGACTGTACTGTAGAACCGTTAGAAAGCTCCAAGACAGCAATCAGCTTTTCCCCAGCTGTTAGCTTTTCTGAACCAAATGTGATTTTCTGGCTGTTGGAACTGGAGGAAATCGTGCCGGAATAGATTTCCTTCGCCTTGTCCGCCGCAAAGGTTTCGCCGGTGTAGGTATACAGCTTCAGCGTGCCGGTCAGGGCACCGTCAAAGCTGGTCTGCACCCAAATGTCGGTGCGGTCAGCTGTGATGCTGTCCGTGGCGATGGACACTTCCGGTTTCACCGCCGGTTGGGAACCGGAGGTAATCCCTACCGCGTTGCTGTACTTGTAATAAGTTATGTCCGCATCATCAAGCTTATAAAGATGGGCCTGGATTGTGTTGCCGGAGGTCAGCTTGGTTCTGCTGTTGCTGAAGGGTACCGTATAGGTTCCGGGGCCGGTAAAGGTCACACTTCCCAGACGGTTACGGCTGTCTGCATCATCATTGCTACTGGCTCTGCCCGTAGTCAGGATCAGATAACCGCCCTGGAAACTGCCGCAGCCCGTTACGGTCACGGTGGCCTGAGTGGCGTCCGTGGTAAACGCGCTTTCGTTCAGCACCACGGAATCTTCCACAGGAACCTGAGCACCCACAGTGATGTTATTGGCTTCCGTACCAAAATAGTAGGGATAATCGTCGCCTTTCTCATAGTTCAGAATCAGCCGGACCACATCGCCGTCTTTCAGCTTTCCTGCCGGAATGTCCAGCGTAATGTCGCCCAGCTCTTGCCCCAACTGGCGGGCAATGCAGTGGTCACTGTCCACGCTGCCGTTTTTCACCGGGCACAGGAAGGCGCCCACGGAGGTGATGCTGGGATCGCTGCTGGTCACGGTAAAGGTGATCTGGGTGCTGTCCGCCGTCAAAGCACCTTTGGGCGTGATGGTAAACAGCGGGGTCGTCTGGGCTGCGGCAGCCGTTACCGGCTGAGACTTAGCGATCTGGCCATTATTGGTCAGGAACGCCACCAATTTGTCTCCAGCATTCAGCGCGGGAACCGTCAGGGTCTGCTCTCCCGCGGCGGAAGCGCTCCTGTTGGCCAGGAAGGTGCCGCCGCTCAGCACGCAGTCCGCGTCCGCCGTACCTGCATCATATTTTTTCAGCACGATGTAGGTGCCGTCCGGAATTTTGCCGCCCAGCTGCACGGTCACGCTGGTATCCCCCGCCTTGGGCGTTCCCTGAATGGACACTGCGGGGACATCCTCCTCCGGCGTGCCGGAAACCAGCACCGAGTCGTCCGGACGCTGGAACATGGCTTCGTAGTCGTTGCCCTTGGCCAGGAAGATGCTCTCGTTCTGCCGCCAGTAGACCACAGCGCGGACACGCCAGCCCGCCTTCAGAGGCTGAGACAGCGTCACCTCATAGTTCTTCTGTGGCTCCGTGAAGATCAGGTTGGAGGCCAGGGAAATCTGCTTTTCCCCTTCAAAGTCAAAGGTGGTGCCGTCGTTGGGATATTGACCCACCGCAACGGTAATAGAGGTCTTTTCCTCTTTAGCCGCCTGGAACAGCCGCTCATCGCCAGTCAGACGGATATGCAGCTTGTTGGCTCCCGGCTCCAGCGCGGTTTCCACAATGGAGGCATCCGGATAGGTGTAGTCCTTAAAGCCCTCACCGCTGTCATCTACCACCTCCAGTGCCTGTGAGTTGGAAGGGCGATAAAAATCTTCACCTACCGGCACATTTAAACACGCAATCACGTTGTGATACAAAGGTAACTCTTGATTAAATGTACAAGTAACTGTCTGTCCATTTTTTACATACCCTGTCCACAGCCGCTTATTATAGGAGCCGTCTGGATCAAAGGTCGTGTTTGAGGAATACGCAAAAATTGTCATGTAGCACTGTTCCAGAGAATCATCCAGTTGGACCTTTACATCGACGGATTTCTCACTCTGCTTGAAGTTTTCCGTGCGCGTTTCTCCATTTTTCACCAGCGTAACCGTTGTATTTTCCAAGATCTCCTCCTGAGTCTTTTCGCCAGATATTTCTCCTGTAATAATTGGAACGGAATCGCTGAATTTCGTATTGGTTCTGTCTTTCTGGCTGTCATACTTAAAAAGGTAAGCCTGAACCGTATTCCCTACTTCCATTTTTACATATTGTGTATTCGTAAAAGGAATCGTATAGGTTCCTGCTCCTGTAAAGGCGATCTGTCCCAACCTGCCGCGGCTATCATCGCCATCTGTAGCAGGCTTTCCTGTAGTAATAAACAAAATACCGCCTTGATATTCCTCGCAGCCAGTCACCGTTACTGTAGCTTGCGTAGCATCTGCAGAATAGCTGCTCTCATTCAGTGTCACTGCTCCTACAGAAACCGTCGGTTTTGCCTCTGTAATGATCACTGGCTGGCTTTGGGCGATGATTTCTCCACTATTCAAAATAAAAGCAACAAGCTTTCTACCAGAGGCGATTGCAGTTTCAGCTGGTGCAAGTGCATAAGTCTTCGACTCTGCATTGGCCTGCGTCGCAACCCAACTGCCACCAGCGGTTGTATACTCTGTCGTATCCACCTCAAAGCTCCGAAGGATCAGCACAGAACCAGTCGGAATCTTTCCACCTAATGTCACACTGATACTCTTTGCATCAGCCGCAACAGTACCACCAATCGTTACTGTTGGAACATCTTCTTTAGCCATTCCAGAAACAAGGACTGATAATCATTTCCTCTGGCAATAAACAAATCCGGGCAATTATCCCAATAAGCCACGGCCCGCACACGCCAGCCCGCTTTCAGCGGCTGTGACAAGTTGACTTCATAATGGTGCAGCGCCTCTGTTGTCTCCCCCAGCTGAACCAGTGCAATCGTAGAGCCATCTTCAATCTCAAAGCTGTCCTCGGCTGGATACATACCAATGGTGTAATTGATGTCGATCTTCCCTGCTTGTGCCGCAGCAAAGATCCGCTCGTCACCAGTCATGGAGATATGTAACGTCGTTGCTCCAGGTTCCAGTGTTTTTTCATCAATCGTAATATCCGGATATACATACGGCTGAAAAGCCTGTCCGTTTTCATCTACGACCTCTACTGCCTGAGAGTTCACATAGGCATAGTTCTGACTGCCTTCCGCGTCTTTCCCCGCCGGTGTGTTTACACAGGCAATGATCTTATAACCTACTTTTAACGCAACCTCCGTATTGAAGGGGCAAGTAATCGTACCGCTGGAAACCTGTCCTTTCCAAAGAACAAAGCTAGAGGCGCTATTATCCGGATCAAAGCGTGCTGTGCCAATATAGGCATATACCGTCATATAACACTGCTGTACCGTTTCATCCAGCTGAACCTTTACATCCACGGAAGTTTCGGTTTCCTGAAATGTGTCTGTTCGCACGGCTCCATCTTTCATGAGTTGCACGGAAGTATTCTTGATAACCTCCTCTCGCGTTTTCTCTGTCGATCCACTGCTCTCATCTGAGCCAGCTGCAAACGCGGACGTTGGCAGCAGCGAGAAGAGCATCATGATCGCCAAAAGTAGGCTGATGGTTCGTTTCTTCTGCATTGGGGTTCCTCCTAAGGTAAGATATGCGCTCTATAGTTAGTTTCGACTAACTATACTCTAAAAGGAAAGCATCGCCTTCAAAGTTAGCGATGCTTAACTCCTTTTTAGAATACCTTATCCTTGGCAGGATGTCAAGAGAAAGTCCTACAATCAGTCACCCATGGAGCATACCTAAAAACTGCATAAATGTATCGCAGACAGGAAGTACCCTCTCCGTTTCATGATCATAAAAGACTATCCTTGAATATCGATGCTCTATATTGCGCTAAACGAGGTTATACTGGTTAGGCATATCCCCGTTCTTTAGTTGTCAACCAACGGATTCAAAACGCTCCATAATATGCTCAAAGAGTTTGATGTCCGTTTTTCTTAATTGTTTTAAACTGGTATCATACTCATAAACAATGTCCTCACTGTCTATCAAGTAATAATCACCCTCACCTTGATTCTCAATAGCAATCAAGTCAGAAGTAGCAGGGAAATACTTGTGCATATACAAAGTCTGTTCAATCAAATCAGACTTCAAACCCTGACGAGGATTCATTCCAAAGAACTCTACATACTCAAAACCCAAATACCCATACTTCAACAGATATTCAGTGAGTTCTTCACCAAAATGAACACCCACAGCCTTTTCAGCCTGCTCAATCATACTGACATTGATAGTGCCATTGCTTTGATCTATGTTATTGTTTGCAACAAACTCTTTAATACCCATAGCTTACATCTCCTCTGCTCGGGCCTTCCAATGGTTAGGACGTTGGATATTATTATACTGATTTTTCTTCTCAGGGTCTTGTCTCCAACTTTCAACCTTCTTGTCATGAAGAATGGCATCCTTACCATCGCCATGCTCACTATTGGCACACAGTTCAGCAAACGGGCTATTGAAATTCTGACCCATATGATGTAGTTCAATAGACTCTCCCGTCTTTGCATCAATAGGCGCACGACCTTTTTCCATCAACTCTCTATTCGTTAGTCCTGTCTTAGGATCAACATAGTCCATATCAATGTTTTTAACAAGGCATTTACGACCATCAATTTCAGCCTCATGAAGTTCAGCATTCTTATAAACCTCACATTGATCCATGCTCTCAATGCAGTTTACAATCTCAGCAGGCCAACCAGTTTCTTTGATAATTTCTGCCTTTTCATTCTCTGCAAGACCTGTCTTTTCAGCATCAGAGCGAACTGTCTTATAGTAGATTACACCATCGTCTCCTGTTGTGCATTTTGTGATTTGCTTTTCTCCCCAACCCAAGGTATCCTTCAACTCTTGTTTCTCTTCTGTCGTAAGTTCCCTTCTGCCTTGCTCTACCTTATTTGAAAAGTTCTGCACTGCGTCCGTGTCTTTAGCCAATGGCCTATCCAAATCTACCTTGTTAATTTTTTCAAAGGAATACCCTTTAGAAAAGTCCGATAAGGGACAGTCATTGAAAGAAACCTCCGTACCCGTAAAAAACGGATTAGAACCCATGCCTATCATATGACCATCCCCCTTTCTTTCCGGATATCATCCTCCCAGGCCGCGTAGATTCCCAGTTGCTCTGGATAATCTTCGGAGAAGCTTTTCATGAAGCATTGGCAGAGAGACAACTCTAAGTCACGATTCACTTCAGCTACCTGCTCTTGAATTAGCTCTGAAAATCCTCGGTTCAGTTCGTCGAAATTAAACGCTGTCTTAATCAGGTTTTCTACTCGAAGCTTACAGCCGAGTAGTTCGGTAACCATCTTGGAAAGATCAGCAAATTTTTCGTCCTTCCAAATTCGTAAACTTCCCGTTGCCTGATACTCTCTAACATATTGGCTGATACGGATTTTATCTCTTGTGGGCAGTGAAGCGTTGGGCAGCTCCCTCATGAGCCTGTCAATGTCAAGCTCAGGGCGTTTGGGCAATCTATCCCCCATCAAAAGCGTCAAGGTTTCTCGTTTAACCCATGCATCATTACAATTGGAGGACGGATTGACCACTCTCATTGTATCGTATTGGAAGGGTTGCTCCTGGCTAGAGAACTTAGAAATATGGCATAAAACCGGTTCAAGCCAGTCATTCTGATAAACCACTGCAACGCCTTTAGAAAGTTTTGCAATTTCATCCAACTGGTCATCCCGAAGTGCTGCTGACTTTCCGGCAACTCTTCTATCGTTCTCATCTGGCAAACGCATAATGATCTTGGTATTTGTATTCCGAATGGCAGAAACATCCACAGCACTGGGAGATTGGTCCGCGATGATAAATCCCTCACCATACGTCCGCATCTCAGCAATCGAGTTAGAAAGCATCTCAACCGACTTCCCGGTTAGATTCGGACTTTCAGCGCTTTGTTCTGTAGCTGTACGTTTTAGGATGTTGTGCGCCTCTTCCAAAACTGTAACATGCCGAAGGGGTGCATTCATCTCCGTTGCCTGTGTCATACGATGCTCATTTAAGCGCATCACTAGAACACCCATAATCAGTGCCTTGGTCTCAAGTGAGCCGACTCTACTGAGGTCTACGATCACATTGCTATCGAACAGAGTATCATTATTCACTTCGTTCGCTGAGAATATCATCCCGTTTAATCCGTTTGTCAAAGACTTTACACGGGTCACCAAAGAGCCGATATAGTTTCCCTTCACTTCATCAGAATACGCAGAGCTACGTACAACATCTTCCAGCTCTTTCTGTAAATCCAGAAATGTCGGAAACAGCTCTTGAGAGATATGGTTCTTTGACGCTTCCAAATCCCATCCAGCATGCATATATGCCTGAAGGACAGCCTCTTTCAGCACAGCTGGCATCGCAGCATACATTTGTAATATATTTAGGTGTAAAAAACTTCCACCATCTCTTTGCTGGGTTACGTACCTGTCTCGTCCCAACTTTTTTGCGATGGGACCCGTCCTTCACTTTCCTCGTTCCAACGGGCTCCTGATGTGTCCCATCATATACTTCAACCTCTTCTTCACCAACCTTGTCGTAATATACTTTTTCTTCGTAGGTCGTCTCACCAAGGTCATCAACCGTTGTCGTCGCAAAATCATCCGTTGTACAACGCTCTGCGTTTTCGCGCATGGCGCTCAGAGCGCACTTGACCATATCCTCTGTCTTGAAGTCCAACTCTCCACTCCCGACAGAGTCATCGAATTTGGACAATTTCTCCTGATAGTCGAACAGTAATCGTTCTCCTGTTTCTCTGATTTCAGTGTTGATTGCACTGTCAAGCTCCGATGCCAATTTTGCCATAGCATCCGAACTACTTGCGCTGAATGTACTTACCAGCCTTTTGGCTTCCTCTCGACTGTAGATGACCTCACCATACGGTCTAAACAGAACCCCTACCTGTTCTGCAGCTTCTTTTTTTAACTGCTCACCTGTTTTTTCAAGCCTTGGCATGGGATCAAGCTCCTGAATTTTCTTCTTGAATATCGCTGCCTCTTGCCCGTTTTTAATTTTTTCTTTCACCTTAGTCGCTCGATCAACCAGTTCTTTTGCTGCTCTCTCATTGGTAGCGATTGACTCTCTTGCTCGTTCTATGACCCTATTGCTCTCAAGAATTTCCTGGAACGTTTCCACCAAATCCTTGACCTTCTTTGTTTTTGCATATTTCGTCACATACGCTGTGATCGCCGCCTCGATGGAATAAATTCCAGAGTGGATCAGGGCCTGCTCCTTGGTGTCTCCATTGCGAACTGCCTCTGCCAGCCGGTAGTTCAGTGTTTCCTGTGCACTCGGAGAAAGCGTTGAATACTTCTCCAAGTGCATGGAATCAAAGTCAATAAATTTGTCAATCATAGGCATAGTATCTTTTGCTGCTTGTGGCAGTTTCTTTTTTTCTTGCTTTGGGAGGTTGTCGAAGTTGTCAATATCAATATCTGAAAAATACATTCTGATATTAAGTGCGGTGAAAGCAGAGCAAGGAAACAGTTGTGGATCCTCAATCCCATATTTTGCGAGATATTGTTTTGCCGATTCAATTACTCTCCCAATATCCTCCTCATCAGGATCGAATTGATCCATTTTATTGATGACAAACAAGAAGCGATCTCGCATCTGCTTCCCACCCTTTTTCATCTGCTCTGCTACGTAGCGCAGAAGGTTTGCGTCATCATTGGTGCTTAGCTGAGTACCATTCAGAACATAGAGAATCAAATTGTTAGAATCGTTATTTACGGTCCTGTACGTTGTGTTCTTGTGTTCCTGATTTTGCGCATTATTAGGTCCCGGAGTATCTACCAGCATAAGAGACATGTCGTTGGACTCCAGAAAGGGAATATTACCCTTTATGCTGATTCGCGAAACTCTCTCAGATGCGACGGTAAGATTCCCAGCATCATTATTCCCAGCATCATTCAATTCTCCCATCACATCATAATTCAACTCTGGAATTCTTCTGATCAATTTATTATTTTCATTATATACCTCTGCAGAATAGCAGTCATCACCGTTGTCTAAGATTTCTGTGATAACCGCTGTGCACGCCTCATTTTTAGCCGGCATCAGTTTTTTCTGGAGCAGTGCATTGATTAGCGTAGACTTACCGGAACTCATGGTAGCAATGACATTGACAGGAAACTCCTGTGCATTTGTATTTTCCAAAGCCCGAAGCAACTTTGGATCTTTGAAGTCCTCAATAGGGCCATCTCTCAGTTCGCGGAAGGCAACCTGAATCTTATCGCTCACGTTCTCGTCATTTTTACCCTCAATGTAGGTCATGCCATTAATATAGATGAGACCATTCCTCTCCGCTATTTCAAATGCCTCACGGAAATCGTCCCAATCTAACGGCATACCATAGAACTCCAAAGAGAAATCCATCGTGTTCAGTTCATCACGAAGATTCTGAGGGAATTCGCCAACCCACTCCTGTAACCGCTTTCCCTTCGTTACCTTGTAAAGGCTGCTGTCAGCTGCTACCTCTTGCCCGTTCACTTTCAAGATCGTTTCAAGCTTGTAGGGATTATATTTCACAAATACCTGTGTCATTTTTCTCTCTCCTTAATTTTGAGATATCATTCTGAATCTTAATTCTGAAAAACCGTGCGGAAAACAACTTGAATCCTGTCGTTCATACTTTCCTCATAGTTTATGGCATTGACACGTACTAAACCGCTTCTCTCTGCTATTTCAAGGGACTTACAAAAATCACCCCAATCTAATGGTATACCATAGAACTCCAGAGAGAAATCCATCGTGTCTAGTTCATCACGAAGGTTCTGAGGGAATTCGCCAATCCATTCTTGTAAGCGCTTTCCCTGTGTCCCCTTATAAAGGCCATTGTCGGCTGCTACTTCTTTTCCATTCACTTCCAAGGTCGTTTTATGCTTGTACGAATTATACTTTACGCATACCTGCGCTATTTTCTCCTCACTCTTTGTTTTTCCCGGCAGCTCCAATCTCTTCCTGTTCTTCTCTATCTCTTGACAAATATAGTCTATTTTGTCTTCTAGATAAGAAAGCCCACAGTTTCTTAACAGCGCATCTACCTCGTTCCCTGGTATTGGAATGGTTGTACAACCAAGTTCTTTTTCATAATAGATTGGCAGACCAACCATCTCAAACTTATCCATCAGATTTTCGAGTTCTCGTTGTTCCATTCGTTTGAGTTGCTCCGTCTTACTCTTCTTGGCTAGGTAAGCGGCACGAGCTGAAACAGGATAAATCTTCGGATTTTTAAATCCCTTCGACTTTAAGTACTCCTTTTGGCGCTCAAATATACCAAAAAGATCTTCCTCTTCCGTGATAACGCTGTCAATTTTGTTCATCACAAAGATGAGTTCTTTTTCGCCAATCGTCTGAGCAATAAACTCCAAATGTCGATCGTTATCATTCGTTCCAAGTTGAGTTACATTAAGTATATACAAGACGAGGTCGTACTTTTGAGAAGAAATCGCTGCACTTGATATCTCCGCATGATCTTTATTTTCGTTGGAATTTACTCCTGGAGAATCCAGTAGAGATAAGCGTTTCCCGCCTAATCGTCCCTGGAAAAATGTCCCAACCCATACCTTAGGATTTCTGTTCTCAAGGTCATTATCTATCAGATCACTCACCGTTGCATCTAAACATATCTCGTGGTCATACTCCAGTGTTGCTCCATCTTCAAACGGCTTTGAGGAAATCACATGAATCTTACTTGTGCATGCCATATTCTGCATCCGGCTAATATACTTTCCAGTCAAAGCATTAATAAGTGTAGATTTTCCTGCACTCATCGTAGCAGTGACCAGTAACGTACATGGCTTACGACTGATAAACATAATGTTCTTTTTTACATCATCTAGATATTCACGGAACTCTTTCAAGCTATCTTCATGAAAAATTTTTTCCCAAGACTTGCTATCACCAGAAGAGGCTAATATCTCCCAGGAAAGAATCCGTCTTTCCTCTTGATTCAGTTTGAAATTGGAGGCAATTTTAACTGAAATTTCCTTCATCCTCTTAGAGCGAATTTGCTTCTTAGAGTATTGCAATATTGCTGCCACATCGAACACGAGCAAAAGCGCATACTTCTTGGGCAGATGTGTGGTTTTTCTTTCAGGAGTATCATCTATTTTTATAATTGTCTTATAATAGCGTAGCGATTCTTTTGTGTACTGTCTGCTAATCCAACCGCCAGCTCGTAGCAGTTTTTGCAGAGATACATAATATTGATATCGAGTCTCCTTGTCTTCTCTCAAAATAGGATTTTTAGTTATAATTTGTGAACTTGCATAAACATATGTAGGATTCATTGTGTCTCAATTCCTTCAACCTATATTTTCTATAATATCGACGTACTTTCCTTGGCTCCTCATCCACATCTCGGCCCCGCTTCCAAACACCTCCGCCTCCACGTCCCAGCCGTCGTCGTCCTCTGCCAG
>OLNE01000282.1_pt1 | contig 54769 bp, 50 predicted proteins | sample 1672431 | NCBI WGS metagenome assembly OLNE01 (sample SAMEA3136685, study PRJEB25190) | human gut metagenome | reverse complement strand
CGCCGCGCTCCTCCTTAAGGGCGATAGCCTCGGCGCGGGGCAGCTCGTACACGCTGAACTTGAGGTTCTCCTTCACGATCTTCTTCATCTCGTCCTCGATGGCGGGGAAATCGTTCTCGGAGATCTTCTGGCCATCGGGCAAATCGATATCGTAGTAGAAGCCGTTGTCGGTAGCAGGACCATAGGCAAAATCGGCCTCGGGATAGAGGCGCTTGATAGCCTGGGCCATGACATGGGCAGCAGAGTGACGAACAACGTGCGTTACTTCGTCCTCGGGCAGCTCGGCCACCGTTCCATCGTTATAGAGGGCCTTCATACGATTGTTCCTTCCGTATCGAGTAATCGCTCACGTTACGCAAGCGATGATTATACAAGTGCCCGCCGTTCCGTGTTGGAGCGGCGGGCAAACACTGGCGCACTTTTACAACCGGCAAGCGGCGCGTGCGCTATTGAATGTGAGTTCGGCAGTAGGGGCACACCTTCCAGTGGGCATCGAGGGGACGATGACAGCTGGGGCAGACGTTGCGCACCTGGGTGTTGCACACGGGGCACACAACAAAGTCCTTCTCGATGGGGCTGCCGCACTTGGGACAGCTGCCGTACTGGGCAAGCTGGCGCTCGCGCAGCGCCATATCGAGTTCTTGCTCCTCGCGGTCTGCAATATAAGAGTTGGGGCGCAGCACCAGATAAGCGATAAGACCCACGAACGGGATAAGAGAAACGATTCCCCAGGCCCAAAAGGCATTAACGCCACGGCGCTTGGCATCGATAAACACATACACCACGGAAAGGATGTACAGAGCGGCGATAAAACCAACGAACAGATAGATCGCCATCATGAGTTGCGGCGACATGAGCTCTTGGATGTACTTAGACATGCGAGTTACCTTTCGAATCCCCCAGCGAGCAGGAAGGTCATAATTGCTTTGCTATTCTACTCCCCCTCTCGCCAATCTCCTAATACAGACACGCTATTGACATAGATACCGGGAAAATATCTGCAAGAATCTCTAGCGATGCGCCAGCGGTCCGTATGCCCAAACGACGATTTTAATAGCCTACATGGGGTACCATGGAAAGCAGAATTCGGCGTCAGGAAATCGAGGCCCCATGCAACGCTATGACATCGCAATCATCGGCGGCGGTATCGTTGGATGCTGCATCGCTCGCCAGCTTGCCCGCTACGACGTGAATGTCGCCGTGGTCGAAGCCGCAAACGATATTGCATGCGGCAGCAGCAAGGCAAACGGAGGGCTGGTCCACGGCGGATACGACCCCAAGCCCGAATCTATGAAAGCCAAGGTCAATGCACGTGGATGCGAACTCTATTCCCAATGGTCCCAAGAACTCGGCTTTGCTTTCGAGCGTCCAGGGTCCATGGTTCTCGCATTTAATGACGAAGATAGGCGCACGCTCGATCGCCTGCGCGCGCAGGGCATGAAAAACGAGGTAAGCGGTCTTGCGATCGTTGATCACAAACGCATCCACGAGCTCGAGCCCCGCGCAAGCGAGATGGCGGTTGCCGCCCTTTGGTGTCCGCAGACGGGCTATGTCGACCCCTTTGACGTTGCGATCAGCGCTGCAGAAAACGCCGCAGCGAATGGGGTCGATTTCCTACGCGGTCACAAGGTCACGCAAATCGCGGCGAAAAATGATGGGTTCGAGGTCGAGACGAGCGCCGGAAGTCTCTGGGCGCAGCGTATCGTCAACGCCGCAGGTAACGGTTGCGCCGAAATCTCGCGCATGGCAGGTGCCGAGAAATTCAATCTCGTATGGAGACAAGGCAATATCCTCGTGCTCGACCGCGAGGTGCACCCGTACATGCCGCTCTACCCCACTCCCACTCCCGTGAGCAAGGGCGTGATCGTTACCGGAACCGTTCACGGCAACACGGTTGTTACCGCCACCGCCGCCATCCGCGAGCCAGGCGATACCGACACCTATGCAGATGATATGCAAAAGCTGCTGGACGGAGCGCAAAAACTCGTTCCCTCGCTCGATACGCGCCGTGTAATCCGCGCCTTTGCCGGAGGACGCGCCGTCATCGATGGTCTCAACGACTTCCTCATCCGTCGCTCCGCACTCGTGCCCGGCTTTATTCAAGTCGCAGGCATCCAGTCGCCCGGCGTGGCAAGCGCGCCCGCCATTGCACAGAAGGTCGAGGGGCTGCTGCGCGAAGACGGAACCGTGCTGCATGAGCGCTCAGACTATCAGCCCCTCCGTCGGCCGCCAGTCGACTTTGACCAGCTGGATATCGACGCGCAAGACGAGCTCATCCAAAAAGACCATTTCTGGGGCAAGATAGTTTGCCGCTGCGAAACCGTGCCCGAGGCAGAGGTCATCGCATCCATCCATCGCACACCCGGGGCGGTTTCGGTCGAAGGCGTTAAGCGCCGTTGCCGCGCGGGGATGGGACGCTGCCAAAGCGGTTTTTGCCAAAGCCGCGTCGTCGAGATTCTTGCTCGCGAGCTCAATTGCACACCGGAGGATGTGCTGCTCGAAGACGCTGGTTCGCAAATTGTGAGCGGTCCCGTAAAGTAATTGCCCATCCAAGCATCAAGATGCAGTAAACCTGATTGGAGTTTTCTCATGGCACAGGTGAATATGGAGCGCGTCGAGCGCGTGCTAAAGAATCTTGAAGCATCGCATGCCGATGCCCAGATATTGATTAATGATCCGTGGTCGATCTATTACCTTACGGGATTTTATGCCGATATGTTCGAGCGCTTTTGCGGTGTGCTACTTGCGCGCGGCAAAGAGCCCGTCATCATGGTCAACGCTTTGCATCAGCTACCAGAGTATGAAAACGCGCGCGTTGTCTACCATACCGATACCGATGTTGTTGCCAAAGCCATTGCGCAAGAAATCAATCCCGCAAAGCCGCTCGGAATCGATGAAGTCATGCGCTCCGGCTTTTTGATGCCCCTGATCGAGCGCCATGCCGCAAGCGAATTCTTCCTGGGAAGTTCTGCCGTCACCGCCGCGCGAGCAATCAAGGACGAGGAAGAGCAAAACCTGATGCGTATCTCTTCCGCCGCAAACGACGCTGTGATAGCCGATGCCATCCAGCTTGTGCACGAAGGCGTAACGGAGCGCGAGATAGCCGATCAGATGCTCGAGCTCTATCGCAACCACGGCTGCGACGCGTTCTCGTTTCCTCCCATCGTGAGCTTTGGCGCCAATGCGGGCGACCCGCATCATGAACCCGATGGCACCGTGCTCAAGCGAGGCGATGTGGTGCTGTTCGATATCGGTGGACGCTACCGCAATTACTGTTCGGACATGACGCGCACGTTCTTTTGGGGAGAGCCCGACGAGGAGACGGCACACATCTATGACGTGGTACGCCGCGCAAACGAAGCCGCCGAGGCGCTCATTGCCCCCGGCGTGCGGTTCTGCGACCTCGATCGTGCTGCACGCGACGTTATTGAGCAGGCAGGCTACGGAGAGTATTTCACGCACCGCCTGGGTCACTCGATTGGCCTGCAAGACCACGAGCCGGGCGACGTCTCGCTTGCCAATACCGATACGGTGCAGCCAGGCATGACGTTTTCCATCGAGCCGGGCATCTATCTTCCCGGCCGCACCGGCGTGCGCATCGAAGACCTAGCCCTCGTCACCGAACACGGCGTCGAGATTCTCAACAGCTACTCTCACGCCCCCATCACCCTCCGTGACAGCTAGTCGACATGTGACAAAAAGACGACAGGTTTAATCTGTCACATTCTGCCATTTGACGAAAGCTGATGAAAAAGGACCGCCGATACAATCGACGGTCCTTTTGACGTTTATGTAAGCAGTCGCCTTAGAGGAAACGGTACTGAACAGTGCCCACGCCCACGGAGAGGAAACCAAGCGCACGGGCCACTGCAGGCTGCATGTCGATCACGCGGCCATGGACATACGGGCCACGGTCATTGACCACAGCGATAACGGAACGTCCGCCATAGCTGATCTCAACATAGGTGCCGAGCGGCACGTTGAGCATGGCTACGCCCATCGAAGACTCGGTAACAATGGCACCAGACGCGGTCGTGCCACCCATAAAGCCATCGCCGATGCCGTAATACGAAGCAACACCGGATTTCCAGCTGCTCGTGGACGTAGTGCCAGAAGAAGAACCGCCGGTACCGGAGGGCTGCTGAGTCGAAGAACCAGAGTCAGCACTTCCAGCACTTCCAGCGCTTCCAGCATTGCTGCCCTGGCTGCTACCGTTAGAGTTAGAGACGCTACCCTGCTGCTGCATCTGAGCGGTCGTAGCGGCTGCCTCCTCGGCGGCCTTGCGAGCTGCCTCAGCCTCAGCGGCATCCTCGCTCTGTGCGCGAGCTGCCATCTGGGCCTGAGCGGACTGAGCGGAAGTCAGAGCCTCAGAAGCCTTCTGCTGCTCCTGCTCGGCCTCATCCTTAGCGGAAGAAAGCTCTTCCATCTTTGCCTCAAGCTCCTCATGCATGGCATTGAGGCGCTCGAGCTCAGCGGTATTGTCGTCCTGGATAGTGGTGAGGTACTTTCCCTGCGTGATGAGGTCACCCAGAGAAGCGGAATTGAGCAGCATCGACATGACATTGGGAGATGCAACGTGCAGCTTATAGAGATTCGCCGCAGCATCGGATGCCTTCTGCTGCTGCTCAGGCAGCTTGTTCTGCTCGAAATCCAGAATCTCATCAGCCATTTCGCTGATCTGCTCGTTGAGCTCGTTAACCCTATCAGTTGCCTGCTGATACGTGGTGGCAGCGGAATTGACCTGCTGGGTCAAGGCTGCAAGCTCGGTCTCGGTCTGTGCAGTGGCAGCGTATGCGCTACACGGAGCCACACCCAGGCAGCTTCCCCCCACGAGCACAGCCGTCAGACCGGCAACGCACGCGATGCGCGCAAAGCCGCTCTTGCGGGAAGTGGAGGTTGCCGAATTCACATACATAAGAGAAGTACCGCCTCAATCGTCGTTATCTCATTGAGATAACAGTATAGCGATACGACTCAACTTCAACCTGAGCTTCAAGGTTCTATACAGATGCACCATATCTCAACCTCAACTTTAAGGTTAATTTGACTTGAGGCTGAACCTTAAAGATCAATTTGCCCGCGCGCAGGCAAACGCGAAAGGCTAGCCACGCATGATGCCCGCGACCTCACCGGCAAGGGTAATGGTGCCGGCAGCCACAAAGGCCTCCCCCGCCGCGGCCAAACGCTCCACCGCGTCCGATACGGACGGCACGACTTCTATCAGATCGGAGGAGGGACGGCCAAGCTCCTCAAGCTTATCGAGAACAAGTTGAGCCAGGTCCTGGGCGGGAATCGCGCGATCGCTCATCGTCTGCGTCACAACAATGCGCGGAAACGCAGGAACCAAAACATCGACAATACCGCTCACGTCTTTATCGGCAAGGGCCGCGGTAAGCAACAGAGGGCGCAGCGCCGCATCGGGATTGATCTCGTCAAGCGAGGAGACAAAATTCTCGCAGCTCTGCGGGTTATGGCAAGCGTCGATAAGAATCAGCGGCTCGTTTTGCAGCACGTCAAAGCGACCAGGCGTAGGACATGCGGCAAGCGAAGCGCCCAACGCCTCCGTGTCGAGGGCACGGCCCAAATATTCCTCCGCAACAAAAATGGCACACGATGCATTTTGCGCCTGGTAGAGAGGCTTATAGAGGGAACATTCATAACGGGCTCGTGAAGTCTCGCAGGCAAAATCGAGCGTGTCGCCCAAATGCGCCGGACGCTTCAAAATCTCATGCGAGGACACGACGGGTGAAACCTCGCACTCACGGCAACGATCCTCCATAACCCGCCAAACGCTCGGCTCGTGCACGCCCTCGCCCAAGATGACAGAGCGTCCCGGCTTGATAACAGCAGCCTTCTCTCCTGCGATCTCGGCAAGGGTGTTACCCAGGATACGCATGTGGTCGAGGCCGATGCCCGTGATGGCAACGACATGTGGGTCGGTAGCGCTCGTGGCATCCCAGCGGCCACCCATGCCCACCTCGAGCACGGCAACGTCGATACCTTCGAGAGCGTAAACAGTCAAAGCTGCCACCGTGAGCAAGTCAAAGGGTGTAATGGTAAAAATATTCTCCCCCGCCGCGGCGCGTCGCTCGTTAACGCGTCGGCCAGCCTCATATGCAGCCGAAATACCCTGCGCGAACAAATCATCCGAGATGGGAGCACCGTCGATTTCCATGCGCTCGGGATAGCGAACAAGCTGTGGAGAGGTGTAGAGCGCGCAACGCAGACCCTCACCACGAAGAATCGCTGCGGTAAAGCGAGTTGTCGAGGTCTTGCCGTTGGTACCTGCAATCTGAATGCAATCAAAATGAGCGTCCGGTCGTTCAAGCTCATCGAGCATCTCGACGACCGTTTCCAGCAGCGGGCCTGCATCGCTCGAAATCACGCCGGTATCGCAGGCAAGCGAAACAGCCTTCTCAAACGAGAAGACGGGATAGGAAAACGGAACCGTATACATAGGGCGCAAGACCTTTCGTTGGCGATGAACAAAGAGCGCGCCAGCCAAGCCAGCGCGCTCTCAATTACCCAAAACGTGACACTTAGAAGACAGGTTTATTCTGTCACATTTTCACATCGAGTCCCCACATATGGACAAGCGATGAAAATGTGACGAATTAAACCTGTCGACTTTTTGTCACATTTGCTATTCGAAGTCGGCGAGCTGGGACTGGAGAGCAGTGATGGTCTCCTTGAGCTCGGCGGCACGGTCGCGTTTCTTTTGCACGACCTCGGGGGCAGCCTTAGCCACAAAGCCCTCGTTGGCAAGCGTGCGCTCGGCAGCAGTGAGCTCCTTGGTGGCAGAAGCGATCTCCTTCTCCATGCGAGCGCGCTCGGCAGCCAGGTCAACCTTGCCCTCGAGCACGATGAAGACCTCGACGCCACCGTCAACCACGCCGATAGAGGCAGCCGGTTTGGCAGCATCCTCACCTGCAACCGTAAGCTCCAGGTTGCCCAGGCTTGCGGCAAGGTCGGTCATGGTCGAGAAACGCTGCTGATCCTCGACGCCCATGCGAGCGAGGGCAACCAGCTGCTCCTTGGGGCTCAGACGATAGCGAGCACGCGTAGAGCGGGCAGCAGAGACAACGGAGCGAAGCAGCTCGAAGGAACGCTCGGCGTCCTCGTCGATAAACTTCTCGTACTTCGCGGGCTCGGGCCAAGCAGCGATCATCAAAGCCTCGGCGCGCTCGAGCACACCGTCCTTCTCGTCGAGCACAGAGGCGGGCATGGTATCCCAAATGGCCTCGGTCACAAACGGCATAAGCGGATGCATCAGGCGCAAGGACGTATCGAGCACGAACATGAGGTTGCGCTGAGCCTGCAGGCGGGTGGAATCGTCCTTGAGACGCGCCTTGGTTACCTCGACGTACCAGTCGCAGACCTCGTTCCAGAAGAAGGTCTGAACGCCGCGCGCCATGTCGCCAAAGGTGTAGTTCTCGATACCCTCGGTAACCATCTTCACGGCCTTGGCCAGGCGGCTGAACATCCAGGCATCGGCTGCGGTCTCTGCCACAGGCTCGCCGGGCGTGTAGCCCTCCATGTTCATAAGCAGGAAGCGGCTTGCGTTCCAAATCTTGGTCACAAAGCTCTTTGCCTGATCGGTACGGGGGCTGTCGATGAGCTGCTTGGTCTTCTTGTCGATATTGGCGTCGAACTTCACGTCCTGGTTGGTGGTGCAAAGCGTGAGCAGGTTAAAGCGCATGGCGTCGGCGCCGTACATACCGATAAGGTCCATGGGGTCCACGCCGTTGCCCTTGGATTTAGACATGCGGCTACCGTCCTTGGCAAGGATGGTGGGATAGATCACCACGTCCTTAAAGGGGACCTCGTCCAGGAAGTACAGCGAGCTCATGATCATGCGAGCAACCCACAAGGCGATGATGTCGCGTGCGGTGACGAGCGCCGTAGTGGGATGATGGCCCTCAAGCTGCTCGGGCTTTTGCGGCCAACCCTGGGTGGCAAAGGTCCACAGCTGAGAAGAGAACCAGGTATCGAGCACGTTCTCGTCCTGATGCACGTGATGACCGCCGCACTTGGGGCACACATCGGTATCCTCGAGCAGGGCATCTTCCCAACCGCAGTCCTCGCAGTAGAAAACAGGGATGCGATGGCCCCACCACAGCTGGCGGGAGATGCACCAGTCTTTAAGGTTCTCCATCCAGGTGGTGTAGGTCTGCGTCCAGCGCGCGGGGTGGAACGTCACCTTGCCGGAGTTGACGGCATCGAGTGCCGGCCCCTTGAGCTTATCGACAGCGACGAACCACTGCTCGGAAAGCCAGGGCTCAAGCGCAGCGTCGCAACGATAGCAATGCATAACGGAGTGGTCGAGATCCTCAACGTGATCGAGCAGGCCGTGCTCCCCAAACCATGCGACAACGGCCTCACGGCACTCATCGCGGTTCATGCCCGAGAACTCGCCGTAGCCCTCGACGACCACCGCATGCTCGTCAAAGATATTGATCTGCGGCAGGTTGTGAGCCTGACCCATAGCATAGTCGTTGGGGTCGTGCGCGGGAGTGACCTTGACGAAGCCGGAACCGAAGTTCGCGTCCACGTGGTAATCGGAGAAGATGGGGATCTCGCGGTCGACGATAGGCAGCTTGACGGTCTTGCCCACAAAGGCGGCCTTCTCGGGATCCTTGGGAGAGACGGCCACGCCGGTATCGCCCAGCATGGTCTCGGGACGCGTGGTGGCAACAACAATGTAATCCTGGCCATTCACCGGCTCGGAGAGCGGGTAGCGCAGGTGCCACAGATGGCCGTGCTCGTCATGATATTCGGCCTCGTCGTCCGAGATAGCGGTGGTGCAGTTGGGGCACCAGTTGACGATGCGCTTACCGCGATAGATCAAGCCGTTGTGATACCAATCGCAAAACACGCGGCGCACGGCCTCGGCATAATCGGCATCCATGGTAAAGCGCTCGTTGTCGAAGTCGACCGAGCAGCCCATGCGCTTGATCTGCTCGACGATGATGCCGCCGTACTCATGGGTCCAATCCCAGCAGGCGTCGATAAACTTGTCGCGACCGATCTCCAGGCGGCTGATGCCCTCGCTCTTGAGCTTCTTATCGACCTTGGTCTGCGTGGCGATACCCGCGTGATCGGTACCGAGCACCCAGCGCGTGGACTTACCGCGCATGCGCGCCATACGGATGATGGCATCCTGGATAGAGTCGTCGGTAGCGTGACCCATGTGGAGCTTACCGGTGACATTGGGGGGCGGAATGGTGACGGTGCAGTCGCCCACGCCAGTGCGACGCTTGTAGTAGCCGCCATCGAGCCACTTTTGCAAGATCTTGGGCTCGTTCTCAGACGGGTCGTAAACCTTTGGCATTTCTTCAGTCATATCTCGCTCCCCTTCTCGGGGAGAAATCCCGTTTTCCTTTCGCTCGGTCAAGTCCTGCTCGCACGAAGGCGCCACCGGCGCCTTCGGCTCGTGCGGAATCTACGAAAGGCAAACGGGATTTCTCCCGGGCATCAAGTACTTCGTAGCAATAAAAAATGAGCGCGCCACACGTGGCGCCCATAGAAGAATACCACACGTCAACGACACAAAAGCAGCGGTACGCGCGGCAACAAAAAACGGGTTCAAAAGGGCGAACCTCTTGAACCCGTTGATCCGTGTGAGTCGCGGCAAACTGCCTTGCAAACGCTTACGCTGCGATGATGCGGCGCGGCTGCTCTTCACCGCGCACGGCGGCGGGAGTCACCACGACCTTGGCAACATTCTCCTCGCTGGGGAGGTCGAACATCGTCTGCTGTAGCAGGTCCTCGCAGATAGAGCGAAGGCCGCGAGCACCCGTCTTGCGTGCGAGCGCCAGCTTGGCGATCTCGCGCAGGGCCTCGGGCTCAAACTCGAGCTCACAGCCCTCCAAGCGGAACATGCGACGGTACTGCTTGACGATGGCGTTCTTGGGCTCGGTAAGAATCGAGATCAAGTCGTCCTCGGAAAGCGCGCAAGTCTGCGTGATCACCGGCGTGCGGCCGATAAACTCGGGAATCATGCCAAAGGCGTTGAGGTCCTCGGGCAGCACCTGGTGAAGCAGCGTGTTCTCGTCAGTGGAAGAGGGGCCGGCGATCTCGGAGTTAAAGCCCACGCCCTTGTTGCCCACGCGGTCAGAAATGATCTTATCCAGGCCCACAAAGGCGCCACCGCAGATAAACAGGATGTTTGTAGTGTCAATCTGCAAAAGCTCCTGCTGGGGATGCTTGCGGCCACCCGTAGGCGGAACGCTCGCAACGGTGCCCTCAAGAATCTTGAGAAGCGCCTGCTGCACGCCCTCGCCCGAAACGTCACGCGTGATGGAGAGGTTTTCGGCCTTGCGAGCGATCTTATCGATCTCGTCCACGTAGATAATGCCAATCTGTGCACGCTCGATATCGCCATCGGCGGCAGTGATGAGCTTAAGCAGGATGTTCTCCACGTCCTCGCCCACGTAACCGGCCTCGGTAAGAGCAGTGGCGTCGGCAATGGCGAAGGGAACCTCAAGAATGCGCGCGAGCGTCTGTGCAAGCAGGGTCTTACCGGTACCGGTAGGACCAAGCAGCAAGATGTTGCTCTTTGCAAGCTCGACGGTGTCCACGTCATCCGCAGCATCGACCGCGTGCTTGCCCAAAGGAGCGTCGTCGATCGCATTCTCAGATGCAGCCTCGCCCTCAAGTACGCGGCGATAGTGGTTGTATACCGCCACGGACATGGCGCGCTTGGCATCTTCCTGGCCCATCACATAAGCGGAGAGCTCATCGTAAATCTCGTGCGGGGTGGGCACGCGCTTGATGAGACTCGAGGCGACCGGGGTCTCATAGCCCTCGTCCTCAACCTCAAACTCCTGCTCGAGCTCGGAAAGGTCGGGCATGCCCTGGGCCATAAAGTCCTGGGCAAGCGACTCCTCGAGAATCTCGGAGCAGGCAGCTACGCACTCATCGCAGATAAAGATATTGCTGGGCCCGCGAACGAGCTTACGCACCTGGTCTTGGGTCTTGCCGCAAAACGAGCAATGGATAGGAGCGAAGTTGTCCTGATCCGGCGTCGTATTCTTTGCCATCGTTAGTTAGTTCCCTTCGCGGCCTCGGCGCGGGAAGAAACGATGCGGTCGATCAGACCATACTCAAGAGCCTCATCGGCGGTGAGGTAATGATCGCGCTCGGTATCGGCCTGGACCTTCTCGAAAGGCTGGCCAGAGGTATCGGCCAAGATCTTGTTGAGCTTGGCACGAGTGGCCTTGATCTGCTGTGCAGCGATCTCGATCTCGGTCTGCTGGCCCTGGGCTCCACCGCTTGGCTGGTGAATCATCACGAGCGAGTTGGGCAGGCAGAAGCGCTTACCCGGAGCACCGCAAGAAAGCAGGACAGCGGCCATGGAAGCAGCCATGCCCACGCAAATAGTTGAGACCTGCGGCTTGATGAAGTTCATGGTGTCGAGGATAGCCAGACCGGCCGTGACCTCGCCGCCAGGCGAATTGATGTAGATCGAGATGTCCTTCTCGGCATCCTGGCTCTCCAGGTGAAGCAGCTGGGCAATCACCAGGTTGGCAGAAACGGAGTTGATCTCTTCACCCAAAAAGATGATGCGATCGTTCAACAGGCGCGAATAGATGTCGTAGCTGCGCTCACCGCGCGGCGTCTGCTCGATAACATAGGGCACGAGCGAAGACTGAATGTGCTGCATGGCAACTCCTTTCATACATACTCGATAGAAACGTACGGTGCCCCGGATGCGCCGGAGCGCAGAATCGAAGCACCGTACAGAAATACCGGCTTGCCGGTATCATAGCCTATTTTTAGGAGCGAGAGTTACTCGGCGTCCTTCTTGGCGTACTCGTCAACCTCGGTAACCTTGGCGTTCTCGACCAACCAGTCAACAGCCTTGGAACGACGGATGGAGTCGCGCACGGCGGGCATACGGCCGTCGGCCACGAACTGAGCCTTGGAAGCCTCGACGTCCTCGACGCCGGCGTCGACAAACTCCTTGTCGACATCCTCGTCGGAGACCTCGATCTCCAGGTGGCGGGCAAGAGCGTCGAGAGCCAGGGACTCACGGGCAACATCGTTGGCCTGACGATGCAGGTCGGCGATGAAGGCCTCGGAAGTGAGGCCGGAGGCCTGCAGCCAGACGTCGAGGGTCATGCCGCGAGAAGAGAGGTTCTGCAGGAAGGTCTGACCAAGCTCGGAGAAGACGGACTGCTCATAATCCTCGTCGACCTTCTCGAGCTCCAGGCGCTCGGACAGAGCGGCCACGGCGCGATTCTCCTTGAGGCCGGGAAGCTTGGAGGTCTTGTCGCCCTCGAGCTCTTCCTTAACGCCGTCACGCATGGCAGCGATGGTGTCAAAGTCAAAGTTCTCCTTCACGAACTCATCGGTGAGCTCGGGAAGCTTGCGCTCCTTGACGTTATTGATGGTGACCTCGATGGTGACCTCCTCGGCGTTATCGCCCATGGGGGTCCAGGAGATCTCCTTGGACTCGTCCTTTTTCATGCCCACGAGGCCCTCGTTGACCTCGGTCGGGAAGTTCTCGGAACCAACGACGAACATGCGGTTCTCGCCAGCAAAGCGGGTAGCACCCTTGACGTCCTTGACGGAAGCGGTGACGTAGTCGTCGTTCTGGACGGGACGGTCGGCCTCCTCGAAAGTGGCATGATAGCCCATGAGCATCTCGATCTGAGCGTCGATCTCGCCCTCGGTGACCTCCGCGGGAGGCATCTCGATCTCGACGGGCTCATAGGAGTTGAGCTCGACGGACTGACGCAGGGAGAAGGTCACGGTGTAGGTGTAGTCCTCGTGATCCTTGACGAGGTCCAGCTCCTTGTAATCGCCCTCCTTGAGGGGAACGATATCCAGCTCGTTGAGAACGGCAGGCTCGTTAGCAGCGAGGATGTCGTTGGTGGCCTGAGCGAGGGTGGCCTCCTTGCCCAGCATGTTATCGATGACGGGACGCGGAGCGCGGCCGGCGCGGAAGCCCGGGAAGCGGTACTTGTTGGCAGCGTCCTTGTAAGCCTTCTTGATGGCGGCATCTACATCGGCGGCCGGGATGGTGACCGTAGCGGTAAGCTTGGCGTCTTGCACGTCAGAAGCGGTGATGTTCAACGTTCCTCCTATAAAACCTGCTCGGCAAACGTCGGGTGCCGATAGCCCTTGGTAACAAAGTTCGTGCGATTGGTGCGGGCGAAAGGACTCGAACCTTCACGGGAATCCCACCAGAACCTAAATCTGGCGCGTCTACCAATTCCGCCACGCCCGCATAAAGACGCACAGCCTAAGCATGATAGCAGATAGCACGCCACTTTGGTGAGCAAAGCTTCAGCGAACGTAGGCAACACGAGGGATACACGATATGGGGGTCGATTACTCCCCCGCGCGGATGTCCAGATGGCGCTTTTGAAACGCCTCGCGCGCGAGCCGTTGGCCCTCGATAGACTGGTCGAGCTGACGCTGATAGTACGTAAGCCCCGCATCGATCAGATGATAGTAGCCCACCTCTGCCTGCACGTAGAGGCCGAGCGCACGCTCGGGATCGGGCCCCATCACGCCATCGACACCGCGCATGAGGTAATCGGCCATATGATGCGCCGCGCGGGCGGCAAGGGGGCTCTTGCCGGCAAGCTCGTAAGCCTTTGAATAGAGCTGCCAGGCAATGCGATCGCTCTTGCGCACGCCCTTACCCGAGGCGTAGAGGTCGCCGAGCTTCCAATAGGCCTCGGGGTTGGTGTCGGTGAGCGCCGCGCGAGCATAGCACTCGTAGGCACGTGCGTAATCCCTCTCGCACCCACGGCCGTAGTAATAGATGTAGCCCAGGTTGATCATGCTTTGCGTGTCGCCGCGATCGGAGCCCAGCTCGTAGAGCTCAACCGCATGGGCGTAATCCTCTGCACTCCCCCGCCCGCTCGTATTGTGATAGAGATTTGCCAGGTTGCAGCAGCAACCGGCATCGCCGCTGGCCACGCCGTGCTCATACAGGCGCTTGACGATGCGCGCAAAGGCACCTTTGACATCCATCTCGCGCGCAAGGAGGTCCTGGTCAAGGTAGAGGTCCTGAAGCATCTCCTCAAAGTAGCCGCTCTGGGCGTCGTCGCAAGCATTGGCAAGAACGTTGTAAGCTTTCTCGCTCATCTCCCCTGCGTAGGCAGAATCCTCGTATTCCACGTCGAAATTAGGCAGGGTTGCGAATTCCTGAGCATCGATCTTCTTGAGCTCCATGACGGACCCTCTTTCTCAAACGGCACGCGGCCGATGCCGGCTGCATTGCCATTGAGTGTACGCGGTCGTGTGGACATGAGGTTGGGGCATGCACTTACAACCATTCTGTATGCCATGGCTAAGCTCCCTCGCCTATGGCCAGCCGCATCGATGCGACAACGATGCAAACGGATTGTATTAGCCCCTAGCAGCTCTCTCCAATGCTAATTGCAGTTCTGGGTCAACCGCAAAGAGATAGAGACCGTGAACGCCACGTTTCAAAAGAACATTCAGCTCATTGCGCAGATTCTTGTCCGAATAGTCCTTAACTCCCGAACGCTTGCTAACAGCCCTTTTATTTTTACTTGCCTTGCTATCAAATATCAGCTTTCCTTCACGGAGCTTGACCGAAGGCCCAATGATTACACCAGCGTAATTCAGGTCAAATCCCTGAATAGTAAACGTCGACCCTATTTCATCGATCGTTTCGGGCCTCTCCGCCCAAGCGCTACCATCAATCCTACGCACACTGCCCGACGCATCGAGCTGATAGTTCCACGGATGGCAAAAACGATTAGAATCAGGCGCATCGCCATTAATGATGAACCCTCGCTTGTCATTTTCATCAAGGCCCATTTTCCATACGCCAGCCTCATCGCGATGAAGTTCGACATTCCATGCGCCGTCGCTACTATTCGAGTTGCCTTTTTGCCCGTTGTAAGCCCAGTCGTAGGTCGCGAGAACACGAGAAAGACCCCTACTCTCGGCATCGGCAGCTTTCTCACGAATCGCCAGCCATAGTTTAACTGGGGAATCGAAAACACGAATCTCGTAACTCTCGCCAGCAGAAGAGCTTGAGCCGACGTCCTTGGCTTCTTTTGGAATAGTGCCCACGGCGCGCCCACTTGCAAAATCGTCAATCCATTTAATAGTTTCCGGACCTGCGGCAATTCGAAATTGATGTTTAAGGACAACGGAAGCCCGATTAAACATTGAGCCATCTTCAAGCTCAACAGACTCGAAACGGTCTCCGCCCTCCGTTTTACCATCCCCCAAAAGTACGTTTAAATCATGTTCCGACCACTGCTGACCCGTTTCAAGTATCTGGTCGGGGTCAAAAACGGCAATGGTCACTTTTGCACGACGCATGATATCAAGAAGCATATTCGTGCCAGCATAACCTTGATTTCCCTGGGTGAGAAGGAGATGCGCCTCATCAACAAGGGCAACATCAACCTTTTCCATAGGTTTTGAAATATCTCTCTTTGACCTACCTGTAGACAAGACCACCTTTTCGCTTCGACGATTAATGAATTGCGTCGGCTTGAGAACTACCTCGTCGTTGCGCTTCTGCAAACCGAGCTTCCTTGCAATCTGGTTATATACATTTTTCTGCTCTCTGTGGTTTACGAGCACAAACGCCTGCAAGGGATGAACGTCGGAAGCATCGGAATTCGACGAACCCTCAATTTGTTCCGAATCAGCAAGCAAGGCGTTAAAGAGATGGCTAATCAGCACTGTTTTTCCCGTGCCCGCAGCGCCCTGGACAAGGACAAGGTCACCAAACTCGGTCTTCATATCAACAGGCCGTTCTCGCGCGCATAGAATAGCCTCAAGAATACTTCTTTCAGCATCGAGCTGAGCCTTAGTAAGCTCATGAAAAGGCGATGCTTTGAACAGGGCGGAATCCCTAATGATGCGCTCCGAGGGAAAGAGCTTCGAATTCAATGAATTGAGCTTCCTCCAGGTACGAGCGAATACCTCGTCGAGTTCCTCACGAGTGTAGTAATTACCTTGAGGATTGGTCCTACGATTGTTGAGGCTTTTAATCGAGTCGACACCCAGCAGGTATTGCATCATTCGATTCTCAATATCGAGAGTCAACGATTTATTAAAATGCGAATGGCCAATGACAAACTGCCGCACGGAAGAAGGGTTGTTCTCGGCCAGCTCGCGAAATTCGCGCCAATCCGGACGTACTTTTGGATCTGCCTTCAGGTGTTGGCTCGTTCGGTTTTCGATATTGTTTGTCTCGCCCACGTAGGCGATATAACTAGGACCCACTTCGCAAGGGCCGTCAGGCTGTGCGTACACAACATAAACAGTGGGATAACCGTAAATAAGAGATTCGGCAGCAGGGTTTTCAGGCAGCATGAACTCAATCTTGTGCTTTCCAAAGCTAACAAGAGCTGATTCGGCTATTACTGGACTTGGGATTCGACGTTTATTCATTTGGGTTCATCAATCTCGAGTGCCGAATGATCGAGTTCCGTGTATTTCTTTGAAGAGCCTCGCGATACTGAAACGGGATATTTGTCTCGATTCTTTGCAAGTTTAGACTCGATTGCCGAAGCAAGATCGATGCCCTTACTGTCAGCAAAGTAGATAGCATAGATAAGCACATCGGCTAGCTCTTCCCGTATGGACTCATCTCGTGACGATACATCGAGGTCTGAAGCAGACCATTGAAAACACTCGAGAAGTTCAGCCGCTTCAAGAGAAAGCGATATGGCAAGATCTTTTGGATTATGGAATTGTGCCCATTCACGCTCATCTCTAAAAGCAAGCACATCCCTGCAAGCCGTCTCGAAGTTCATGAATCTCCTTTGGCTCTTCTATTTCCAGTCCATTGTATGGCAAAGCTTCCAACCGCGGTCACGATATTGCATCCATAATGTCCTGAGCAATGTTTCGATGCCATGGAAACAAGACGTAAATTGCGCATAAGCACACCCCATCCCATGTCCCCACGAACATCTACCCTTCTTGATAGTGGACAACCCGTACCCAAAGGAAGGGAATTCACATGGACGGCTTAAACGAACTTGAATTAACCCGTCGCGGCTTTACCGTGCTTGCGGCCTCGGCTTTTGGGGCCTTCTTTATCAAACCCGGCCTCGCCGATGGCCTCTCACCTAACAAAACGTACCTCGTGAGTGTAAAGACAACTGGATACGGATACCTTTGGGGAAAGGAATTCGAGGATACCGAATGGATGGAAGACCCAGACGAGGCGGAAATTCAACGCGAAGCGCTTGGACCAGGATCCATCCTCTACTTTGAGCAAGACCCCGAAATCCCAAAGGACGCGGCATGGCTCGACGTCGTCTCCGCAGACGGCGAAAAGCTCTGTGACATTCCTTGGTGCGCAACGCCCAAGGAAGAGGCTGAGGTCATGAAGATCGTCACGAAAATCAATGATGGCCATGAAGTCTGGGCAGAAGTGACCGATGCACACCATTGCACAACTGACGCCGGCCCCGACAACGCCCGCATCCACCGGATCGAGTTCGACGTGTTTTATCGATAGCCGTTTTCTTGCCTCAACCGCAACGAGGGCGCCGTGCAAGTAATCTGCATGGCGCCCTCGTCTATTAGCATAAGGGCTTCCTTGACAAAGACTCACTTAGGAGACGCTCGGCCCTTTGCCCTTACAGGTACAACCGTGCACAACATCACCAGGGCGCTCGACCGTCTGCTTGCCGCACGCGCGACACTTCACAAGCAGCAAGTCATCCCCCGGTTGCTTTCCAGAGATAAGGTCAATCAGATCGAAACCGTTTTCCTCCGCAAGATCGCGCGCCTGAGAAAGACGCAAGGCGGTTCTTTCGTCCATCACACCCTGTTTGACCAGGTCGTTATAGCTGTAACCCTGAGAAAGCAACGATTGAATCGCCTCGTCTCTCAAAACACGGCAATCGGCATACCAGTCCGTCCAGTAGCATGCGCGGCAAACCTTCTCGCCTATATCGTTTTTATCCAAGATGTACTTGAGGCGGTAATGAGCCTGAGTCCTGCACGTCTTACAGCGTGTGAACAGGTACTGACCCTTTAGGTATTTCCCTTTCTCATCATACGGTTGCGCGAGCTCGAGCCCCGCTTTATCAAGGATTGAATCGAGTTCCTCATCCGTTAGTTTCATTGCCCTACCCCTTACTTAGGCTTAACCGTAAACTCGCGGTGACACGACCTGCAGATCATCTTATTCTTGCCAGGGTTTTTAAAGCCGCAAAGCGCGCCCAACGCCGCACTGCCCGAAAGCATGCCAAACACGAGCGCGCGCCCGACCGAATATGGCTTGCGCATGGTTCCCAGCTGAACGACGTTTTCGGAATAGCAATAGGGGCACATGAGGCCGGCTTTCACCATGCGCTTCTTGTAATCGTCCTCGCGCCACTTCTCCATCTGCGCCTCGTCCTCGATACGTTTTCTCTCGCGCTCGAGCTCCTTTTGCTGGAGCTCCTCGGCAGTGGGCACCGTTTTGAAGGCCTGGCCCACAACGTAGAGAACGATGCCGGATACAAGCCAAAACGCCGCGTTCGCGTATTCATTGCGCATCACGCAGATAAACGCCATGATCGGCGAGGCGAAGAGGGCCGCCGCAAGCACCAACCGAAACGCAGCACCCAAAAGCCCTCCGATGAGAATGGCAAAGTACTCAGCGGTGCCTTTGAGGCCATAGCTCGCGACCGTGAACAAGATGAACCCCAGCAGGGGCACGGCAAGGCCCATGCCTATGTACGCAGAGGTATTGACCCTATAGGATGCGATCGGCCCACTATATGCATGTGTACACACCGAAAAAGAGAGGAAACCAGCCCCCGCAATGAGCGAAAGCCCGAAGATTATTACAGCCACTTGCTCAAACAAGCTTTTCTTATCCCTCACGAGGCATCCTTTACCTAGGTGACGCTTTGATTCTAATCCCTCGCGCAGACACGATCCGCGAGTTCATGCGGGGTAGGCACGAACGACGTGTCCGGACGGAACGTTACTGTTGAGAGGGGTTATCATACGCTTCAACAGATTAACGAGAACGGACAGCGCCATGGCAACCGACAAGAAGAACGATTCCCACGCTGGCAAGCGAGCGCTGCTCGCAATCGTTGTCCTTGTGGTCATCGCGCTTGATATCTGGTGGGTCGCCAACGGACAGGAACGCGATATCTTCCCTCCGCAGCCCGCCGCCGAAGCCAAGCCCGCGTGCAAGATGTATGTCGAGCTATGCGGTCCCCTCTCTGGTGATATGGAGTGGGGCATTACCCTGCGACCGGAGGTTTATAACTTTCCGCAAGGAGCTGTCGAGTCCCGCTTTTGGGAGATTTCGCGCGACCAAGGCGTCACATGGCAGCCCTGGGATTGCGAGCCCGATGAGCTCACACAATGGGTGGTTGCGTCGGAAGATACAGTTGGGTGTTTGATTCGTGTAACCGAGTACGCCGTAGTTGAGGACGGTTCGGGCGTTTCGTGCACAAGCGCACCCTTTGGCCCCATAGAGGAACAGCGTGGATTTAGCCTTGGAGGCACGGCAGCGCAAGGCGATGGAGAGTCCGCTTCATCCAGCAGCAATCTGCCCGCCGAGCCCGTGGTCTACGTTTGCGAAAGTGCAGGCAATGCTTACTATCACACGTATGATTGCGACGAGCTGAGTCTGCTTCGCCAGCGTGGCTACTCCACAAGCGAGATGACGCTGAGCGAGGCAAGCAGGCTGTATCGCCCGTGCCCCATCTGCCAAGGGTAGTTTCTGCGAGCAGAGTCCCCTCAGCGCAAATGATCGTTTGGAGAGTCGTTTGGTGCTCGGCCCATCTCTCCCCTGCCGTTCACGGTCCATCTTCAACCAGGTCGCTCAATCTGAGTATATTTCACCCTCGCAGGTGGCATATAGCCATCAATTAAACTTGATACGAGGGGACCATGGCCCAACCAAGCCATATCATCATCTGCGACGCTTCCGCCTTTCGCGCGTTGCGCTGCGAGCGTCGCCGATATCAAGGCCTTGGTTGGACGCCCCTGAGCTCCCGCGAAATTCACCTTGCCGTCTCCTGCAGCAGTGCCAACGCCAATTGCATCGATTACGACCTTTTGGAACAGCTAGGCGTCTGGAGCCCCGGCGAGGAGCTGCATCTGTTGGTTAACAACCAAAGCAAACGAAGGTACACCGGCCCTATCTCAATGCATGTCTCATCAAAGCCGCTCCCTATGGGATCGCTTTGCAATATTGCACCGGAAATCGATGTTCTCTCCCCAGCCATGATTGCAGCCCAATATGCAAACTGCCACTCATTTGGAGAAGCATACGCGTTTTTCGAAGAACTCTGCAGCGAGATAACCTTCGCAGAACCAAGTTATAAGGACTGGCTCGCAGGCCCCGATTCGAAGGGTATCCCAAGCGAGGAACTAGTCACCGAATCTAGCACATCGATATCGATTCCAAAAACGCGCTATTTCAAATGCGAAGCAGCGCTCACTCCAAACGAGCTCAATAACTGGATTAAACGAATCAACTGGTGTCCGGGGCTAATTCAAGCACGTTCTATAGCGCCTTATGTTTTAGGCAAGGCGCGCTCTCCAATGGAAATCATGATGTTCGGATTGTTCTGCTTGCCAATGTCACACGGAGGGTTTGCCTGTAAAGACGGTATCTCCAACCATCGAATCGACTTCAATGAGGAGGCAACTACGGTCTCGGGAATGCCTTATGCAATTGGCGATCTAGTGTTTCCCGCCAGCAGTGAAATCCTGGAATATAAGGGCCACCCTCACGACTCAAGGGAATCGCGAATCAAAGATGAAAAGCGTGAAGCCGGACTGAGCGCGATGGGATTCAGAGTCACATCTATCAACAACGAGCAGATAAAAGATGCCGCTGCACTTGAGGCTATTGCTAAACGGCTCTATCGTCAGTCGGGATTACGGTTTCGCTACTACATCGATGCCTACCGAACCAAGCAATACCAACTCATGCGCGAACTGACCACTTGGATGCGTGGTTAAAGTGAATAAAAGCATAGCGAAAATGAATAATACAAACTCGCCGCTCGCAGACTGCACTCCTGACTGACATAAATATACGATACCGTGCAGTATGCAATTTTAGTTTTGGTGGAAAACTTGAAATATGTACGATGGAAAATAGCGGATTAAGCTCAAAACTGCTCGGGCAGGACTTGAGCGTACATAAATTGATGCAACCGATCCGACAGATCGCTTTATGCATGAAATTCCAGACCTTTTCGCATTGAGAATAGGCAATCAATCGTACATATTTTAGTTTTTCCACCAATTCGAGCCCCTTCGTCTGCAGGAGAGACGAGTAATCAACGAGGGGCTTTCATAAGACCACTGGAATTAGCCCCAGCAAACCCGTTTGACAAAAAGAACGGCTCTTCCCGCGCAGCGGGGAGAGCCGTTCCAAACTAACTATGGGGGTAACGACTAGCAAACGCCCTGGGCGAGCATAGCGTCGGCGACCTTCTCGAAGCCGGCGATGTTTGCACCCATTACGAAGTTTCCTTCATGGCCATACTTCTTGGCAGTGTCGTCCACATTGTGGAACATACCGCGCATGAGCTGCTCGAGCTTGCCGTCGACCTCCTCAAAGGTCCAGGAAAGATGCTCAGCGTTCTGGCTCATCTCGAGGCCAGATACAAGCACGCCGCCGGCGTTAGCTGCCTTACCAGGCATGAAGACAACACCGTTGGCCTGGAAGTACTCGGTAGCATCGATCGTAGTGGGCATGTTTGCACCCTCGCCCACAACCTTGCAGCCATTGGCAACCAGAGCCTTGGCATCCTCAAGGTGCAGGGTGTTCTCGCGAGCGCAGGGCAGCGCGATGTCGCAGGGAAGCTGCCACACGCCGCGGCCGTCGCCCTCGTGCCAGGTGGCATTCGGACGCTCATCGACGTACATAGCAAGGCTCACGCCCTTATCGTGACCGGAGCGCTTCTTGTTGTAGATACCCTCGAGCGCGGTGTAGTCGATGCCATCGGGATCCTCGACCCAGCCCTTGGTGTCAGAGCAGGCCAGGACCTTGCCGCCCAGCTGGGCAACCTTCTGCACAGCATAGATAGCAACATTGCCGGAACCGTGAACAACAACGTTCTTGCCCTCGAAGGAGTCACCGTTGCTCTTAAGGTACTCGTCAACAAAGTACGCCAGGCCGTAGCCGGTGGCCTCGGTACGAGCGAGCGAGCCGCCAAAGCTCAGGCCCTTGCCCGTAAGGACGCCCGTCCACTCGTTGCGCAGGCGCTTATACTGACCAAACAGGTAAGCGACCTCGCGGCCACCAACACCCAGGTCACCGGCGGGAACGTCGGTGTTGGGGCCGATGTGGCGATACAGCTCGGTCATGAAGGACTGGCAGAAATGCATGATCTCGTTGTTGGACTTGCCCTTGGGGTCGAAGTCGGAACCTCCCTTGCCGCCGCCCATGGGAAGGGTGGTCAGAGAGTTCTTAAGGATCTGCTCAAGCCCCAGGAACTTGAGCATGCCCAACGTAACGGTGGGATTAAAGCGCAGGCCGCCCTTGTAGGGTCCAATCGCAGAGTTGAACTCAACGCGGTAACCACGGTTGACCTGAACCTTGCCGGAATCGTCGACCCAGGGAACGCGGAACATAACGATGCGCTCGGGCTCGACGAGACGCTCAAGAATGGCGGCCTCCTCGTACTCGGGATGAGCATCGAGAGCGGGCTGCAAGGTGCCCAAAATCTCAGTAGCAGCCTGGATGAACTCGGTCTGCTCCGGGTAACGAGCCTTGAGGTCCTCGAGGACCGTCTGGGTGTAGCTCATGTAAGCCTCCAAAGTTAGTGTTAAAAGCCTGAGCTATCATACGACGAGGTTTCGTATCGGTAACAAACAAGATGGGTCCATTTTTCCCTAATTAACAAATTCGCTGGTAAATGGCATATTTTTCTCTGTTAATGTCTTGTTTCGTTTCCTGCGTGTTACAAGATGCTGAAGGCCTTTGGAAGCAGAACCGCCAGGAAGAACGCCAGAGAAACAACTTGAGGGCAATGCCGTAACGCAACGGAGATGACCTTAGAGAGCAACTGGTCGCAAGACCGTGAGCTCGCTGCCGCAGCCAAAACAACGCAAAGTCATTTCAGACGAATCTTAGCCTCAAATAAAGACGAGTCAAAAAAGAAGAACCACTCGAGGCGCATGCTCAAGCGGCCCCCTGCTCTTATCCGTCATCGGCAAAGTGGCTTCGGCCCTGTTCATCAAGGTCGTTGCACCGAAAGACGGAACAAGTAAAGAATACCGCCAGAATAACCAAGGGAAAGTGCCTCGTTCTACGAACTGGCCAAGCGAAAGGGCAAGCAATACCAACGGAACGTTTTCAACTTATTTTGCGACTGTTCATTGCGACTAAAAAACAGGCCAGAAGCATCACCGCTTCTGGCCTGCAAATATCTTGGAGCGGGCGACGGGAATCGAACCCGCGTCATCAGCTTGGAAGGCTGGGGTTCTACCATTGAACTACGCCCGCAAGATATGGTCGGGACGACAGGATTTGAACCTGCGACATCCTGCTCCCAAAGCAGGCGCGCTACCAAACTGCGCCACGTCCCGAAGAACCTAGGCAGCTCGAGTCAATAGACCCTGCTTGTCCCAAGGCTTTTGAATTCTAATATATCGTGCAATATATGGCAACGGACAAAAGGATTTCGCCCACGCAAACATCAAGAATGCTCAGACGCCTATAATGCAGACGTTCACCCCATCACACCAAACGCGCAGGAACGAGCATCATGGCATCCAACGACACCCCAACATCCGCCAAGGGACGCATCCACTCCCCCGCCTCATCCCTCAAACACGAGCTTCGCGTTGGCAAGGGCATCGCATCGCGCATTGCCTCCAAAGACGCTATGCGCGACCTCCACAACATGAAGGCGAGCCTCCGCCTCCTGTTGCTCGTGCTGCTCGTCTCGGCCCTTATGGGTGTTGCCGCCTGGGCTTTTCTTGCCTCCCTCGATTTTGTTACCGAACAGCGCGAGGCACACCTCTGGCTCTTTGCGCTGCTGCCCATCGTGAGCGTTGCCACCGCCTGGGTCTACCGCACCCACGGCCTACGTGCGGCACGCGGCAACAATCTCGTGATTGACAGCTCCCTTACCGGCACACCCATCCATGCACGCATGGCAGGCCTTACCTTTGTGTGCTCCGTTGCCACACACCTCGCAGGCGGATCTGCCGGTCGAGAGGGAACCGCCGTGCAGATTGGTGGCACCATCGCAAGCAACGTGGCCCAGCTCTTCAAGCTCTCTGGACGCGATCGCAAAGACCTCATGCTCGCGGGCATCTCCGCTGCCTTTGGCGGCGTCTTTGGCACACCGCTTGCCGGCGCCTTTTTTGGCATGGAGATGTGCACCCTGGGCAAGCTCACGTACAGTGCGGGTATGTATTGCCTTGTTGCCTCCTTTGCAGGCGACGGCATGGCGCGTCTTCTGGGCGCGCAGCACTCATTCCAGCCCATTGCCCATGTCCCCACCATGACGCCTTCCACCGTTGCGCTCGTCCTTATCTGCGCCGTTGTGTTTGGTCTGGCGGCGCGTCTGTTCTCGTTCTCCATACGCGTGGTCAAAAAGTTTTGGGGGCATCGCGTGCGTAGCTATCTCCTGGCAGCGTTGCTCTCCTCGCTCGTCCTTATGGGCACGTACATGATCTTTGGCCTTCAACGTTACGGCGGACTTTCGGAATGGATGGTCGCTTCGGGCTTTAAGGGACAAACAACCTGGTACGATCCCGTCCTCAAGCTACTCTGCACCGCGCTCACTCTGGGCGCTGGCTACCAGGGCGGCGAGGTCACGCCCTTGTTTGGCATCGGCGCCTCGCTTGGCGGGTGGATCGCCACCATCACCGGAAGCGATCCGAGCTTTATGGCCGCGCTTGGCCTCCTGGGCGTCTTTGGAGCCGCGCTCAACGTCCCCATCACCACTATCATGCTGGGCATCGACATGTTCAGCGGCAAGGCGGCTGCCTACTTTGTGATCGTTGCATTTGTGAGCTACCTCGTCGCGGGCCATCGCGGCGTGTACCCAGCGCAGCGCATCGTCACGCCCAAACGTCGCTCCCTCGAGTTTGACGAGGGAGATACCGTGGAGCATGCTATCGAGCGCCACCATGAGATAGTCATCGAAGGCGAACCTGCAAGCACCGCCAGCAACGATAACAAATAACGCTCCATTCACGCTCACCGGGTTCCCATGGCATTAATAGCCCATCTGCCCCATACTTGTGCAGATGGACATTGCACGGAAAGGACCAAAGGGATGCAGCTTCGAGATAGCGGCTCGCTGGGAAAGACGCTCATCATCGCCAACCCCGCCGCCCAGTCAGGAGCCGCACGTGGCGTAGCCGAGCGCATGCAGCGCTTTTGCGCGCTCTACTCCCATGAAACCGATGCGTTCTCGCTTGTCTGTACGGAACATGCAGGCCACGCCATCCAGCTCGCCCGCGAGGCCAAAGGCTTTGACACCGTTCTTGCCTTGGGCGGAGACGGCGTGGTCCACGAGGTCGCCTGCGGGCTTATGCAGATCGATGCCGCCTCGCGCCCTCACCTGGGCGTAGTGCCCGTGGGATCGGGCAACGACTACGCGCGCACCCTGGGTATTCCCGCAGACCAAGTGTCTTCCATTGAGCGGATTTTCGATTACGAGCCCGTCCGTATGGATGTGGGCAAGATTGAGTATGTCCCGTCTGGGGCGGAAATCGCTGATGCTGCCACACGTACGGAGTACTTTGTACAAACATTTTCCTTTGGCCTCGACGCGGCTATTGCCATCGACACTGTAGAGCGCCGCCGTCGCACAGGCCTTACCGGCGGCGCGCTCTACACGGCAAGCGGGCTTGACGTCTTTGGCAGACGTTTTCGCACATATCCCACAAATGTACAGGTAGATGGTGCCAACCTGGGCCGCTTGCGCTCTCTTATCTTTGCGGTACAGCTTGGCCCCACGTATGGCTCTGGCTTTAAGGTTTGCCCCGACGCAGACCCCACAGACGGCCTCTTCGACATCTGCTACGCCGCGGGATCTATCCCCCGTGGCATAGCGCTGCCTTTGTTCCTGCGCGCAAAGAACGGTGGGCATGTAAAGTCCAAGCTCATCCACCTTCTGCGCGGCAAGCGTCTGGTACTTGATTTTGAAGGTGACGACTACCCCATCCAGGCCGATGGCGAGCAAATCCGCGCGCACAAGGCAACCGTCAGCGTCCTGCCCGGGGCCCTCACTGTGCTCAAGCCCCGCCACGATGTGACAAAATAAACCTGAGGACTTTTTGTCACATTATTCGTCGCCGGTGATGCGGCGGCGCGAGGCCTTGAGGTCGGAGCGCATGTGTTTGTCCTTAAGGCGGCGACGGCGCTGAGAGGCCGGGACCTTGGTCGCATGACGCACCTTGGGCGGCGCGGCGCGACGACGAAACTCCTCCTGGAGTTTGCGGACGCACGATGCTCGATTTTGAAACTGGCTGCGGCTCTCACGCGCGGTAACAACAATCCCCGTTGGAACATGGCGCATACGCACGGCCGAATCGGTGGTATTAACGCCCTGTCCGCCTGGACCGGTGGCGCGAAAGACATCAACCTTGCAGTCGCGGGCAACCTCGGCCGACGTTTGATGCACAAACGCAGCATACTCTCGATATGTCAGGCGTTTTTCTTCCATGAGCCCCAGCCTAACACGCTAGCGCCGCGCACGACGGGCACGCACCAGGCACAGCACAAATCCCACGGCCACAAGGGCAGCGACGCTCATGAGAGCCCAACGGTAGCCGTAGAAGAAAATGTCCGGACGTCCCGCGACATAGCCCGCCACGGGCCTTCCCGCAGCCTGGCCCATCTTGCCGTATAGAATCGCCATGCCGCCCGAGATGCCCAAAGCCATACCCATGTTTTGCGAAAGGCCGGAAAGGCTCCCTACAAAACCCAGGGCATCCAGAGGCGCCGCGCTCATGAACAGCGAATTGTTGGGCGACTGAAACGTCGAGGTGCCCAAAGACATCAACGCCACGGCAGCAATAATCACCGGAAGCGAGCTGTCCTCGTTGAGAAACCCTACCGCAGCAAGACCAAGGGAGTAGATAAACAGGCCCACACAGGTGGGAATATGCGAGCCCACCCAATCGGATAAAGAACCCGAAAGCGGCCCCACCACGATGTTCACCAGAGGAATCACCGCAAAGAGAAAACCGGAGAGACTCGGTGAGAATCCGTGCGCATCCTGGAAATAAAACGGCAGGATGATCTCGCTCGCACCGATGGCGATAAAGCTGATGAGCGTCGCGAGCACGTTGATATTGAAGGTAAGGCTGCTAAAGACGCTCAGGCGCGCAAGCGGCTGCTCCGCATGAAGCTCAATGCGAACAAACAACGCCATGAGCAGCAGACCGGCCAGCAGCATGCCTGCAATCTTGGGGGAAGCCCCCTCACCCATAAAGGTGATCGAGCACAGCAGCAAAACCAGCGCAGGCACGAGCGCGCAGGCACCAGGCAGATCGAACTTGATACCACGGCGGTCGGGACGCACATGCGGTAGCGTCTTGAAACCCGCGACGAAACATGCAACGCCCACAGGCACGTTGATAAGGAAGATATACTCCCACGGCAAGGACGACACGATCACGCCGCCCAGCACAGGGCCGCACATCATCCCTAAGGCCACAAAGCTCGCGAGCAGACCCAAAGCACGCCCGCGCTCCTTGGCGGGAAATGACTCGGTGATGATGCCCATGTTATTTGCCATAGCAGCCGCAGCTCCGATGCCCTGCACGCAGCGCGAAACCAACAGCATCGCAAATGCATGCGAAAGGCCGCACAAAAGCGAGCCGATTGCAAAGAGCGCCACGCCCGCTTGGAAGAGCCAGACTTTGCCGAACATATCGCCCAGGCGCCCAAAGATAAGCATCGAGGCACAAATGGCCACGAGATAGACCGTAGAGACCCACTGAATATCGCTCAGGCTTACGGCAAGGGCCTTTTGCATCACGGGAAGCGCCACGTTGACAATGCTCGAATCAAGCGTGGACATGAAGGTCATGACCAGCACGGTAAACAAGATCGCCCATTTGTTCTTGCCATGGGTATCGCCCTCAAGGGCAATGCGGCGTCGCTCCTCGACAGAAGGTCCGCACGCATCCGCGTTTGCGACCTCGCTGCGAGCATCCTTTGCGGGCGTTGTATTCAAACGCTCGTTGTCCATCGTTCGCATCTCCTATCGATCGACAGCCGCACAGCGGCAGCGAATACACAAAAAAGGCAGGCCCCTCACTCATAGCAGCATGAGCTGGGAACCCGCCTTTGGTTCATTGCCCTCTTTTGTACCATGAATCCACTGCCTTCACAAAAAGTAACGAAGAGCACGCCAGGGGGCACGATCCGGGCATCCCATCCAACCGGCAAAGCGCCGGAAGCATCCCGCACCCCGCCCGCATCGCCCGAGTACGAGCGCTAGCCAGCGACGGCGCCCGTGTGTGCACGCCATACTCAACATCACCTGATTGAAAACCAACATAACCATGATGTTTACAGGCTTGTCAGACGCCCGTAAAGAGACACGAGTTGCGGTAAACTTTCCTTTGTCTATAACTACCAAACACACTGCGAGGAATACCATGCTCAGGGTTGGACTTCTCACCAGCGGCGGCGACTGCCAGGCGCTGAACGCCACCATGCGAGGAATCGTCAAGACGCTCACCAACTGCTCCCCGAAACCCGTTGAGTTCTATGGCTTTGAGGATGGCTATCAGGGCCTCATCTACAGCCGTTTTCGCGTTATGACGTCTGCAGACTTCAGCGGCATCCTTACGCGCGGCGGAACCATCCTGGGCACGAGCCGCACACCGTTCAAGCAGCTGGATACCCCCGAAGCCGACGGCGTGGAAAAGGTTCCCGCCATGGTGCATACCTACCACAAGCTCAAGCTCGATTGTTTGTTCATGCTGGGCGGCAACGGTTCCACCAAAACGGCGAACCGCCTTCGCCAAGAGGGCCTTAACGTCATCGCCCTTCCCAAGACCATCGACAACGACACCTGGGGCACCGACATGACCTTTGGCTTCACCAGCGCGGTCGAGGTCGCCACCAAGTGCATCGACGACATCCACACCACCGCCTCGAGCCATGGCCGCGTCTTTGTGATCGAGATCATGGGCCACAAGGTAGGTTGGATCCCCTTGTATGCTGGCGTTGCAGGCGGCGCCGACATCATCTTGATTCCTGAGATTCCCTACGACCTCAAGGCCGTAGAGCGAAGCATCGAACAGCGTATCGAAAACGGCGGTCGCTTTGCTATCGTCGTGGTTGCAGAAGGCGCCATCTCCAAGGAGGACGCCGCGCTCTCCAAGAAGGAGTACAAAAAGAAGCTTGCGGCGCGCACCTCACCCTCCATCGCGTACGACCTCGCTGCAGACATCGAGCGCGTCACCGGGCGCGAAACGCGCGTCGCCATTCCCGGCCATACCCAACGCGGCGGCGAACCCGATGCCCAAGATCGCGTTTTTGCCACCCAGTGCGGCGTCGAGGCCGCCCGCGGCTGCCTCGAGGGTGAATTTGGCTTTATGGTGGCACAGCGCAATGGGAAAATGTGCCGAACTCCTCTTGAAGAAGTCGCCGGTAAGCTAAAGTATGTCAATCCCAGTAGCGATTTGGTGCGCGAGGCAAAGATGCTCGGCATCAGCTTTGGCGACGAATAGGAGTAGCCAGTTATGGCAAACGGGAAAAAAGGCATTCTTGCCGAGTTCCAAGAGTTCATCAGCCGCGGTAACGTGATGGACCTCGCCGTCGGCGTGATCATCGGCGGCGCGTTTACCGCGATCGTCAACTCCCTGGTGACAAACGTCATCAGCCCCCTCATCTCGTTTATCACCGGTGGCAGCACCGAGGTACCCGGCATGGCGGTGTCCCTTGGCGGGAACACCGTCGACTTCGGGGCGTTTTTGGGTGCCATCATCAACTTCTTGATTACAGCGGCGGCCGTATTTGCAATCGTCAAGTCTTTGAACGCCCTCAACGAGATGAAGGACAAGGCAGCGCACAAGGTGGGGCTTGTTAAAGATGAGGCAGAAGAGGAGCCTCCGGCCCCGCGTCTGTGCCCCTTCTGCCGCCAAGAGATTCCCGAGGACGCGACGCGCTGTCCGTACTGCACTTCAAAGCTCGATGGCTATAAGAACGATCAGGACACCCGTCACCTCTGTTAAGGTCTATCCCTCTACAATTCGGTCACATAAACGGCGCGCGCTAGAGACCTCGCTCACCCAGCCAAAAGACGCAATCCGTGTACACGTTCTGGCGAATGGGTTCGTTGAGAATCTCGTGGCGCACACCTTCATATATCTTGAGGTCAACGCGCTCGACGCCTGCATCCCGATACTCTTTTACGGCAGCACGCACTCCACGCCCGCAATCGCCCACCGGGTCCTCGGCGCCGGCGATAAACAGCAGGGGCAGACCCTTGGGCACACGCTGTGCCCCCTTGCTCGAAATGGCCTCTCTGACAAGGGTTGCCAGCGTGGCATATGCACCCACGCTAAACATCTGGCCACAGCGGGGATCGGCAATGTACTCGTCGACCACAGCCTCATCAGTCGAGAGCCAATCAAGCGGCGTGCGCGCATCCTTAATCGCCTTGCTATAGGCACCCGCACCTAGAGAATCGGCGAGCTTGCTGCGATAGCGCTCGCCGCGGGCGCGCGCGATGAGCCCGGTGATGGTGCGCCCGGCCACCGCCATAAGCATGGGTTGCTGGCCCGTGCCGCAAATCAGCGCGGCATCGACCCCAAAAGCATGACGCGTAAGGTATACGCGAGTAACGAAGCTACCCATCGAGTGCCCGAAGACCGCATATGGGATATGAGAATCGGGATAGGCGACCGCAAAGCTCTCCATCACGCGGCAGCGCAACTCGTGCACGTCGGCAACGAGAATATCGGCACCGCCTCGCAGCGGCATGTGTCCCAAGTCTTCTTCGCAAGACACCGACTTTCCGTGGCCCACGTGGTCGTTTGCACAGACGGCAAAACCTTGCGAGCACAGATACGCCGCAAAATCCGTATAGCGCTCAACATGCTCCGACATACCGTGAACCAGCTGGATCAAGCCTCGTGGGGCACGCAGGCCGTCGTGAACATCTTGAGGCTCCCATAAGAGAGCGCGAATCGCAGAAGAACCGTCGTGGCTGGGATAGCTAATGCTCGTGGTGACCATGGGCACTCCTCGTAAAAGAAAAAGAGAACAAAAGGTTCATGCCCCTCTTGTTCCCCCTAGCGCCTACTGCAAGTCTTCCAGTCTGCCGTGTTTCTCGTAACGCGTGATACGCGATGCCTTGTTATCGTCGTCCACAAAGACCACGCGCGGTTTCATCTGAGCGGCCTCACGCTCATCTACCTGTGCATAGCACATGATAATCACTTTGTCGCCCACCTCAACATAATGTGCGGCGGCACCGTTAAGGCAAATCATGCCGCTGCCCGGCTCACCGGCGATTACATAGGTCTCCAGGCGCTTGCCGTTATTGACGTCTGCAACCTGAACCTTCTCGTACTCCAAAATGCCAGCGGCCTCCATCAGCTCCGAATCGATGGTGATCGAGCCAATGTAATCGACCTCGGCCTGCTTGACCGTTGCGCGATGAATTTTGCCTTTGAGCATAGTGAGCATCATGCGAGAGAGTCTCCCCTTGTTGCGTTGGTGTGGTTGCGCTAACGTTGCGCCGCAATACGGTACAACACATTGGTCAAAAGCTGGTAGATCTGTCGGTCATCTCCAGAAAGACAGCTCAGATGAGCCTCGATAGTCAGGGTGTCTCCTCGGGCAGCGGGTCCGGTAAGCGCCGCGACGCAACCGTTGTGGGCGATGTGCTCCGCGTTGCCCAAGAACAGCGAGGCCAGGGCGGCTTCGGCGTCGTCCTGGCTCAAACCGCATGCGGCAAGCTGCGAAGCCGCCTCGTGATACAGGCCAACGACCAAATTTGACGCCATGACGGCAGCCGCGTGGTAGCGTACCTTGTCCGCCGCATCGATACGCGCATGCTTGTTGCCAAGCCTATCGAGGATGGCCTCGAGCAGGCAGACAGCCTCGTCATCGCCCTCAAGCGAAAACCACGCATGCCCAAGCTCACGCCAGCACTCAAAGCGGCTACTCACCGCATAGAGCGGGTGCATGGAGGCAATGTACGCACCGGCTTCGCGGCACGCCGTAAGTGCATCGGACGAAGTCGCACCCGAGCAGTGCACGACGATCTTTCCGGTAAGGTCCACGCCACAGGCAGCAAGCCCTTCTGCAAGCTCGCGAATGGCACCATCGGGCACCGTTAGAAAGATGAACCGGCTGTCGCGGGCAAGGCCTACCACTGAGTCATACGCAAAGCCCTCGCAAAACTCCGCCGCCTCGCGGGCGTGCTCCGCCGACCTGCTAAAGAACCCCGGCCGCCCAAGCATCGGATCTTGCTGCAGGTACCGCGCAAGCGAACAGCCAACTTTGCCCGCCCCGACAAAACCAACAGGTGCAAGAATCACTACTCGGCCTTCGGGTCAAAGATAAAGTTATCGATCAGGCGCGTCTTGCCAATGTAGACAGCCATAGCGCACAAGATGGGCTCGTCGCCAATCTTTTCGATCTGCACAATGTTCTCGAAGTCGACCATCTTCACATAGTCGATCTTGGCAAGCGGCTCGGCCTCGATAATGGTCCTCATTGCGTCGAGCACCGTCGCAGCGTCGCGTTCCCCCTCCTCGACCATCTTCTTGCCGGCAAACACGGCGCGCGAAAGGCACAGCGCCGCCACGCGTTCCTCGGCGGAAAGATACGTGTTGCGCGAGCTCTTGGCCAGGCCATCCTCCTCGCGGATAATCGGGCAGCCCGCAATCTGGATGCCAAAGTTAAGGTCGCGAACCATACGACGGATGACAGCGAGCTGTTGGGCGTCCTTCTGGCCAAAGTAGGCGCGGTCGGGGCACACGATATTAAAGAGCTTGGAGACGACAGTGCACACGCCACGGAAGTGAATCGGGCGCGTCAGGCCACAAAGCTCATGCGTGAGCTCGTCCATGTTCACATAGGTACAGGCGTTGGGTGCGTACATCTCGGAGGGTTCGGGGTGAAAGACCAGCGCGGCGCCGGCCTCCTCGCAGAGCTTGCAGTCGCGATCGAAATCGCGCGGGTAGCTCTCCAGATCCTCGGTAGGACCAAACTGCGTGGGGTTCACGAAGTCGGACACGACAACGCGATCGTTTTCGGCCGCAGCGCGCACGATCAGGCTCTTGTGACCCTCGTGCAAAAATCCCATGGTGGGAACGAGTCCGATCGTCAGGCCTTCACGCTTCCATGCGCGCACCTGCTCGCGGACCTCGGCGACGGTAGCTGCTGTTTGCATCATTAACTCCTCGATAACGGTGACGATAGATGATCAGCACGACCTCGTTATTTGGCGGCGCGAAGCTCCTCCATCACGGCGGGATCGATCTTGTAGCTCTCGGCGGCAGCGGGGAAATCTCCCGACTGGACAGCTTCATCGTAGGCGCGATAAGCCTGCTTCATGGCCTCGCCGATCTGTCCAAACTGACGCACCATCTTGGGCTTGAATCCGCCCGTGGTCATACCGAGCAGGTCCTGCGCGACAAGCACCTGGCCGTCCGTGCCGCTACCGGCACCGATGCCGATCGTGAATGCCGAACTCAACTGCTCGGTCACATAGGTGGCAAGGTCTGCCGGCACGCACTCGAGCACAATCGAGAAAGCGCCCGCGGCCTCTATGGCCAAGGCATCCTCGACGAGCTGCTTGGCCGCCTCCACAGACTTGCCTTGCACCTTAAAGCCACCAAAGGCGTTGACAGACTGCGGCGTGAGGCCGATATGTCCCACCACGGGAATACCTGCCTGCGTCATCGCGCGAATCTGCTCGCAAACGGTCACGCCGCCTTCGAGCTTAACGGCCTGGCAACGGCCCTCCTTCATAAGACGCGCAGCGTTTGCCACAGCAGTGGGAATGTCGGTTTGGTAAGAGCCAAAAGGCATGTCACCCACCACAAAGGTGTCATTGCAGGCGCGCGTAACGCAACGCGTATGATGAACCATGTCGTCCATAGTCACAGGCAGGGTCGAATCGTAGCCCATCATGGTCATGCCCAGAGAATCGCCCACGAGGATCATATCGATACCGGCTTCTTCGACAAGCGCCGCCATCGTGTAGTCATAGCTGGTCACCATGGTGACCTTACCGCCCTCGTCAACTTTCTTCTTGAGCGTCAAAACGGTGTTCTTTGCCATATATGCTCCTCTTTACGGTCTCGGCGCGCGAGGGGCAACCACGCGCGCCGAAGGCACCGAATATTCCGCTTTATTCTACTACGCAGGCCGATTCATACCCCGAAAGCATGGCAAGAACACGACACCCGCGCCTCGTGCACGACTCGCTTTTCTAGACAAGCGAAAGGGCGTGCTCGATATCGGCAATCAGGTCCTGCGAGGACTCGAGGCCGCAGGACAGGCGCACCATATCGGGGCTGATGCCACAGGCCTCAAGCTCGGCATCGTTCATCTGGCGATGCGTTGCATTTGCGGGATGCAGGCAGCAGGTACGAGCATCGGCCACGTGCGTGGCGATTTGGCACAGCGAGAGATTCTTCATGAAAGTCTCTGCTGCGGCGCGGCCACCCTCAAAGCCAAAGCTCACAACACCGCAGGTGCCGTTGGGCATGTACTTCTTCGCGGTCTCGTAATAAGGATCTCCCTCAAGGCCCGGATAGCTCACAAAGCGGATCTTGGGATGGTTCTTGAGGTACGTTGCCACAGCCAGGCCGTTTTCGCAGTGGCGCGGCATGCGCACGTGCAGGCTCTCGAGCGAGCTGTTGAGGAAGAAGGCTGCTTGGGGATTCTGCATGGGGCCGAGGTCGCGCATGAGCTGCGCGGTCGCCTTGGTGATGAAGGCACCCTCAAGGCCGAACTTCTCGGCATAGGTCACGCCGTGGTAGCTCTCGTCGGGCGTAGTGAGGCCCGGGAACTTATCGGCATGAGCCATCCAATCGAACTTGCCAGCATCCACGATCACACCGCCCAGATAGGCGGCATGACCATCCATGTACTTGGTGGTTGAGTGCGTAACGATATCGGCGCCCCATTCGATAGGGCGACACATAACGGGCGTGGGGAACGTGTTGTCAACCATCAGAGGTACGCCGTGCTCATGCGCCGCCGTGGCAAAGCGCTCGATATCGAGCACGGCAAGGGCCGGGTTCGCGATGGTCTCGCCAAAAACGAGCTTGGTGTTGGGCTGGAAAGCCGCCTCGAGCTCCTCGTCGGAGCAATCGGGCGCCACGAAGGTGCAGGTGAGGCCCATGCGCTTCATGGTATGCGATAGCAGGTTATATGTACCGCCGTAGATAGCGGAGCTTGCCACCACATGGTCACCCGCCTCGGCGATATTGAAAATGGCAAGGAAGTTCGCTGCCATGCCGGAGCTGGTGAGCATAGCAGCAGAGCCGCCCTCCATCTCGGCGATCTTTGCCGCCACGAGGTCGCAGGTGGGGTTCTGCAGGCGGCTATAGAAATAACCGCTCTCCTCCAGGTCGAACAAACGGCCCATATGCTCGGAAGTGTCGTACTTCCATGTGGTGGACTGGTAGATGGGAACCTGGCGCGGCTCAGCATCGCCCGGATGATATCCACCCTGGACGCAAATGGTATCCATACGCTGTTCGGTCATTAGATGCTCCTTTGTTTGTGCGGAATAGGAAAAAGATACTCCCCGGCTTTACCCTGCTCAACCCATAAATTGCATAGGATTATCCCGCATCGCAAGGCGCTTGACCAGCCGCCATGCGGCACCATAAACCGTATCCCCCACCGCCCAAAATGCGAGTACAATGTCGAGCGAGCGAAATCGCCAGCGAAAGGGGTAACCGTGAACGCCATCGATATGACCAAACTCGACCTCGAGGTCTGCAAGGCTCAGGCAGCCGCCTACCATAAACAGGGATTCAACTGCGCTCAAGCCGTCGCCTGCTCGCTTGCCCCGGCACTGGGTTTTGATACCGATACCGCGTTTCGTATTCTCGAGGGATTCGGCGCGGGCATGGGTGGCATGACCGAGACCTGCGGCGCCCTCTCGGGAGCCGTCGCCATCTTGGGCCTGCTGAACAGCGAGGGCATGGCGAACCCCACAACCAAGCGACACTCCTATAAGCTCTCCCGCGAGGCCGCCGCGCGCTTCAAGGATAAAAACACGACGACCATCTGCCGAGAGCTTAAGGGTGTAGGTTCCGATGCCGGCCCTATCCGCAGCTGCCCCGGCTGCATTGACGACGCCGTCGAGATCGCCATTCAGATTATCAAGGAGCAGCAGGCGTAGCCCAGCTGTCTATAGACGATACGCATAGCAAGGTCCCGCTCAGAACGTTTTCCAACGCCTGAGCGGGACCCTCTTCATGCATATGACGAGCAACCCTGGAGCACGACCTACTGGCGCGTAAACTCGGCAAAGTGCGCCGGAGCCACCAAGATCTCTTCGCGCCCCGCCATGAGCTCGCGCATCTTGTCGCAAAACGGCAGCTCCTCACCCGAGCGAAATACAAGGTGCAAGACCACACGATCGGTAAAATCGGTCGAGGCAACAGCGGCACCCAGGCCTTCGGCAATATGGAGAACTTGCTCATATTGAGCATAATCAAGCGTGACATCGACCGGCGTCACGCTCGTCATCTCGACGATCATGCCCGCCTCACGCGCATGCGCCACCGCCGCCTGCGCCGCAGCGGTATAGGCGCGCACCAGGCCACCGGGACCTAAAAGGGTTCCGCCAAAGTAACGCGTGGTCACACAGCAGACGTCCTTAAGACCCTCACCGCGCAGCACCTCGAGCGTAGGCATCCCGCTCGTTCGGCTGGGCTCGCCGTCGTCAGACTGCCGCTCACGACCATCGGTGCAAATCCAAGCGGGGACGTTATGACGCGCATCGTAATGGCGCGCGCGAACGGCGGCGATGAAGTCGTTTGCCTCTTCCTCGGATTCGATATGGACCAACTGGGCGATAAAGCGGCTTTTGCGATCAACAAACTCACCGGTTGCCTCGACGTCCGCACGCAGCGTGAAATAGCTCTCCACAAACGCCTACCCAAGCTTCACGATCTTGGTGCCATGCACCTCGGAGACGCCCACGGCACTCGCAACCTGCTCGGCATTGGCATAGGTGATGCCCGCGCCCGGGAGGATGATCAGACTGCCCGCAGCGTACTCGGCAAGCTCCTGCAGACGGGGGATGTTGTCATCGATGTTGGTGCCGGCAGGACCGCCATGGGTCAGGATGCGATCGACGCCATGTTCGGAAAGCCAATCGATTGCATCGAACTGAAGCTCGGCGGGCATATCGTCAAAGGCCATGTGGAAGGTAATGCGCATGCCGCGCTCAGACTCGACCGTGGGAACATGTGCCATGGCGATCAGGCGCTCGAGTGCAGGGGTGTCCAACTCCCCTGCCTCGGTCAGACAGCCAAAGACCACGCCGGTGCTGCCCAGGCTGCGCGCTGCCTCGATATCGTCCAGCATCATCTCGACTTCTTCGTCGGAGTAGACAAAGTTGCCACCGCGCGGGCGAATCATCGTCATCACGGCCACGCCATGAGACAAGGCGTACTCACAGGTGTGCGCGATTACGCCGTACGAAGGCGTGGTTCCACCCACAGCCAGATTGTCGCACAGCTCGATTCGCTTGGCGCCAGCATCGATTGCCTCGGCAACATGCTCGAAGTTCTCGGCACAGAATTCTTTGATCAACATGAGCGCATCGACCTTTCGTCTCGTATCAGCCATGCGCGAGCCCATAATCCATTTGTGCAAATGAAGTTGCGGCGCGCGTCGTATATCTGCATGCATTATAGCGTGTGCTACAATGCTTCCCTGCGAAGTGGGCCAGACGATCGCGCGTACGCAGTCCCGTCAGGGGCATGTCGTCCGTGAGGAAAGTCCGGGCTCCGCAGGGCAGGATGCTGGCTAACGGCCAGGCGGGGTGACCCGACGGATTAGTGCCGCAGAAAAGAAGACTCCCACCTGCGCGCGCCTTGGCGCACGTAAAGGGAAAAGCTGAAACGGTGGTGTAAGAGACCACCAGCGCCGCGGTGACGCGGCGGCTTGGTAAACCCCATCCGGAGCAAGCGCGAATAGGAACGCTATGGGCTGGCCCGGTCCGCGTTCGGGTTGCGTGCGACTACTGCACCGCGCACCAAGGTGCACGGGCAAAGATAAATGATCGTCCACGACAGAACCCGGCTTATCGGCCCACTTCGTCTTTCTCTTTCCCAAAACGTTTAAAACGCTTTACCAAATCGTCGATTGCCGAGAAAATAACTACGCCCGCAAACATCGACCGTGCGTCAGGGTCGTGTAACGGGTATCTTAGTTCACGTTTGTAGCGAAATTCGATTAAGGCGGACGTCGTGGGAATCTCTCTTGCGTCTTTTCTCCAACAGGTAACCTCGAATCCTGTTTTGGCAATCACCGTTGTCCTTACGCTGGGCGTCATCTTCGTCAACGGCTGGACCGATGCCCCTAATGCCATCGCCACCTGCGTCACTACGCGGTGCATGCGCGTGCGATCGGCCATTATCATGAGCGCCATCTGCAACTTCTTTGGCGTTCTTATCATGACCCATATCAACGCGAGCGTAGCCTCGACCATCAGCAATATGGTCGACTTTGGCGGAGATACGACCATGGCGCTTATAGCGCTGTGCGCAGCGCTCTTCTCCATTGTGGTCTATAGCGTGGGCGCCTCTATCTTCGGCATCCCCACCAGCGAAAGCCATAGCCTCATCGCCGGTCTCACCGGAGCCGCCATTGCCCTGGGAGGCGCCGGCGGCGTCAATATGAACGAATGGATCAAGGTCATCTATGGCTTGGTGATGAGCCTGCTCTTTGGCTTTGCGATTGGCTGGGCAACCGCAAAAGTGGTTACCGTTATTTGCGCAGGCCTCGACCGTCGGCGTACCGACACGTTCTTTAAGTACGCACAGATCTTTGGCGCCGCAACCATGAGTTTTATGCATGGCGCGCAAGACGGTCAGAAGTTTATCGGCGTGCTCTTCCTGGGCGTGGCATTTGCCTCTGGCCAGCCCGATGTTGCCGGAGCCGTAATCCCCGTATGGCTTATGGTGCTTTGCAGCGCAACCATGGGCCTGGGAACGAGCGTGGGCGGCGAGAAGATTATCAAATCCGTAGGCATGGACATGGTGAAACTCGAAAAATACCAGGGTTTTTCTGCCGACCTCTCCAGCTCGCTGTGCCTTTTGGTCATGACGGTGCTGGGCATTCCTGTATCGACCACGCACACCAAGACAAGTGCCATCATGGGCGTCGGTGCGGTCCGCCGTCTTTCTGCCATTAACTTTGGCGTCGTTAAAGACATGATGCTCACCTGGATTTTCACGTTCCCCGGATGCGGCATCATCAGCTACGCGATGGCAAAGCTCTTCATGTTCTTGTTCTAGACCGTCAGTTAAGGATTCATCATGGCTAAAAAGAACGATACGTTTTTCTTCGACAACTATCGCGCCTGCGCGGACCGCTCTTGTAAGGCAGCCGAGTTTCTCGCCAATATCATGAGCTCGTTTAACCCCAGCGAAATTCGCGGAAAGCTTGACGAGATGCACGCCATCGAGCAATCGGCCGACGAGCTGCGCCACCAGATGTCCGATGCCCTTGTCAAGGCGTTCATCACGCCAATGGAGCGCGAGGACATGGGAGTTCTAAGCAACCAGCTCGACGCGGTGACCGATCACGTCGAGGGCGTCCTTCATCGCCTGTACTTTGACAATATCCTTGAGATTCGCCCCGACGCACTCCAGATGGTCGATACCGTCGTGCGCGGCTGCAAGGAGATGCGCGCCCTGATGGACGAGCTCCCGCAGTTTAAGAAATCCAAGACCCTCCAGCAGCGCGTCATTGCCATCAACTCCATCGAGGAGGAAGCCGATGACTTGTATGTCCACGCGATGCGCGAGCTGCACACCACCTGCAGCGACCCCCTGCAAGTTATCGCATGGCGCGACGTCTACACGTTCCTGGAGCTCTGCGCCGACTCCCTTGAGCACGTCGCCGAAACCGTTGCGACGATTGCCATGAAAAACAGCTAAGGTGCCCCTCGGTTCATACGACTCCTATCGCGCTACAATTGAATGACGAATCATGCCGATGCTTCTTGAAAGGAATTGCCATGTCTTTTGAAGATCTTACGCGCGCTCGTTTCTCCTGCCGTCACTACGAAGACCGCCCTGTTGAAGATGACGTGCTCGCGCGCGTAATCGAAGCCGGACGAATTGCCCCTTCTGCCTGCAACAAACACCCGACGCGAATCAAGGTATGCACGAGCAAAGACGATCTTGCACGCGCCGCCCTCGCCTGCCCGCGTTTTGAGCGCAACGGCAGCATCTTTGGAGCTCCTGCGATCATCATCGCCTGCGCCGAGACCGAACGCGCCTGGGTTCGCAAGTACGACCAGATGAACTCAAGCGAGATCGATACCTCTATCGTTGTGGACCAGATGATGATGGCAGCAACAGAGCAGGGACTGGGAACCTGCTGGGTTTGCGCATTTGACCCGCAGGTTATCAAAGAGCAGTTCGGCCTGCCTGCAGGCCTGCGCCCCATCAGCATGCTCCCGCTTGGTTATCCCGCCGAGACAATCGCCGCACCCGAGGCACGCGAGGCTCGCTGCATCTCGCCCGAGGATTTCACCATCTAACAAAAAACCGCTCAGCACTTACATGCTGAGCGGCACCAACGACAATCTATTTATACCAGAGCGGCAAAAGCCCAGCTCAACGGTATCGGTAGACGGTCATTTTCCCAGTTAAACGGCAAACGGGGGTCTTTTCGGCAATTCGAAAAGACCCCCGTTTTGCGTATCGTGAATACAAACTGTGATTGCTAGTCCAGATCGTCCATGCCAAAGTTGTCGATCGGAGCAAACGGATCGGCAACAGCAGCAGGCGCGGCGACGGGAGCGGCGGGAGCCGGAGCGGCAACCGGGGCTGCAGGAGCAGCTGCCACAGGAGCAGCAGCGGAACCAGTAGGCGTGGAGCTCATCAGATCGCGCGGGAAGGAGTTTTGCGCCTCATCCATGAAGTGCTGAACGAGCTTCATGTACTCGTTCTTAAAGTCCTCACGGGAAGCCTTCAGACGATCGATCTCCTCAATCTCGTTTTGCTTCTCGGCGAGAGCCTGACGAATGACCTCGCGTGCCTTGGCGTCAGCCTCGTTCTTGATGCGCTCGGCATTCTCACGAGCCTCGCTAACGATGTTGTCGGCAGTCTGCTGGGCAGCAATAAGAGCGGCAGAGATCTGACGCTCGCTTGCGGTGTAATCGGGTGCAACGGGAGCAGGAGCGGGCGCGGGAGCAGGAGCGGCCTGAGCCTGTGCAAGCTGATTCTGTGCATCGGTAAGCTGCTGCTCGGTGGCGGTCAAACGATTCTTAAGGTCCACGATCTTGTTAAGCATCGCATCGACCTCAGCGGAAACCTGCTCCAGGAAAACATCGACCTCGCCGGGATCATAGCCGCGCTTGGCCTCGGAGAAAGTCTGGGCCTGAATATCAGCTGGTGTAATAGCCATCTAAAACATTCCTTTCATTCGCCATGCTCAAGATCGTCGTTGCCAAGAGCACTCGCGTCCTCACAAAATTATACTAATCAGCAAACGTTCCGCCACGATCAACGCAAGAACTGCAATTACCGGAGAAAAATCGATACCCATCGTCGAAGGCATCATTTTCCGAAACAGGTTGAGATACGGATTGACCAGAGATCCAATCACGGCGGCGATGTCGGCAAGCAAGCCGTCCCGCTTCATGGGAATCCATGTGAGCAGGCACCAAATCACAATCAGCGTGCTGTAGAAGTTGACCAGAGTATTAATGAGATTAACGATGGTATAAGGATTCACGCACTCACCTAGCTCTTGAGATAGCCATCGGCGCGCAGCTTGGCCAGGTCGGAATCCTTAACCTCGCAGCCCTGGGGCAGCACCATGAACACACGGTCGCCCACCTCGCGCACGGAAGCGCCCAGCCCGCAGGCAAAGCCATAGGAGAAGTCGAGCACACGCTTGGCAACTTCGGTGCGAACGCCCACGAACACCAGGGCAACAGGCTGCTTGGTGCGCACGCGACGAACCACGGTCTCGACATCGTCATAGCTCTCGGGACGCAAGACATAAGCCGGAAGCTGCGGCGTACCGTTAATCACAGCATCGACACGAGCCGCGGTCGCAGCCGCGGAGGACGTTTGAGCCGGTGCGGAAGGAGCCGCAGAATGCATGCCGCCCGCATAGCTCGAAGGGGTGTCATAGGCACCCGGACGATATGCAACGGCATCCTGCGAGCGCGCGGGAGGATTATAGGTAGTTGCATGACGATCGGCATCGCCAACAAGCTGACCGCTGCGCGTATACACAGCTACAGATTCAGCCTCGCCACGACGCGTCTGGCCAAGAACCCCGTTGCTGGGCTCGTCATCATACCCATAGCTGCCCGACGAACCATAAGAGCCGGCGCCATAGGAATCATCTGGATAGCCGCCCTCTGGCGCATCATCATAATAGGCATCGTCGTAGCCCTCTTCTGCGCCGTAATCATCTTCGGGATATGCCCCCGCCTGGCCGAAGGGGAGCTTGTTCTTGAGTTCATCTAGAAAGCCCACGATGGTACCTTTCTGCCCGTAGTGCGATTGATGTATAGGTGGGTGTATGGTCAAACCACACGCATCAGCCTGTGGTTATTGTAGTGCAAAGGATGGGTTAAATGCCACCCTACCAAGGCGAATGAGGGTAGAGCCCTCTTCAATGGCTACATCGAAATCCTCACTCATGCCGCACGAGAGTTCGCTAAGCGTCAAAGAGGGATAGACCCCCTCAAGCTCATCGCGAAGCTCGCGCAGGCCGGCGAAGGTCTTTGCAGCCACCTCTTTGCTACCCCGTGGGGCCATTGTCATAAGCCCACGAATGGAAATGCCAGAAAGCTCCATGAGATCCTCGATGCATGCGCGAAGAGCCTCGGGTGCAAACCCCGACTTCGACTCCTCGCCGCTCACATTAACCTCCAAAAGAACCTGCTGAGGAGCTAAAAACTCCCCCGCCTCCAAGTGACGAGAGGCGCGCTGGGATACCGCACGAGCCAGGTCGAGCGATCCGATGGAATGAATCATCTCTGCATGACCGAGTACGGCATTGATTTTATTCTTCTGCAAGTTGCCAATCATATCCAGACGGACCTGAGGCAAATCATCGATAGCATGCAAGCCCTCGAATTTACGCACGAGCTCCTGCGGGCGGTTCTCCCCCAGCAAGGTATAACCCGCGCGCACGGCATCGGCTGTGGCATCAATATCAACCGTCTTGGACACCGCCATGATCTTGACGTCCTCACGGGAGCGGCCAGCGTGGCCAAGCGCGATATCAACCCGCTCAAGAATCTCCTCGCGACGACGACGCAGATCATCAAGATATGTCTGAGCCATGCTCATCATCCCGTCCACCTTAGGGTTTACGACTTTTTGCCATACTAACGCAAAGGCGCGGTACCGCTGCGGGCACCGCGCCTAAATTCATAAACCTTGGTTTATTTGCATGCCAAGCGACAGAGAGCGAATGACTACTCTTCAGTAGCTACGGCCTCGTCACCATCGGCATCGACTTCATCGTCATCATTCAAAGACTCGATCAGATGGCGAAGCTGCTCACCCACCTCGTCCAAAGGAAGCTTGGCAACGTACTGTGCATCGGTCTTGGGGTCCAAAACAACGCCCTCGCCAGAAGGAACACGCATGCTCTCCAGCTCATTCTCATCGATATCAACAAGATCGAAGGCGGTCAGACGCTGACCGGTGAGCAGGAAGGTCAGACGGCACGCGGCATCGATAGAGATAGAAGCGGTGCGGTCCAGATAGCGCGAAACCATGATCGTGCGGCGCAGGTCATCATAGGAGCTATCGTCCGAGAGCTCGGGGGCGCTCATGCGATTGTACGTGCGGAAGAACTCTTCGTAGATTTGATGCACGGGCTCGTCTTGATCGGAAAGGCCGCAAACGATGCTCATGTCGTTGTTCACAAGAGCGGAAATGGAAGAGCCCACAACGCGATAGACGCAATCGGCCTCGCGCAAAATAAGGTCATTGAGCTCAGCCGGGAGCTGGATGTCTGCCTTGACCTTATGCTTTGCCGCACGAGCGATCTGGCGCACCTTATCGGTCATGCGCTGCAGGTTGAAATCGATGTAAATAATGGTCTGCAGCAAACGGAAGTCGGATGCCACCGGGCCCTGCGTCGCGATGAGGTTGTAGCACACGGCCTCAAGATTGGCGCAGCGCGCATCGATCTGGAGCGTCGCCTTCTTGGTCTTATTGGCGAGCTTCTTGTCGCTTGTCAAAAAAGCGGTGACGGCATCGTGGAGCGTTAGGTCAACGGCCTCGTAGATGGAAAGCATCTCGTGGCGCGCCTCGACGAGTTGACGCGAAAAGAGCTTGCGCATGGTTTTCTCCAATCAGATAGATGCGAGCATGTGCAACTCGCAAGAAACGGGCACCGGACGCGAATCAGCCAAAACGACCGGTGATGTAGTCTTCCGTGCAACGATCCATGGGACTAGTAAAGATCGCGTCGGTTTGACCATACTCGATAAGTGTAGCAGGCTCGCCCGCAACTTCTTGTAAGAAGAATGCCGTGTAATCGGAGATTCGTGCCGCCTGTTGCATGCTATGCGTGACGATGATGATCGTCATCTCGGGCGCAAGCTCGGCCATCAGGTCCTCGACCTTCTGAACGGAGGTGGGATCGATGGCAGAGCAAGGCTCGTCCATCAGGAGAACGTCCGGCTGCACAGCCAGAACGCGAGCGATGCACAGTCGCTGCTGCTGGCCGCCAGAGAGCGCCAAACCGTCTTTCGAGAGCTGATTGGAGACCTCTTTCCATAGGTTGGCGCGTTTTAAGGACTCTTCGACGATATCGTCGAGGTCGCTTTTGCTAGTCACGCCCTGCAGTCGGGGGCCAAAAGCGACATTCTCGTAAATGGATTTAGGGAAAGGATTGGGCTGCTGGAAGATCATGCCCACGCGACGGCGCAAATCGACAGGATCCACGCCCGGAGCGTAGATGTTGTTGCCGTCGAGCGACATCGAACCGCTCACGTGCGTTCCCTCGATCAGATCGTTCATGCGATTCATGCAGCGCAGGAAGGTCGACTTGCCACAACCCGAAGGACCGATAAACGCGGTGATCTTGTTGCGGGCGATATTGACATCAAGGCCGGTGAGCGCATGGAAATCTCCGTACCAGAAGTCAAAATCCTTGGCGATAATGGCGCTCGACTCGGGCGTGGGCGCGGACTGATAGACAGACATGGGACTCCTTAGGGCGACTTATCGGCTTCGACGCGACAGATAGCGAGAGAACAGGTTGAACGCAAGAATGATGATCATCAGCAAAAGCGCGGTGCCATAGGCAGCGTTCATGTTGATGCCATCGTTGGCAAGCAGGTACAGGTGAACGGTCATGGGGCGACCGGAATCAAGCGGCGTGATAGGCATATTGATAGCCTGGCCCATGGTGTAGAGCACGACAGCGGTCTCTCCGATGGCGCGACCGATGGCGAGCACGATGCCCGTAGCGATTCGGCCAAAGGCAGAAGGAAGCACGATCTTACTCACGACCTGCCACTTGGTAGCGCCCAAACCGTACGCGCCCCAACGAATGTAGCGCGGTACGGCGCGAATGGCCTCCTCGGTCGTACGCATGACGATGGGGAGCATAAGCAGGGCCAGGGACATAGCAGCGGAGAGCATGGAGAGACCCAGGCCCATAGCCTCAACGAAGAGCGCGTAGCCAAACAGACCCATAACGATCGAGGGTACCGAAGCCAGGGCATCGGCTGCGTATCGAATGATATTGACCAAACGTCCCTGCTTGGCGTACTCGGCAAGATAGACGGCTGCAAGCACGGCGATAGGTGTGCAGATGAGCATGGCAAGCGCCGTGACGTAGATGGTGGAGACGATGGTGGGCCAGATACCGCCCTCGGCATTGACGCCCTCGGGCCAGCCAAAGATGAAGTCGGGCGAAATATGCGGCAAACCGTTGATCACCACGTAGGCGATGATAGCAACGAGCACCAGCGTCGTGATATAGGCTGCAGCACGGAAGACACCGAGCATCACCTTGTTGGAGGTGTCCTTTGAGATGCGGCCAGCCTTGCCGTGAGAAAGGGCGCGCTTGATGCGCTCGCGCGAGGTAAGTTCATCGGTCTGAGTGGATTGATCAGCCATGCTCTACCTCCTCTTTTTCGAAATCAAGCGCACGATACCCACGAGCGCGGCGGAAATAATGAACAGGACCACGCCCATGCCAAACAGAGCGGAACGATGAAGGCCGCTCGAATAGCTCATGTCAAGCGCAATCTGACTCGTGAGCGTAGAGATGGGGCTCGCGATGGAAGACGGGATAACGGGAGCGTTGCCCACCACCATAAGAACCGCCATGGTCTCGCCGATGGCACGGCCCATGCCAAGAACGATGGCGTCGACGATGCCGAGCTTGGCTGCAGGAAGGACGACCTTGTAAATGGTCTGCCACTTGGTGGCGCCCATGGCGTAGCTCGCCTCTCGAATGCCCATGGGGATGGAGTTCAAAGCATCCATGGTAAGCGTGGTAATCGTAGGCACAATCATGATGGCAAGAACAAACCACGCGGTGAGCGCGCCAAAACCCAGTCCGTCAGAAATCTGAGCCACGAACGGGCGGATAATCACCACGCCAAAGAAGCCATAGATAATCGAGGGAATACCTGCCAGCAGGTCAACTGCGGGGCTGATGATCTTGCGAACGCGATCGCTTGCAATCTCCACCAGGTACACTGCCGTTCCCACGCCAAGTGGCACGCCCATGACAAGCGCGCCAACAGTCACAAGGCCGGAGCCCGCAAGCAGCGAGACGATACCGTACTCGCCCTCGCTCGGAGCCCAGGTAAGGCTAAAAAAGTTGGCAAGCCCGATATCGGTAAAAACGGGGAATGCGCTGTACGTGGTGAACGCGAAGATCAAGATAACCGTCACAACCGCCAAAAACGCACAGGCGAAAAAAAGGTACCGGAGAGCTTTCTCCTTAACATACGTTGCATGCGAAACGAGTGCGAGCTCGCGTTTGGGAGCCGCACTGGGCGTCTCTTCCATGGTCTGGTCCTCCATGTGCTCACTCCCCCGCAGATTCGTCGTCGGTCACGGGGATAAAGCCCGCATCACGCACGATGGAATCCATCTTGTCGGAGGTCACGTAGTCGATATATGCTTGGGCCTCGGGGGTAGGCGTTCCCTTGACGTAAAAATACAAATCGCGGGAAATGGGGTAACCACCCGAGGCAATTGTCTTCTCGGAGGGCTCGACGTGGTTCACGCTAATGGCGCGCACGGCGGTCTCGGCGAACTTGGACTCGACAAAGCCAAGAGAAATGTAGCCGATGGCGCCCACGCTACGGCTCACGACATCGCGCACCTGGCCGGTGCCGGAAAGAACGGCAGCGCGACGATCAAAGGAGGCCCCGTCCATAACGATGGACTTGAAAGCCTCGCGCGTACCGGATGCCTCATCGCGGTTGACGAGCTGAATCGTTAGATCATCGCCGCCCACCTGGCTCCAATTGGTGATCTTGCCGGCATAGATGTCGCGCAGCTGATCGGTCGAAAGATTCTGCACGGGATTATCAGTGTTGACGATCACGGCGATGCCGTCGTGAGCGATAACGATCTCGGTAAGGCCGAGCTTCTGCTCGTCGGCATTTACTTGACGCGAAGATGAGGCGATGTCGGCCGTGCCATTCGCGACGGCCTCGATGCCCGCAGAAGAACCCAGGCCACTCACCAGCACCGAGACGCCGGTCTTATCCTGAAAGCTCTCTGCCGCAGACTCGGCGATAGGCAGACAGGTGGTAGAACCCGCCACGGTAATTTGCTTGGACGAAGAGCTGGATGTCTGGCAACCGGTAAGCGGAAGCATCAGGCCAGCGGCTACGCATGCCAAAAAGGAACGTCGACTTACCGCATAAGAGCCAGGGCAGCATGACGGCCGCACATTCCCTGCTCTTTGCGATACGAGTAAAACCTCTCGTTGAGGCTCATGGTCGAGAGACGTGTATCGTGAATCCCGCACAGAGGAACTCCCACTTCTACAAGGGACTGTTCAATGGCGCGTGCAAGATCAAGCTTGCGCGACGCAGATTCTTTAATGATATCAAATTGTAAAGCGAATGTATGCATCAAATCAGACGACACCTCGTATTCCTCGCCAAGAATATGCGGCCCGATATACGCATGGACTTGCTCGATGGGCACGCATGTCGCCCCAGAAAGGACACGAGCGGCAGATGCGGCAATGCGAGCATACGTTCCGCGCCAGCCGGAGTGAACCACCGCAAAGCCTCCGGGGCAGGTCAGGATAACCGGTACGCAATCGGCAAAGCAAAGCATGACGGGCACCTGCGCCTGTGTGCAAACGATGGCATCGGCCCCTTTGGCAATGCAGGCGCGCACAGAGTCGAGAACGGATGCATCGGCAGAATCGACTACGACGACATTGTCTCCATGAACTTGATTGGGCACTAGCAGGCGATCGAGATAGGCCTCCCCTCCCAAAGCAGCAAGCGCACGACGACGGTTCTCGGCAACCGCCAGCGGATCGTCGCCAACATGGGTTCCCAAATTCAGGGAGGCGTACGGAGATACAGAGACGCCACCGGTGCGCTCGGTAAACCCAAACGCAATACCGCGCTCTTCACCGCCTACAACCGTCACGCCGTTATTTGTCAGGCGCTCAAGCTTAACTGGCTGTCCGCACGCCATGTCATACTCCCTTCGAGAGATGCGATCACCCTAAAGAGGAGACCGATTGAAATAAATGCAGAACAGGGGGTGCGGAATATCGTATCCGCACCCCCTGTGGTTCAAACTATCCCGCAGGAAACATCCTGCAAAAGCTGTTAGAAATTGCCGCGCTTCAAGAAATCGGGCAGTTCGAACTGCTCGTTGCCAAAGTTGGGAAGCTCAGAGCCGCCCACGTTGCGCGTTGCTGCGGGGGCAGCATGTGCCGGAGTGGAGGCATCGCTTGCAGACTTCGAGGCAGAAGACTGGGTCTGGCCAAACAGCTGATCTTGACGGTTGACGTTGGCATCGCTAAAGCCAGTGGCGATAACGGTGATGCGAACCTGATCGCCCAGAGATTCGTCGACAACGGTACCGAAGATGATGTTGGCCTCGGGGTCGACAGCGTTGGCCACAAGGTCGGCAGCGTCGTTGATCTCCTGGATGCCCAGGTCCTTGGAGCCGGCGATGGAAAGAAGCACGCGCGTGGCGCCATCGATGGAGCTCTCGAGCAGACGGCTGGAAATGGCCTGCTGAGCAGCGTCCACGGCGCGGGTGTCGCCAGATGCGGTGCCAATGCCCATCATGGCGGTACCAGCCTGCTTCATGATGGTCTTGACGTCAGCGAAGTCCAGGTTAATGATGCCCGGGACGGTGATGAGGTCCGTGATGCCCTGGGTACCCTGAGAAAGCACGCCATCGGCGGTAGCGAATGCCTCAAGCATCGTGGTCTTTTTCTCGGCGATGTCGAGCAGCTTGTCGTTAGGAATAACGATCATGGTGTCAACGCACTCGGAAAGCGTCTTGATGCCTTCTTCGGCAGAAGACTTGCGCTTGCGGCCCTCGAAAGTGAAGGGCTTGGTCACAACAGCGACGGTAAGCGCGCCAACCTCGTTCATAGCGATATCGGCAACGATAGGAGCGGCTCCGGTACCGGTGCCACCGCCCTCGCCGCACGTAATGAACACCATGTCGGCGCCAGCGAGCGCCTCGGAGATATCGTCGCGGCTCTCGTCCGCTGCCTTACGGCCAACCTCGGGGTTCGCGCCTGCGCCCAGACCACGGGTAAGGTCGATTCCGATGTGAACCTTGATGTCAGCATCGGAAATAGCCAATGCCTGCGCGTCGGTGTTGATAGCGACGAACTCGACGCCGCGAATGCCCTCTTCGATCATGCGGTTGACGGCGTTGGTGCCACCGCCACCTACACCCACCACCTTGATGACGGCAAGATAATTATTGATCTCGTTCTCGTGCATTTGACGGTCCTCCGAACAGTGGGTAAGGCGCTTTGCGTTTATACGACGTTAACCCTCAAGTAGAGATTAAATGTCGAGGTAAACCATGGTATGTTTGCACATTGAGGGCAAATAAGTCAAACCCCCGTAATCAAAAATATGGATTTCGCAGGTAAACGGCTATGCCGCTCACGGAACTCAAGCTCAGGCGCTCGAGCGCCCCCTACAGATCGACCGAACGATATGTGTAGGCGTCGGGCGTTCTCACATTAATATAGGTAACCCCCTTCTGCTCCTCCAAAAGCTTGGTCACGATGCGTTCCTTCTTTTGAATGTCGTCGGCATCGCCCAAGGAAACCTCAACGCCGTTGTCGAGGTTGCAGGCAAGAGCCTGAACCGAGGGGACCGAGAAACTTTTGACCTGCGCCAGGAAATCAGGCGAGAAACCCGCGATGTACTTGAGCGCCGCAGCCAAGCCCTCCCCCTTTACCTTCGAGCCGCTCAAAGGCGAAACATCGGTACCCATATTGGTGAGAAGCACGGCATTGAGCTGTTGCGCCACCGCGCGAGCGGCATCCTCGCCCGAAAGCAGGGTTACGCCATCGGCAGTTTTGACGGGCTCCTGGTCATCTTTTGCATCCGCAGCGTCTGCCTGGGCATCGGACACATCGCTGTCAGAATCATCCATCGAATCGGAGGAGACGTCCTGGCTATCGTCGGAGGCGTCTTCCGACGAGGAATCGTCCGTTTGGCTATCGGCTGCCGGCGCAGCAAGCCCCGTTGCATCCACCACGTTGCCATCGGCATCAAGGCCCACGGCAAGCGAAACGGGTGCGATCCAGGTATCGTCATCTCCGATGGCCCAAGCCACATTATCGGCAGAGATATAGGCAACGGCCACGACCTTGCGCTCGGTAGGCGTGATGATGAGCTTATGGGGGAACTCGCGCTTTACATCTACGCCCTTCACCCAAGGACTCTTTTTAAGGCTCTGGACAATCGCATCGCTATCGACATTGAGCAACGTCGTGTCGTCGGGGAGGTCGATAAGCTTTTGAGCGGTCTCCTTCGAAATATGCTCCGAACCGTTGATCTCGATATCCGTGGCGGCAAAGAGGCTCGACTTGAACAGAATGGTCCCAACGATAAAAAGAACCACGACCACGGCAGCGGCGGCGCTTGCAATAAGGCGAGCTGAAGACGACAGCTGCGGCAGATGAATTGAAGATGCGACAGAGCGAATAGCGCCGAGAACCGGGTTTTCCCGCTTTGTATTGCCCTGAGAAAGTGAACCGGTGGAGCGGCGGTCGGGCATTTTGAGTCTCGAGGAAGATTGTGGGCGAGCCGCCACGCCGTGACCGATAGGTGTCATCTGCGAACGCGAAGCAGGACGCTGCGGACGCACGGGAGGTGTAGGCGACATAGTGCGGCGAAGGGAAACGTTTCCGCGACGCGCAAGGCTCGCCGTCCGCCGCGCGGGCGGTTGGGTGTGTGGACGAGACGACGGGCGACTGGCACTCGGACGCGCCGAAGCCGGACGCGCAAGCTGACGGCTGGCGCTCGATTGACGCGGTATCGGACGCGCCCCCTGAGGACGCGAGGACGGACGAGGCCGCTTGGCTATGGGCTGTGACGGACGAGCCTGATGAGGGCGCCCTGTGGAACGAGAAGACGAAGGCCCCAACGAAGACGTGCGAGAACGAGAAGACGGCTTTACGGCACGACGGGGCGTCGGCTTCCCATTAGAAGCCGAGGAATTTGACTTCCGGCTGTAGCTCGACGCCATACGTTTCCTTAACCTTCGCGTGCACGTGCTGAATCACGGACAGAACATCTTTGGCCGTTGCCGACCCATTATTGACAATAAAGTTAGCGTGAACGGGAGAAACCTCCGCGCCCCCAACCGAAAAACCCTTCAATCCACAGTCGTCAATCATAGCGCCGACACTTTTATCGGACGGATTACGAAAAACAGAACCACACGAAGCCTTACCGATAGGCTGCGAGCGACGTCGACGCCCCAGATAGCGCTCCATACGCTCGCGGATGTCATCTTTTTTACCAGGCTTCAAAACGAGGGTTGCCTCAAGAACGATCTCGGAACCGGGAAGACCCGTCTCGCGATAGCCCCAATAGATATCGTCATGATCGTAATAGCGCAAGCCCTCGCCCGGAACATAGGTGACAAGGGACTCGACCAGCTGGCCAATCCATTCGCGCCGAGTGCCCGCGTTCATAGAGACGGCACCGCCCACGGTACCGGGGATACCCACGGTGAACTCCAAGCCCGAAAGCCCGCGCGACATCATTTCGTTGACAAGGCGCGAGAGCACAGTCGCCGCGCCCACCGTGACGTGAACGCCGTCTTCGGCGATAACAGTGCGCTGGAACTCACGACCCAAAACGATCACAGCCCCCTGGTATCCGTCATCGGAAACGAGGATATTCGATCCCCTTCCCAAAAGGACCCAGGGAATCTGCTCGCGCGAGAGCACCTCAACCGCACGTCGCAAACCATGGTAGCTCTGGCAGGTTATGAACAGCGAGGCAGGACCGCCTACACGGTAGGTGGTATGGCGCGACATGCGCTCGTCCTCGATGATATCGATGTCCGCGGCACCCGAAAGCGCCATGATGGCGTTGAACAGGCCCATAGCCTACTGCTCGTCCTTAGACTGCTCCTGAGCATGCTCAAGATACTCCGGACCCACCGCGGTAACGTCGCCCGCACCCATAGTGATCAACAGGTCGCCCTCATGCGCGTTCTCGTCAATGAGCTTCATGAGCGCCGGACGGTCGGGAGCATAGAATACGGGCTTTCCAGGATGACGCTCAGCGATCAGGTCTGCGAGCATCTTGGAGGTAGCGCCGGGAATGGGCATCTCGCCCGCCGAGAATACGTCAATCAGGATAACGGTATCGGCATCGGTGAAGGCATCGGCAAAATCGCTGGCAAGCGCCTGCAAACGCGAATAGCGATGCGGCTGAAATACCACAACAACATGCTTGAAGTCGAGCGTCTTTGCGGCCTTGAGCGTAGCGCCCACCTCGGTGGGATGGTGACCGTAATCATCGACCACGCAAACGCCGCGCGTATCGCCCACGTGGGTGAAACGGCGACGGACGCCATCGAACGTGGAGAGCGAAGCTGCCGCAGCATCGACATCGAGGCCGAGCACGGAAGCAACGATGAGGGACGCGCACGCGTTGAGCATATTATGACGGCCCGGATTGTTCTTGATGGAAACATGGCGCTGCACGCCGTCCACGGTAGCGGCAAAGCTGCCGCCAAGCGCATGCGTACAGGCATCGGGCTTGACCACGACGTCGTTCTCGTTGGCAAAACCATAGGTAATGACATGCAATCCCGTGCTATGAGCGAGCTCGGCCAGACGCGGGGAGTCGCCGCAGACAATGATGGTTCCATCCTCGCCCACGAGCTTCATGAACTTGACGAACGTAGCCTCGATCTCTTCGAGAGAGCCGTAGTGATCAAGATGATCGGCCTCAACGTTGGTAACAACCACCACATTGGGGTCGAGATACAAAAACGAGCTGTCGGATTCATCGGCCTCGCATACAAAATACTCGCTCGAGCCATTGCGACCGTTGGTGTCATAGCCCTCGACGATACCTCCGATCAAGAAGCTGGGGTCAAGACCCATGCGGTCGAGCATCGTGGCGCACATGGAAGACGTAGTCGTCTTGCCATGGGTGCCCGCAACGGCAACCGTCGTATGGCCATGGCCCAAGGCAGAAAGCATCTTTGCGCGGGGCCAAACGGGAATACCCAATTCGCGAGCACGAATCAACTCGGGATTTGACTCGGGAATAGCCGTGGAGACAACCACGACATCGGGCTGTACCTCATCGATGGTTTTGGCATCATGGCCCACGTGGATATCGACGCCGGCATGCGTGAGCTGGCGAATATAGCGAGAGGTCTTAAGATCGGAACCCGTCACGACAAAGCCACGCTCGTGCAGCACGAGGGCGATACCGCTCATACCAGCGCCGCCAATCCCGATAAAGTGGGCGCGCTTAAACGTCGGCTCGCTGGATGCATTCTGGATATCTGCCATAGGTCCATCTACTCCTTGCAGCGAATAAACAATCTTCAACCTGTTTACTGTACCGCAACTCGTCCAGACAGACCAAAGCGATGCGTTATCTGCGCAATCCCTCTATGGCATCAGCAAGAGTCGAAGCGGCCCGATCTTGGGCTAGTCCGCGCGCCGCGTCGTGCATATCTGCGCGGCGAGCAGGATGATCCAGCAGCTCAAGCACGGTGTGCTTGAAGTCTTCGCCATCGATATCGGCATCGGCAAACATAACGGCGGCATTCGCATCAACCAGGAAGCGAGCGTTGGTCGTTTGATGATCGGCCGTAGCAAGCGGGTACGGCACGAGCACAGAAGGAACGGCCAGAGCCGCGATTTCGGCGACGCTCGAGGCGCCGGAGCGGGAAAGAACAAGGTCTGCCGCACTCAGCATATCGCCCATATTGTCGATATAGGGCATCAAGCGATATCGATGCTTATCGGTTTCGGTAAGGGCAAGCGCCGCCGCCGTGTCATCATAGCCGTCCGCACCGGTGGAATGAACCACATAGAGGTTCTCGCGTGCCAGGAGTTCAGACTTAAGCGAAGCCATGCGCTCGTTGAGATGCTTGGCGCCAAGCGAGCCGCCAAAGACCAAAA
>OLNE01000281.1_pt1 | contig 54917 bp, 95 predicted proteins | sample 1672431 | NCBI WGS metagenome assembly OLNE01 (sample SAMEA3136685, study PRJEB25190) | human gut metagenome | reverse complement strand
GGTTTGTAAATTATTTAATGTACCAATGTTTGTATTTGTTTCATTAACAGCGGATGTTAGGTTGGTTATACGTGTGTCATTATTCGTAATTCCATCTTCGATATTAGTCATTCTATCTGCGGACACAATCGTTTTTCCGTCTTCCCATATTTGTTTTTGATAAGCCATATAATCCTCCTTTAAATAAATGGTATTATTTTACCAATCATACCACTATATATCGTCCCACCACTTAATTCACTTGCGAGAAATTTGTATGTCGTATTTTTTAATAACTTATATACTGACATTGTAAACAACCCATCGGGTACGTTATCATGACCTTGTGTGCCATTTGTTATACTATTTATTAATTCCGCATTACCTTCTGTATTATTTATAGTAAATTCTATTTTCGCGCCAGCAGTTCCCCAACCAGAAGCCGATGCAAAAAGTTCTATATAACAATCTTCTATAGGCACAATACCTTCTGACAATTGTGTAGATGTTACATAAGATATTGATTTTGCATCTACTTTATTGATTGCTGTTTCTATATTATTTTGTAATGTATTAAAAATAGCAGCATTTAATTCTGTTCCGTTTTCATACACACTATCAATTATTTCATAATTCGTACCATTAATTGTCACATATCCTTGTGTCTTCAAGGTAGCGTCTTGGAAAGTTATTTTATCCATTATTTATCATCCTCTCTTTTTATTATATCATATTTTTCAGAATCTTCCAAATTAATGATATTTTGTTTATATAATTCTAATAACAATTCATTTATAGTAATTATTGTTTGTTGTAATTTTAATTTATCTGATAAATTTTTTGGGAATTTTAATAATTTCATAATAATTAATCACTCTCCTTTACGCTCATATATCCTAATATGTCCAATACCATTTTGCCAATGCCTGTATCTAAATATGGTTGAGTTGAATTATTTGTTGACTGCGGTGATTCTGGGCGAGGCAATGTTGTTCGCAATATAAATACATTTCGTCCAGACGATAAGTTATCTTTTAAATTAATTGTTTTTACTGTCGTTATATGACCTGGCGATGTTGTGGGCGTATATGTAGCTTGATTATTAATTGCGTTTACTATTTCTTCTCCTGACAACGGATCATAATGTTGTAAAATACCTGAACTAGGTGCGACATAATAATTAGTTATTTCATTTCCACTGCCTTTATATAATTTTAATTGTTTTGGATAACCATTACCAACAGATACATTTTCAACATTAAATACGTCTTCTGAACTAATATATATTGTTATATAAGCATTTGTTATTGTAAAATTGTCTGGAATAAATGCGTCAACAATGCAATCTGCATAACCGTATTGTGAATAATAATCTATTTCTTTAAAACCAAGGAACGTAAAGCCACTATCTAATTCGCCTGTAGATATAAACTGTAAATTAGTTAGTAGTCCATCGCCACCGATTACTCTACCACCATCTAATAATCGCAAATCTTGAGCGGTTACTGAACCATCTAAATTGAATTTTATTTTATCACCAACTGTTGTAGTACCTTCTAATGCTATTGTATCACTTGCTTTTATTTTAACATTACCAGTTGATGTTGTATTTATACTAGCTATTAGGGCGTCACCATTATCCAATATTTCTGATTTACTTTGTATTAAAATTTCATCACTTGCTACTTTTATTTCATTTGTTACATCAACTTTAGTGGCAAATTTTTCTGTATAATCATTTTTATTTAAATACGTAACAGAAATATGTAAACCATCAAATACCATCTTAGAATCACCTTCTGGTAATAACACATCTATTGTTCCTAATTCATATTCTCTTGGCTTTTTTAGTATATATTTTACACCATTGTTTGTTATTCCTATTCGTTGTATAAGCTTACATACACTATTGATGATTTGAAATTCGTCCATTACTGCGCCAATTTTATAAAGATGATTGAATGGTAATGTATATTCGGATATAAGTTCATCGTTTTTATATATTTTTAAGATAGGTGAGTTTACTTTAAATTCACCAACAATATATGATTTACTATATTCTTTATGTGCCCTACTATATGTTACTCCACTTTTAACCATACCACATGATATTCCTGTGGTTCCTAATTGCGCGTTATTTACTATGGGATACTCTATATTGCCCGTTAATGTAATATTATATGGTTGTGTATTAGCTGCATTTTTGATTGTAACGCTATTGTTATTTGCAACAGTAGAACTAATATCAACGATTTTTTCTGCTAAGGCACTAATAACCTGATTTTGTTTATCGACAATAATTCTAGTCTTTTTTAATTGTGATGCGACACCAACTTCATTTTTATATTCTGTTTCGACTTTTGTATCAGCTTTACTACTTAATTTACTTTTGATATGACCATTATATGAAATAGTTCTATCCCATGGATAAGTTATATACAATTTATTATCCAATCCTTCGTATTGTATTCTTTTGTTTCCCAATAGCCAAGGATGGCCTGTGGTAGTAGACTCAATTGGTATATATTCTAATCCGAATAATTTTTTTGCGCCTTCTATAACTTGTTCTCGTAATTCTGGAGTATATGTCAAATTATTGTCTGTTATTTGAAGTTCTGTTACACCGTGTTGAGTTATACTATTAGGATCTTCGACATATACATTTTCACCTTCGATATTACTTAATCCAATAACAACTCTATTGACTGGACCAAATTTTTCTTTTTGTAATGACAAATCATAATAATTATCTGGTGAAATTTTGTTATATTCATCAATATCATCATTATCTATTGAAAAATCTATATAACATTTATTATCCCAACCAATTCTTATCCAAGAATAAGCTAATTTTCCAATATCTTGCATGACTTTTCTATATGTATCATCACTATCATATTGATTATTTTCAATAATAAAATCATTATTTGTAAAATTTGTCGTAGCTAGTTCCACACCACATTTATTACAACAATATTGTGCTAATTCTTGGGCTGTACAAGGATATGTTAAATCAGTATCATCAAACACTTTATTAAATTTTTTAGTATAATCCATACTTTCAAATGATGTTTTTTCTTTCACATCATCGTTAGTAGGTTTGGTGATTAAAAAATTACCTAACGAATGCCAAGTTGTTGTGTTACCAATTTTGATACCCATATCTATAGAAATTTCTTTGTTTTCAATTTCAAATAATTTATTTATGTCTTTCAATTCACACGAAAAAGTTCTAGCAACAAATTGACCAATACATATCGTTGCAGTATCAACATATCGAAAATCTTCATATGTTGCGTCGGATATGCTATCTTCTGTAATCATAACATTGCTATCTAATATTTTAATACGAAAAGGTATTGTTGCAGTATTGTTTATTAATGCTTCTTTTTCAGTGTCAGTCATATATTATCACTCCTAATGCCCTATCAATTCGAAATCGTCTATTTCAATCATTCTACGTCCTTCATAAATCACAGGTGTATATAAAATATCTGTGTGGTAATATGTATCAGTTTCATACCTATCTTTGCCATCGTTATAAGTTTCGATTGTCAAATACATTGATTCTCCAGCTTCATCTAATTTTAAAGCATCATAATAAACCTGAAATTTTTCTGGAGTCATTGGAGGAAATGAACACCATATTTTACTACGAGCATGTGGTAATACTTTTACTGTTAGTTTACCGCTTGCAGTAGTAGTAGCATCAGCTACTTGTACTAATTTAGGAGCATATTTAAAACCTTTTCTTTTAAAACTTGGGTTTTGGAATGTGCATCCATTACATTTCATATAATATCCTTTAAAATTGCTCATATTTCCTCCTTATACTTTTAAAACTCCATAACGATCGTTTTCAGAATCCACATATTCACCATAACCTTCAAATACTTTTTTGTTACCAATATAAATTACATTTTTTGTAGGTTGATTATTTCCGAAATCATATTGATCTAACGCTTGAATTAACGCATTTGTAAGTGATGTTGTTATTTGGTCGTTATTTGCAACTGCTGTTTTATTACCTATTGATCCAACATATTCTGGGCCATTTTCTCTTGCAAAGAATAGTTCTCCTGTGGTCGGATAACCTCCTGTTTCATACCATTTAACATTTAATTTCGGTAACGTAGTTGGTAAATGTAAGGTACTTAAAACTTTTTGCAACGTACCTGTAGCTTGCCAGCCGTCGCTATCCCATTTTATATGAGGTGTTTTTAATTTGGCCTTCCAATTATTAAATTTAGTTTTTAAGTCATCTAGTGTTTCTCCAACTTTTCCTGCCGCCTTTTTCATATTTTTACCCATATCTGAAAAAGTATTACTTATCTTTTGACCAATATTACTAAATATTTCTCCCGCTCTTTTTTTCTGATATTGCCATGTTGTTAAAACTTCACCTGAATTGTCATCAATATATTTTGCATTTTCACCTAATTTTGTTTTAGTAGTTTTTTTAATATCATTGTATTGTTTGTTAGCAGTATCAACAGTTTCATTATATGTTTTTTTGGCAGCGTTTACCATAGCTTGATATTCATCGTCGTTTATCGCGCCAGCTTCGGCTAATTTATCAGCTTGTGCTAATATCTGTGTATATTGTTCTTCGGCGTCTTTTATAGTACTATCTTTTGTTTTTTTTGCATTTTTAATAGTTTCTGATGCTGTTTCCAGTGTTAATGCACCCACATTATGCTTTAGACGTGCCATAACACGTTCGTATTCATCTGTACTACTTGTTGCGTCACGTATTGCGATGTCATTATTTGTTCTACGTATAGTATTTATTTCTGACATTTCTTTTTCCGTAAGTTCCCTATTTTCCGAATGTGCTGTTGCAATAATTTCGTTTATTCTATCATATCCTTCTTGAACTTTAGAACTTTGATCATCGTAAAATTTAGAAGTTTTATCTACTAATGCTTGGTATTTGTCTGTATCGAGAGTTTTTTCTAATGTTTTTAAATTTGCTAATTCTTTATTTTTACTCGTATCTAATTGTGTGACGATTGTATTTTTAATATTTGATATCTTTGTATTCACATCTGCAACATCGGCATCTGTTACAAATTTTCCTTTAAAAGATACAGTATCTATAGCTTTGTCAAGTGATTTTATATCATCTATTATAGGTGTTAATTTTTTTTGGCTTGATTTAGAAACACCTTTATCGAAATCATCAACTGTTCTATTTATTTTTGTATTTAACTCTTTTATTACACCAATTAACGCGATAGTGCCAGCTGTTATGCCGCTTAATGGACTGATAGCTGTAGAAATGAATAAACCTTTTTGTACACCATTTAATTCATTAAAACTTTCTGTTAATGATTTATTTCCACTAACAGCGTCTGATAACATCTTATTAAATTTCACACCAGTATACGCACCTACGCCCATTGCTGCTGCAGCAGCTAAAATGATGCCACATAAACCTCCAGCACTCATACCTAGTTTACCAGCCAATGTAACAACAAGAGAAGTTGTTGCTTGTAAACCTGCTTTAGCTGATCCACCACCTAATAGACTGAAAAAACTAAATATACTTTTTCCTACTTTTAATAAACCAAATGCGGCACCCAATGCGACAACAACAGGTATTATTTTTTTAAGATTTTTTCTAGCATTGTCTATATTGTCACTGAATTGTCTTGTTAATCCTGCTAAAGCATCGTATTCTGGTAAATCAACACCTAAATCATCGGCTCCGGTTCCCAATCCTTTACCAGCAGATTGTGTCTGCGATTGAACCACGTTTAATTCATCGAATGGCGCTAACATAGTATTTAATTTATTTTTAGTGTCTTCTGCTGAATCACCGATATTAGTTATACCTGTTGATATATTGCTTAAATTTGATTTTGTTGTTGAAAAATCTATTTTAAAACCTAATAATGTAGCTAATCGGTTGGCTAATTTTGTCAATTCTTCTGTAATAACCATAACATATGGTATGGTTTTCATAACAATTGGTAAAAAGACTCTACCAATAGCTTGTCCTAATAAACTAAACTGTTCTTTCACAACACGTAACGCATTTGCAGGTTGTATTAACGTACGACCCATATCTGTTTGCCATTCAGATGATGACTTCATTATTTGAATATAGCGCAATTGAGCTTTTTGAGCCTCTGTCATATCATTAATACTTGTCTTTATTCCCAATGAATATGCAGTTTGTTGTAATGTGTTTTGTGATAATGCAACACCTACATTTCGCAAAGGCTCCAATTCTCCAGAAATAGCACTTGATAATTTTTGATAAGATTCTTCAAAAGATAAATTCTTAAATGATGCTAAATCATATGTTAACTGAGTTAAATTTTTACTCATAAGATATGCTTTATCACTGCCGGTTCCTAATCCTTTTATCAAAGAATTAAATGATCCCATGTATTGCATTACATTCGACGGATCTAAGTATAAAGCATTACTGAACTTTTCAATCCATGATAAACCTTTTTTGCCATAATCACCCATTGTAACCATAAACATATTAAACGATTCATTGTAATTTGATGCATTATCTACTAAACTACCTATTTTTTTGCCAGTAACAATAAGGCTTGTAATTACACCAGTTATGGCTAATTTATAAAGTGAAATTTTTTTAGTTAATTCAGTTAGTTTTGTTTGAAATTGACTTGTACGTTTATTTGTATTATTCGTTGTTACGCCAACTTGAGCAATACCATCTTTTAATTTTTGTGTAACTGTAACTGTATTACCTACTTTATTTTTATAAGTGGTAATAGAGGTAGTCATGCCATCGAAAGCCGAAGATACATTTTCAGCTGCTATTTTATATCCGTTTAAACTTTTTATACCCACGGTATCTAATTTTGATGATATTTCATTTTTTATGTTTTTGTCAGTAGCAGCAAAACCCTTTATTTGAGGTGTTTTTGTAGCTGTTTTATTTTTTATTCCAGATACATTTTGTTTCAATTTACTTATGTTACTTGATGATTTCACAACATCCATAAGTGCTGTATTTAAATTTTTAAGTTTAGTGATTAAATCATCCACCTGTTTTGATGAGTCCTTTGCTGCGCTTTCTATATTTATTTGTAAAGTATCCATAGTTGCATCTGCACCATTCATGTTTAATCACCTCCTCCTTTTTCCTTAAATCTCTTTTTCATTTCTCTGGCCCAAGCTTCAAAATGTAATCTAGCAATTAATCTATCATTTTCTATTTGTTTCGCTTTTTCTATATCTGTTTTATAACTAGTTACATCAGATAAATAAGGTTTCGATGAATATGGTAGAGGTTTTGTCCCTTTTTTACAAAAAGCATGTAATACAGGAGAAACTTCACAAAGTGCCTCATATATATACATGCCTTGTTGCCATAATTCTTCGTCTTTTTGTCGAACTTTCAATTTATATGCGTCTCTATAAAATTTTGTTCGATACGCATCGCCATACCAAAATTCGTCATATGTCATACCAAATGACATATATATAGGACATTGTTTTTCAAAAAGGGCTGTTAAGGAAGTAAACTCTACTTTTGACTTGTCTTTGGTGATAAGTCGATTACTTCCCACTCCACGTTTCCCTCATCTGTCCCATCCTCTAAGAATGAATCATATGTTTCTTGAATCATTTGAGATAATGTTGTGATTAAAGAATTCTTATTTTTACATTGTTTATAAATGTCATCGATAATATTTTGTTGAACGCCTTTGTGATTTTTTATAAATGCGGCTGAAAAAGCCAATTCAATATTATTCATTGGTTTTTTTAAAAATTCATCTAAAACAAAACCACTGTTTTCTAGCATTTTAATACTCATTCTATCATATTCTAAAGTATATTTATTATCTTTGTATGTTAGATTTATTTTTGTATTCATATTCTACACTCCTTTTCTCATTAAACATTAATTATTCGCCTAAATCAGTTGGTTTGGCAAACTTTTCAGGCGCATTAGTTGGTGTTATATAATTTGTAATCTCTAAAACAGAACTAACGCTCGTTTCAGGTAAACCCATAGCACTTGGATTACCAGTAAAATAAAATGATTTTGTTAAACCAGGGACTACTATTGTAAACCAAGTAGCTTTATTTGATGTTTTAGCTGATTCATATGCAGTCATTAATGCATCCCAAGTTGTCATTAATTCTTCTGTTAAGTTAAATGTAAATTCAATCGCACCACCAATATCTTTCAAACCATCTATATATGTCTTATATTCTGTTTCATCTAATGTTGTTGTTTCTAATGATTCTGGAGATGGATTTAAACTTGGTGTAGATTTTATACCTTTAATTCTTGTATAACCAGTTGTTGGTCTTTCACCTGCAGTTGCTTCCACTGCATATAATAATTGTACACCTGCTGTAGATAAATTAATTGCCATAATTAATACCTCCTATATATTATATTATTTTTTATGTCTAAATTATATTCATACCTTAAATAACACACCATAACATTGTTATCGCTTTTTAATGGAGCTATTGCGGGATCACCTATTCTCCGTAAACAGCAATACTTCTGTCCTTTTAGATATGTATCTAGAATATCAGCTATTCTTCGAGTATTTTGAATCGCCGTTCTTTCAGTATCTTGTATTGCATGTATTTCAAATTGATTTCCCATATACGATATATTTTCACCACTATCATCATCATATCTAACTAAATCTTCATTTTTTATATCAGAAATAGCAATCATAGGATAATTTATTTTAGGATACTGTTCATATTTTTCTTTAATTGTTATATTTTCATATTCACCATTATATGATGGATAGATTCTTTTAACTGCATTTGTATCTGAAAAAAATACTATAATATCATCTTTTAATTGCGGAGTTAAAGTTTCGATATCGTATCCCTCACTTTCTCATTTACAATTTTATTTATTCCCTCGTCTCGCAAATATTGTATTGTTCTATACAATTCTTTACCGCTTGGAACACCTTGTGTATATATGATGTTACCGTTTTTTGCGTATGTCCAATATTTACCACTTATTATATTATGTTCTTTTGATGATTCATTGGCATCTCGTATATGTGAACCACTATTGTATGCGTTTAGTTTAAAATTCGTTTGGCCTTTCCAAGGATGCCCATCTTTCGCACCTTCGTCACCAGTACCAAATTCTTCATAAACAACATCTTTGCCATGTGCTACAATAGAATATCCGTTTTGCAATTTTTTAATATATGTATCCGGTGGTTCTATATTTTCATCAAAAGATTTACTATAAAAATTGTTCAGAGCATTCAATCCATCTTCGGCAATATCTTTTGTTAAAGTATTATTTGCATCTTTGAGTGTATTAGATAATTTATTTAAAGATTTTATTAAACCAGTTATATCATTTGATGATAATTTTATATTTTTATTAATTTTCATCCCAATCGGCACTTAACCTTTTTAACATTATTTCACCTTCATTTATGTAAAATAAAGGTTGTTTATATACTTCGTAATCGGCATCTTTGCATAGCGGATCGTGTGTTTCGGGTATATCTTTATAAACATATAATCTATCGTTTGGATGGAATATATCTTTTTCTGATATATTTGTTTTTATCCTTAAAAATAAAGGATAAGACATTCCAATCGATATCAAATCACCACTGCTATTTGTTGGTTGATAATCTTCATATAATGATATTGGTTCTTTAAATAAATTCAATCCATTTTTCTCATAGATTTGGCATAAATATAATTTTTTTTTGTTTCTTCGTAGGTTTCTCATATTTCACCTACTTTACTAATGGGATTATACCATCTAACATGTCAATAGGGTAATCCCCACCACATGTATAATTTCTTGTTACACCATTTTCGCTATGACTAGATTGTCCCTCTGCACCGATTTTAGAAAAAGCTGTAACACATAATGGGATTATTAAACTATCGTATTTTGGATCATAAGGTTTGTCTTCACTAGGTACAAACCTACGGCCTTTATTAATTTCTTGTATTGCGCGATTTAATTCATATTTTAGAATATCATCGTCTTTGTTAGATACAATGATATCTCTAAATTTTAGTATTCGTTTTAATTCCGTTACTAATTCATCCATTGTACGACAATTCATAATATCATCTCCTATATTTTGAAGATCCACCAATATTTTTTCGGTCTTTATTCATTAATATCTGTTTTTTAAAATCTTCATTTACTAATTGTGTTTTATATTTGATATTTCCATTATTTTCTATTTCTTTTGTAGGTTTATGTGGTATCACATCGATTTCATCGTTTTTAACATCTACGTCAACCTCAATAAAACGTCTACCCACACGAATGTAATACTTTTTGTCTATTTCATATAGCATTATTACACCTACTTTCTAATATTTTTAACATTATTTTTTGATGTCACTACATCATTTTTTTTATCGTAATCAATTTTTGATTTTTTTATTTCATCTTTTTTATCAGAAACAATAGCATATCCAAGAGGTTTGTATATGTTATCATATACACCTCTTGTTACTATTGTTGTTTTGTCACCATTTGTTATAGTTACCATATTAATCTTTATGTGTATCTAAGATTACGATTTTGTCAGCCATTTCAAATGATGGTAAGCCAATCATTGAAACTTTTGTTTCTACATTAACAGGGTCTACTATTTTACTTGTTGTAACAGCAACACCTTGGTTAACAATACTCACATCTGCAGTATTAACACTGTTCATTAAATCTGATTCCTCAGGAGTAGTACCTAAATTTGTGAATCCTAAATCACCATCTGGTAGGAATGTTACAGTATTATCTGATACATATTTATGAGTTGTACCAGCTTCGTCAACATATACGTTATCATAAGCATAGAATGTTACACCAGTTTCATTTTTAATATATTCAATTGCTCTAGCAGTTGTTACAGGAACAGTGCCATTTGCAAATACATATACGGCATTTTTAATAGCTGTATTTGTTCTAAAATATTTTGCAGTAGTTGAATTACATACAGCACGAGTAATTGTAATACCTCTTGCTTTTGCTTTTTCAATAATATCAATTATATCACCAATGATATCTGCAGTAGGATCACTCCAAGCTTTAGTAACTGTTACTTTTTGAGTAGCTGTGTCTAAACCATAGTTATATGTGTATGATTGACCATTTCCAGAAATAACAATTTGTCCAGTTGTTAATAATTCCATTCTCATTCTTTCTAATGCTATCTCACTAGAATCAATTAAACTGGATTCATCATCATAAATATTTATTAATATTTGATCAGCAACAGCTTGATTGTTGTTAGCGATCATATTATTTAAATCTTGTCTCATTTTTTCATCTACATACATAGATTCTTTAAAAAATGGCATTTCTGTAGATACTTTTTCGATACCTTTTCTATCTCTACGAATAGCTTTCGCATCGAATGAACTAGGTCTCAAAGCAACTGGTTGATTATTAGCACCTTTAACCCATTCAAGTTTAGTTCCCAAACGTTTTTTAACTGGGAATAATGTAGCTCCTAATAATGGTTGTGCGTTTTGATTTTTTTCAGTCCAATATGCAACAACATCTGCTGCTGTAACTAAATCATATATAGTTGCCATTAAATTGCACTTCCTTTCACGAAAATAATTCTAGATAATGCTGTTTTTGTAGCATCATCTATTAATGTTTGTGTAGCACTGTCTAATTTTAGTAAATCAATGCATCCAGCTAATACAATAGTTCCATTTGCATTACCAGATGTTACATCGACATCATGTAATAGAATAGCTGTAGCATTTGAAGATTTTGCTCCTCCATCTGCCGTTGTAGTAGTTGCTTTTACAAAAGCTGTTCCTCTAGCTGTAATATCGCCATATAATGGTGTACCAGCTTTTAAAATTTTCTTACCATCAACAGCAGTTACTCCTGTATTACCTATAATACATGGTAATGCAATGTGATAACTATCTTGTCCGATAAGAATATTTTTAATATTTCCATATGTTTCTTTTGTTATCATATTGTATATCCTTCCTTTCTTATTTAAAATAATCGAATTTTTCGCCACTAGGTTTATTTTGTTCTGCTAAACGTTTTCCCATAGAACCAATAGTTTCTTTTCCATCAGGATTACTTTTGCCTTTTCCTTTACCAAAATCACCCATAGCATCTTTTACTGCGTCTTGTTTTCCTTTTTCATACGCATTTTTTACGATTTTTGATACATATTTAGCAACATTGTTGCTTTTGTCACTATCTTCAACCGTAATATTATCAACAAATGTTTGAAAATCTTTATCACCGGAGTCAATTCCTAATATATCACGTGAATTTGTTAATTCATTAATGACAATATTTTTATTACCAGTGATTGTATTTGCGTGAAGTAATTGCTTTAATTTTTCTATTTCAGCGTCTTTATCTTTTTGCGCTTGTACTATTTTTTCATCATCTGTCATTTTATTTTTTAATTGAGTTTGAGCATCAGTTAGTTGCCCTTGTAATGAGGTTACTTCATTTGTGTATTTATTTTTATCTACATAATTTCCTGTAGATAAATCTGCAAATTTTTTTCCACTCATAAATGTTTTTACTTCGTCTAAAGTAATTCCGTCCTTATAAGAATCTCCCATAAGGTCTTTCATAAATTCAAAATCCATAAATTGTCCTTTCGTTCTAGTGATTAAGCGACTTCTCTGTCGATTAGAACCCTAAATTATTTAAATGACCGATAGGTAGGTCAAACTTTATTTGTTAATCGCTTTTGAGAAATATTCCAAAGAATATCTCTCTTTAATAGAACATCCTAAGATTTCTAAGGCGTCTCAACCATATTTTATTTTGTATCATTTCCAGCAGCAGCTTTTTCTATTTGTGCAGTTTTATTATCGCCATTCTTATTAGAACTTTGACCTTCTCCACTAGCCTCAGCTGATTTTTTTGCCATTTCTATAGCATCTTCTTGCCTTTTAACTTTGGCTTCTTCACCACGTTCTACCATTTCACGAGTTTTATTTGTTAAATTAGATAATTCTAAACAATCTATTGTCGCTAATTCACCAGTGGCAACTAACGTACTGAATGCTTGTGTCTTAGTTTGTAAATTATCTGTAGTGTGTCTACCTATAATTAATTCGATATCAATAACTGAAATATCACTATTTATTATTCCTAACATTTTAAGAATTTTTAAACCAACTGCCAATTGCTGTTTTTTAGCCTTTTTAAAAAATAATTCTTTAAGTCTTGCGACTATTTCAATATCTGTCCAACCATCACGATTTAAAACAGCTACACCAGTATCCCCACCGCTAGAATTAGCACTTCTATCAGGAATACCTGTTATTACATTTCTAGCATCCTCTAAATACTGTCTTATATTTTGTACACTAACACTGTCTAGAGAAGGCGATATAAATTTTGCATCTAAATTGCTTGTATTTCCATTGCCTTTTGTTAATGTCAATATTCTTTTTTCTTTTACGCTATCGATGGCATCATTATCTTCAAATTCAGCGCCAATAACAATTAGTAAAGATTTTATTGTTCCTTCAATATCATCTAAAGCATTACTACTAACTAAATTGCTGGCATTCATAACAGCAATTGCTTGTTCCCAATCACCTGTTAAAAACAATGAATTTTCAACCATAGTAATAGGATTCAATCCAATAATATTTACAGTAGTTTTCAAGGATTTTGGATCACCATAAGTAAATTCAAATTTATATTTATTTGTATAACATGTATATTCATATTTTCCAGTTAATTTATTTTTAATATAATATCCTGAAAGTATTTGAGGATTCCCAATACTGCTACTTTGTACAACAAATGTTGTACGAGGATCTAAATAATCATATACAATTGGTACTTCAGGTGTATTGTCTTTATTTATGTTTTCACTCGGTAATGTTATCTGATAGCCAATACCACAAACAGAAGCATATATAGCTGAACAAATATCTACATAATAACTAGTTTCATAATCATAAATGTCAGCAAGTTTTGATACATCTGGTTGGTATTTCATATCCTTTTGTAAAAATTCAACAGCATTACCTAATGAATATCCAACTATTTCTCTAGTTATTGGAAACGCATAATTAACAACTGTTTGATTATTTATATTATTTGTTGAACAAGGTAATTTTGTAAGAATATCTTGGTCACCTAAAAAATAATGTATTAAATAATCACAATCTGCAGCATTTCTCATATGGTATGGAATCGCTTTTTGTATGACTTCAAATAGATTATCAGGTGTAACCTCGTCATAATCTAATATAATTCTTTGTCGTCCATATTGAATTTTATCCAACGTATACTTATTAGCTTTCAGATTATCACCTACTTTCAATTAAAAAAAGAGTCCATGCTATTTAGTAACATGGCTCTTAGGCTCTTCTATTTTTATTTCCTTGCAACATTTTTTACACCAAAGATATATATTATTAAAAATACTATCTTTTTCTACTCTGAATAATTTCTTCCCACATTGTGGACAAACTACGTATCTCTTTTCCATTAATCTCACCTTATTATATCATATTTTTTTTATTTTGTCAAATTTATGAGGTTTATCATAACATATTGTTATATTCCAAAACGACTAGCATCATAAACTTTTGCTGTATTTTTAAAACCACCTAACACATTCGTTATCATTCCAGCTAAACTATCTGGAAAATCATCATGCTGTTTTTTCTGAGCATTTATATTTTGATTCCAACTATATAAATTCTGCATAGCAGTCTGATATTGTATATTTCCTTTTATTGTGTCAGGATGTTTAAAATATATTCTATATGTATTCTTTTCGGTAGCAATACCTTTTATTTCATTTTGACACGCTAGAATTCTATCTCGTTTTGCTTTATTCGTTGGTGCGTTATGTGTTGTTATGTGACACCTATATCCAACATCTGCTAAATCTTGTTGCATTAACGTTGAATAAAAATCTCCACCATTATTCTTTTCAACACCAACACGTGTTGCTTTATTTCTTATAATTATATCTCTAACAAATGGTCTACTACCATCGTCTCCACCAAATTTATTTATAAACAAGACGTCTTCTATATATACTTCTGTTCCATACACATATCCAATTGGTAGTGAAAAATAATCATCTCCACCATGTGTAACATCGGCATAGCCAACAATCATATCTGGCTCTTCCCCAGGTAAATCATAATAAAAACTTACATTTTCACGATTAAACACCAAGCCATCTCTCTCAACAGGCGTCATCAGATATTTTGCACTAAATATTACCGGATCTTCTGCAAGTTCCATGTCTTTATAATATTTTGTATTAAAACCTTTTCCATAATCATATTCAAAATTACTATTTCCATTTTCATCATAACATGGTACTGAAACGATTCTAACTCTATCCATAGCCCCATCAATCTTCGCATTTGCGACAACACGACTTGTAACATCATATAAACTCCAGGGAGTGTTAATATGAATTTCAGGACATGGACGATAAACTCCATCTTTACATAACTTCATAAGTTTTCTATCTTTGATTGTACCGGTATAATTATAATACAACTTTTCCAATCTATCCGGATTATTCGCCTGTTCAACATCTTTAACTAAATCATCGCAGTACAACAGAACGTTAGCTTCAACACTACCAGTACCACCTGTTTCAATAGATAAATAGTTATATGTGTGGAAACGTTTGGTTGTGTTTATATCTATAAAGTTATAAGCACTTGATTTATCGACAATTTTGTTATTTGGAAAAATTTTATTATATCTATATTCGTCACTAGTCATAAGCTTTATAACTTCTTTGTAAAACGATTCTATCAATCTCGCACTATGTCCTACGCCAATTATACTACCACGCGGGTTCATACTACCTAACAAAACTTGCAAAAACAAACCAATCGTCGACTTCCCAATACGTGGGGGCAAATTCAACACCAACAAGTCTAATTTATCATCAATTAAGTCTTGCACACCTTGTATAACACCATGTTTTTTCAAAAGCTTCGCTCTGGGCAAATAAAATTGATTATTTATCGGTCTATTCCATTCCATAGCTATACAAAAAGATTCAAAATCACCTTGCCTTGCTTTTGTATCATATGCGGTAACCCAAATATCATTTACCACATCTTGATTTTTAGGTGTGTCATCGTATTTTATCACATTTCGTTGCAACAAATCAATGATTATTGTAGCATATTTACACGCTTTATCAAAATCACTAATCGATTCACAATCAACTTTTATACTATGTAAACCTTGTAAATAAGTAAGAGTAGTTTTATCTTTTAATTCATTTAATAATTCTATTGTTTTTTCGATACGCTTTTCAACAGATTCTTTTATATCCATATAATCACCCTTTTATACATATGCCCATAATGTTTCTAACGTCATGAAATAACAACTACCAATAGGCTCGTTTAAATATTCCCAAATCATATCTTTTAAATAATATTTAATATTATCTATTGAATATATATATAATTTATATACATATTTATCATGTAATGATAATTTGTTATAACGTGATTTTATATAAGCACCTTTTCCACAAAATTCATAATAATTATAAAACAGCATATCTTCATAAACCAATCCCATATATTTCCTCACAAAAGTTATATTATCAATACTATTATAACATATTTATATAATATATTCAACATAAAAAATCAAGGCTTGTAAACCTTGATATACGAAAAGAAAATTACTGTATATTTCGTCATTTGGAGATGAAAAAAATAAAACAAGCTTACTAGCAGATTCACACTGCTCAACTATATACGTTGGTATTCTACAGTAAGCATGAAATGGTAGTTTTTTACTACCATTGAAATTGGAACTCAGCTGTGTACATATAGGGTACTAAGTTCAATTGTACATGTTTGATAGTACATATTAAATATATCATACTATAAGCCATTTGTCAAGATAATATGAAAAAAAACTAGAGCTTCTAAAGTTTTCTAGCCACATTTTTAAATTAAAGAAAAATAGGGCTCCGTCATTTGGAGTATTTATAGATGTGTATACCCACTATAAATAGTCTTTAATTATAACAACAGTGCCCTTACAAAAGACTTTACGCTTTTTCCTCGCTTTTGCGATTGACATCTCAGTTTTTATAATCTCACTTATATACTGAGATAAAACCTTGTAAGAAAGGTACATAATAACACATACATAAAGTATGTGAAACACTCCAGTTTGTTATAGTCATACTGGACGATCTGACTCGTATCTTTAATAGATACTGTACTAATGATATAAAGGCTTTTTACATACTAATATAGCAATTCTTCATTCGTTAGTCATGATTAAATATTTGGTCGATTGCAAACCTATATTTCTTCACTAGGAATATTAATCAATCTTGCAAATATTAATTAATATTGCACCGTTTCATTTCCCAGCATACCCAATTTATATATCATCAGTACACTACCTGTTAAAGGCAGTGCCATTACTCTATACTATTCACTTAACACCAACGAAAGAAATTAAGTTTTCATATATTCCGTGTAGACGACTTCGCTCGTTGTCTAGGGTATTAGTCGTTTTCCCTACCTCTAAAATAAGATTCAATACTTAACTTTGACATGTCAGCCATTAATTCTTTACAAACACAGGATTTTATGTGTTTTCTTCACATTTCAGTGCCTTATAGACGCCAACAGAACAAAATTTAAAGGCGTAAGAACAGAAAAATAATTAAAACCAATAAACATTGCTCTGTTGCTACCTATAAAGGTAACACGTACTAAATTTAAGTACTAACTTCAAAAAACTAAAATATTTACATGGCACACTTGCAAGGATTTGAACCTTGATCTTACAGATTTGGAGTCTGTTATTTTGCCTTTAAACTACAAGTGCATCTGATTCAGGTTATTAGACGTGAACCACTCCTTTGGAATACGAACCCAACATACAGCCGTTGCACAGTAACCTGAATATTTAATTGACAATATTAATATAACATATTTATTTTATTTGTCAACCACTAATTTATTTATTAAATAGTTTTGATATTATTGAATGAATAAAGAATATTATTTCAGATGGTGAATAAGGCACCAGTAATAACAAAAATATTAACATTTTCAAAAAATCCATTATTTATTCTTCTCCTTCAAACATTTTTCATTCAACAATAGTGTTCCATCGCTATTTAATCTTGGCGTCATTGCTCCTCCGTTGCCAACGCTACGTATATATTCAACACACGTAGCTTTATCAACATAAAAATCGTACATACTACTATCTTGCATATAATAAGTGTCATTTTTTCCATTTGTGTCTATTGGTGTTATACTAGTGGCACTACAACCTGTGATTGACAGCATTCCAAAGATCAACCCCATTATACTCAATTTTTTCATGAATTATCACCTCTCCATTAAAAAAATTCATCAAAATCGAAGGATATCGCATCCCAATCATCTTGTGATATTCCCCCACAATCATACTTTTCTTGCAAGTTATACAGATTTTGTTTTAGATACCTATCGTTCATTTTATCTCATCTCCTTTTCTTGAATTAAGTGTAACATATTATAAGTTATTAGTCAATAGTCTTTTTATAAAAAATTTACTCGATGACCTAAAAAAACCAGGGGGGCACGTCTAGACCTCTAGGGGTGAGGGGGATAGTGTTATATAGTGGCATAATAACCAATATAAATGTTTTAAATAATATAAATATTTTAAATAATATTAATCAATTGATCAATCATTAAATAATTAATAATAAAAAAAGACAACACACATCAACACTAATATATACATATATAACAATAGCTAACACATTATCATAACACCAACAACAACACTAATATATACATATATAACAATATATAGGCATGCTATACACTAATAATATATAATATGTATATAACTACTATTGTATACCACCCCCCCCCTAAAAAGAAAATAAAAAAATTTTATAAAAACTATTGACTAATAAGTTATAATATGGTATATTATAATTGTAATAAATAAGGAGGACAAAATGAAAAAAGTAAAAAAATTAAAATTAAGATCATGGGTAAAAGATGTATTATTGTTTAGTGCTTGCTTATGTTTTATAACAATATTTGCAATAATATGGCAAATAAGAATGACAGAAATAGAAAAAAATACAAATACTACAAATAGCAATGATACAACAATAGTAATGGTAAACGGAATATATTAAAAAAAAATAAAAAACTATTGACTAATACATAATAATATGATATAATTAAATTACAAAATAAGTTATGCTTCTTGTATAAAAAGCAACCGCGAAAGCGGACGAAAGGGAAAAGAAAATGAAAAAATTAAAAGAATTAAAAGAAAGAATCGAAAATGTTGAAATAAACTATAATTATGAAGAAAGTTACACAAACTTATATAATACAGTAATTGACTACATGAATGATACACAAGATTTTAATTTGGAATATTTATTCGAAGATTTCATCGATTATGAAACAGAAGAAGAAATCGCAAAAAATGAGTTAAACAACGGTGGGTTAATAAGATTGGGATATTATCTAGGAGATGCCAACTTAAACGATGGCATATTTAAACTTGATGGATACGGAAACCTAGAAAATATAACCATTGATGATTTAAACAACTTAAAAGATGAAATAATAGAAAATATCAATGACAAACTTGGAGAAAGCGAGGCTAAATAATATGACATCAATTCAACCGATAAAATATACAAAAAAAGTAAATTATTATAATAAAAAAATGGAAATCGTTGACACTGTAACAAGTGAAAAACGATTTTTCACAAATTTAAACGATGCAATAACACTCTTAGCAAATACCGAGTTACACTACGTTGAAAATAAAAAAGGTATATCTGTGTTTGAAGAAATAGTAATACAAGACACAACTGATCCATACAATTGGAAATTTTACAGAAAAGAAATCAACACAGCCACCAAAAGAATTACAACAAATTTCAATGAAGGAAGTGTTATTGATGTACTTTAAAATGGAATTAACAAATAAAAATGATGAACTTATTGACGAAGTCAAATTTAAATCAATAGAACAGTTAAAAGAATTTTATTATAATTTAGATGATAAAATCGAATTACATAACGAATGGCGAGGGTTAACATTGAAATCGTATATCGTATATGAAGACGAAGCCGAAAACATGCAAGAATTGAAAGCATATTATAAAATATTCCCAGAAAATCCTGACGAATACATAATAACAAGACCGCTAAAACTGGGGCAATTGAATCAAACAACGGAAGTAACAAATAATAAAAGTATCATATCAGGTGTTTTCTGGGTACTTATAACAATTTTATTTTTACCGTTTGTTATCGTGATATCAGCTACTAGTAAGAATTAGAAGACATGTAAAATGTCTTTTTTTTTTGTATTATTATATGATTATAAAGCCTATTTGATGCCTATTTGATGCCTATTACGGCGTTTTTTATTATCATTTAATATATAATACATATTTTATTAAAAACGTCTTAGAATGCGTAAAAATGACAATATAAGCATATACAATATTAAGTATATAATATATACACACCTTTTTAAAGCCTATTTTTAGCCCTATACATGGCTTTTTTATATGGCTTGGTATATTTGTATTGATTCATATATAAACGCCTAAAATATGCGTTTAAACATGTTTATATATCAAAAACGAATTAATAAAGTGATGCTAATTTTCAAAAATTTTATAATACTATTTATGTATTTATTTATAAAATTTCATTTTTCAAATATGAAAGTCGATAGTCGTTTTTATTTTACTTGATAGTCGGCATTAGGTATCGTTTCTTCTTCTAATTGCTTTTGAATCGCATCCATAGTCGATTTACTACTTATTTGAGCATTATCAGAAGTTGGGGTAACTGTGATATTTTTATCATCTCGTAACCCAAAATAGTTCTTTCCTAAGAAGATGTATGTAACTGGATTTATCTTACCAACTAAAGCCCCATTTTCCATTGACATATGACAATATGAGATAACATTTTTAAAAACGTCGGAAACGGGAGAGTTCGGATTATTGGCATGAGCGTAGATTGTATCTCTATTAACTCCAAGATATAAAGCAATAGCTACTATAGTCGGAACAGTGTTAGTTCTATCACATAAATCAAAGAATTCCTCTAAATCTTTCTGTAATGCTTCAACACTTTGAAAAGCCATATTAGGATGAAAAGTTTTTTTTACACAATGTTCTCTAACAGCTTTATTAAATTCTTTAACATTAGGATCACTCATATATTCTTTACTAACTTTGTTATTACTTATATTCCCTCTTTTATTGGTGATTTCCATAAATTTAGTAACATTATCTCTGTTATCATCATTAATTCTTCTTCTAGGCATCAAAAATCACTCTCTTTCAAAATACTATAATAATTATAGCATAATTTAATCAAATAGTCAAGAAATTATCAAAAATTGCCCTTAAATTACTCAAAAAACTCCCTTAAATCGCCCTTTTTAGAGCAAAAACTCCCTTAAAATGGGCATTTTTTCCCTTAAATTTTAAAAATTGCCCTTAACGATTTCCTTATTTTATAAGGGTTTGGAGGCCATTAAGGGCAATTAAGGGACAAAAGGGCGAGTAAAAATCCATATATACACATATACATATATACATATATACATATATACATATATACATTATGTATTTTTTATTTTTCCATACGTAAGAATATTAATATTTTTATATAAAAATATCCCTTAATACCAATTTTTCCCTTATTTTTCAACAAATCTTAAGGGATATTTAAGGGAGTTTTTAGGGCAATTAAGGGAAAAAATCTTAAATTTAAGGGAAAAAAGGGCATAAAAAAGGGCAATTTTTTAATATATAAGTGGTTGCCAGCCGTTTTGTAAATATAATTTTTTTATATTTTTATAAAATTCTCATTGACAATAAATAATAAAAATGATATATTTTAATTACGTTAGAAAGATAAGGTGGCGATACAAAAATGTACATGTTTAAGAAAGATAAGTATGTTGATTTGTTGGATGGGAGAACGGTTGAATGGTTGAGTAGGCAGATTAATTATACACCAGTAACATTATATAATATATTTAATGGTCATAAAAAGTGTAAGAAAGTGCTGGCACTTGCAATAGTTAAGACCTTGAATAATGAATATGAGATTGATGATTTTTTTGAAATGGTAGAAGGAGAATAATAAATATGGGTAAACAGAAAAATATTCCGATTGAGTTAGAAAAGACAATGATGCCACTTGATAGCATACCTTTTATCAATAGTAATAACTTGCAATATTTATTACCGAAGAGTGCGATAAGTATTAAAAATGAAAATGAATTTGAATATAGATATGATATTGAGGTTGTTTGTCCTAAATTGGTGCAGATTATAAAAGAAAGTGAGCATTTTAAGTTCGTTAAGGATTCAAATTTGGGTAATATAACATTATATATGTATAAGAATGGTTATTATCAGAATGTGACTGAAAATGAGTTTAAAGGTATGATTAGAAAATGGATTCCTGAACTCATTCAAAAGTCGAAAGATATTGATGAAATTTATAAGTTGTTACTTATGGATGATAGTTTTTATGTTGATAATGATTATTTGAATAGTGATGCGAATTGTATTAATTTTAAAAATGGTATCTTAAATTTAGATACAATGACACTTAGTGAGCATACACCCGATAAAATGTTTACGATTCAGATTCCTATAAATTATATCCCTCTTGAAAATTGCGAAAAAGGACTTGTATTTGAAAAATATTTGAATGAGCTTGTTGATGGTGACTTGGAAATGAGAGAATGTTTGTTGGAGGCAATGGGTCTTGCTATGTCGAATATACCTGGTTATCTTACGAAAAAGTCGATTTTAATGATTGGCCCTAAAGATTGTGGGAAGACGCAGATAAAAAAGTTGTTAACGCATTTAATCGGTGTTAAATATACAAGTAGTATTGAACTTAGTAAGATGAATGATAGTCGTTTTGGTACCAGTGAATTATATAATAAGAGATTAGTTGGCAGTAATGATATGCAATATACTACAGTTAGTGATATGGGTATTTTTAAGCAATTAGTTGGTGGAGATCCTATTAGTATTGAATTTAAAGGTCGTGGGGCATTTTCATATATCTTTAATGGCTTAGTTTGGTTTTTGGCAAATGATTTTCCTAAATTTAGTGGTAAGAAAGAAGAGGCGGTGTATCAAAGATTTATGATTATTCCTTGTAATCATGTTGTTGAAAAGGATAAGCAAGATCCTTATTTAGTTGATAAGATGTTAAAAGAAGGAGAATATATTGTTTCACTTTGCATTGAAAGTTTATTGAAACTTAGAAAAAGAAGATTTAAGTTTGTTGAAAGTGATAAAATGAAAATGGGTCTTGATAGATATGTTGTTGTTAATAATACATTATTAGAGTTCGTTGAAGAATGTTGTGATATTGATAATAGTTTATTGGTTACAGAAAGACTGTCTGTTAAATCGTTTAAGACGAATTATCAGATATGGTGTCGTGATAGTGGTATAAAGCCTATTGGTCTTAAAAATAAGGAAATTGAAGATTATTTGAAACCTAGATATGGTACGGAGATTAAGAAGAATAATGGTTATTATAATTTGTCGAATATTAAAATAAAAGAAGGTATGGCATCGTCATATACAAATTAAAGAGGAGATGAGATAATGATTGTATTATACAATGAAAATAGTTTAGATATGTTTTGTCAAATGTCACTAGAATTTATGAAAAATATTATGAAATAGCAAAGGAAAGAATTTTGACTAATATATTAAAATAATTATAAAATTCACTAAAATATATTGACTAATATATAATAACATGATATATTGTTATTGTAAGGAGAAGATAAAAATGAAAATAAAATTAGATGACTATGTTTATAGAAATTTACAAAAGTATCGAAATTGTTATATTGACTCGAAGATATATGATAAATTTGGAGAAAAATTATTGTTATTAGAATTAAAAAAGAAAGGATATAATTGTAGTATTTCTGAACATAAAGATTATTATACAGATATGTATGGTTGTAAGAATTACGAAAAAGATTATATTATTGAAGTGTTATGAATTACAAAGATTTTTTCCCCGATTTGATAGAAGATGATAAAAATGTCGTTATTAATAATTATATCGCAGACGATATAACTACTTTGAAAAAAAATTATACAATACTGTTAGATTATTCTAAAAATTTGGAAAAGAAAATTTATAAGCAAAACTTAAAAATAGCAAAATTAGAAAAGAGAATAAAATGTTATGAGGTGAAGAAAGATGAAAAAATACATATTGAAACACAAGATGAATCGAGTATTTTTAAAATTTTATAAATCATTGAATTATCATCATTACGTATGTGATCCGTTAGATGCTACTAAATTTGATAAAAAGCAAGCAAATATTTGGCTAAAAAAATTCAAACATCCTGAAAAATGGGAATTGGTAGAGATAGAGGTGAAGAAAAATGAAAAAAGATAAAAAGAAAATTGATTTTGTAAAATGCGAATGTGGTTATAATAATTATCCTGAAAATGTAAAACGATATGGTACATGCCGTTGTTGTGGAAAAGTTTTAGACGCAAAATATAAATTTGAATATGATATGTTTTGCAAATTGCGTTTGTGGAAAGGTAAGAAATGGTGATAAAAATGGATAATAAATTAAAATTGGTAGTTGTCTTGTTATATGTTGGTGTCTTCCTTATCGTACTTGGTTTATTTATTGGTATCTTAGGCGCATTACATGATAAAAGATGTTATGAATTACCGTTAAATGAATTTTATAAAGATAAATCATGTAGAGTTTATAGAAAGGATCGATAATGGAAATGATGAGTATATTATTATTATTTGGTATTGGAATGACTGGGATGTATTTTGATTTACGACATAAATATAAAATTGTGTATAGTAATTATCAAAATTGTCTAAGAGCCTTAGCTGAAAATGATCCAGAATTAAAGAAATATATTGAAAATAAATAGGGGAGAAATAATATGGAAGATAGTGAAATAAATTTTGATGCTTTTGAATTAGCATTCTGCAAGGGGAGAATGAGGGAATGGGTCTTAGAAAAGCTCATAATAAATACACTTTATAAAACAACAGATGAATTAGCAGAATATATAAAAGTGGTTGACGTTAATTGTTTTGGAAAACCTGATGCTGAAACAGATAAAGAACTAATTTATAAATATGGCTATCAGTTTCAAGTTCCTAAAACTGAAATTGATTTAATTGTCAATAAAAGAGATGGAAAATTAAAATTAAAGCAAATAGGTTTAGGTTTTGGATATGAAAATGTAGAGAAAGTAATCTATACAGATATTGCAAAACAAATTAAATTGAAAAATTTATACTTTAAAACCAATCTTAATGATGAAAAATATTTGATAAAGTAGGTGTTAATTATGAAAGAAAAATACTTAATAGGACTAGCAAACCTAGTAAATGGTTCAATGCTAGGATATGAAGATAAAGGCAATATAGAACAATATAAGAAATGGATAACAGACTATGTTAAAAGTTTAGAAACTAGAGAGCTAGTAATAAGACAAAATAGTAATTGTGTTATCCGGTTTAAAATTAGTAATTAATGTTGATTTGCGAATAATTATAACATATGATATAATAAATATAAGTGTAGGTGAACGTATGAAAAATATTTCTAAGTTGATTATTCGTGAAATGAATATACAACGTATTGATATGATGGGTTATTATTTAAAAAAAGAAGATGTTAGTTATCATCATCTTATGATACCAAATAAAGAAAACGGGCCAATGACTATTTGGAATGGTGCAATATTAAATAGATCTACGTCACACCCCTATCTGCATTTAATAGAATCAAAAGATTATGAGATATTCATGAGAATAACCTCTGAAATGATTGATGAAAAAATAAAAAATAGAATTGATATTGAAAATTTAAGATATATTAATGATTTATTATGTTATTTTGAAAAAGAATTTTCAAATATAAAATCAAAAAAGGGGAAATTATTAATAAAAAATGATTATAAAGAAAGATTTTTAAAAAAATAATCTTTTTTTTTTATTTTTATTGACTAATAACTTATAATATGGTATATTAATATTGTCATATAAGTAAGGAGATGAAATGATAATGACAATTGAAAATTTAAATAAGGTGAACATGAATATTATATTACAAAAATATATTGATGAAAGAGACAGCTTTAAAAAATTATATTCGTTTGATGAATATATTAATGATTTTGTTAGAATATGTGAAAATTGTGGTGATATAGTGATTGTAAATGATGGTGATATGGAATTACCTCTTTGTACTAATTTTAAAGGAGAAAAATTCAGATGTTGTGATCAATGTTATAAAGATTCTATTGAATATGAAAATAGTAAAATAGCTGATGGTGAAATTGAATTATTATAATTTTAATAAAAGGAGAAATGATTATGGATAAAGAAAAATTAAAGGAAAATTTTTATAAAGGAACTATAACTGATGAAACACTTACAAAAGCAAATGCTATATTGGTTATAAAATGTGCCAATTTAGAACAACGATGTAAAAAGCAAAAAGAAGTTATTGATAAAGCTATGAGTATTTTAAAAGATAATTTTGTTTATGACTATGTAAGAAGTTGTGATACAACAGACGGAGTTGGTTATGATGAAATAGATACAGGACATTTTACTTATAGAGTATATGAAATGCTAAAAGAGGTGTCAGAATGAATATTTTAGAGCAAGCAAAAGATGAAGAATTTATAAAAGAACAATTTGTTAAGGGCCGTATATTAGATGATACAAAAGATTACGGTAGAACTCAATTTGTAGATGAAATATATACTTTACAACAAGAAAATCAACAACTAAAGGATAATTGGGACATTATAAAACAAGAAATATTAAAAATAAGACAATCAACTTTTAGCAAATATAATTCAAACGAATGGAATAATTGTTTATCATTTAATGATGATATAGAACCTATATTAAATAAAATGAAAGAACTAGAAGGAAGTGATAGTAATGGATAAAGAAGAAATTAAAGACTATTTGAAAAGAGTTGATGAGTTAGAGGCTAAACTAACGGGAGAAGATAAAGAAACTTACGCTTGGTTAATTTATGGATATAATCAATGTGCCAAATTGTTAAATGAAACAGAACAACAATGTAAAAAACAAAAAGACGTTATTAATAAAGCAATTAAACTTATAAAATATAATGAAAGATACAGAAATGAGGCAGAAGTTTACCAATTTGTAGATATAGTTAGTGAAATATTAAACCCTTTGCAAAATATATTGGAACAAGATGAAACAACAAATAATGCTTACTTGAAAGAATTTGAAGATTGGTTAAAAGAGGTGTCAGAATGAAAATAATTAAAGGATTTGAAAATGAAGATATAATTGTTTCTGACTTTGGAGAATGGGTTGGAAAGAATTATATAGACTATAAAGCGGAATATAAAAGAAATCAAAAGTTTATTGAAATATTATTAAAAGAAAATAAACAACTAAAAGATAATTGGAATAAATTAAATGAATTTTTAAAAAGTACTATAAAAGAAAATTTAGAGTGGGATAAAAAACATGATTGCGAATGGCAAGGATATAATGCTTACTCTGAATTGCTAATTAAAATGCAAGAAATAGAACAAGGAAGTGATAGTAATGAATAAAGAAGAAACATTAAAACAAATATGTAAAATGATTTCAAGCGGTGATATTCCTAAACAAATATATGATAAATATTTATCTAGTACACCAATAGGTTTCATGAATTATAAAGAGTTATGTGATTTTTTTGAAATAGTAGAGAAAGTAGGGGAGTTATAGTAATGAATAAAGAAGAAATATGTTTTAAATTAATAGAACTTTATTATACAAAAAAGTCAACGTTTAATAACTGTTGTATGGGTTTGGCTGATTTATTTAAAAAATATAATGAAATGTTAGAAGTGTTGAAAGTAGAGGAGTGATGAGTAAATGGATGATAAAGAAGTTTATATACAATATGTAGTAGCCTATAAAAAAGGTGAAAAGTGGTATAGAGATGGAGAGAGGCATCAAAATTTAAAAACTGTAAATAAAAGATTAAAACAATTAAAAATAAAATATGAAGAATGTAAAATTGTTTATAGGAAAATATCTCCTTGGAAAGATTTAATAATGGAAGGTGATGAGTAAATGAATGATAAAGAATATACTTACAGCATTGATAAATACACGATAGGTGTAGACACAAACGGTGAAGATGGAATTGGTATGACTGTTGCAAAAATAGAAAATGGTGAGCTTCATTTTTTAGGCAATTGTTATGGAGAAAATGCTAGATGTATTGATTTATTAATAAAAGAAAATCAAGAATTAAAACAAAAATTAAATTGGATTGCATTTGGTGATGACGCAGAACTTGCATTAAGATATTTGAGAAAAATAGGATATGTTGATTTTGATGAAGAAAGAAAGGTTTATATTAATAAACATAATAACGAACCATTTGTATTAGATGATGAAGAAGAGAAAGCTTACTATATAAAAAGTGAAGAATTAAATGAGTATACAGAGCAATTAGAATATCAAAATAAAAAATTAAAGAAACAACTTGAACAATACCAAGAAGAAGTATGTATTTTAGATATGAGAACAGACGAAAATATAAAATATAAAAATCAACAAAAGGAGTTTATAAAATATTTAGAAGATGAAAGTAAAGAAATATATAGAGATGGTGGGTTAAGGCAGAACATTTTTAGACAAATTTTACAAAAATACAAAGAAATAACAGGAGAAATTAAATGATAAATAGAAAAGATTATAGTAAAAGTAAAATTAGGAATTATCTTAATAGAAAATTATTAAAAAGACATTATATATATAAATTTGTTGGAGATAGAATTTATCAAATAGAATATCATCATTTCTATTATGTTGCTTACTATGATAAGCCATCTATAAAGTCTTTAATAAGATGTTTAAAAAATAATCATTATATTATATGGGATTGTTTTGAAGATTTTGACATCGAAAATAATAAAGGTTCTAGATGTGAAGTAGATAATGGATGCTTAGATGGATTTTTAAACTTCAAAAGAAGAAAAGAAGCAAAAAGAATATTAAATGCTAAAGTTAGATATTGGGAAAACAATATCATAAAGAAATAATAGGAGATGATAAATAATGTTTTGGATAGAACTAAGAGCAAAAATAGAAGTTATAGGAGCTTTTATAGGATTAGGTGTAGCAATATTATATATAATTTTATTAATAATAGGACGTGATAAAAAATGAAATTAGAAGTTGAAATGTATGTCAGAACAGAAGAAGGAAAAATATTTAAAACTGATGGTGATTTAATATATTTGAGCAATGATAAAAAAATTCTTTATAAATTAATAACAAGAATACCACATGATACAATAAATTATAAGGTAGTTAAAGCCAGTTATAACATAATTGATATTTTGGAAGTTGGGGATTACGTTAATGGAGATAAAATTTTCAATATAGACGATTGCAAAGGTGCTATGCGACAATTTTACTATGATTATGAAAACCCAAATGATGATGTGGGACATTGGGAAGAAGAAATAAAATCAGTCATAACACACGAGCAAATGGAACAAATGGCTTATAAGGTGGGTGAGTAATTAAAATGAAATGGTATTTAATACAAAGCAAACCAGATGACTATAATAATAGAAATGTTGCAATAATTTCTTCAAAGAAACCAATACACAAGTATGTATATAGTGCAAAAGAAATTGATAAACATGAATTTTATATATTTAGCAAATATTTTGATGAAATAATAGAAAATGAAATCGTAAAAGAATATCATATAACATTAGCAGAATATTTAGAGAATTGTTTTTAGAGATTAAGGAGTGATTAAATGATAAAACAAACTAAAATTGTAGTTGATAATGTAGGTAGACAAACAATAGGAGAATTAAACGATTATGTAAAAAAATTAGAACAAGCATTAAATGAAATTGAAAAAATTTTAAATGGTGTTGGTGAAATAGCTTGCTATTCAAAAAGTATGTGTTTGTATGGAGAAGATATTGAAGATATATTAGAAATAATACAAAAAGCAAAAGGAGATGTTAAGAATGAAAATAACAATGTATGAATTATTAGGATTAGTTAAAGATGGTAAAGCACCTAAAAAAATAGTATATAATGGTACAGAAACCGAATATGATAAAGACACAAAAGATTATTACCCTTATTATGACAAATATTTATTTGAATATGAATTTTCAACTTGTAAGAATTTTTTAAATGATGAAGTAAAAATAATCGAAGAACCAAAAGAAGGCAAAATCCAAAAAATCTGTCATTGTGAAACTGGTTTAATACAAAATGAAGTTGAAATATTTATAATAAAACAACTAAATCAAATGGTAGATAAAATCAATGAACTAATAGATGAAATTAATAATTTAAAGGAGAAATAAGAATATGAGTAAGAAATATTATGCGGTATATCCGGGTCAAATAAAGATTGATAATGAAGTATTTTTTGGAATTGATTATAAAATAACCAATTTTATTAACGAACTCATTGAACAATATAAAAAGCAAAAAGAAGTTATTGATAAGACAATAAATGCTATTGATTTAGTAATTGAATTAATAAAACAACAACCAACGGAAGATGATAGGTGGATTTTAAATAGATTAAATGGATTTAAAATTATTTTAGAAGATAAAGTGGTATCGGATGAAATTAACAATTTAAAGGAGAAAAAAGAGAAATAATTATGAAATATCCTTACAAAAAAGACTGGTGGGAAACTAAAGACCATAAAAAAATTAAAATAAGTGATATGGAAACTTCACATATAGAAAATACAATTAAATTTTTAAAAAAACACCATGATTTTTATGGCGAAGAATATGAATTTTATGATTATGATAATGGCGAAATTTTTTATAATTATGATGATAATTCATATTTAGTAGATAAAAAAATAGTAGAATTACAATATGAATTAGATAAAAGGAAGATAGAAAAAATAGATTTTGGAACTTTAAATACTCAAAAAGAAAAGAATAGAGCTATGAAAGACACAATTAACAAATTAATAGATGAAATTAACAATTTAAAGGAGAAATAATTATGAGTAATTTTAGAATAAAATGCCCTTATTGTGATGAATATAATGAATATAATTTTAAGATATGCAAACAATATTCAAACTATAGAAAAGTTAAATGTGATAAATGCAATTTGCAATTTAAAATTAGTGTTAATTGTGAAATAAGTTGTAGTGCTGATAGTGAAGAATTAAAAAAAGTAATACCAAAAGATAAGGTAGAAATGGTTAAAAATATATGTTCTAAATATCTTAATTATACTGGCAAAGGTGGTTATGAAAATAGCCGAGATATAAAAATTAATTCTAATATTGAAGAAAAAATTATTAATTGGAATAATGAAAATTGTTATTGTATATCATTAGGTGGAAGAGCAACTTATTATGAAAGTGAGCTTAGAAGTGTTTGCTTTTATATTTATCCAAGTGGAAAAATAGAACAAGAATGTATGTCTGCTTACAATTGGAAACAAAATTGTTGGTTTAAAGGGGATACAATAGAAGAAAAAATAGATAATTATATTCAAAATGTATTAATAAAATGGAAAACAATTTAAAGGAGAATGATTAAAATATGGAAAAAATGAGATTGATAGATTTATTACTTTTAGTAGCAGACAAAAAATTAAAAGATGGGCAAATGGTATTAATAAATAATGGATGTTATAAATTTAATAAAAAAGAAGAAAAATTTTATGTTCCAACGAATTTTAGCGAATATAGAGTAATACATACATACGATATGAATTTAACTTGTTATATATTAAGTGATTACGAAGAATTAAATAAGAAGGATTAAAATATGAAAAGTGCTAGAGAAATGTTTGAAAATGTGGATTATATAAAAGATGAAAATTTAAGTATTGATAGATATGGACATAAACTTTTAATATATCGTAAAAAGAATAATAAATATCATGCAATTATGTTTGACTTACAAGATAAAGAAATAATTACAGATAATATAAGTTTTGAAGTAATACCAGCAATAAACAAACAAGTAGAATAATTAGGTTGGGAATAGAAAGGACTGATAAAAATGGACGAATTAAAAGAAATGTTAGATAAACACGAGAAAATTCTTAAAGATAACAATTGGATACAAGCTATTATTGTTTTAAGTTTATTTGGAAAAAACATGGCAATAGAAGAATTAGATGCAATACTAACTAAACTAGAAAATGGAACATTAACTAAAGAAGATATTTTAAAGGAAGTGAATAGAAATGAATTTATGGGTACGTTCTCAAGATAAAGAAAATTTAATACCAATAAAAAATCCTATATGTGTCTATGATAATAAAATTATTTATAAAGAAAGTGCTAGTTATGTTATAACAATAGGAGAATTCGAAACAAAAGAAAGAGCATTAGAAGTTTTAGATGAAATACAAGATTTACTACAACTAAAAATAGAATATAAACCAATAGTGCAAGAAGAATATAATGTGTTATATCCATATAAAAATTTTATAAAAGTTGATGACAATATGGAAATTAAAGAATTTTCTACTTTTGTATATCAAATACCAGAAAATTAAAGAAAGGGCTGATATTATGAATTTGAAAATATTTACTAAAAATATAGAAGAACAAGCAATTAATCAAATAAATGAATTATTAAAACAAGAAACATTTAAAAATAGTAAAGTTCGTATAATGCCTGATGTTCATGCAGGAAAAGGTTGTGTAATCGGATTTACTGGAAATTTAGGAGAAAAAGTAATACCAAATATTGTTGGTGTAGATATAGGCTGTGGAATGTTATGCGTTGAATTAGGCAATATTGATTTAGATTTAAAGAAATTAGACAAAATTATAAGACAATATGTTCCTAGTGGTATGAATGTTCATGATGAAATTAAAAATTATTTTGATTTAAAAAAATTAATATGTTATCCACTTTTAAAAAATAAAGATAATTGGTTAGAAAAAAGTCTTGGAACTTTAGGCGGTGGGAATCACTTTATAGAAATAGATGTTGATGAAGATGATAATAAATATTTGGTTATACATACAGGTTCAAGAAATTTAGGAAAACAAGTTGCCGAAAATTATCAAGATGAAGCAATCCATGAATGTTCTTTTGAAAACGAAATGCAAGCAGAAAAACAATCTACAATTAATATGTTAAAGGTTGAACATAGAGAAAATGAAATACAAGCAAAAATAAATGAGATAACCGAAAAATACAAAGGAAAAACTAAAATTCCAAAAGATTTATGCTATTTAGAAGGAAAATTAAGAGAAAATTATTTGCACGATATGAAAATATGTCAAGAATTTGCAAGCAGAAATAGAAGAGAAATCGCTTTTGTTATTATGAGTAAAATGAATTTAGATTGTATAAATTATTTTGAAACAATACACAATTACATATCATTTGAAGATAATATTGTCCGTAAAGGTGCTATATCTGCCAAAAAAGGAGAAAAGGTGCTTATACCAATGAATATGCGAGATGGTTGTATTATTGGAATTGGTAAAGGTAATGATGACTGGAATTGTTCAGCGCCACATGGAGCAGGCAGACTAATGTCAAGAATGCAAGCGAAAAAAACTTTTAATTTAGATGAATATAAAGAAAGTATGAAAAATATTTATACAACTTCGGTAAATGAAAATACCATTGATGAAGCCCCATTTGTATATAAACCAATGCAAGAAATAATTGACAATATAGGGGATACAGTAGATATTATTAAAATAATTAAACCAATATATAATTTTAAAGCCAATGAATCGAAAGGACTGATATTATGTATAAAATAAGAGAAGATGTTGACTTGGAAGAGTTGGAAAAGTATGGGTTTAAGTTTGACACATCTTCTGGGTTTTATGAAAGAAAAATAGATAATAAATGGTGGAACATAATATGTGTTGATAAAGACAGAGAAATATTTGAAATGACAGACGAAATAGGTTATTGGACTGCTACATTTAGTGATGAAGAATGGTTTGATACAAAAAATATTGATGATTTAATAAAAGCCAATTTAGTTGTAAAGGTGGAAGAATAATGAATAGGGAAATAAAATTTAGAATATGGGCAAATAACCAATTTTATTATAAATGCTTGGTAGGGAATACAAATGATACTGATGATAAAAAATATACTTGCCCTGTGGTTTGGTTAGATGACAGGAAAGAATGGGTTAATTGTGATAATGGAATTATATCTCAATACACAGGATTAAAAGATAAAAATGGTATAGAAATTTATGAAGGAGATAAAGTAAAAGCAAAATTTTATGGTAAAGAAGTTGTTGGAGAAATTGGATTTAATAGTGGTTGTTTCTTATTATGGAATAGTTGTGTAAGCGATAATCAATTATTTATATTTACTGATATTGAAGTAATAGGAAATATTTATGAAAATGAGGTTGATTAAATGAAACCAAGTAAAATAAAAAAAGTTGGTAGAAAATTATATATTTATTTCAAAATACCATTTTATAGTAATTTTGAAGAAATGTATTTTAAACTACAAAAGTATCATGATAACGATAGTTCATTAGACCCATTTATGGATATAACTGGAAAATATATAATAATAGGTTATTTTTTAAGAAGTAAAAAAGATATAGAACCTTATTTGAGAGGAGCATTTTAAAATGAAATTTAAAATGAATGATAGAGAATGGGAAATAATAGAACTTTCTCAAGAAGAAATAAGAGAAAAAATTAGAGAATATAAATATGATGGGGAGCCAAAAGAGGGGAGATATTTTGGATTAACATATTTAGACAATAGTAAAATTTACATTGATAAAGATTTATGCTTAGACCAAAAGAAGCAAACATTAAAACACGAACTTATGCACTGCTATATAGGTTGTTATTTATTTAATGTTGAAAAAGAATATACAGAAGAAGATTTATGCAATATAAGTTCTAACAGCCACGATATCATACACAAAATTGTAGAAGATTATTTTAAGAAAGATAAACAAAATGCCAATTAAAAATGTCAAAGGTATCTATTTATATTAGATACACAATTAAGGAGATGATCACTTATGAACACATGGGAATACATAAAAGATAATTATATAAATAAAGGTTTAAAAATATTTCCCATAGAATCAAATGGAAAGAAACCAATGATAGAAAATTGGATGAATGATTGTTCATCTGATTATATGCAAGTTCTATATTGGTATACGCATTGCCCTGATTGTAATTGGGGTTTACCATGTACGCCTAATAATATTTTTGTACTTGATTTGGATAAACATGATAAAGAAAAAAATGGTGTTGATAACTATAATAAATTGATAAAAAATTTAGGTGATATTAATGCTTATTGTAAAACATTGGAATGTATTCAAAAAACACCAAGTGGTGGGCAGCATATGATATTTAAAACCGATGATGATCTTAAAAATGTTGCTAATAATTCTAATATATTTAAAGATTATCCAGGTATAGATTGTAGAACTGATGGATATATCGTAGTTGAACCTAGTATTATAAATGGAAAAAAATATGAATTTGTTACTCCAAATAATTGTAATCCCAAGTCAATACCACTTGAACTTAAACAATATATACTAGAACATGCGAATTTAAAATCTGATATAAAAAAAGAGCCTTATAAAAAGCCTATTTCAGTTGAATGTGGCGATAGAGATAATCAATTATTCATGTATATAACAAATTTATATTATAATACTAGATTAGATTCTGATGAAATATTATGTTTAGCATTCAATTTTAATGAAAATATATTAGAAAAACCATTCCCAGAAAGGGTGATTAAATATAAAGTTAATAAAATATTTGAAAGAGATAGAGGAACTTGTTTATTTATAAAATTAAATGATGATTAAAAAAAAAAGACCCACCTTAACGTGGGTTGAAATGAGATAATTGCTGTGTAGATGATATGTCTCATCTAACACATGTTACATTGTAACAGATTTATTTTATTTTGTCAAAATGGCTAATAACTATTGACTAATTAAATAAGATATGTTATATTATATTTGTAAGGAGGAATTGTTTATGGATACAGATTTTTATAAACAAATGGTTTATATCAAACGTAGTAAAGAGTGTTCTATAAGAGAATTGGCAAAGGAATGTGGCTTATGTTATGGTACGCTTATAGAATTTTTTAATACAGAAAAGCCATTTCGACCATTGAGAGAACAAACAATGGCTAAAATACACAATCATTTAGGTATTGCTTATATGGTTATGGAAAATTATAATAAAACTATTTTAAAAGAACGAGGAGAATAAAATGTATAAATGTTATTTCAAAAATTTGGAAAATGATAAAGAATTTGTAAAAATATTTGATAGTCCATATCAAATGAATAATTTTTTAACAAAATGCAGATACTCAAAAAGAATTAAGCTCATTGGTAAGGTGAAATTATGGGGGTAACACAATATAAGGTTGGAAAATCTTGGGAAGAGGAATTAATGGATTATTATCATAAAAGAGGATTTTTCACATATAAATTTCCTACCGAATTCAATGGTACTATTTGTGATTTAATTATTGCTAGAAATGGTTCGTGCATGTTTATTGAATGTAAACATATTAAACATAAGAAATTATATTATAAAGCAAATGGAATTAATAAAAAAAGAGATGAATTGGATAATTTTGTAAAGAAATATAATAACAATATTTATATTATGATAAAATCTGATGATTTAGGAATTTATTGGACAACTTGGTTAAAAGCAAAACCAATATTTGAAGAAAAAGGATATTTAGATTTAGCAACTGATTGTTTTTGTGCAAATATAAGAAAATAAAATATTCCTAATAGATGAAAGGTGGTAATAATGAAATCGATTTATATAAGACCTAATTCCGAACGATGGCTAGACCTTCAGGATTTACCCAATGAAGAATGGAAAGATATTAAAGATTTTGAAGGGCTTTACCAAATAAGCAATTATGGTAGAGTTAAACGATTAGAAAAAATAATTAAATCATATATTTTGAATCATGAATATAATACTATTAAACAAAAAATATGTAGATGTCAATTAAAACATAATAAATATTTAGGTGTTGTATTGACAAAGAATAATAAAAAATATAATAAACAAATTCACAGACTAGTAGCAGAAACGTTTATACCTAATCCTGAAAATAAACCTCAGGTAAATCATATTAATCCTGTTACTAATAATTTATGTGATAATAGAGTAGAAAATCTTGAATGGGTCACAAGAAGTGAAAACACACAACATATGCTTAAACTGAATAGGAATAAAAATGGTTCAAATAATAGAATATACAAGAAAGGAAAAAACCATTTTAATGCTAAATCAGTATTAAAAATTGATAATTGTGGTAATATTGTTAAAAAATATGATTGTGTTAATGATTTTATACATGATGTAAGTTTTTGTTCAAGTAAATGTTATAAAATATTAAAAAATTATATAGAAATAAATGGTTATAAATATGTCTATGAAAATATGTTTAAGTAATATAATAGAAATAATAGATCCTACCAAAGAAATACTTGATTTCGTAAAAACCAATTATACTTATAAAAATCCTACTTATGATAAAAAAAGACGTATGGGTTTTTACTTAGGTAAAACAAGTAAAACAATTAAATTATATGAATTATATAACAATCATATATATCTTCCTTGTGGTGTGTTCGATGATATATGGCAAATCCATCCATACAAAGAAGATTATAAAGATTATTCTGTTTGTAAAAAAATAAATATAAAAAGTAATATTGTTTTAAGAGATTATCAAAAACCAGTACCACAAGCTGTCAAAAAATACTGTAATGGTTTGATAATAATGCCGTGTGGTACTGGAAAATCTTGTACGTTACTACAAACGGCCTGTGAATTAAAACAAAAAACATTGTGGTTGTGTACTACAAAAGATTTATTAGTACAAGCTGAAAGTTATATTAAAAATTTTACTAATGGTAAAACAAGTAGAATAACAGAAGGTAAATGTGATTATTCTGGAGATTTCGTTTTTGCAACTATACAAACTCTAGTAAAAGTTATTGAAAGAGATGAAATACCACAAGATACATTTGGTTGTGTTATTGGAGATGAAGTTCAACATTGTATGGTAAGTGATGAATCTGTGATGCAGTTTAAAACGTGTATGGAATATTTTAGTGCTAGATACAAATTAGGTTGTACCGCTACTCTAAAAACATCTAATGATTTATGGAAATGTATTCCGAAATTAATAGGGAATGTTATTTATGAATTAAAAAAGAATGATACAAAAGATAAATTAATAGGTTATTATGAAGGTAAACCAGTTGTTGAAGTACCAAGTAATATGTTTCAAGTACCAGCTAGAATAACTTTTGTAAAAACTAATTATTCAGTAATGGATAAAGATGTGTATGATAGAACTGGTAGAATAATGTTTACAAAATTAATAACAGATATATCACAAGAGGAAGAAAGAAATCAACAAATATTATCTATCTTACATGGCTTAGATAAGCCTACGATAGTTATTTCAGAAAGAGTCGACCAATTGCATTATCTTAGTGAAAAAACTCCAAATTCAGTATATATTGATGGCAAAACAAAAAAAGCTATTAGGGAACAATCTATTGCTGATTTTAAAGATAATAAATATAATGTATTGTTTGCTAGTTATTCATTAGTAGCAGAAGGTCTTGATATCCCACAATTAGAATATTTGATAATGGCTACGCCTGTGAAAGATGAACGACTTGTCATTCAAAGTATTGGTAGATGTCAAAGACCTAGTAAAGGTAAAACATTAGCAAAAGTATATGATTTGGTTGATAATGTTGGTATGCTTGATAGATTTACTGCAAAAAGAAAAAGTGTATATAAAAAAGAAGGATGGGATATTTTATGAAAAATTTATATGATTTTGATATTTATTATAATAACGAAAAATTAGATGATGTTGTTTATATTGACGAGGATTATGCGACTGGGATGAATGGCAGATTTATAAAAATAGAATATATTAAAGATACAAAATTATTAACAATTATTGATAATGCTGAAAAATTTAGTTTTGTTCAAAAAACTGTATATTTTTTGAACAAGGCCCAATGATGACACGCCTTGAAAATATATAAGAATAAGGATTTGTTCAGATAAATTGAAAGCAGCTATTAAATATTTTGAATCTAATATCATATTGTTTGTTGATAGTAATAAGTATGATACTGATGAATTTGAAGAATATGTTTATGGCATGTATAACAAATATGATGATTATTATAACTAAATATAAGGAGAAATAAATATGGAAAAACAATTTAAAAATTATAAAGAAAAACAAAAATATTATAAACAAAGAAGTAAAGAAACAAAAATGTTTTGGGTGTCCAAAGAACCTAAATATAATAATAAAAAAAATACAATAATTAAGGGAAGAACGTATATAAAGGAGAATAAATAAGTATGGAAAAATTTAAAATAGGAGATATCGTAGATGATAAAATAATAAAAGATTGGAGAGGTATTGTAGTTCGAGTGTCTGATAACAGTTGTGATATATTAGCTGATAATGGGGATATGTATGTTGGTTTATCTTGTGATTACTTTAATTTTATTCACTCATTCACAAAAAATGATCTAAAAAATGGTGATATTGTTACATTGAGAAATGGTGATAAATTAATATATAACAATAATTTATTTTATGATATATCATATTATCATGATAATGGTTTGAATGACATTGATGATGTCCGTGATGATATGATTTGTAATGATCTAGATTATCGTGGATCAGATATTATGAAAGTAAGTAGACCAGTTGAATATGTAGATGTATTTTTAAGACCTAAAGAACCTAAGAAGATGACAGTATCTGAAATATGTAAAGAATTAGGTTATGACGTTGAAATAATAAAAGAAGGTGAATAATATGGTTATGATTCCTGCTAGTGTGTTTTGGTTTATAGCTGGTTTTATATCTTGCTTTTTATTGATATTACTTTGGGCAATAGTATCGTCTAAAAAACAAGCAGAAAAAAATTATGAGATGTATAAAGAATTCTTAAATAACATAGACAATAACGAGGACAAACAATGAGTTTTGATTCGTTATTAGATAGAATTTGGGGATACGACTGCGAAACATTCGCACATGATACATTATTTGTCTTTATAAATTATCGTACAAAACAAAAAGTAGTTTTTCATAACGCATTGCCAGAAGATTATCAAAACTTCATTGATGAATATAATCCAATATTGATGGGATATAATAACAATGGATTCGATAAATGGATATTAAAATGTTGCTTAAATAACTATACACCTGAGGAAATAAAAGAAGTAGCAGATTATATAGTTAATGGTGGTAACGCTTGGGACATTGATACAGGATATGCAAAACTACCAACACAAATAGATTTAATCAATTGTATTATTCCTAGGAAATCATTAAAGGAACTAGAAGGAAATTTATTTATGAATATTACAGAAACCACAGTTCCTTTCGACTTACCTGACAAATGGAATAAAAAACAATATGATGAAGTGTTACATTATTGTACTTGTGATGTTGAAGCATTATTTCCGATATTTGATATGTTAATGACTAGATTTAAATCGAAATATATAGTAGCAAAAATTTGTAATGTTGATACCGAATATGCTTTGAGTTTAACTGATGCTAATCTGACTGCAATTTCGTTAGGTGCTAAACGAAAAGAGCATAATGATTCTTTTTTATATGAATTTCCTGATGTTGTTGATAAAAATAAGATTCCTAATGAATTTTTGAACTATATTGAAATGTGTAGAGAACATAATAATGATTTGCAATATATAAAAGAACATCCTATGGAATCGTTATTTATTGATGGGTTAGAAATACAAGTACAATTAGGCGGTATACATGGTTTTCCAACAACAGGACCATTTACATATGGCGAAAGTGAGGTATTTAAATGTGAATAAGCGTAATACTGAATTTGTAAATTTAGAGCCAAATTCTAAAAGATGGTTTGATTTGAACTTATTACCAAATGAGGAATTTAAACGTATTAAAAATTATGAAGAATTGTATGAAGTTAGTAATTATGGTAGAATTAAAAGTTTAAAACGAACAACAACACATGAACGTATTTTGAAATGTTCTTATACAAAAAGAGGTTATGGTAGGGTATGTTTGTGTAAAAACAATAACAAAAAAAAATTTTTTATACACTCATTAGTAATGTCTACCTTTTATGAAAATTTTTATAAAGACGGTTTACAAATAAATCATAAAGATGAAAACAAACACAATAATTGTATATATAATCTTGAATGGTGTGATAATGTTTATAATATTAATTATGGTACTGGAATTTTACGATCTAAACAAAAAAAATATAAGCCAGTTGAACAATATACGATGAATGGTATCTTTGTCAATGCATATGAGTCAATCCAAGCTGCATCTATAAATGTAAGTTGCAAACATAATAAAAGTGGTGTTCACAGAATAAGTAAATGTGCAAAAGGACAACTTTCTTCTTATAAAGGTTTTAAATGGTGTTTTTCGGAGACTGAGGTTTTATAATATGGGGAGAGTATTAATTAATAACGATGTATCTAGCCTTTATCCGAATCTCGTTAGGTTATATGGTTATTCTTCAAGAAATCAAAGTGACAAAAATAGTTATGTAAAAATTTTAAAAATGAGAATGGATGCTAAACATAATAAATTACCAAAAGATTTTTTAGATATATTAAATGTGACAAACTCTGATATAAAAGATGGTTTAAAGTTAATTATTAATAGTTATACAGGAACATTACGTGCTGATTTCAATAATTTGAACGACCCATTACAAGGTGTATCAATATGTTTTACAGGACAATGTTTGTTATTACAACTAGGCTATGATCTGTTACAAATTCCAACAGTACATCTATCCCGTTTCAACACCGATGCTGTAGAAGTGTCTGTGGATGAGAAATATGTTGATGATGTATATAATGTTGTTCATGTTTGGGAGAAATTAACAGGCTTGGAAATGGAAGATGATAAAATTGTAAGATTGATGGCACGTGATATAAACAATTATGCTGGTATATATAAAGTAAACAACGGATATGAGGTGCATTATAAAGGAAGTGATTTAACTCGCGGAGAGCATAAGTTTAAATGGAATAAAAAAAAGAAAATATTCGAATATTCATACAAACCAAGTCTTAAAAGTAATTCAATGAGTATTGTAAGTGAAGCACTTCTAAAAAAATTGTTATTTGATATTCCACTTGAAGAAACAATAAATAAATGTGATGATATATTTAGATTTCAAATCATATCACATTTAGGATCTACTTATGAAAAATGTGTTCAAGAATCAACAGATGGTGACATAGAACTTCAAAGAAACAATAGAATTTATGCAGGGAATGTTCCACGTGGAACTATAATTAAAGTAAAACCAGATGGAAGAAGAGATTCACTAGCTAATTGTCCTATAAATCCAATTGTTGATAATGGAAATGAATGTACAATAAACGATATAAATAAACAATGGTATATTGACTTTGCTAATGAAAAATATATTAAATTTATTGGCGGTAGAACGCTAGAGAAATATAAAAAAGAAGAACTTCTTGATTTAGCAAAGGAACTTAATATAGATATTGAGAAGAAAACTAAAAAAGCAGATTTGATAAAAATAATAAAAGAACGTAAAAAAGCATTGACTAATAAAGTACAATATGATAATATAGATAGTGTAAAAGGAGATGAGGTAAACATGACTAAACAAGAATTAGAAGATAAGTTGAAAGAAAAAGAAAATAGTGAATTTGAATTAGCAACAAGATTACAACAATCTATGTCACAAAATGAAGAATTAGTTAATAAAATTAAAGAGTCGAAAAAAGGAGATGATAATATGGAAGAAACTGCTTATGCAAAATTATCAAAAAAACTAAATGAATTTAGAAAAAATATAAGAAAAAGGGGATTTATTCTTGATAAAGAATTACCATCCAATTTAGGTGGAGGTGAGTATTATAGTATTAATCAAATCTACGATGCAGTTCAAGAAGAATCTATAAAAGTTGGTTTAGATTTTGCATTTGATGTTAATGATGTTATTTCATTTGATAAGGATTGTATAAAGCCTAGTGGTAGACCTCCTATACATTTAGCTACAGTAAAATGTACTGCATCATTTACTGATATAGATACTGGTGTAGTAAAAAAATATACTACAATAGGTCAAGGTAGTGATACAATGGACAAAGCTGTGTCAGGGGCATCAACAATGGCATTTAGAACATGGTTTTATAAAAACTTTACACCAAAAAATGGTGATGACGAAACTTTAGTTCCAGAAGAAACTGAGAAAAGTGAACTTCCAAAAGTTCCTGTATATATTCCAGAACAAAAGAAAGCAGAGATAAAAAAAGAAGTTGTAAAACAAGAACAACATGAAGATTCTGATGAAGAAGATATAAAAAATATTTGTGAAAATATTATGAAAGTTAGAGAGAAATTAAACGATAATGAATGGGGTACAAAGACACTTGATAAAATAATGAGTGGTAAATGTACATCAGTTGATTTAATGGAAATCGATCTTAAAGTCAAAAATAAAATGGAAAAGGTTGGATTATAATATGACCGATAAAAAAGACGATTACATAGAAGAATATAATAGTTTTTGGAAAGGCATCGTTGAAAATGAAGATGGTACTTTAAGTAAAGATCAAGTCATGAAAGAATTATCAGATTATTCAATGGTAATGAATAATTGTGCTTGTGCATATAGTACTATGACAAAGCAACGAATATCGAAACAAAATACACATTTTTTTGAAGTTGAAGGATTGTTTAATGAATTGTTTTTGGATAAAGACATGGTGAGAGATGACATGATAGAATTATTAAAATCAGATGATTTAGACGAATTAAAGCAAAATATTAAAGATTATTTTGATATAGTAGGTGATAATAATGGCTAAAGAATGGCGATATGGAGAGAATGGTAAAAATATCATTCTTCCTGGACCACCTAAACAGCGATTAAGAATCACAGGACATCGTGTTGCTAGTGTACTTGGTTTAAATAAATATCAATCACCTTTCGGTGCATGGTGTGAAATAACAAAACTTGTTAAACTTCCTTTTGAAGATTCTAAATATACTCTTGCTGGAAAAACCATAGAACCTAAATTAATCAATTTTATAAGAAATAGATTCCCAAATGTAATGAGTATAGAAGAATATTATGGTAATAATATAGATAAATATAAATGGAATAATTTTATAGAAGATAGTAATATATTTGGTGGTATAATAGATGTTGTTGCAACAAAAGAGGATTTGAAAACATTAACAATGATTGTTGAATGTAAAACAAGTTCAAAGCCACATCTTTGGGAGAACAATCAAGTTCCGATTGAGTATTTATTACAAGGTTGTGAATATTCGTATTTAAAAAAATTGGATAGAGTACTATTTATATGTGCTTTTTTACAAGATGATGATTATAATCATCCAGAAATGTTTGAGCCAAACGAAACAAATACAAAAATGGTTGTTAAAAAAATAAAAGATGTGTTGATAGAAATGCCAAATGGCGATATGATAACATTTGATGATGCAATAAAATATTGCGAAGAATGGTGGGAAAAATATATAGAGACAGGTATTTCACCAGAATTTGATGAAAAATTGGATAAAGAATATCTTGATATATTAAGAACTAGTAATCCATCAAATGACAATAGTTTAGATGAATTATGTAAAAGTGCCGAATTATTAGAACAAGATATAATTAAAATAAAAAATGAAACGGGTATTGAAAGTAAAGAAAAAGAATTAAAAACAATACAAGACGCTATCAAAGATAAAATGATTAATTTATTAAAAGATGGTGAAACAAAGATGTCTTACGACACTTATAAATTAAATGGTAGCGTTAGTATGAAATTTAATAGTAAAAGATTTGCAGAAGATAATCCAACATTGTACAATAAATATTGTGAAGAATCAATAACATATAAATTAACTAAGAATAAAAAAAGTAAGGAGAAATAATTATGATGATTAAAATGAATTTAAAAGGTAATTTTAAAACTGTACCAGAAGGAGAAAGAGTATTAACTATTACAAAAGCAGAAGCAACACCAAGTGGAAAACCAGACAAATTAAAAGTAACATTTCAAGATAGTGAAGGTGGATTTATAAATAGTCAATATAAGTTTGATATTTCAGGCGCATTATATCAAATGTCAATGCTTGTATCTACCGCATTAGGTCTTGAAGATGGTGATGAATTTGATACAAAAAACGACACACCTAAACTAGTTGGTAAAAAAGTTCTATGTGAAGTGATTCATGTTGAAGGAACACGTCCAAACGAAGATGGTGAATTACCAGTATTTGCCAATATCAAAAGAATATTAAAATTAGTTAAAGAAGAATCTGATTCCCCTAGAAATAGTATTGCAAGCAATGACGATGACGATTTAGATTAATTAATAAGTCACCTCAAGGGTGACTTTTTGTGTAAGGAGATTTGGTTATGAAGAAAGATCTTGATAAGATAATGTCAAGTACATTATCTACTTATTTTATAATATTAGGCATTATATTTATTTTAAAAATATGTGGTTTAAATTATTTTGGGTTAGATGATAATAATAAAATCTTAATATCGATTGATTTGTTTTTCAATAAATATCATTTACAAATGTTATGGTATGGGATAACATTAACTTTATACACATATATTATTTTAAGTATATCATGCGCCGACAACAGTAAGACAATGAAGATATTTACATTAATAACTATGCCTTTAAGTATAATATCTCAATTTTTAAAATATACTTATAATATGCCTTTTATATTTATTTTTACAGATTTATTATGGTTATTTATGTTAGAAATTGTATATATTAAATTTGTGAAGAAAAACAACTTGTGTAAACATCACATAAGCAACTATTGGTTATATTGTATAATTAATTTATTATTTCAATTTATTAGTGTTATTATTAGAAATATTCCTTTTATTAATTGTAAAAATTATATACACAGTGGAATAGCTAATATTATACTAAATTTTGATTATATAATGTTATCTGTAATTGCTTATAAATTATTTTTTCAGATGGGAGGTAATTCGCTATGGGATATGGTAGTTGGTTCATTTTTGCGCCTACAGACTTTATTAAAGAGTTTGCCGAAAAAGTTGCAAAACGCATATCAAAATAATAAAAGTAAAAATAAAGTAGATAAATTAACAAATATGATATACATACCATTGTATTTACTTTGGAATATATTTACAGTATTTGTCATTTTATTTATAGCTTTTCTAAATGATACTTTTATAGAATGTGTAATTATATTATGTAGTTTTTGGTTGAATAAAAAATTATTTGGAAAACCATTTCATATGAAAACAGCATTATCATGCTTTGTTATTTCTAACATTTCGTATTATTGTTTAAATAGAATAACTATACCTAGTAATATATCACTAATTATTTCTGTTTTGTTAGGTATATTATTAAACTAGATTGTCAGTTTCTTTGTTGATAATAAAAATAAAAAATTATATAGAGGTATGACTATTGAAGTATATGATAATATTGTGCTTAATATTACTGATAAAAATAGTATTGATTATATTATTGGAAAGTTATTTTATGTAGATGGATATAGTGAAAAATGGATTTCAACAAAATTAAATTATTCTGTTCCTAGTATTCAAAAGAAAAAATATAAGCTACGTGATAGTATAAAAGAACTCAATTGAGTTCTTTTATTATGTGTTTTTATGTAAATAATTATCTATAATTGATTTAGAAATGAGGTAATTAGATATGATTGATAAGAGTACTTATCACGTTTTAAAACAACAGATAAGATGTTTTTGTCGTAAAAACGTGGAAGAATTATGTGAAAATATGGAACTAACAGAATATGAAATTAATTTGATTATGAAGTATTATGATAAAGTAAGTAGAGTTCAAACTTGTATGGATTTGGGGATATCAACTACAACATATAGTAATGATATGAAAATTTTATTCTCAAAAATATACAATTATAAAAACACCCATGAATAGGGTGTTATTTTTTTTTTATTATGGAGGGCAGAATGAGATTCGAACTCATGAATATTGGTGTTGCAGACCAACCTCTTAATCCACTTGAGTATCTACCCATAAAGAAGAAATTAATCTTCTTATTTAACAATCCAACAATACTCGGCTTTTCTTTCTCGACAATCAAAACTATCATAAACTACACCATATTTAGAACAAACAATATGACCATTCATTGTTATAAGAATAACATTATCGTTGTATTTTGCTGATACTTCCCCGACCGATAAATTATATGTAGGTACTTTTTTATATCGTTCGTCTAGATAATTAATTATAAACTCTCTATCGTCCATCATAGTTCCTTTAATCCTTGCCAAATTACTCATATGTTGGTATGTATCATCCCAACTATTACCTGTTGCAAGACTTATCGCCCTTATAGTACAATCATTCTCAAATAATCCTAAAGCATTGTTGTTATAATATTTATACATTACATTTCACTTATTTCTCTAGTATATTTTCGTATTAAATCCATTTCTTCTTGTGAATTTGTGTCTTTTTTTAACATTTCTACAAAATCAACCATAGATTCTAACATATATTCAAGAGATTTCATAGTGTCGTCTTTAGCCCCATAATTACCACGATTCATTTCTTCTTTATCGCCCATATAATTACTATATGATTCATACATATCATCAATCATATCGTGACCTCTGTAACGTCTATCACGGCCACTGTTCATGTATCTACCACGGCTATCTCTTCTTCGTCCTCCACCATAGTTCATTGATGGATAGTCATTATATCTATCGTCTCTATACATCATAATTTCCTCCTTTTTACACCAATATTCTTCATTTGCCATATCTTTATGAATATCTATTAATTTTCCAAGCATATCAATATTATCTTCTGTTATTTCTTCTTGAAGAATATCTTCTATTATATATTCTGTTTTTTCTTTAACTTTGTCTATCATAAATACCTCCTTCCTTTAATAATCTTATTATCTCTGCATATTGTTTATCTTGATTGTTTAAATGATTTTCCAACTTTTCGATTTGTTTGTCATTTAGATTCAAATTTTCAATACCAATAATAAAAGATAATATATTTATTAAATTAAATAAATACTCGTTATTGTTTTCAGTATTCATTATGATCTTTTGCTAATTCTAAAGTTAGCATTTTGATATAAAGGTATTTGTGTAGCAGTTGGTGTTCCAGTTGCAGTTGTACCAGTTAACACGCTAGGTACTGATTGTACTGTTAAAGTGGCGTCCCCTCTGCAACAAATTGGTACTGTTTTAGTAAATGCTACATTTACATAATCACCAGCAGTTGCTATATCAGCAATAACAGTCGTACCAGGTAATAGAACTCCATCCATATATAAACCTAAAGCAACTTGTCCAGCAGTAGCACTTGTTACATTTGCGTTAAAAGTAACGTCATAGTTTCCACCATTTAAAATTTTATAAAGTGGTGAACCTTGTGAATGTTGAAGAAAACCATAGCAATTAGCACATCTTGTTCTTATACAATCCGTAGAAAATGTTAAAGGGCTAGAATTTGAAGCAAGTAAAACTGGTGTTTCTTGATAACTTTGTATCATAATATCATTCCTTTCTTATAAATTTTTCACATTAAATCGGACTTTAATGTAATTTTTCCACCTATAAATGGACTTTTTTATACTCCATTGTGGATATTAATCTAATTTTTGTGCTTTTTTCACACTAATTTACAAAATAATGTGTAAAATAGCAATTATCTAAAAAAGAGATAGGGCTTTCCTATCTCTAAAAATAGTAAGCACTTGTAATCAAGTTCCTGTAATCAGGTCTTACTAAAAATTTCCACATCCACCACATCCACTTGTTACTTGATAATTATAGCAACAGTTAGGGTTTGGTACTATGTAACTAGGTGATGGGCAAGGTTTTAATTCGCTTAATAAATAAGCGTTTTGTGCTGACTGACTGGCAGACAATCTTAATGCGTTAATTTCATTTTGTTGAGCAGTGATTTGAGCGTTCTTATCTTCAATTCTATTAGCGACTATTTCATCATGTAATGCACGATAATTGGCATTAACAGTGTCAACTATATCTCTAGTATTCATATTCATTGTGTTTTGTAAATTACAAGCATTAGTTGCTAGATTATAATTAACTCCTTGAATAGCACTTTGAGTTTTGCAACAACAGTCTGCTAATTGACTAGATACACTATTTATAGCATTTCTAGTTTCATAACCATTTGTCATAATTGAATTATTAACACCAGCAAAACCATTTAATAGGCTTGTGTTCATAGCATAGAAGCCATCACAGATTCCATTTTGAATGTATCTTGATTGTGCTGTTAAATCATTGAAACCATCGCTTAATTGTCTTTGAATTGTTGCGAAATCAGAAGCTAGTACATAATTGTCAGTAGCACCTGAACCATTACCACCACCGAAGCCATTACCATTTCTACCCCAGCCCATAAAGGCAAAGATTAAAAAGATAATAACCCACCAGCTACCATTATCTCCAAAACCATCATTATTTCCGTTTCTTCCAGATAATAGAGCAACATCAGAAGCAGTTAATCCACTTTCTCCTCTCATATAAATTCTCCTTTCTTTATATTTAAAATACTTGGGAATTGCAAAATTATATTAAAAACCAAATATTTTATTTAAACATTTCTTTGAAATTATTAAATTCTTGGTCAAAGTCTTTTCCTTGACTTTTCATATAATTTCTGGCAAAATTTTCAACACCTTTTGTGTCACCTTTGTTTGCCATATCAATTAAATTTTTAAATATGGGATTGTTATTTTGAGATAGCATTTTCATTGCCATATCTTTTGGATTACTAATTCCCATCATACCTTTTAACATATTTACTGGATTCATATTATTCATCCTTCTTCTTTTTCTTTAAATCTTTTATAGATTGCTTCAAATCTTTTATGTCGTCTTTTATATCATCTAAATCACTTAAATCAATATTTTCTATAGCTTTTTCAATATCAGTCATTGTAGCATATTTTATTGATGATTCTTCTTCGTTTTCAACAGGCTTATATATTATTGTTTTACTAGTACCATCATTTTGTAATTTTTTAGTAACAATTGCACTTCCATCGATTAATGGAAAATAACAAGTACTTCCGTCTAATGGTATGTCCGTTGCTTTGACAACATCTATACTATCGACTTGTTTTCCTAATAATGAACAATATTGTTGTATAGGTTGCATAGGTGGTTGTATATTTTGTTGAGGCATAGGTTGATTATTAGGTTGATTTTGAAATCTTTGATTCATATATGGATTAAAACCATACGGATTGTTATACATGTGATCACTCCTTTAGTTAACAATTATCTCATCTCAAACATAAAAAAATAGAGAAGTAATCCATATTATTATATATAATAAAATGATATTCACTCCTCTTCGTGTTAGGTAAACAGAAAACTAAGTATTAACTTGCTTTCTGATTAAATTATATATTAAAAAGCTAAATAAAAAATACAAAATTTATAAAGAAAAAGTAAAGTAAAAATAAAACAAAAGAAAATTATCGATTATGTTTAATCGATAATTTTTTATTAGTTATTACTGACTTCATATAAATATTTACTAAATACCCATACTACTCTATCATCTATAATAAGTTTCGCGGAATTACTGTTTATGTCTATATCTTCCACAGTATAAATGCTATCATTCTTAACATATGAATTACTACCACTTAGGACTTGATCTTTTGTAGGGTTTCCATTCACATCACATTCTACAAATGGTCCTGTTGGTAACCAGTGATAAGATTTTACTTTTTCGGCTTTATATGAATTATAAGAGCAACCTGTTAGTTGACAACAACCGAACAAATTACTTGACAATGGACTTTTTAGAATATCTACTTTAAATACTCCATTAAATTTTACTTTACTACCTTTGTAAAGTATTTGGTCTGCACCTTGAGGCTGTGGGTTATTTACTGGCACTTTATCTGTTGTTCTCCAATTACCTCCCATACCATTTAATATATTGGTATTATCAACGAAATAACAATCATCTAGATCATATTCATTATTAAAATGCCATACTCCATATTGGTTTTTAGTCCAACTGGTATCTGCACTTTGACTTACTTCTATATGACAATGAACTCCTGTGGCATTACCTTTTGTTCCCATATTACCTAATTGGCTTCCTTGAGGGACAACTTGTCCTATTTTAGCATCCATTGTATTATCATGAACCGTCATAAAAGTTGCATAATCTATTCTTCCGTTTGCAAATCTAACTTTATTTAAAGATTGCCACATTACTTGTCCTGATGATGGATATGTTTTTAAACATTTACAAGTACAAGGCGCATAGTAAGGATATTTGATTCCAACTTGAGCACCTCTAACATCGTTAGCCATTATTCCTTTGTGTGAAAAATTACTATTTGAACCCTGTGTTATATACATATCTGTAAATGGACATAGAAAATCTTCTATACCCCCACGAATAGACTTTTGACCTTTAATCATAACTACTCATCTCCCTCTACAATTCCAATGATTTCTGATTCTTCCGTTCTTTTATCTGTAGTTGCCATATCTACTAAACCTCCTTCTTTTTATTAAAAAAGTATGTCATTACTGCTCCGTAAGAAGTACTAAATAGCATCAATACCTCTTTGTTAACTTCAAACGGTACAAATAATAACACAACCATTGCTAATGTCATTATTACTGTTACAAAACTCTTTAAATCATCCCATGCTTTTTTCATAAATTATTTACCTCTTTTCTAAATTATTTTTTATTTCTTCCACAATAAATTGTGTGTGCTCAGTTTTTTTATCATGCGTAAGCATCATTTCTTTCTGTTCATCCATTGATTGTTGAACAAGATTCATACTTTGCTGTAGTAGTGTTAAACTTTTTTCTGTATTTTTTCCTGAAACGGATATTTCCCCGAGACATTTTTCATTTTGTTTCAGTGTCATTTTAATGTCTTTTTTATTTGTAAACCAGTCGTAGATAAATAGTCCTACAATCACAAAACCAATGCCATAGTTAAAAACAAGTTGTACTATATTTTCCATGTTTACCTCCTAACTCAAATCACTATTCTGATTTTCATCTGATTGTGTATTATCTGCGGCCGGAACATCATTTGTAGTTGGTTGTGTATTATCTGCGGCCGGAACATCATTTGTAGTTGGTTGTAATTTGTTTAACTTATTATCTATATAATTATTGATATAATTTTCTATTGATAGTTTAAAGTCTTTATAATATTTAGCATTGATTTTTGGTAATAAATCACTATCAGTAAATATGTTGGTTACTCCGCTGTAAGATAAAGGCATATCTACTATTCCTAAATCGACTTCGTATGGGGTATTAAGAACGTAATAGACTTCTACAGGATGTGTTGATAGCCAATTTGTTAGCCCATTACTTGAAATTTCTTCAAGTCTTGATTGTAATATCTTCATTTGCAATAGGTTGTTATTTGAACCACCAGTGGAAATATTTTCTGAATTACTTGCCCAACCATTAGACATATAAATAAATTTATCAGAAATCATTGTTGAACTTGATTTGATAGCAGTTCCTATATTAAATTGTGCAACAAATTTATCATCATTAATCACTTTTGAATAGCTAATTGGTTGAGTTCCATTTAAAATAGTCTTACTAATAATCTTGTTTAGTATTAAATGATGTTTTCTATCTTCTTTATAAACTACCTTTAATGTATCTTTATAAGTGTCATCTATTTTGGCTGCAAATTCTCCTTCTGGAAGGTTGGCAGTTATGACACTTTCAAGATAATTTTCTTCTGTTTCATCTTTTCCATTATTACTAGTCACACTCAAACTATCTGTTATTGTTTTGATTTCTTGTGGATAATCAGGCGAAGGGGTTGTTTGTTGTTCGCAAACACCATCGACACTAAGTTCTTTTAATTCATTCAAAAAACTATCTTCTACGTGAATATATGTATCGCTTACCTCTCCAACCTCAAGTACATTATCTTTTAACCTATCTAAATTATTTTTGATTTCATAAGTACATTTAGCACTTGGATCTTGTGTATCCGTTGAATTTTCATTTACAAAATTAACCTTATTATTGGTTGTTTCTAAATTCTTACCAGCAATTACATTTTCAAGAGTACCTTTTGAGATAATTCCAGTATTATTTAGTGCTGCGTATTGTTCTAGTGTTCTTGGTGTAGCATATAAGATTCCGTCAGATGTTACTGCAGTGGCATAAAAAGGAATATTAGTTTTAATTACTCCAGCTTTATTTTCTTCTGCATAATCAGTATTTTTAACATAATTGCTATCGTTCGCTAATTCACTCACTTTCGTAGGTACGTCAGTTGTTTTTGCATAATCTTTTAGGATGTTTTTTAAGTCAGTTTCATTAACCAAACCACTTATTAAACTGTCTAACGGTACATCTATGACACTACCATTTTGCAATGTAAATGTTAGTTTCTCATTATCGTTGTTATATGTAACATTGATTATCATTGATTCAATTGGTAAATCAACGCTTCCTGTCGATAGTATATTATCATCTTTATCTTTCAATTTTAACGTCATTATATATGTCTTACTATCTATTGTTAAATCCAATTTATTACCAGTTTCAGTTATTAGTGAATAATTTTTAAGATTATTATTAATATCGTCTATTTTCTTTACTAAATCACTATCATTATATTGATACGTGTTATTTATTTCAAGCGTTTCATTTTTTTGTTTTAAATCAATATTTGTTCCAGCAACGATATTCAATGTATTAAATCCATTAATTGTTGCATCTTTTCCATTAAAATCTCCATTTTCAACGCTAGATTTTAAGTTTTCCATATACTCTTCACGCTGTGTTTCATTCGCGATACGATGATTTTCGTTTTCAATTCGTTGTGATTCGTTATTTGTTCTTTCCTTTTCAGACAGTGTAATTTCGTTATTAAGATTTGTTACATCATTTATCAATTTATCTAATATAATAACTTTAGGATCATCTGGTGATACATCATCAGGACAATTTACAGCACCCTCAATTAATATATGTAATAAAGAAGTTTTAGCTACTATTTCATCGTCATCGTTTGTTTTAAAAAATACAACTGTCGCGTATAATTCATCATATTTAGTCATATCTCTAGTGAATGTCACAGTATTATCAGTAACATTGTCAAACAATTTTTGAAATGTTTTCCCATTTGCTTCAAAACAAATTTTTTTACCATAGTTTTTATATTTTTCTGGAATTTTGAATTCAATTTGTTCAGTTTTATTCTCACCGATATATCCTACTGTTATATGTGATTGTGATAAATGACGACAATCATCATCTATAGTGATTTTCTTCATATTTTGTCACTCCTTCCTATTTATTCTGCGACATATACATCGTATTCTATATCTATCAAACAATATGTATCATTAATAGGATACACATAACATGTGCCATCGGGATATAAGTGTATTGTTGCGGTTGACGACTGACTTGATGCTGTACCTATACCTGACATTATACTAAATGGTGTTAAGTTACTAGGCATTTTAAATACTGGATTACTTTTATTCGATGTTAAATTACTAAGACCTAAATGTATATGAACTTTATTATTTATTCTATAATAATAACAATTACCGTAGAAAATATATGCAGTACCGACAAGTGGTGTAAATGAAACTATGTCGTTTTTTGTTATATGTGATTTTGGTATAATTTCATTAACAGCGGATACTATGTTGGTTTTATTTTCGGTTTGTAAATTATTTAA
>OLNE01000272.1_pt1 | contig 56109 bp, 52 predicted proteins | sample 1672431 | NCBI WGS metagenome assembly OLNE01 (sample SAMEA3136685, study PRJEB25190) | human gut metagenome | reverse complement strand
TGTACGCCGCCGCCCGCCATCGAGCAGAGTTTTACACCTAATTGGGGATAAAACACCTTACACTGAGGGGTTATTTGTCGTGCCACAAAATCTACAATTATTTATATATTTTTAATGTTCATACCACGCCAACTAAATTTTATGTTTTTTTCAAAAAACACTTGATTTTTATATAGTTAGCTCCATACTATATGACGAAAATGCGATTTCCAAGAGCGCACTTCGTAAATCGTCATCTATATCCATTGCCATTATCTCCATAGCGAATTTTTCTATGCTGTGTTCGTCTAAAAGTCTGTAGACCTTCTCTTTCATATCATAGCTATACTGCGCCTTCAGCAATAAATCAAAGATTTCAGATTTGTAATCATTGCCTGAAATTTTTACTTCGTCATTAAATTGTACAGCTATTTCACCGTTTACATTTTCTGTTTCAACAAACATGCTGCCGTTACGATAATGCTTTTTAAATATCTTTTCCTTACCGTCCTCGGTTACTGTTATGTCACAATCCTCGATTTTTCTGAATTCCATTATGTATCTTCGGTCTTTTACAAAAAGGCTTTCATCTCCGTCAGGCTTTGAAACAGTAAATTTTTTGCCCCATTCAAGCTGCATTTTTGTGACAACACAAGCTCCGTTTTCATATTCATTCGTGCAGCCGTCGTCCTCGTACATTTCAAAGGTATTGTCCGCGCCTGGAAAAATAACTACATTGAGCGTTTTCGGATTGCTTATATCATTTACCGATTCCGTTACTGCCATCGGAATAATTCCGCCTGCCTTTACAAGCACCGGAATGGTATCAATATTTCTGTGCATGATATGTCTGCCACCCTTATATGAATGCGATGTGAATAAATCAAACCACATTCCGTCCGGAAGGTATACGTTTACACTGCCTCTCAGTGTTACCTCGCTCATAGGCGATGTAATCGGCGCAACTATCATTTCCGAACCGAACCAGTATTCATTTTGATTATATTCATAAGCCAAATCATCCGTAGAATAGTAATAGAGTGGCAGCATAAGCGGCAGACCTTCCTTATACGCGCGGTAGTTCATTGTGTAAAGATACGGTATCAATCTATGACGAAGCCGCAGAAAATCCGACATTGCCGATTCGGCTTCCTTATTATAAAGCCATACCTCTTTAGACTGAAAGTCATTGTTTGTGCTATGCAGACGCATAATTGGAGAAAATACTCCAAACTGAACCCATCTGGTTACACGCTCATCATTTCTGTCACCGTAGGTATGACCGCCTATATCATGACTCCACCAGTTATAGCCAATATTTGATGCATTTACCGTAAAATACGGCTGAAATTCAAGACTGCCCCAAGTGCAGAGAGTATCACCGGAAAAACCGATAGGATATCTGTGACTTCCCGCTCCTGAATATCTTGAAAAAATCATAGCACGTTTGCCTGTTTTCTTCATATCAAGATAATGATAATGGTTAAGCATCCACAGCGGGTCAAGTCCTTTTATGCGCGTTGTGTTTCCCTGCTGCCAGTCCATCCACCAGAAGGATACTCCTTCTTCCTCCATAGGGTTTAATACTTCCTCAAAGTATGCTTCTAAAAAGTCAGGATTCGTTGCATCAAATGCCACACGCTCGCCATTTTTAACATCAACACCCATGCGTGCAGCTATCGCTTCATATGCCTTTTCATGTTTTGCTATTCCCTCTGCGGGATGCAAATTCAATGTTACCTCCATACCCTCGTTATGGAGAAAATCCAAAAATGCTTTATGGTCGGGGAACAGTTCATCATCCCATGTAAATCCTGTCCAGCCTGAGCCGCATTCAGGAGGTATTTTTGTAGTGTGCCAATCCATATCAATAACTGCAACAGAAAACGGCAAATCTTTTTCTTTGAATTTCAGCATGAGATTTTCATATTCCTGCTGCGTATACTTATAGTATCTGCTCCACCAGTTACCAAGCGCATATCGTGGAATCATTGGTGGATTACCTGTTAATTTATAATAATCGCGAAGCGCATCAAGATGGTTCGTTTTATACGCAAAAAGATAAACGTCTGTCGCTTCATTGCGAGGCTCTATCCAGCCATCATCCGTTAATATAAGGGAATGGCTGTCGTCAAGCGATACTATGCCGCGTCTTGACATTATTCCGTCCTCCAGAGGGCATGCTCCGTCTGCACCGTCCAAAGTACGCGCTGTTCCTTTAAGATTGTCCGCATCCATACCGAAATGCCACGGCTGAAATGATGTACCGTTTTTGCCTCCCAAAATAGCAGATAAACTATTTTGGGAAAACTCTCCGCCGCAGTATGTAAGCTCTAAACACTCGGTTTTTATCGTGATTGAGCCATCTTTTTCAATAACCGTAAATTCGGGCGTGTCAAAATCGCGATTAACAACCACCTGTGTTGCCCTATCCTCAAAAATTCCGTCAGCATTATATTCCATTCTTATCAGGGCTGGCGTAAGTACGGTAAAACGCCAGTCTTTACCCTGCACCACAGACTCCGCCCTACAGTTTCCCGTTGTTTTGTATTGATACTCTTTTTTCATATGATTACTCCTTTCAAATTTATCCAAGCTCACTTCCCTATATTGTTTTAATATATATAATTTTATTCAAATAATGTAATGGGTATAAACATGGTGCCGACACTTCCATTCGCTTTTAATTCCAACATGAAATCATTACGCCCATGCTTCATTGTATGGGGGTATAACAAATTCCGCATAGTTAATCGCAGAACCGCCATGCGCCTGATCTAAAAATATTGCCGTTTCCCTGCACGGAGATACATCCCATTCTTCAGGCATCAAATGCCATTTTACAGTAACCCAGCGCTGACGGTGAAGTTTATTGATTATCGTAAGAGATATCTTTTTCTCTTCTTCCGATTTAATATGTATGCCGCCGTTATATTTTACAATTTCATCAAATATTACCCCTTGTTTTTTTACACTCAGCACATGGTTTTTAATCTCATCACGGAAGGGTAGTACGAGCATATATCCCCAGCTTTATATCTTGTCCCTTGAGCTGCTCTCCACTGTTCATTATCAATTCTGTTCCACATAAAGTAAATTGCTCCGTATTGTATGCAAATTGAAATTCACATCCGCATAGTCCATCGTTATTCTGCGCTAGCTTTTTCGTATAAACCGGAACAATAATCTCGTTTGTCTCGTTCATACTCTGCGGTGCAAAGAATATACACGAATTTTCTTCTGCCAATGCCAGCACAGGCATACAAACTAATAACGATAGCACTATCACACATAATCTTTTTATCGTTTTCTATACATCCATTTCATCACTAATATATTGTTCATCACAGAATACACGGTATAAATAAGAGGGAGAGAGGGTCTTATTCGGGTAACAAGTTGCCGTATATTCTGACATCAGCAATATATTATTAAAATTTTACTATGTACTTTTTAATATTGTTTTAAACAGCTCAAAAGCAAATAACCAGTGCATACTTTCAGTTGGATGATTTATTTTATTTGACAAAAGTTTTACTGTGTCAATGCCGATTTGCTCCATATCCTTCCATATTTTATAGCAATCACACACCATAATTTTATATTTGTCGCATATCTGACGCGCACATTCCATATATTCATCCATTACCCCATTATTTTGCCGTTTTGCAGTTTCCTCCATCAGCTTTATAATTTCAGCGTTCGTTTCAAATTCATAAACACGGCTATTAGTCATATTGGGTGTCATAAATATAGTTTGTATCCCATAAAACTTTTCAAATATTTTTTCCAAAGAGTCTTTATATTCTTTTATTCCGTCTATATCCTTCGTACTATCGTTAAGTCCAAAGCATACTATAACCATATCAGGCTTATGACAAAGCATTTCATCTATGCGAGCCAGTCCCATAGTCGCTGTATCACCGCTTATTCCGTAATTGAGTATATTTACTGATGTGTCTTTAATACAATATTCAAAAATCTGCTGAAGCTTTTTTGAATATGCTTCCCATGGTCTGTAAACAGGCTCAAACGTTTTTCCCTCAGCCACACGCAATTCAAAACACCCCTGCGTCACGCTATCGCCAAAAAAAGCAATAGTAACTGGTTTCTTGTTTTTTATTTTGTCCGCCAGCTTATTCATAGACTCATCTCCTTATTATTATCATTCCGCTTACAGGCACATTAAATTTTTTCAATGTATTTCTCAAAAGCGTACCTTTTTCAATAATTTTACCTCTGCAATTCAAAATATCATATGTTCCATCTATATTCTCTGCATTGATATAAAGCGCATCTTTTTGCGCGGCATTTACATATACTGCTTCATCAATTCCGCTTTCTATATTCCATACCACACCCGAAAAATCAACCGCAACAGCACGATTGCCTTTTTGGGCATATGCCATTGAATACAGCATTTCGGGCTGATATACATGTAAAGATCCCTCTAAAAGAACATCACAGTATCTATCGCAGAAGCTTAAATAAAATTTAAGCATCTCCATATGCTCAGCAGGTATATCATTAAGCTTAACCGAAATCTGAGGCACGCTGAACAATACGTTTGTTATCTGCCTTGCCGCATTCTCCGCGCTCCCCGACATATCCCACATCAGCATATCGCTATGCACAACACCGCACCCCGACATCATCCTCAAATCAAGAGTTCTCATTCTGTTTGTCAAAGCATCATACGGACAGTCGCTTGCTCTGAGCATATTGCCGTAAGTCTGCATAAGCGGTCCTATATAATTTTGGCGAAACTCTATCAATATGTCAGGTTTTATCGCTCTTAACCTTTTCAATATATCGCCAAGCAACTTTTCTATTGCATCCTCAAGCTGTTCTGTATCCATTTCTGAATTGTATTCATTTGAAGATTCCGTCATACGCAAGGAATCTATAAAATCAAGCTTAAATCCGTCTATTCCCCATTCTCTAACTGCATTTTCGTATATACCCGTCAGGTAATCTCGTACCTCACGATACCTTGGGTCAAGCACGCAATAATCATTATCGGCGCTGTCAAGAAATTTGCCTTTAAATTTATTCCATGCCTCGGAGTATTTACCCACAAACGGAACACTATACCACAGGATAAATTTCATTCCCGTACTATGTACTGCGTCTACAAAGGCTTTCATATCTCCTATTCGTTTTATCGCGGGCTTCCAATCACCACAATAAGCATATCCGCGTTCGCTATTGTCCGTCTGCCATCCGTCGTCTACAATCACCGCGCGCATACCGAGCTCATATGCTTTTTTACATTCGGCAACAACCGCTTCTGTGTCTATGTTCTGATGGTAACTGTACCATGTGGAATACATAGGATGTTTTGCTATGTCCGGAACGCTCATATCCGGCAAATTACCTGATTTCCGCCACCACCCTGAAACATCACGCATTATGTCATAAATACGAATATTCCGCATATCAAGCCTTATAATAGTTTCATACGAGCTTCGCTTAGCCGTCATACAGGTGAAAAATTCTATATCCATCTCAATAGCTGCATTTTCCTCGCACACCCCACATTTTATCGAGACGGGAGTTTTAAAGTCCGCTATTGCACAAGTCATGCTGTTAATACCATCAGCTCCGTATAAGCACTGCACAGGTGCGCCGAATGCCGCGCTTGATTTACATTCTGCCTTGCTCCAGTCAAATCGTATATTCCTTATGTATTCGGCAGTCGGACTCCATTGCGCAAAAACATTCTCGGATTTTACATAAAATTTAATTACAACAGGTTCAGGATTTATTTTTTCCTTAAAATCCAGCCTCAATTTCAGTAGCTTAATATTTGCTTCATTACTTATATCGCAAAGCTCATAATCATATTGCGTGTAAATCTTAATGGTATTTTCATATAATGACATACTTATATCTGCTCCTTAATGATAAATTTATTCTCCCCTGTGCGGAGTTTTTGTCCGTTGTAAGTTGCATTTACATTTTGAGGAACCTCAACACATAAATTTACAGCTCCATTTTCCCGTTTCCATTCCACGGTAATTCTGCCGTATTCAGTGCTATAATAACCGCGAACATAACTTAATTCTTTTACATAATATGGTTTTATATCAATCCTATAACCGTTTGTATTGTCAGGCTGTATTCCTATAATATCTGTCATAAGCCATGCCATAAAGTGCGAATACATATGATGGTTTTTGGACTCTGTCATATTCCACCTTTCATACAATGTTGTTGCGCCGTTATTCAGCCAGTTGATATATGACGGAAATCCCTCGGCAGTGATTATCTTATACGCATATTCCTGCAAACCGCACTTGCTCAAAGCCCTGTATAAATATCTCAGTCCGACCATTCCGCAGTCGTGATGAAAATTCTTCTGTTCTACAAGCTCTTTTAACTGTTTTTTCAACAGTTCAAAATCATCGTATATATCAAAATATATAAGCATTGCAGCCGCTGTCTGCTTATTAACGCTGCACCTTCCGTTTGTCAGGTATTTTTCCTTTACCCGCCTGACTGCATATTGCTCTTTTAGCTTAATTTCATCTGTATTCATACCGTCAAGCTCCTGTGCAAGCAGCAATATTCGTATAAACTTTATTTTTAGCAGGGCGTTTATAAATACTGAATCGACCTTATCATCATTATCGGGAGCCGCCCAGTCGTCAAGACCGAAATTAAGGTTTCCGTCCTTATCCTCTTGCATGTCCAGATAGTCCAAATATCTTTTAAAATACGGTATGCTGTCTGTAAGAGGCTTTTTATTTCCCGTGTGTAAATACAGTCTGTACGGTATCTCAAACAAAACACCGTCCGATACAGGTCCGTTACCCCAATGATAGCCCCAGCCTGCCGTCGGAATAATACCGGGCAGAGCGCCGTCCTCACGCATGGCGTCATGAATATCTGTAAGCCATTTTTCAAATACTCGCTCTGTTTCAAAATTTATAAGCATCTGCTCAGTCGACGACTGTGCGTCGTTTGCCCAGCCGAGCTTTTCACGCGTAGGGCAGTCTGTAGGCATATAAAACAGATTTGACAGCGTTGCATTTTGTCCCGCTTTAAAAAGCTTGTTTATCCTCTCGTCAGAACACTCAAATCCCGTTCTCGTTTTTACAGCCTGATGAACAAACACTCCCGATACGTCATTTAAGGACGGATTTTTTATTCCGCTTATTTCTATATACCTAAAACCATGATAAACAAATATCGGCGACCACACAAAGTCCTTACCGCAGCAAATAAATTCATCGGTCTGAAACGGTGATGACGGATAGTATTTTTCCATATCATTAAGCTGAAGCGAATAATCCTCATTTATTTCCTCCGCATATCTAATAATGATTTTATCACCGCCGGTTTGATTTGTATGAAGCCGTATGTAACCTGAGATATTTTGTCCTATATCAAAAACATACTTATCGTCTCCCGACTTATACATTGCTTTTGCAGGCAAAACTCCACATTCCCTTATCGGTTCACATTCGCAAGGTCTGAAAGCTCCTTTAGGCGGAGTATTATCCTCTGCCGCCGCACTCCATTTGCTGTCGTCAAAATTATATTCTGTCCAGTTCTCAGCATACAGACGTGAATCAAAATGCTCGCCGCACCGAAGCTGATTATATGTAGCGGGAGAATCTATACTGCATTTCCATGTACTATCACTTTTAACCGCTGTGCTTCCGTTAACGTCAAGCCGCATAATGAATTTAGGATTGTCACGCCATTTTGCCTTATCATAATCCCACGCCGATTCAATCCCCTCGTTATACCAGCCGCAGCCGCAGATTACCGCAAGGATATTTTCTCCCTTATTAAGCAGATTTGTAACGTCATATGTATTGTACCAAAGTGTTTTGGAATAATTACTCACAGGCGCAGTAAACAAATCCTGAGTTATTTTTTTGCCGTTCAGCCACACATAGGCATAACCAAGACCACATATGTTAAGCTTTGCTGATTTTACTGTTTCTGATAAAACAAACTTTTTTCTGAACATCGGAGCGTAAAATTTGTTTTTATCAAAAGGAATATCAGGCTTTATAAAAGATATTTTTTCAAACATATTTAATCCTCTTTGTCAAGCAGTTCAAGCGGATAATCCCCCAAACGCTCCACTTCAAAATTATTCGCCTTAAACTTTTCATAATCAAATTCATTAAGCTCGTCAATCGCCAGCTTATGAAATTCATAAAAATTCGGCCACCATTCATATCCGTCGCCCAGATTGTGATTTAAAAATGCGTCCGCTATATCCTTTCCCATCTGCGGTGCGACATAAAAAGCTCCCATTGCAAGCACATTTACTCCATTCCCCGTAATTGCGCGAAGCGCCGCCGGTACACTTTCGACCACGCCGGCATGAACGCCCGGACATTTGCTTGCCGCAATATGTATACCCATTCCAGTGCCGCAGAAAATCAGCGCTCTTTCAAATTCGCCTTCTGAAATTTTCGCGCCGACCTTTAAACCGATACGGTGAAACATTTCCGGTTCTTTTTCATCCGCTGATTTTACTCCGATATCAGTAACCGTCCATCCTTTTTTTCTAAGATGCTCCGCTACTACTTCTTTAAGAGGAAAGCCCGCAAAATCCGCACCTACAAGTACCTGCTTATCCTTTACTTTTTTCATTTTTTCGTCCTCCCTAAACTTTTTTTATTTTTGATATTTCATTCTGTATTCTCGCGGGGTAATTCCCACATTTCGCTTGAACACTACCGAAAAGTAATTTGCATCCTCGTATGCAACCTGCTCGGCAATTTCTGAAATTGTATAATTAGTGTTTGCAAGCAGTTTTTTTGCTTTTTCAAGACGCTTATTAGTTACATATTCTATAAATCCCTGTCCTATATAATTTTTAAATAGTTTGCTTAAATACTTTTGTTCCAGATAAAAATGTCCGGCTAAAAATTTCAATGAAATGTTTTTACAATAATGCGAATCAACATATTTAACTATATCCTTTATTTTTGACTCCCCATTCAATTCTATTTTGTCATCTACACGGCAAAAATCACACAAATCCACAAGTAAATCTCTTACTGAAAAATTAAAGTTATCTTTATTATTCAGTTTGTCATTAAGTTCTTGTATTAAATTCTCCACATACTGTGTTAAATGATTGTTTTTGTTAATAATATCCTGTATTCCGCTTAAAAGCTTTTCTGTCCATACAGTAATATCCGAAAAAACTATCTTTTCTTGTCTGAAGTGCATATAACTACGTCGTATCTCAATCTTTGCCGTATCTATATCATTACTTTCCAGCATCATTATGATATTGTTATATACATCGTTATAATACTCGCTGATATAATGTGTTACGGTATCGCAATACTCCTGTATAAAAATTTTTTCACGAATTGTGGAATTAAGAGCTGTTCTTGCATTGAAATATACTTCTGAAAATTTCATATTATGGTTTCCATATGCAAATCCTACGCAAAATGCTTTGGACAGTTCTGCTTTCAGACTATCAAAACTTTTAATTTTATCTGCTGTGATAAGCATAAGTTCTTTACGATTTATAAACAAGGTGTACACATCACCTATGCCCTTATTTACTTTTTGATAAATTTTCATTTTTTCATCAAAATCTGAAACGAAATCTGCCTTGCTTTTCATTATATACAGATAATAATCTTTAAAATCTATTAGTCCTTCTGTCGAAATATCTTCATTAATTAACATATCAAGCATATATTCATTTTTGCCTATCTTTTCAACTAAATTGCTTCGTGTATTATGCTGTATATTCATAATACATTTAAGAACAGCCACTTCAAGGTCTGTCCTTGAAACAGGTTTTAATAAATATTGAGCCACACTTATATTTATAGCTCTTTGAGCATACTCAAATGACGCATAACCGCTTATTATAATTACTTCACATTTTATGTGCTTCAAAATTTCCTCTATCATTGTCAAGCCGTCAACATTTTGCATTTTAATATCAGTTATTATTATATCCGGCTTATATTTCATTGCTGATTGAATCCCTTCTGACGCACTGCAACACATATCGACAACTTCAATGTCAAAGTTTTTCCATTTCAAAAGCTGCCTTATTCCTTCACGCGCATTTTTTTCATCATCAACTATAATCAGTTTATACATGATATTTTCTTCCTTTTCTGCTTACAGTTTTATTTTAAATCTCCTTATACGGGATTTCTATCAGAACTTGTGTTGATTGGCCGGCTTCACTGAAAATATCCATAAATACATTTTCTTCTCCGTAAAATAAAATCAGACGCTTATATAAATTTTGTAATCCTATATGGTTATTACTGCAACCCTGATTCTTAATATTTTCTTTAATCTCTTTAAGTTTCTCTTTTGTTATTCCAACTCCGTTATCTGCTACATTGATAATAATCCGATTATCATGTTTTTGCGCTATAACTGTTATAAAACCATCCTTTCGCTCCATTGGCTCTATTCCGTGCTTTATGGCATTTTCAATTAAAGGCTGTAAAATAAATTTAACAACATGGCAATTCATAAGACTGTCATCTATATCAAATTCATACTCGAATTTATCTCCTATCCTCATATACCATATATCAAAATAGCTTTCCGCACATCTTACTTCATCAGCCAAGGCAACCGTTGTCTCTTGTGAAAGATTATATCTTAATATCCTTGAAAGACTTACAACGACGTTTTCTATTTTGTCGTTTTCTTTATTTATCGACATCATGCGCACAAGGTCAAGCGTATTATATAAGAAATGCGGATTGGTCTGGTTTTCATACGCCATAAGCTGAGCATCCTTAACCTGAATTTCCATTTGCATAATATGATTTACCTGCTCATCCAGCTTTTCAATCATTTTGTTAAATTCCTCGCCGAGCAGTCCAATCTCATCATCTCCTGAATATTCTACTCTGCTAGTCAAATTTCCGTGCCGGACATCCTCCATACACCTGAGCATTTCGCTTATAGGCTTGCCATGATGCTTATATATTTTATTTACAATCAGTATCAAAACAATTGAAAAACCTAAAGCCATTAACAAGAATTTTAATATAATCATATAAATTCCGTTGTTAATTGCAGTTTTATTCATTAAATAGCAATATGTCAAATTGAAATTATTTGACTTCTCATAATACAACTGATATTTATTGCCTTCATACGCAAAATTATTATCTGAAACACCCAGCTCTTTTGTATTTCCTCCCTTAAGACGGTCTTCGTTGCTCAAAACAATATTGTCTGACATTCCTAAAATCAAGAAAATATCTTTGTCCTTTTTTGAGTGGGAACATATATCAATCAGCCTATTTTCATTTATCATAATGTGTATATAACCTATCGGCTTCATAACAGACGAATAGGCATATAATTTTTTGCTTAAAACAATACTTCCGTCGCAATAATTCCACACCTCTTGCCCGTCCAGATTATTCATTGTATCCAGTTCTTCTTTATGAATATGATGTATTTTTTCTTCATTCCAAACCCCTACTCCAACTTCCATTCCATCATTATCAACAAAACATATTCCGGTTACTCCTCTTACTTTATCAGAATAATTCTGCAATTGCTGCGCCAGATGATAGGCATATATTTTTTCATTTCCATATTCATATTTATTGTTTATAACTGTTTCGATATCCGCTGAGCTTACACTGTGCAATATATTAGAATATTGATTAAGCTCAATATCCATATTATCACGGACAGCCGAGGCTATATTTTTCACGTAATCTCCCGATACTTTTATAATATTTATCGCATATGAATATGCGCTCACAACAAATATTGCGGTTATCGCTATACAGAAGGTAACCATATATACCAAAAACAGCTTTTTCCAAAAAAATCTTATTTTTTTATTCATGAGTATACCTCCTGCATAGCAATTATAATTGTTATCTGATTTCCCGACCGAGATTGGTTCCCGCCGGAATAACGGCAAAAATATATTTACTGAGCCTTTTCATACTTTCCTCCACGCATTTCTAATTCGTCAAGTCCATAATTATTTTCTTTTGTGAACTTTCCGTCAGACTCATATTCTTCAAGCCACATTTTATAATTTTCATTAAGCTTCTTTTCCATATCGGCATAATCAAAGTCTTGTCCCGAAAGCAGCTGCATAACTGCATCTGTCGGGGTCTGTGCCATTTTGTCGGAATCAAGACACAAAATATTATCAACAGGAACACTGCCGCCTTGGAACGCTTCAAATATAGGGTCTACATCAAGCTCTTTTACCGTTGGAATTTGCTTTGTGCTGTCAACAAAAATCTTATACTGTTCCTTTGAAAACATAAACTGAAGAAAATCAATAGCCGCTTCTTTTACAGCAGGGTCTTTTTCTGCCGATTTAGTAACTGTAAGTGACTGTACCCCTCCAATTACAGGATTTCCGCATACATATTCACTGTTTTCTTTTGTAAATAACGGAAGTTTGAATGCTCCTATACGAACATTTTCTTCATTTTCCATAAAGCTTTGAATATCCCAGCTTCCTGACATAAGATGCGCTGCTTTACCTGTAAGAAGTTGAGATTTTGCGGCAGCCTCGTCAAAACCGGTTGCATTCTGACTGTACTTTGCATACTTCTTAACTTCATCCCAAAAGCGCTCCTGCAATTCCTTATATCTGCCGGTGGTTAAATCAATTTTTCCATTTGAGATTGCCGCCGCTATTTCATTATTTGAAACCGCGCAGTCACCGTTTATATTTATATTGTTGTCTGATAAGAAAGCGTCGCCCAGCAGTCCTGTATTCAGATACCACATAAACCATACGACCGCGTCCTTCTTCTGTGCCATAAATGCAATAGGATTAGTTCCGTCTTGTTCTATAACCTCACAATTATGGATAAATTCATTCCAGGTTTCAGGAATTTTCAAATTAAGCTTTTCATATAAATCCATATTGTAATAATATGCCACGCCTAAATCAAACAAAGGCAAAGCCACGTGCCACGGCTGAGTATAATCGGTTGCCTGTTCAAGCTTTCCGTCAACAAAACAATCCTTCCATATTTTTTTGTCATATGGATTTTCGCCCTCCAGCGCTTCCTTGAGGTCAACTGTCAATCCCTGCTTATATTGCTCGCCTATAACCGTCGCATGATTGCTTTCAATTGTAGGAGCCTGATCTGACGCAAATCTTGTCTTTATCCATTCCTGATATCCGCTTACTGGCTGAGATATTAACTCAACCTCTACATCGGGGCGCACAGATTTATAGTTTTCAACAATCTTTGATAATGCGTCCTCCATCTCCGTGCCTGTACTCGGCTCCCAAAATGAAAAGCTTATTTTCACCTTATCAGAAGCCTTTCCCTGTCCTCCGTCACCACCGCAGCCTGCCAAACTGATTATTGTCATAGCCGCCGCCATTACTACCGCTGTTACTTTTTTTAACATTTTTAAATCCTCCTCTTTATAATATTGTTTATTCTTTTACCGCACCCATGGTTGCTCCGCCTATGTATATTTTCATTGTGCATACAATCAGAGCAATCAACGGAATACTTACAATACAATACGCCGCCATCTGCAAGCCGTAATCCAATCCATACTGACCCGCAAGCTGATTAAATCCAACCGGAATTGTGCGCATCTTATCTGAACTGAGTACAATAAACGGCCACATAAATTCATTAAATTTTGAGAAAAATGTCTGTAAAAATATTGTTCCCACTATTGGTAATGATATCGGTAGTACCATTCTCATAACTATCCTGATTTCGTTTGCCCCGTCAATCCTTGCCGCCTCAAATATCGAATCAGGAATTCCTTCAAAAAACGAACGGGACAAGACTGTTGCCACAATTGACCCTGCTGATATTCCGGGTAGTATTACTCCCCAATAAGTATCATTAAGATGCATTGACAGCACATTCAAATACATTGGTATAAGCAAAAGTCCGATAGGAATCATCTGAAACATCATTACAACAGTAAATAATACTTCCTTTGCAGGCAATTCAAGCTTAGCAAATGCGTATCCCGCAAATACAGACACAGCTATAACGCCGATACATATAGCAGGGGTAATAATAAATGAATTAACAACATATTTGCTTATTACGCTCCATGCTTTAGAAAAGTTCTCCCAATGCGGTGTTGAAGCAAAGCCCCAAAAATTTGTAACTATCTCATTTTGGTCTTTCAGAGATGTAACAATCATTATGTATATCGGTGCAATAGTAAGTATCACAAAGAATATAAGTATTATTTCCGGTATATGTGAGCTTTTTCCCTTTTTTAGTTTTTTATTTCTCATTTCCGTCCTTCCTCCAATCATATCTTTTTTATTGTTCTGACTGCTGTTATATCTTGAGCACTGTAATTGTAACCATTGTCCTCAAAATGGTATCCGTCAGGCAGTTCAATTTCACATTCTGTTTCCGGCGGACACTTAACCTTAAGCTCTATGCTGTCACCATTTCTCTGCCATTCTACGCTTACCTTACCGCTCGGCAAATTATGATACGCTCTCGCAAAATTAAGCCCTTCAATAAACATAGGTCTGATTAAAACGTTTTTGCTGCTTTTTACATTTATTCCTCCGACATATCTGATAAACCACTGTATCACATCGCCTAAAAAATGATGATTATATGACTTTTCTCTGCTCATATCTCCCAAAACAAAATGTTCGGGAAGAGTTGTCGCGCCCTGCTTTACATAATAGCCATAGGAAGGGAACTCCTCATCCGTTATCATCTTATATGCCGTTTCAGCCTCACCAAAACGAGCTAAAACGTGAAATATTACTCTTGTTCCAAGAAGACCGCAGGTTAGCTTATAATTATCACTCTTTAATATTTTCATCAATTGTCCGAAAGCAAATTGTTTTTCCGCCGCTGTGAAAATATCAAAATATATACCCATCGCCTGCGCTGTCTGGCATCTGCTTTTAATTGTCATAGTGTCGGTATTAAGGTATTTTTTTCTGACGGCAAAATATAGTTCATCTCCGAGATTTTTGGCAAAATCCGCATTATGGTTAAGCCCGGCAGCCCGAAACATCTTTTCGCTTTTTCGGCATGTATCAAGGACACAAACACTGTCTGTAAAGCCTAAAGGAACAATATAATCATCGGAATTTCTGCATACCGGTCCGAGGTCGCCTAAACCTATTTCAATAATGCCTTCTTCATCTCTTTGCCTGCATATATATTCCAGATAAGACATCATAGCATGAGCATTTTCCTTTACGATATCCATATTGCCCCGATACTTGTACAGCATATACGGTAAATTAAACAGTACGCTGTCCCATATAGGACCGTTTCCCCATTCATATCCCCACGTATCGGTAGGTACAATACCAGGAATACTGCCGTCAGGATGCTGAGCGAGCCTGATATTATTGAGCCACTCCCTCCAGCTCTTTTCAGTGTTCATTGTCATAATCATATGCTCCGAGGACACTGACGCATCGCCCGTCCAGCCGTTCTTTTCTCTGTGCGGACAATCGGTAGGGAAATAATAAAAATTCGCCCTGTCACTCCGCCTCGCAATCTCAAAAATCTTGTTTGCTATATCATCAGAGCATTCAAAACCGCCCGTTTCCTCTAAATCAGAACTCATAACAAGATATGTCAGCAGGTCATCATCAGCCTGCTCCTCTGTTATTCCTGAAATATAAATATAACGAAAACCGTGATATGTAAACATTGGTTCAAAAATTTCTTCTTCGTCGCTGTGAAGTATGTAAATATCACGCTGGACATATCCGTCCGGATAAAAATTAAAATTACCGTAATCCGGCTTATCGCCGTCAAGATACTCAGTACATTGTATATCTATTCTCTGTCCTGCTCTTCCTCGTATTTTCAATCTGAATATACCGGCATTATTTTCTCCGAAATCATATACATACCCGCCTGTTCTTGTCGGCGGCGTTTCCTGTGTTTCTTTTCCTTCAAGCCAACTGCATACATCCTCACGCGGGGAATATGTGGCAAGCTCTCCTTTATAAATCCGTACCGCTTTTATTTCTTTTATAACCCGTATAGGTTCAGCCTCGCATATCTTTGCTTTTCCTCTCGGTCTGTCAGCCAATACAGGGCTATGCCATTTATCATCTTCGATAAAACCTGCTTCATTCCAGCCTTTTTCTTCAAGCCTGCTGTCATAAAATACTCCCGAACGCAAATCATTAAATGTGATTGCTCCTTTTTTACACTTAAAATCTGAAGCATCATAGTATTCTGTTTTATCAAAACTTTCAATTTCTGCAAAAAATGCCAATTTAGGCGATGCGTTAAATACATTCTTATCAAAATCCCATACGCATGTTTTGCTGTTTCCGAAACCGTCTCCGAGGATTATACCGATTACATTTTCGCCGTTCTGCAAATACGGCTTTATATCATATAAATCGTAATACGTTATATGGTCGGGATTGGATATATACGGAGCAAGATATCCTTTAGTTATTTTTCTTCCGTTTACAAACAAATCATAAAAACCTATACCGCATATACTTATTTCCGCTCGTTTTATATGTTCAGGTACTGTAAAGCTCTTTCTGAATATCGGCGCCGCAACATGCTTAAAATATGTTGAACGCTCTCTATCCTCACATACAAATTTATCTGATAATATCATTAGCTCTCCTTCTTTCTTCTCATTATAATAAGGCTGAAAACAAGGGTAATAAGAAACAATATTACCGATATTGCGCACGAATATCCATACTGGCTGTTTCCTGATGAAAACGCCATTTTATACATATGTAACCCCGGCACAAGCGACGCATTATTGGGACCTCCGTTTGTCAGAATTAAAAATCTTTCATATTCCTGTATCTGACCTATGAGAGCTAATGTCAATAAGGTTTTTAGCTGAGGTGCTATAAGAGGCAGCTCCACCTTGAAAAATGTCTTGAATGTGCCTGCCCCGTCAATCTGTGCGCTCTCAATCATTCCCGGGTCTACACCCTGCAGAGCAGATGTGGCTATAATATAATTAAATCCCGAAATCCACGGAAAGCCTATAAGCACGATTGCCCACAATACAAATTTTTCTGTACCTAAAACATTGGGAAAAGTTGCGTCAAACCATTTGAATATATGTGCAAAAGCGCCTATTTCGGGATAATATAAAAACTTCCACATCATCATTGTTACAACGCTTGGTATAGCCATAGGCAAAAATAACAATACACGGAATAAATACTGCTTCTTTTTACTTTTCACCATCAATGTCAGTTTTGCCGCTATTACCGAAAAGCTAAAGCAAAATACCATAGCAAACAGTAAAAATACCATATTTTTTAGCGCTATGGGGAACTTGCTATCCTTTGTAAATAAATCAATATAATTCTGGAAACCTATAAATTCATTGATTGATATTGCGTCATATTTATAAAATGATTTTGCTATACCCGTAATAAACGGCACAAGCATAAATGCCATCATAAAGACAAACAACGGAAGTATGTACAATAAATTATAATATTTCCTATTATTTCTTAGTTTTTCATTTTTCATATCATTTCGCCTTTCCTTACCACAAGGCCTTTAAGCATTGCTTTTTATTATTGATTGTTATTCTTAAAGATTCTTTATTTATTTTAATTATACCATTTACCATTTTTCATTTTAATAGATATTTTCGTTATAAATCTTTAATTTTTCTCAAATTTAAAGGTGTATACTGCTCAAATGCAGTATACACTTCTTATTTTAATTTTAATATAGTATAGCTCACCGCACCAAGCACAATTTCTCCTTCGGAAATTTTAATATTTCCGTTTTGCATAATCACATCTACACATAATTCCATTTCAAATCTTTTATCTTCATTTGAAGGATTTATACATATTAAATACTGTTCATTTTCACTCATTCTTTTATATACAAGTGGATATCCGCCATTTTTTCTGTTTAAAAACTCAATACCACCACTTGCAGAAAGCGCCTGAGTAGTTTTTCTCAAAGCAATGAGTTCCTTAACTTTATTAAGCAAAGAATTTTCATCAGCAAGCTGTTCTTCAACATTGACTCCGTTTTCATTTACCGGAAGATATAAAAGTTCCTTTGCTCCATCGGAAAATCCGGCATTTTTACCCTTCTTCCACTGCATAGGTGTTCTTGAACCTGTGCGTGTAAAACCGCCTTCTTTAGATGGCATATCCGGAATATATTCCATTCCTATTTCATCACCGTAATACACAAAAGGTATTCCCGGCATAGTCATAATAAATGCAAAGATAACCTCAAGCTCCGTATTTGTTCTTCCGTAACTTATTCTTGCAAGGTCATGATTACCTGTAGGAATGGAAATAAATCCGCGGTCTTTTGTTTTTTCATATTCGTCAAGATAATCATTCAGAAATGTTTCTATATTACCGTTTCCTCTGGTGTCAAAAAGCTGTTTCCAAAGAATATTCTCGGGACATTCCTCTCATCTTCCGCTCTGAAAAGACTGGTATATGCAGGAAATACCGTATGAATAAGAAAATCAATATGAAATCCCGCCGCTATGGCATGACTCGGATGAGACCATTCAGAAATAAGTACGCACTCAGGATATTTTTCATCAAAAATCGTGCGTATTTCCCTCCAAAATTTGATTATGGCTCTACCGTCATAATCATTTTTTATTAGAGATGCCGCCAAATCCACACGAAAACCATCCGCCCCAAGCGTTATCCAATATTCCATAATATTGATAAACTCCCGTTTTGTCTCGCGGCAGTCCGGATGCTCCGGAGGTAACTGCCATGACGGTTCATCAATATTTGCAAATCCATAATTCAGAGCCGGCTGACAATAGAAAAAATTCTTCATATATGCACCATTACGCTGAGCATATCCGCCTATACATTCTCCGTTATAAATATTTAACCAATTATCTGTCCAAACATATCGGTTCGTGTATTCGTTTTTCTCAGTGCAGCAAGATTTTTTAAACCATTCACACTCTAATGACGTATGCCCCGCGACAAGATCAACACAGACTTTTATACCCTTTTGGTGAGCGATAGTACAAAGCCGTTTAAAATCAGCATTTGTACCATATCGTTTTCCTACCTTATAAAAATCGGTTACATCGTATCCTCCGTCTCGGTAAGAGGATTCATAAAATGGATTCAGCCATATAGCCGTAAATCCCATATCTTTTATGTAATTAAGTTTCTCTGTTATTCCATTTAAATCACCTATTCCATCACCATTGGAGTCATAAAATGATTGAGGATATACATTATAAAATACAGCATTTTCAAGCCACTTTGGTGTTATCATTTTTAATTATTCTCCTTTTTTGTATTGCATATTAATTTTGCGCGACAATTTTATATATCGCGCAAAATTCACTAATTCTTATAAACTACAATATCGTATATCCATTCTCTATCCATTCTTAAAAAGATATCGCATCCCTCCTCTATATCATCAACTGTTCCAAGCGACGCTTTCGAATTCTTCAGCGGCACCTTTTATAAGTGTATAAATCATATACATACTATTGTAATTTAATTATAGCATATTAAAAATACTGTAAACATGTATTTTTTCGTCTTTATTCTTTGTTCTTTCGTGCTTGTTTCAACCCCATATACCTTCTCAATATCCGTTTTACAAGTCCTATAATACTTTGCTGTCTCAACAAAAATATGTCGGTAAAAAAAGAATACGGAAACCGCTCAAAATGTGTTATAGTTAAGTTACCACACCAAACTACAAAAAGAGAGATTTCCTTATATGAATACTATAACACAAGATATGAAGTTTAGGCAAACATTAATTGAATATTCTTTAAAATATGGCGTTACTAAAGCTGCCATACGCTACAAAACCAATCGACAATATGTTTACCGCTGGAGAAAGCGTTATGACGGCACAATACACTCCTTAGCGGATAAATCACACAAACCGCACAGTCACCCAAATCAACACACTGAAAGTGAGTTAAAACTCATATCCGATATGCGCCGCCGTAACCCCAACGATGGATTGGTTGTATTTTGGGTTAAGCTCAGACAACGCAAATATTCTCGTTACAGGTATGTGGAGGCTTTTGAGGAACACAGCAGTTATTCTTCGGCTATATTTTTGGAGCATATGTTAAAAGCTTTTAAATTCCCTGTCGAATGTGTGCAGACAGACAATGGAGCAGAATTTACAAAGCGGTTATGTCCGGGGAAAGCTACACCTACAATGTTTGAAAATCAATTAAAGAAGCATGGAATTGAACATAAGTTAATTCGTCCTTATACACCAAGACATAACGGCAAAGTTGAACGTTCTCATCGTAAGGATAACGAATATTTCTATGTCCGCACCCCCTACTCGAATAATTAATATTGATAATTTTATATTCCCACAACCTTGCCACAATACAATAATAAACATTACACAATGTAATACACGTTATAACATAAAAAATACAAATAAATCTACAAAATCATACGTTTTACAAACAAATTTAATATATAAGACACTGTCTTCAAATCTCAAAGAGATAAGTTTTACGACATATCAAAAATACCGCAGTCTTACGACTACGGTATTTTTTTATTGTCTATATACTAAAACCAATACGGATCCCAGTCGCTTGTCAGACGTGTAAGTGCCTCCATATAGAAATAATCTCCCCATGTATTACACTCATCAACACCGCCGTTATTACACGTATTATGCGGTGTTTTCTTTGCGTATGTACCGTGAAGTAAAAGTCCGTTAGACTCTTTACTGTCTTTAACGGCACAATTATCAATAATTGCTTTAAGCAATCTTTTAGCCGTCTGCGTATAATATTCAGCCTCATCTTTATCAAGATATTTAGCCATTTCAAGCATACCGCATACCGCTATAACACCTGCTGAAGAATCACGCGGTTCATCACTGCCGGTATCAAAATCAAAGTCCCAATAAGGCACTAAATCCTTCGGCAAATGTTCCATAAAATATTTTGTTACACGTTTAAATATATCCAAATATTCTTTATTTCCTGTTTTAGAATACGCAACCGCACTGCCGTATATTCCCCAAGCCTGACCTCTCGCCCAAGCCGAGCCATCACGATTACCCTGACAAGTAACACCCTTTGTAGGTTTACCTGTTTCCATATCAAAGAAATATGTATGATATGTCGAATTATCGTCACGCACGATATTTTCCATCGCTGTTTTTATATGTGCCTGTGCTTTTTCTTCATACTTTTTATCACCTGTCACCTTGCTCGCCCAGAAAAGCAACGGCATATTCATAAGACAATCTATTATAAGTCTGTAATTGTCCTTATCGTCCATTTTGCCCCACGCCTGAAAGAACTGACCTTTTTCGTGAAAACGTTTCATCAAATTATCCGCCGCCAAAAGTGCCGCACGTTTACCAACTTCACTGCCTGTAAGCTTATATGCCGCAACGCAAGACGGGCTGTACAAAAAGCCCATATCGTGATGGTCGGTATTAATATGATGTTCTATTCTGTAAAGGAAGTTGTCCACTTGACAAAGTGCCGCTTCCTTTAATTTATCGTCTTTGTTACTCTCATAAGCAAGCCACAATTCACCGGTCCAAAAACCCTCTGTCCAGTCTGTATTTTCTGTTTGCCTGTAAAAATCATTTTCACTGTTTGCACCCGGAAAACAGTCAAAAAACTCGTCAACATTATGTTCAATAAGCGAAACCGCCTTATTGTGTGCGTCACGAATTTCTTTATCATCAGCCACCGGATAGCCTTGTAATTCTTCCATAGTTATCATACTTAAAATCACACTCCTTATATAATAATTATACCAACACGGCCAAATTATTTCAATAGCAATAATTTAATGTCAATAAATTGAATGTATAACAATAGGCAAGCCGAAAATATAGGCTTGCCTATTCAGTCTACCTCTTTAATTATCCTTTAACTCCCGAAGATGTAGCGTTTTCAATAAAGAATCTCTGACAGAACAGGAATACTACGATTATCGGCAGCAATACAAGTGTAGCCGCCGCCATTTGTGAACCGTAATCCTGAACTTGTCCGGCTGAAAACAACTTAATACCTACAGAAAGCATTTGTTTGTTTATATCCGATATGTACAAGTACGGACTCATATAGTCGTTCCATGTCCATACGAATGAGAACAATATCATTGTTGCGATAGACGGTTTAGCAAGAGGAGTTATAATTCTTGCGTAAATTGTAAAGTGATTACAACCGTCAATCTTTGCCGCCTCACTGATTGATTCCGGAATACTTATAAATGCCTGACGCAACAGGAATACGAAATATACGTCAACACAGCTCGAAATTATGATTGCCCACATAGTATTTAAAAGCTTTAAATTCTTAAAAATCATATATCTCGGTAAAATCATAATATCTGCCGGTATCATCATTGCCACAAGCAAAACAAGGAATATAGCATCTCTGCCCTTGAATTTTATCTTTGAAAAACCATATGCCGTATATGTGATAAGGAACAATTTGATGATAATTGTAATGCCTGTCATAAGTACAGTGTTCAAGTACCATTTAGGGAAATTATAATAATCACTGTGGAAAAGTCCCTTAATATTTTCCAAAGTTGGAGGATCCGGAATTATCTGAAACGGTTTCTGCAATACATCTCCGCTTACTTTGAATGACGATGAAACCATGAATATAAATGGATAAATACAACCGCAACCATATTTGAAACGTACGGTAAGAATACCATACCTTTTATTGCACCCTTCCAGTGTATGCCCTTGTTGACAATCATGGCAAGCACAAAACCAGCTGCCATAATTGCAGGTACATATACAATCACGAATATCCCTGCACACGAAACAATTAATTCACCGTCAAATGTAAACGTAAAATATTCATACAGTGCTGACAATAAGAGTGCCGTTGTATCATGGACAGGTTCTGACAATGCCGAGTCTTACAATGTATACAGAGCCGCAGACAATGCCGCAGACAATGCCGCCGACTATGAATTGTTGGGTACATCAGACACAACAACGACGTTCCAAGTATACAAATACGATTCACTCGCTCCTGCAAAAAACACGTGTACTTTGCAATCCGGTGCATCTGCCGACACATTCTCAATGACAAACTGGGGTAAAGCTAACAACGGTGCATATTTGAGCGGTGTTCGTTTCGCGGCAAACAAGGATATGACACCACTTACAAATGTATTGCAATAACACAAAAAATACACCTATCATTCGATAGGTGTATTTTTCATTTGTTTTTCAATCCAAGCCATAAGCAAATTCACTATTTTTTCTTGTTGGGCAGGAGTAAGTTCAACATTTTTCGGTATTCTGTACCACTTGTTAAGGCAACCGCGGCAGCAGCACGCCGTTGCGTGTTGTGCAATAAACACAGGGTGTCCGCGCATGGGTGTTTGCTTGCCGTCATTTGCAATAAATGACGGTGCAAGTCTGTCACGAACAAAGTCGCGTGCGTGTGAACGCACAGTATCCATACCTTTATTTTTTACATACTCCCTATCCTTTTCTTTCAGCTTAAAACTACTTCTGAACTTTGACTTTTCCAACTTTAAAAGTGCCTGTTCAATCGTCTGCATAAAATCACTGTCTTTCATATCTTCCGTATGTACAGGTTATATCGGCAATTTTCTTTGCGAGTTTGTCAGTCAAATCATTCTTACCCATTCTCCACTGCCAGTTGCCGCCGAGTACAGACGGTGTATTCATTCTTGCCTCACTGCCGAGTTCAAGATAATCCTGCATTTGAATTATCGCCGTATCGCTCACACTTGCCATAGCGGTTTTAATGAGTTTCCAAACAATATCATCCTCCGAATCAATGTACTTTTTACAAAATTCAAGTGTATCTTCGTCAAGCTCATCAATCCAACCAAGCACTGTATTATTATCGTGCGTGCCAACATAGACAACGCTGTTTGAATTATATGTATACGGCAAATAATTACTTTCTTCACGCGGATCAAATGCAAATTCAAGCACTTTCATACCCGGAAAACCCGAATCCCTCAACAGCTTATGCACGTCCTCAGTCAAAAATCCCAGATCCTCCGCTATAATCGGCAAATCGCCCAATTCATTTTTAACGGCATTGAACAATTCAATTCCCGGACCTTTCAGCCACTGACCGTTTTCGGCGGTTTTATCCCCGTAAGGAATCGAATAATACCCCTCAAATCCTCTGAAATGGTCGATACGAACAACATCATACAATGACGTTGCACTCTTTATTCTGTCTATCCACCAATTAAAGCCGCATTCTCTGTGCCTGTCCCAATTATACAGTGGATTTCCCCAAAGCTGACCTGTCGGAGAAAATGCGTCCGGCGGACAACCTGCAACAGCTTTCGGCACAAGATTTTCGTCAAGTTCAAATAAATCGGGATATACCCACACTTCCGCACTGTCAAGCGCAACGTAAATCGGAATATCGCCGATTATCGACACACCGTTGTCATTGGCATACTTTTTAAGTTTGTTCCACTGTTCAAAAAATTTAAACTGCACAAACTCCCAAAACATAACGTCATCTTCGTGCGACGACTTAAATTCCCATAACGAATGAGAATCACGTTTTCTTAGTCCGTCCTCCCATTCAAGCCAAGACTTGCCGTCATTTTCATTCTTTATGCTCATAAACAACGCATAGTTGGAAATCCATCTTTCGTTTTTCTGCAAGAAGTCGTAAAATTCCGACAAATCACCTTTTTTAAATTCTTCAAAAGCAATTTTCAAAACCTTAAAACGATTTTCATAAATTATTTCGTAGTCAACATTTTTTCTGTCTTTGCCCCAATCAAGCTTTGAATAGTCCGATTTTTTCAAAAGACCTTCTTCACGCAAAATATCCATATCTATAAAATACGGATTGCCTGCATTCGTTGAAAACGACTGATACGGCGAATCGCCGTAACTTGTCGGATCAATCGGCAGAATCTGCCAACACTTTTGTTTTGCACTCTTTAAAAAATCCACAAATTTATATGCCTCTTTGCCCATTGTACCGATACCGTAATCAGACGGTAACGATGATATGTGCATTAAAATACCGCTTTTTCTCATTTCTTCTACCTCCCGATAAGTTGTAAAATTACATGTGGATTTTCCGCAATATAGTCTGCACCGGCTTGTACCAATTCATTTCTTGTTCTGAATCCCCAAAGCACTCCGACCGACGTCATTTCGGCATTTTTCGCCGTAAATATATCAACATTGGTGTCACCCAAGAACAGACACTCTGACGGCTTTACACCGAGTTTTTTCGCTATTTCAAGCGCCGTAAAAGGATTGGGTTTTGTCGGCATACCGTCAATAACTCCATGCACCGCGTCAAAATAATTTTCACCGAAAATATTATCGGTAACAAAATGCACGACATTATCCGGTTTATTTGAGCATACCGCAATTTTTATGCCGTTCTCTTTCAGTTCTTCAAGCAATTCTCTTATTCCGTCATACGCATCCGTATCATAAAGATAATCATTTTCATAATTTTCGTCATACATATCACGCACTTTTTCAAACATTTCCGCATTATCCTTGCCGTAAACTCCGAGCATTCTGTGAATAAGTTTATCTCTGCCGTCACCGACATATATTTTATAATCCTCTACCGGAATTTCGGGCAAACCGAATGCCGCAAGTGCAATATTACCAAAATGTGCAATAGCATTTATCGTATTTGTAAGCGTACCGTCAAGATCAAATATACACGCTTTAATATTACTCATAAAATCACCTCATTATGTTAATTATATATCTTGAAAACTATTATGTCAATGTGAATAGATTATGAATTTTTCTTGATATGCTTGATTTTTAAAAAACACTGTGATAGTATATCATTAAAGCTTCTACAAAATTGTTTTTTGAAGAAAGGATATGTAAATATGAAAAAAAGTTTAATCGTTATTGCCGCATTAATTCTTGCAATGTCAGTTGCGGGCTGCGGTAAAAAGACAGAAAATACAAATACAACACCTCAGCAGACTGCGCAGGCAGATGCGTCGGGTGCATACGAAAACGGCAGTGCAACAGAAACTCTTGACGGTCAGGACTATTCAAAGAATGTCGATATGGCGGCAGTCGAAGGTACAGAGGCAAAATCAGATACAAAAGCGGACAGCTATTCGGGCGAAGTAAGCAACAATGATATTTCTATCGAGGAAGCAAAACTTATCAATTATGATGACAGCGACGTTGTTGTTGTGTCATTTGAATTTACAAACAAAACCGATTCAGACCAATCATTCAGCGGAGTATATGACGTCATCGCCGAACAAAACGGTTCTTCATTAGCTCCTGCAACAGTAATCGGCGTGGACGGTGTGGAACTTCTTACACTTTCACAAAATATTGCTCCGGGTGAAACAATTACTGTTCAAAAAGCGTACAAGCTTGACAGTAAGTCGTCACCGCTTGAAATAACAGTTCAGCCGTTCTCTTCAGACGACGAATCATTCGTTACAAAGACATTTAATTTCTAAAACAAATAAAAAATATCTCTGCACAATGCAGAGATATTTTTTATTATGCTTTAACAACCACATTTTTACCGTTAATTTTGCCCCTGTACAGCAATTTATCGGCACTTTCAAGAAGAACATCATCGACTTTACCGCTATCACGTTCGATAATTCCGAACGTCATCGTAACGTAAATATTGTTATTTTCATAAACAAAATTTTTATTTTCGATAGTTTTTCTTAAGTTTTCAACTTTTACAAATGCGCTGTCAATATCATCATTACAGAACATAAACACAAATTCTTCACCGCCCCACCTGCATATATCAACATTCTCCAAGCCGAGCGATTTTCTCATAATCTCCGAAATATTCTGCAGTACATAGTCACCGCATAAATGACCGTATGTATCGTTTATTTTTTTGAAATCATCAATATCACCGATACAAATGACCACAGATTTATTGTCCTCGCTGTCCTTAATTCGTTCCATAAACATTCTTCGGCTTTGCAAGCCTGTAAGTCGGTCGTAATTTGCAAGATTGTTAAGAGTCTTGTTTTCATCAATGAGCTTTCTATGCGTTACAGTTGCCGATACGTCCGATATGTACGCACCTATCAATATAATTCCGACTGCCAAAACGGTATTGTATATTGTAACAAAAACGATATGTACTTCTGCCTCCGAGTAAATATGACGGCAATGCAACGTCAAACCTATATACAACAGTACCTCACATATCGAAAATATATATGTTACACTCCGATGTTTAAACGGATTAAAATACACAAATGTTGCCATAGAAATCAAATACAAGGCAAAATCCGACGAATATCCGCCATTTAGCACCGTCACCGTAACAAACGCCGATACTTCCAAATGCACCAGTACAATACAAACGCGATAATATCCTTTCAGCACAACAAACAGCATTAATATATAAAATATCACACTGCCGATATTATACATAAACGGTATCTGCATTGAAAAATGCTTAAATATAAATAGAAACGAAATATGGAATATTTCACATAAGACAATAATCTGTGTGTAGACACTTTTAACATTGTCTTTAATTCTCATAATATATCTCCCTATTCTCTATGAGTATATTATACACGTTTCTTTCGACAAAAACAAGATTAATTTAGAGTTATTTTTCATTTTTTGCATAAAAAAAAGTGACAGACTGAAAATCTGTCACAATGTACTCCAAATTAAAGAGCAGCCTTAGCTGTTTCAACAAGCTTTGCGAATGCAACGCTGTCAGCGATAGCGATTTCAGAAAGCATCTTTCTGTTCATTTCGATACCTGACTTCTTAAGACCGTTCATAAATGTTGAATAGTTCATACCGTTTTGCTTACAAGCAGCAGAGATTCTTGTAATCCAAAGACGACGGAAATCTCTCTTTCTTCTTTTTCTGCCTACATAAGCATTTTGCATTGAACGCATAACAGCTTGGTTAGCAATTCTGAATTGCTTGCTTTCAGCACCTCTGAAGCCCTTAGCAAGCTTTAATATCTTCTTATGTCTTTTTCTTGTATTTAATGCACCTTTTACTCTTGCCATTAGTTTCTACCTCTCTTTCGAATTATTTGTAAGGAATAAGCTTTTTAATAACTGCTGCGTTAGCCTTTGAGCAGTAAGCTTGCTTTCTTAGATGTCTTTTTCTCTTAGTTGTCTTTTTGTTCAAAATGTGTCTTCTGAACGCCTTGTTCATCTTAACCTTACCATTCTTAGTTACGTTGAATCTCTTAGCGGCGCCTCTGTGAGTCTTTATCTTAGTCTTAGCCATAATGCACACTCCTTCCGAATTAAATAATATTATGACAAGGGAGCAAGAAACATTGTCATATTTCTGCCCTCAAGCTTAGCCGGTTTTTCAACAGTTCCGGCTTCTTTAGCCTGTTCTGCAAATCTTTCAAGCAAGGTATAACCAATCTGTGAATGACTTACCTCTCGACCTCTGAAACGAACTATAACCTTTACCTTATCGCCCTTTTTAAGGAACTTTATTGCATGATTACACTTCGTATTGAAATCATTTGTATCGATAGACGGTGAAAGCTGAACCTCTTTGATGTTAATAACCTTTTGGTTCTTTCTGTTTTCTTTTTCACGCTTATTAAGCTCAAACTTGTACTTTCCGTAGTCCATAATCTTGCATACCGGCGGCTTTGCCTGCGGAGCAATCTTAACCAAATCCATTCCCTTTTCATACGCAATATCCTGTGCCTCTTTTGCACTCATTACGCCAAGCTGTTCGCCATCAGCTGAAACAACTCGAATTTCGTTATCACGAATTTGTTCGTTAATCTGCAAATCATTCTTACTAATTGTTAATCCCTCCTTAAAACATAAACAAAAAAACGGCTGCAAAACGCACCCGCACAATACACCGATACCTAAAGTATCTGTATATTTACCGCAAAGCCTTCGCCGTACGGTGAGAACGGATTGTTCTGCTTGTTTTCTTTTCTGAAATATTATATCAGATTATTTATTCCCTGTCAAGCATTTTTATTAAATATTTTCAAAAAAGGTTGCCGGCATTAGCCGACAACCCTTTTATATTATACATCTGCTGTTTTAACCGATTCAAATTCTTCTATAACTTCCTTTGACGGAGCTTTTGTGGCAAGTGACACTATAAAGATAAGTGCAAGCGATACAATAAATCCAGGAATAATTTCATATACGGTAAATATACCCGGAAGATTATCCGCACCCCATATAGCAGTCGGAACATATGCCCACAAAAGTGCTACCGCACCGCCGGATATAACACCTGCCAATGCACCGTATTCATTACAGCGTTTCCAGAACAGGCTGCAAAGAATAACCGGACCGAATGCCGCACCGAAACCCGCCCATGCGTGAGCAACGATTTCAAACACCGATGAATTAGGGTCAAGTGCAAGCAAGCAAGCTATAATTGCAACAACCACAATCGTGATACGGCTTACGTTAAGCAATGTCTTTTCCGAAGCATTCTTGTTGAAAAGCGTGTTGTATATATCTGATGAGAATGATGATGACGCAACAAGAAGCTGTGAATCGGCTGTTGACATAATAGCCGCAAGTACAGCCGAAAGCAACAATCCCGCAATCACTGTCGGGAACATATTCTGTACAAGTACCATAAATACTTTCTGTGTATTTGCGCCCTCAAGCATACCGTTTGCATTCAAAATGCTAAGTGATGAAGGGTCTGTAATCTGACCTGTTTTGAACATATATTGAATATACGGCGATGCCAATATACCAACCAATACAGCCATAGCAAGACTTACAATAACCCAAACCATAGCAATTCTTCTTGCAGGCTTAATATCCTTTGATGACTTTATGGCCATAAATCTTGTAAGGATATGCGGCTGACCGAAATATCCAAGTCCCCACGCAATAGCACTGACTATACCCATTGCACCGAAACCTTCCGATACACCAAGTGTAATTTTACCGATTTCCGACCATTCAAATGTATTTGAAGTAAGACCTTTATACATAAAGCAAGGTACAACGATTATTGCGGCAAACATAAGCAATCCCTGAAACAAGTCTGTCCAACAAACCGCTTTAAATCCGCCAAGGAATGTATATGCCGTTACAACGACAACGCTCAAAATAAGTGCAGGTATATATCCGATACCGAATACATAGTCAAACAAATTAGCACCTGCCGCAAACATTGACGATGTATAAACCGTAAAGAATATCAAAATAAACAACGCCGAGAATATACGGAGCACGTTTGATTTTGAATGAAATCTGTTTTGCAGAAAGTCTGGAATTGTGATTGAATTGCCTGCAATCTGTGTATATTTTCTAAGCGGTTTTGCAACGATTAACCAGTTAAAATATGTACCGAGTGCAAGACCTATTGCAGTCCAAATTGCGTTTGTAGCACCCGAACCCAACAAATATGCAGTACCCGGAAGTCCCATCAACAGCCAACCGCTCATATCCGAAGCCTGCGCACTTAGTGACGTTACCCAAACGTTCATACCGCGTCCGCCAAGTACATAATCGGAATGTGTTGAATTTTTTTTGTAGAAAACAAATCCGACCATTACCATAGCGATAAGATACAGAAGTAATACAATACCCTGTATTATACTTTGTGATGTCATATTAATACCTCTCTTTTTTTAAATATACTACTCATTATATCAAAAAAGGATAAAGTTTGCAATATTAAATATATATCAATAATTAATTTTAGCGAAATTTGCTTTTTTAATAATGCGATTTATGATAATGAAGTAAGCAATCATAAGCCAAATTGTCGCCCCAAACCACGCAACAGGTGACGCAATACATACCGCCGCAAACTTCAAATACGACACAAGCACAAATGCAACAAGCGAACGCATAACCAGTTCCCAAACACCGCCGAAAAACGCAATCATACTACTGCCTATACCTTGCAGAGCATTTCTGTAAACGAACAGTAAACCGAGTATCACATAGAATACACCGTTTAGAACAAGGTATTCTTTTGAAAGTGACATAACTTCATTCTGACCGCTGCCGACAAACAATGCAACAAGCGGTTTTGCGAACGTAATAACAACAAATCCGCCTACAATACCGCAAACCGTTGCGATAATCGCCGCACCCGTCACACCTTTTTTAATTCTTTCAAGCTCTCTTGCGCCGTAATTTTGTGCGGTGTATGTCGCAACCGCAACGCCCAATGACGCAAGCGGCTGTGTTGCAAATTGGTCTATTTTCGAACCGGCTGTAAATGCCGCAACGGCAGTTGAACCGAGCGAATTAAGTGCCGATTGGATTACCATTGTACCGATTGCGGTTATCGAAAACTGAAACGCCATAGGCAAGCCGACTTCAAGGTGTTGCCAAGCAAATTTCCAAGAGAATTTCCAATCGTGCTTTGTAAGTCTTAGAATCGGGAATTTTTTCAAACTGTATACAAAGCACAATATACCCGAAATAAATTGTGCGATAACAGTTGCCCAACCCGCACCGGCAACACCCATTTTAAATGTAAGAATAAACACAAAGTCAAGTATAATATTGATAATACTTGCGATTATCAAGAATACAAGCGGTGTTTTACTGTCGCCGAGCGAACGGAGTATACTTGAAAACAAGTTGAAAAATACCGCTGCCGCAATACCTTCAAAAATTACTATTATGTAGTTGTACGAATCGTCTATAATGTCGGACGGAGTTTTCATAATCTCCAAAAGCGGTCTTGCCGCCAATACGCTTATCGCCGTCATAACAATCGTTACGGCTATACCTAAAATAATGCTTGTCGCAACGGAACGCCTTACGCCGTTTTCACTGCCTGCGCCGAATCTCTGTGCGGTTATAACCGCAAAACCGCTCGTCACACCTTGCACAAATCCCACAATCAAAAATGAGATTGAACCTGTCGCACCAACCGCCGCAAGTGCCTCAACACTTATAGTTCTTCCGACAATAATCGTATCCGCCATATTATAAAACTGCTGAAATATATTACCTATAAGAAGCGGTACCATAAAGCTTAATATCAACTTTATCGGACTGCCCTTAGTCATATCGTTAATCATATGTAATCTCCTCTCTTTGTTTAATGCTTGAACTATTATAGCACAATGTTTTTATTTTTCAATACTTTTTTCAAAAATTATCAAATAATCGCAAAAGTTATAAAAAACCAAAAATTTTTCTTGTTTTAATTGTGATTTTGTGGTACAATCGAATGGTTGTTGTTTTTGAGGAGGGTAATATTATGAATAAAAAATTATTAACAAAAACACCTGTCGTCTGCGGGCTTGCGATTATATGCTGTCTGCTTTGGGGAAGTGCTTTTCCTTGTATTAAAATAGGTTATCAGATGTTTAACATTCCGTCCGGTGCGGTCGGCTCACAATTCCTTTTTGCCGGTATTCGTTTCACACTTGCCGGTATACTTACAATTCTTTTCGGAAGTCTTTTAAGCAAAAAAATACTTGTACCGAAAAAAGAATCACTTTTTTCTGTTTTTAAACTTTCTATGGTGCAAACAGTTTTGCAGTATGTGTTTTTCTACATAGGCTTGGCGAATACATCAGGCGTAAAATCTTCTATTATAAATGCCGCAAACGTATTTCTTTCAATATTATTTGCAGTATTTATATTCAAGTACGAAAAAATGACGGTTTTAAAAGTTTTGGGATGTGTTGTAGGATTTTTAGGAGTTGTTGTAATTAACCTTGCGAACGGCGGTTTTGATATGAGTATAAAACTTTCCGGTGAAGGTGCTATATTGCTTTCAGCGGCAGCTTATGCACTTTCATCGGGTATGATTAAAAAATATTCTAAAGATGAAAATCCTGTGGTTCTTAGCGGTTATCAGTTCTTTTTAGGCGGTATTATTCTTGTCGTTGTCGGAATAGCAACAGGCGGTAAGATTTCCGGATTTACTTTTGCATCTATCGCACTTCTTATATATATGGCGATGATTTCAGCCGTAGCATATACTTTGTGGGGAATATTGCTTAAATATAACCCTGTCGGTAAAGTTGCCGTTTTTGGTTTTACAAATCCGATTTTCGGCGTTATCCTTTCGGCTGTTTTTCTCGGTGAGAAAAATCAAGCTTTCGGTGTTCAGGGTCTTGTAGCACTTGTCCTTGTTTCAGTCGGTATATTTATGGTTAATAAATCTAAAAATTAGTTATTCTTCGGGCGGTTATTCACCGCCCGTTTTTTGTTTGCTTGCCCCTTAGCCGACTTCGCCACCGGTTCCCATTAATAGAGTCTTTTATACCTCTCCTTGAGGAGATGAGACTCGCAGTGACGGAGTGGTGGCTCCGTAAGGCGGTAATCTGCCACTTATCCCCCTATTTTCTGTAATTACTATTTTGTATGGGACGGCACCCCAACGTCCCCACTTACACGCTCCGTGGGGAGCGTGACGGGAACTTCCGCCGCTATGTCGTTATATTTTACATTTCAACTCACACGCTCCGTGGGGAGCGTGACATCATTGCGTAGCGACGTATGCTAAACGTCACGCATTTCAACTCACACGCTCCGTGGGGAGCGTGACTTTAAATCAATATCTTTGAGTGTCAAACCGCAGAATATTTCAACTCACACGCTCCGTGGGGAGCGTGACAGAATTAAATCACGGTGGTAAATATTTTGCTTTAAATTTCAACTCACACGCTCCGTGGGGAGCGTGACTCTACATATTGTATATGTGAAGTCACACCACCACAACAGAGCGGACATTTTACTAAAAATCACTTTAAAAAGTGATATTTTTTACATAATATGTATTATTTTTTCAGCGAACCTCCATATAAAACCAATATCACTGCACGTTCGCTCACAAAATCAAACTGCCCTCAGGATCATATGTTTCCTTTGCACCTATATGCTCCACTCTCCTCTTCCAATTATTACCCAGATAATAGAATCGAAGGCTATCTTGTTCTTCATCAATAATTTTCATAAGTCTATCTTTTAATTTCAAGAATGTTCCGTAATCAACATCAACTTCAAACACAGAATTTTGCACTCTTTGTCCGTAATTAACACATTCCTTTGCAACCTTGCGAAGTCTTTTCCTACCTGCCGCATCGACAGTTGACACATCATAACTTACCAAAGTCATCATCAATATCACCTACCTCGCCAAATAACACGGATACTCGTCAATTTCACCACGCACAAATTTTGCAAGCAACATACTTTGCACATACGGCAAAAGTCCCATAGGAATTTTTTCCTTCAAATACGGATGTATCATATCGGTACGTTTTTTCTCCTGCCATTTTGAGAGCACCTTTTTCCTGCCGTCATCATTCAAGAAAACTGCACCGCTTACCTGTACATCAAAATCTTCGGGTTTAATAATTTTAAGATTTATTAATGTCAACACAAATCTTTCAACAATACATCTCCCCTCCTCGACCAAATCGCACGCAAGCGATTCACGTCCGGGGCGAAGCGAATGATAAAATCCCATATAACTGTCCAATCCCACACTTTCAAGTGCCGCCGCATATTCACGGGTAAAAATCGTATATATAAACGACAACATTGCATTCACCCTATCGAGCGGAGGTCTTTTACTTCTCATTGCAAAACAGAAATCGTCTTTTTGATGAAGAATAAGGCTGTCAAACACATCAAAATATGCCTTTGCACCGTTACCCTCCGTACCGAGTATACCATCATAATCATCTGTGATATACACGCTTTTAATACAACCGTCCAAGCGTTCTATACAATGAGTCAGCTTGCCGTCCTCATCAATTTGCGGATAATCTTTAAGCGTTCTTTTCACAACACTTTTTGTATTCGCCAATTTTGCGGCAACGGTATTTTGTCTTAAAAGTGCAGGCGGTTTTGAAAAAAGTTCGTATTGACGTTTTCTCAGCAACACATTTCCGTGTGACGCACCCTGCACGCGAGCCAAAAATCTGCCTGACGGAGATATGAAGTTAATCGGTATGCCGTAATCGGCACACTTCCCCATAAGTGCAGGCGAACAGCCAAGATAGCTGAAACAAAATATTGCCTCAATATTTGAAAACGGAAGTCGTAATTTAACTTCATTATTTTCCTTACATACAACATTTTCGCCGTCGAGAGTCATGTATATATTTTCATTCGTGACATACAAAGTATTCAAAAGTTTTCTCATACGCAATCCTCCTCAATAAGCTGTTTAATGCTGTACTTTTTCGTTTTAGGCATACACAAATCTTTAATCGAGCAACCACTGCACTTTTGACCTTTTATTTTTGGAGGAATAGCACCGCTTTCCATTACGTTTTGCATTTTACCGACCAAATCATCAAGCAATGCTTTATACCTGTCGTACTCCTCATCAAACGGCATTTTCACACGTTTTCTTGTATCGGCATAATATATGCACCCCTCACTGTTGCATTTCCAAATATAGTCCGCACACAATTTTTGAGCAAACACCTGTATCGCGTCAGTTTCTCTTATAGAGCCGTCTTTAGGCTGTGTAGGCTTGTATTCCACAAGTCTGACAGTGTACTTTCCGTCAAGACCGTCTATCGGTACGCCGTCTTTATTTTTGCAAAACTCTATACAATCCGCAACGCCATACAAATCAAGTTCATCATTATACAAAGTAACCGAGCTTAAAACAACCTTGTTATTGCTTTTGAATTGGTGTTTGCCCGAATGTACGTTTTCGTGCATAATATTCGCCAACACAACCGAAACATTTTCAGCCCAGGCATTCTCAATTTCAAGCAATCCGAATCTTCTCGGGCAATACATATAATGCTGTATTGTCCTTATATTAATCATGCTTTTTCCTGAAGTTCTACTCCTTCAGGCATATTTTTATCGACAGTGATTTCATAGTCATTGAAACTTCTCGGAACTTCCACTCCGTCTTTTTTGCTGATAACAATTTTGTCAAACAACACATTCGCCGGAGCATTTCCGAGTACGGAATCATGCTTGAATACATAAAGTTTTCTTACGCACATTTTACCTCTTGCGGCACTTCTGTCGTGTTCAAACATATTGATAATGGCATTCCACAAAAGTTCAAGGTCTTCTTCCGAAAACTTGGTAATTTTTTGTGCAAGCATAGCCGACACATATCCGTCCGCCCTGTACAAGCCATACGGTACTATGCTCTTTCTGCCCATAGTAGCACTATCACTTTCATTAGTTCTTGCCTGTCTTGTAATTGTTATATCCTGAGTAAATATCGGATCAACACTCTTTGCAAAACTAATCTGAACAGGACCTCTGACAATACCGCATGGGTCGTTACCTGTACTCATAACCGCACCGAATGTTCTTACATCAAAATAATTTTGACATATGTAATCTCTTGCCGCTCTTACCGCCTCAGGATTTTTACCCTTTTGACCTGTCTTTTCGCCTATTGCCTCATACGCCTCCGTAAATTTTGTGTTAAGTGCCTTGTCAGGCTTTACAAGAATATTATAATACGGCTCATCTTCTTTAAAAATTTCCACAAAGTTGCGGATTTTTCTCTTTAAGCACACATCTGTAACAAGTCCTGCCGACGTTTCGGGATCAATTCTCGGCATATTGCCTGCATCGGGATCACCGTTAGGGTTGCCGTTTTCTACATCAAAAATAACTGTAAATTCGTATCTGTTTTTAATTGGTTCCATAATTCTCTACTTCCTTTCATATTTCCTTATCTTCTTTTTTCTTATAAAAATCTTGTGTTTGCTGATAATAGCCTATAATAAACTTACCTTGCTCGCTAAGCGGTAATGTCTTTGGAAATTTTCCGTTTAGCTTGTCCATAATTTCACCTGTAACTATCTTATATTTAACCTTATATTCAAGTTTTTCAATGTGGTATTGCGAAAGCTTTATAAGTTTTGGAAATACCGTTGACGGATTTGCACAAGCTGACGCAAAATATGAATCCTTAATTGTTCTGTTCAATCCAGGCAATGCGTCAGATTGAACTTTTTCAAGTACGGCAAAAAGTCTGCCGCACAGATACGCTTGATTATTATTTTCAATATCAAGTGCCATTTTTATCTCCTCCTTATTTTTTGAATATCTATCTTTTCTGTTTATGCAAGCCTTGATAATGCCTGCACGAACATAATTTACCGATTTATCCGTTTTCACTCGTCTTACGGCATTTTCAAGCAAAGACTCGGGATAACGTGTACCATTTATTATTGCACCGAACACCGAAGCCATAAGCGGCGGCGGTGTGGTATAATTTGTGCTTTGAGGCGGTTTTAATTCTCGGAATATTCGCCACATCGGTATATTTCCTTTTGAATTAACAATCATTATATCTGCTTGATGTCTTGCTATATGCGAGAATATGTTGCCGAATTTATCACGGTATATAAATTTCTGTGCAAGACGCGAAACATTCGGAGCAATTCCCACAATATAAAACTCAACATTTTTATCAATATCGAGTTCTGTCAAATCGGGGCTTTTGCCTTGATTTACGTCATTAAGCGATTTAAGCAAAATACCGTTCATTTCATCTGCGTCAATCTTATCGTCAAAGCCCAGCATTGAAGCAAACAAGTCCGTTTCTTTTGAATCATCATCTGACATCGCCCAAAATACAACTGTCATATCATCAAGATATATTCTGTGATTTTTGTCTGCGATTAAAGTGTTTAGTGCCTCTGTGTAGTGTTTCATAGTAGTTTGCGTTATGGAACTGTTGTACGCCTGTTCTTTGCCGTATGAACACTCTGCCGTATTATTTACGCAAACCATTAACGCACCTGTTGCATTTGCATTTCTTACACCTTTGATTTTATCGTGCGTTACCGATATTTCGCCTTTTTCTCCCGTAACGGCACATATGTCATTACCCTGCACCGGTCCGACTGCTTTTTTCAGTTCCGTTATCTTTTGAGCAATTTCGCCGTCAGTATCGTGCAATTTTATTTCAGGGTGTCCGTCAAGACCGAAAACAAAATTCGCCGTCGAGTATGCCTTGCCGAGATTTACAAGCAACTCATTTTCTGTTTCGTCCTGCGGATTCCACTTTTGCAGAAAATTTCTGTATGCCGTAACTATATCCGATGTCATACCCTCTGTAAATTCAAGGTTTTTGTCCACAAACGCTTTATGCGATTTCTTCGCCTTATCCGTACTGTCCTCAGTTGAATATGTACAGCTCTTATTGTCGTAATTAAGTCCGAAAATATATAACGGTCTGTGTTCGGCAATATTTCCGTCTATACCGGGTTTCTGTGTTCTCTCCGGCAAAACCACCGATATAGGCTGAAGTTTGGTTTTACCCTTACTGTCGGGTTCACTTTCCTGCTCCACGTTTATAATATCGCTTACTGTACCGTCTTTTCTCAGCATAATCATATGCGTGATATTCTGTTTTGAAAAACCGTCCTTGCAAACCTTGTCATTTCTCGCAAGAATATCGTAATATTCATTCAAAGCCTTTATCAGCATTTCATCATCTCCCTATATTTTGCTACATCTATAACACCGTCAATCATATGCGGTCTGTAAAAAAGTGCGTCTGCCTTGTCCGAAAAATTACGTTTATCCCAATCATTATCTTTCGGATGTCCGCCGTCCTCAAACTTCATATGATACAGCATAAATCCTAAATCCGTATCACCTTTTAACGTATCCGAAACATTTTCAAGCGGAAATTCCTCCACAAGCTCAATACTCTTTACGGGAAATTCACGACACCCAAGCACAGGTTGTCTGAATTGTTGACCGTTTCTTAAACGTCTTAGAAGAATATTATAATGCTTTTCCTCCGACTCGTCATCATGGTCACTCTGTATACCCGTAAGTTCAAAGTGAAATTCCACGCCGTAACATACATCTTTCAAAATCATACTTCCGCGTTGATTTATCATATCCTTGGTATAAATCGTTGCATCACCTGTACCGTTTTTCATACTTTTTTGTACCGACTGCAATTTTATTTTTTCCTTAACCTCATTACGGCGAACATTGATAAATGTTATCGGATTAAAAACGATAATCTTATCAATTACATACCGAATTGCCGGTTTCCAATACACCGACTTTATCAGTCCCTCAAGAGCTCCCGGTGTCGGAACGTCATAACTCACACGTTCAACTTTCATTTCAGGGCGGTTGAAGGCGGCATAATCGCCTTTAACCATAATTTTAAATCCGTAACTCATTTTAACCTCCTCATACAAAATAATCTACATCATTTTCCAACGTCAAACCCACGTCCGACTTATAATAATCTGTATTTGCAAGTATGCAAACACCACAATCAAGTGTTTCTATAATACCAATTTGAAACAATTCTTTAAATTCATCCTTATTCACCGACGCACTATACCTCTGTAAATTTCGCTTTACAGATAACTTTCCGTCTTTAAGTTCTTTAATTAAGCCTCTGTTTTCATCACACGGAATTACTATTCCTATAACCTGATTATCGATAAAGTTAAAACTCTCGGCATACGTTCTGAACGGTATTTCATCAAATTTCAAATTTTCACCCATAAGCGAAGTTATGGTACTTTTGTCTATATTGCCGTCATTAAACGCAAATAAGCGACTGTAATATTCTTCAATACATTTGTCGGTTGAAATATTGTCAAATTCCTCAAATAAATTTCGTGTTATATTTGATTTAAGCTGAATTTCACCTTTTCCGCCGTCTGTTTCAAAAACAAACACATCGCCCATATCCATCTTACCCTCACGGTTACATCTACCGCCGGACTGCAATATGTTATCAATCCCCGCAATTTCTCTGAATACCGCCTTAAAGTCAAGGTCAACACCCGCCTCAATCAGTGATGTTGAAATCACGGTCGTATTAATTCCGTTCTTTATATCTTCCTTTATTTTTGCAATAATCTCCGAACGGTGCAAAGGCGTCATATATGTTGACAAATGATACTTGTTACCGCTGCACATATCATACAATTCCCTTGCCGTTTTCCTTTTGTTCACAATTATAAGTGCATTGTCATATTCCTGTGCCTTTTCTGCCAGTGAAGCAAGTTCACACTTTCCGATATACTCATATCTGCACTTATCAAATACGTTAAACAACGACGTATCCTTAACCGCATTTTCTATTTTGACACCTGACATATACCTTTCCATAAATTTATCATAATTCGGCATTGTCGCCGACATCAAAATTGCTGTACTGTTAAGATACTTCGTCACATACCCTATCGCCCTTAAACAAGGCTGAATATAGTCAATCGGCAGCATATGTATTTCGTCAAATATGATAACACTGTCCGCCAGATTATGAAGTTTCCTAAGTCGTCTGCCTTTATAATGATACAGTGATTCAAAAAATTGAATATTCGTTGTTACTATAAGTTTTGCGTCCCAATTTTCACAGGAACGTTTTAATTTTTCCGAAGTGATTTCGTTCTCATCTTCATTTTTATCATCATCAAAATCATAATTTGAATGGTGCTGCAACACAGGAAGTACATCACCGAAAATATCCTCGAATACCTTTGCTGTCTGTTCAATTATACTGACATACGGAATTACATATATAATACGTTTTTTCTTATTCTCTATCGCAGTTTTCAAAGCCGCTCTTATACTGCAAAGAGTTTTTCCGCTGCCTGTCGGCATATTCAATGTATACACATTCGCATTCGATTCAACGCTTTTATAAACCTGTTCTTGTATAATACTTCTTGATTCTTGAAGTTTGGTTTCTATTTTAAAAGAATTAAGTTTTTCACATACTTTTTCGTATGCTTTTTGAAAATCTCCGTCCATACCTCTGTCTGTGTTGGGAGTTACAAACCGCTCCGTATCTATAAAATCCGCATCCGTAAGGCATGAAAACAAATATCTTGTAAAAAAAGAATACCTTTCAATAATTTCTCTCTGATTACTGACATCAAAAAGTTCTCTCAAATTATCTTTGGGATATTCAAGTTTAACTTCATTTTCATACGCAGAATAATCGCCGGTTTTTCGTTTCATTCTGCCGTGCAATGTCGAATCTTCTTCACCGTCAACTTTCGTTCCGCCGTCAGGTAAACCCGAATGATGTCCCGCAACGCAATACTCAATCATAGGCACATATGATTTAGGCGGTGCTTTCGCAACTTCTTTTGCACCGCATATTGCGTGTTCCACTCGGATATTTTCCGCACCGTTTATACGTTTTTGAAAACCCGATGTATACTTGCCTATATCGTGTATTTTCCCCACAAATTCGGCTATATCCGCCCAAAATTCATTCGCATTTTCACGACATAACTTCGACGTTCCGTTCAAGTGATCCAAAAGCAGCTGTTTCCGTCCGTCGTCTGATGTATGTCCAATATATTCCATAGCAATCATCCTTTTTGTACAAATTATACTTTTATCATATCACTTTATTCGTGCAATTTCAACATATATTTTACTTTTTAGTAATTATCTATTAAATATACCTATAATTTTTATATATTTGCACCAAAAAAGGAACACATAAACAAAGCATACGCATTGTTTATATGTTCCCCAATAATTAGCTTAATTGAGTCTGCAGACAAATCCGCAACGATTTTGACTGCATTCTGTTTAATTATTATTGATATTAAAGCAATATCTCGCCTTTTCAGGCACTGAGCCTATCATACAAGGATTATGAATACTGAAATAATCCATAACATAACCCTTGTCGGTATAGATGTTTACACTCTTTTTGTCTTTCATCATTCCCGTATTATTTTCAATAACAATCTTCTTTATTTTTTTACAGTTGATTTCAATGTCCGAACGACTGTAATTGCAAACAATACTTGCATCTGTATTTTTCAAATTCACAGAATTGTTCAAAATGTATATTCCCTTGTACTCATCATCTCTGTTCGAGTAAGAAGAAAAGCATCTCAAACCTCTTGTTTCGATAGTATTTCCTATATATTTCTGTTCAAATTCAGTCGTCAGCTTAATATATATCGCCTCTGTAGAGCCGGTATAACGTGCAACGGAATTTTCGCCTGTATTTTTTACTGTATTGTGATAAACCAATTCATACGGACCTTCGATACCCGTTTCAACGCAATTTTGTACAACGTTATTTTTCACAATCGTATTAGGGAGTGATGTTCCCATACCCGCGAATATCGCCGCACAACCGACACCGCTTGTAAGTGCATTCGTATCATTTACGGACGGTTTGCCGAAACCGATATTTTTGCACACATTATTTTCAATAACGTCTGCATATTTGCCCGAAACAGTCGGAGTCCAATAATCAATCGCCCCCCAAACACTGTTGTTAATCGTGTTATTTCTTATAACATAATCGTCAACATCGCCGATAAAACTTATCGTCTTACCGCAGCTGTTCTCGAAAGTACAATTTTCAATAAGCACATTTTCAGCCAGACTTTGTGCATCACCGACTATTCTTATACTGTAACCGCTGTTTGAACTGTCCGAAATCTGATTGCCGCAATTTGTGAACTTACTGTTCAAAATCGCGATATTACTGCAATCTCTGAACACAATTCCGTTGTTTTCAAAATCGGTAAAAGAACAGTTGTTGAAAATAATATTATCGCAATTTTCAAACTTTATCATAGGAAAATTTTCAAAATCTATATTTTCGACATATAAATTCTCAACATTCTTCACAATCTGATATGACGGCACATCGTCCGAATAATCTGCAACAAGCGTTGCCCGTTTTCCGCCGAAAGTTTTTATCACCGTGTCTGAATTGAATATTGACGGATATTTTCCGTATTTAATCGTACTGTGAACTTTGTATTCATTCGGAGCAAGTGTGTTTATTGTTCCGTCTTTGCCTTTTATGTCGTTTGAAACACTGCCGGCAGAAAACTCATACAAGTCAGTTCCCAACAGTACTGATGACGTATCATAATTCTTAAAATCCGCTTCGGCGATTTCTTCGGGTGTAAGTTTAAACAGTTCACCGTTTTTTGATTGAATGTTCGACTTGTGACTGTCTATCTCCTTACGTATTTGCAAAACAGCATTGCGTGCCGAATTACCGTCCGCCGCGTATACAAAATTCGCACCGAATGTCATGCACATCATCAATACCGTTAAAAGAGCCGTAATTTTTTTCATTTTCAACTCCATAGCCTTTCTCAAATAAAAAACCAACTTTAATAATAGCGTCTGTAAAATTGCAAATTCAATTCATACAAATTTCAACCGCCATTACATACATTTTATCATTAATTATTCATTTAATCAAGACTTTTCGATTAATATTTTCAAATAAAAAAGCATATCATTTCCAAAAATGATATGCTGAAATTTTTAATAATTTTCTGCGTGAATTTCAAAATATGCTTGCGGGTGATTGCACACAGGACAAACCTGCGGAGCTTTTACGCCTACAACAATATGACCGCAGTTACGGCACTCCCAAACCTTGACCTCACTCTTTTCAAAAACCTCTTTTGTTTCAACGTTGTGAAGCAATGCACGGTAACGTTCTTCATGAGTTTTTTCTATTGCGGCTACCATACGGAACTTTTCAGCCAATTCGGTAAAACCTTCTTCTTCGGCAGTTTTTGCGAACTCGGCATACATATCTGTCCATTCAAAATTTTCGCCCTCTGCCGCCGAAACAAGATTTTCTGCCGTTGTTCCGATTCCGTTTAATTCTTTAAACCACATTTTTGCGTGTTCTTTTTCATTGTCGGCTGTTTTCAAAAACAAATCCGCTATTTGTTCAAAGCCGTCTTTCTTTGCCTTCGACGCAAAATATGTGTATTTGTTACGCGCTTGCGACTCACCCGAAAAGGCAGTTCTTAAATTTTCCTCTGTTTTTGTTCCCGAATATTTGTTTGCCATTTATATTACCTCCGTAAATTTATTCATATATAATATATACCACTATACACGAATTTTAAACAACATTTTTTCTATGTCTTGCATTTTTCCGTTTTTTGTATTAATATATGTTTTGGGGTGATGATATGAATGTTGAAAAAAATATGTTTACGATCGGTGAAATGGCAAAATCAATCGGAATTACAAGAAAAATCATATTGAATTACGAAGCAAAAGGATTGATTACTCCGGACGTTAAAGACGGCAAAAACGGAAATCGTTATTATACCGTAGATACGTTCACTAAAATTCGTACAGTACGTATTTTGCAAAAGCTCGGTCTGTCGCTTGATGAAATTCACGCCTATTTAGACGGTGAAACCGATTTATTACCGCTTATCCGCCGCCTTGAAGCTATGCGTGACGAAATAAATTTGAATATTGAAAAGTTGTACGAAAGAGCAAACACCAATCCCACACAAATCAAGGAAATCCACATTGACAAGCAAACGATTTATCGACGCACTTTTACTACGGAAAGTATTCTCGATAAAACAAATATTCTGCGCGATACCGCATTACTTGCCATGCGTGAATACGGTACCGATATGACAAGGCGAATGTATTTTTTAGAATACTCATTGTCCGCACCCAACGAAATTTCTTACTGTGTTGCCGTACCGCCTGAAAGCAGCGGCGAACATATCGTCGTACTGCCCCCACTGCGTGCAATTTGCATTTATCATCACGGTGCATATGAGGAACTCCCGAAAGTTCGCGAAAAACTTTTGTCGTATGCCAAAGAGCATAATCTCACACCTTTGGGAATGTGCCGTCATACATATCTTGAAGGTCCCCCGCAGCATAAGGATAAAAAACTTTTCATAACACAAGTGGCTCTGCCGATAGAAGAATAAAAAAAACTCCCGAACATATAAGTTCGGGAGCTTTTGTTTTTTACATAAAGAACGGGAAAAAATCGTTCTGAACCATATATCTGTTATTCATTTCTTCGATTTGCAAATCGGTATAACCTCTGTTTACCGCTTTTCTTGTGTTTAAATTAACAGCTTGTACCAAACCGATTACTTTTTTTGCATTATTATCATTTAATTCAACATTATACTTGTCAAACAAGCTAAGAATATCAGGAGCGTTTTCATTGCTCATTTTACATTCCATTTCAATTTCAAAGCATAAGTTTTCGCCCTTTACTTCATCCATACCCATTCTCTTAATCAAGTAATGTCTAAGCGCAAGATATTCGTTGGTTTCTTCAATATATCCCGGGTTAGCCATTTTCATAATCTTTTTTCTTGACGGAATATAGAACGGCTTGTTACCTTGCGTTTTCAACAAATCATCATAAAAACCTTCTTCCAAAACATAAGTGTTTACAATCGAATTGTTGTATATTTCCCACAAATCCATTTTACCGTTGACAGTATTAATCAATTCCATAAAATCTTCTTTTGAAATATCATGGTTTTGCTTGTCGTATATTTCAAAAACCTTGTCCAACGGAACAATTTCGTATAGTTCCGCAAAAACATTGCAGTAATTTATTATTTTATCTCTGACTTCCAAACCGCCTTTTGATTCGTTTGTATAACATTTAGCAACTAAGTATTTTACTTCGTCACACAAGCTGTACTGTTCATTTTCAAATGATATATAACCTAATTCCAATAAAAGTCCGATTTTGAAAACATCCAACTTTTCAATTTCGTTGTTCTCGCACCAATTTACAAGACATTCCGTTTGTTCTTTGTCAAGCGCCGCAAGAACTGTCTTAAAATACTCGTCTGATAATAATATTTCCGATATGCTTTCTGCCACTTCGCCCTTGTTCATTTTTGAACGACCTTTTATATTAAGCTCTTTTGCCAAGTCAAGCATTTCGGGCTTTTTCCAAGACATTATATTATCAAATATTTTCATTTTTCTACCCCTTAATATTTTTTTAATATTATATCATTAAATTTTCACATATACAAGCCATAAAAATAAACAATACTTTCCGCAAATTCTATCTGTCAAGTCAGCCAAACCTCTAAAAATTCCGCATAAAGCAACACCTGCGGCGAGTGTTAGAGTTCAAGGCAACGCCCTTAGCTCCCTCACAAATACCGCAGGTGATATTTTAAACTATATCAAATTGTTTTGAGAATGTCTAACTTTGATGTGCCCCTCTTTTTAAATCAAAGCCGGTAAGAGGGTTATATTAATCATATTTATCCTCTTTGACACTCACAGTCACTGTCATCTTTCGGCTCGGATATCTCATCTTGACCTAAATACAAGAATCCACCTCTATCAGGTGTGAAGAGCTCGTCAACTTGAGAATCTGTTCTCTCAAATAAGTCGCAAGGATTGACGTCCGTTACCAATACTCCAAAATAGACCATATTGTGTAGATGGTGAAAAAAACGAGGTTTTATGTGGTATTATTTAGTAAAACACATTTATTTCAGCTTAAAATATTTATTATTTTAACAATCCAAAATAGATTATAGTTATCAGGATATATTATATTTTATTTTTAATGCTTTTATAGAATCATTATACCAATTATCAACATTCTTTTGTAAAGCATCTATTATTTTTTGCATATTTTCAATTTTTGCATTATATGCATTAAGTATAGCTTGCTGTGCTTGCGAATACAACGCTGCTTGTTGCCTCATTGCATTTGCTGCACTATAACTATCTATACTGCCTCCATTTGAAGCAATAGTATTTGTATAATTAGACAAATTATACTTTCTTAATATTTCTTTAGCTTCATCAGTCGAATATGGATCTGTTGTTTGTAATTCGTATAATTCTGACTGCAGTCCATATATTTCTGTTAATTTATTTATATATTCATTATCTATGTTTATTTTTTCGGTTTCATATGCTTCTTGTGCTGTCATACCATTATACATAGTTGTAGTATATTTTACAGTACCATCAGGATTGTAGTACGTACATAAACCATTAATTTTATCATTTTCAAAATAGCCATAAACAGAAACACCATCCGACCAATGATAAGTACCATATCCATTTTTCATTTCATTATCAAATGAACCCTCAAAGGAATCACCGCTTGCATAATAATATGTTCCATTATTTATTGCTCCATTTTTATAAGCACCTTGAAACATAGAACCATTAGAATAATAATTAGTGCCTTGGATTATTTCTCCATTTTTATAAAAACCTATTTGCTCAATGTGACCAGTCACATCATTATAAAGCTCACCATAACCATCCGGCTCTCCATTGGATAATTCGCCATAATATGTATATGAACTATTCCAATTATAACTGCCAATTGAATTTTTATTTGTTATATTAACTGTATGTGTGGATTCATCATATGAAACATTCATACCAAAGCATTCAGAAACCACTCTTAATGGTATAAGTGTTCGTCCATCAATAATTGTAGCCGGTGAATCCGTAGGGATTTCTATTGTACTTCGATATATAACGTCACTGTCTATCGGAATTTGAACACTTATTCCAGGTGCTATACCTGTAGCTACACGGTTTGTATCATCCCAACTTACGTCAGCTCCTAACATTTCTAAAGTAGCCCTCATTGGAACCATTGTTCTGTCATTAATTATCATTGGTGGTACATCAAATTCAACCGGTGTACCATCAATGTTTACAGAAATCGTATTATCTGCTGAAACCACAGGTGCTATCGCTAAAAGTGATGTAATTGCGATTAATGATAAAATTTTTTTCATTTTTCTATTCCTCCTTTTTTTATTGATAATTTTAATATTTTTATACTTGTTTCTAAGTATTTTTTCTTTTTATAATATTCGTTCTTTATAACAATCTGATTTTTTAATATACTAAATAATACATATAATCCAAACACTAAAAAAAACACAAACAGTATATAGGCCATTAATCGCACAACAATATTTGTTTTTTAATCGATTAATTTATCTACTATCCCCACTGAAAAACCTGATATTAAAGCACAAAAAAGCGGAAATCCAATAAGATTCGCTGCATCCATTCTATAACTGTCACATATTTGTAATTCTAAAGCATTGATAATATTTATCTTCTCATCATCCTCAAACTCCATCCCACTAATATATACTTTTGTTTTATCAATCAATGTGGCATATTGGGATTCTTCATTATATTTTTCATATAATTCTTCTAAAATATTCGATATTTCCATTTCATTCAAATAACTGCTTTTAACTGCTTTTTAATTTTAATTTAGCCATCATAACCACTCCTAATTAAAATTTCTATCATGTTCTTTCCAATAAAGGTTATGCACATCTAACTACATACCTTTATTATACAATTATATCATTTGTTGATTATTAAATCAAGATAATATTGTAAATATATAGTTTATTTTTGTATAATTTGATGATTATTAACACTTAAATTTACTAAATCACAGCAAGAAAAAATAGCATAGCAGTTATAAAACTACTATGCTATAAAATCTGGCTCTATTTCTAAACAAAATATTCTTCTTCACTTTCTATATATCAAAAGTTGTCATGCTCTGATTGTCAAATATCAAGGCAATAAAAAATTTATCTGTAATTTTATCAGCCCACAGCCTCATTCGGATCGTCATACGCAGTCATACCCGGTATTATCCAAATTGTTTGGTTCTTTTCTTCCCAGTCAACTCGGCAATCCAACACATCTGTTATATCACGCAGTTTAAAGTAGTTGTTACCGTCGATATTATAGCAAGTTGCCTGAACGGGAACTCCGTCAAGAGTTAGAAATGCCGATGAAGAAACGGCTGTTCTCGTTTCACCGTCACCTGCCGTCAACTCACCTCCGACCGATGTGTAATCAAAATAGCTTAACATATCAATCGAATTTGTTGACGCGTCATACTTAATATCAAATGTTTTAATTGTTCCGTTAAGCATTTCCGCAATATCTCTGAGTTTGAAATAGTTACTGTCGTCAATGTTGTATGCAACGGCGTTATATTTGTTACCGTCTATATAAACAGGCTGTGTTTTGGCAACAGATGTTTTACTGAACTCAGTTCCCGGATAATATGTAAACGTTTGATAATGTTCATCATTCTGTAGGATATAACGAATATTTCCGTCATAAAGAATGGTATATGCTTTTCCCGTTTCTATTTCGTCAGGATAATCAGGGTCTGGAGTATACGAATAATCTTCAATATTATATACATTAGCCCAATCTTGATCATTTAAAAAGCTTATTTCATTTCGATTTAAAATGTCCGCATATATTTTAGCTCCCTCATATGACTCGCCGTACTCATGCGCCTTAAGAAGCTCATAAGCCTCTTTTGTATATGCCTCTGCACCATATGCACTCCATGGCGAATCAACCGCAAGAACACCAATCGGCGCACCAAGTGCCGCTATACCCGATGCTGACGGTGTGCTGACAAAATCAGTCAAATTGCTTGTAGGAATATAACATTCTTTTGAATTGAAATAGATTTTTGAATTTGTGCCGTCATAATCTTTTTCAATAACATCAACTGTTGTACCTGTTTTCACCTTGCCCACAACCGAAGAGCCGTCCGAAACATCGCAGTCAGCACTTACTTCCGCCTTATACGAAATAGCCGGCTTTTGAGTATTTGTGTACTGCACATTAACATACTGTGATTCAACATAATACAAACCGTGCTTGTAATAAATCTTGTAATGACCGTTTTGCGGAATTGCGTCCACTATTTGAACAGACTGATTTATTTTGTAAACACCCGATTTTACATAATCCGTTGAGTCGGGAGTTGTCTTTACCATAAGCGGAGCGGTTGCTTTTCCGATAGCTTCAATTTCCGGAGGAGTTGTCACTTGATTGTTAATATCTAAGATATAACAATTTTTTCTCGGTACAAAATATACGGCAGGTTTCCAGCTTGTGAAAGCAGTACCGTCTTTTTCGCCGCATTGTCTGATTGTACCGCGTGATTCGTCAACACCGCCTTCGCTCCATATTGCAACCCAATCTTCGTTATATCCGACAACGTCAAATTCACTTGTTGCACCTGCATAAAATGCTGTGTTGGCATTTGCCTCTGTTCTTGACTTTTCCGCAAACGGAGGATCATAGCCGATTTCTTTAAGTTCGTCCAATCTCTTAGAGTGATAATTAATCGGCGGATTGCCCGGATAGAACGATGCCTTTACCGAGCCGAATTTACCCTCATCACCGATATGTATAACTGCTTTACCTACTAACGGTAACGATGCCGGTCTTTTATGTCTTACCCATTCAGTCGGAACTTTTGCGTAGAAATTCATTTCTTCACCTTCGGTTGTTTTTGAACCGCCGTAGATGTAATCAGCAAGGAAAACCATATTTATTGCGTGTTGATATTTTTCATCATCCGACTTTAAAGACTCATTCAACTTTTCTTCAAAGTCCTCTGCCGCCTCAAGTGTATCTTTTCTGTTTGCATAAGCATACACATAACCGATTGTACCGTCTTTAAGCTGAACTTTGTGATAATTGTCCGCTATTTGGTCCTTGCCGTTTATGTACGCCTCCAAAACCGTCAATTTCTCATTTTGGTACACAACACTGATACTTCCGGACGGTGTCGGATTTTTTGTGACGTTCATACTTCCTACTGTTACATAAGCCTCACTACCATCTTCAATATCCGTTGCGAAGACAGGCACTGCAAGCATGGTAAATACCATAATCGCCGCAAGCAATGTGCTAAAAACTTTTTTCATTTTAATCCCTCTTTTCTTAAATTTTTTATTCTGTCTTGGCAGACTATGTTCTATAATTATTATACACCGTACACCGATGTACGATGCAATGGATTTTCAAAAAAATTAATTTTTTTTGAAACAAAAACTTTTAATGTCATATCAAAAGGAGTTTTATTTTTCATCGCTAAAGCTACACTGAACCTCGGAACTGTCTGTTTTTTCATAATACAGCAAAACCTCCTGCATAATCACAGGAGGTTTTTGTACTGATTTATCTTCGGCATCCACAGTCACTGTCATCTTCCGGCTCGGATATGTCATCTTGATCACATTCCAAGAATTCGCCCCTCTCAGGCGGGAAGAATTCGTCAACCGGGAAGTCTATTCTCTCAAATAAGTCACAAGGATTGTCATCCGTTGCCCCTACCCCAAATAGACCATGTGGCGTGGGTGGTGAAAAAGTGAGGTTTTATGCTATTATTTCAACATATAAAACAGCATAGAAAAAAACTAATATGATTTAACTCTATCTTGCTATATCTCGTTTCCGTCCTTATCCGGCCATGCATAATTAGTCAAACAGAAAAACAAATATATTACCATATCCGCTATTGATTTTTTAAACAAACTCATTTCTGCCAATCCATGTGCAACTTTATTTCTCAAATTATATCCTAAATCATCAAGCATAATATATTTAATAAGAAAAAGAAAATCTTCTCTAATAAAATTCTTTACAAAATCATTATTTATAAAATCACTAAAGTTTTGCTCATGCTGCACCGAAGCTGATTTCAATGAGGTCGTAGGTAATCCTGCAATACTAAAGAAATCTCTAAAGCTACTTTCAAATCTTGGTACAAGAATATGAATGGCTGATACATAATCTTTCTCAAAATATCGTTCTATTCCTTTTTTTATCATAAAAGAATTGTCATCACTCATATATTTCCAATCTGTTATTCTGTGAATCACCATATCAACTGTTAATCCTTGTTCTAATAATTTACTCCATATTTTATTATAAAGAACAGAAAAAGTCATTTGCAGATTTATACCATATTCTTGATACACAAAATATTTTTCCCTCAAGCTATCATCTTTGGCATCAAAAACTTTTCTATCTCCTGAGATTTTAGATATACTTACTAAATTTAAAAGAGAGTTTTTCTGATGTGATTTAGCTTTGTCTTTTATATCCCTTATTTTAGGTGTAAAATATTCAACTCTGCTAAAATATTCAAAAGAGTCCGTAATATTTTTTTTAACAAATCGTTTTATTTCCCGTTCTATTAAATCATTCGGTATATTTAATTCAAATTTTTGCTTTGTAAATTCTTTATGACTCAATCTATAGGCTTCTTTAATTTTGCTTTTCATTTCATCTAATTTTTCTCTTTTTCCTATATTGGCATAATGCTTAGCCGCCTTTTCTAAAAAAACTACTTTGTATAATTTATCTTTTTTCCCTCCTTGATATTCTGTTTCATCTTCATATGCTTGACCTATTTCTAATAAAAGTTCATTTAGCGCAGAATTATCATCTTTCTCATTTCTTAACCACTCACATAACTCATTGCAAAAATCTATATATAAATATATATTTTTTTCTGATTTATATTGTTCTTTGCCTTTTTCCAACATTTGTCGAACAGATTTTTTTATTTCATCAGAAATGATATTTTTTGTTTTTGGGCGGTTTAAACCTCTCAAAATTTTAGATATTTCTAAAATCCATCTATACTGATGCATTTCGTCAAACAAACTAAATGTACACATTATATTCTCTTCAAGTTCTGCATATTTTTCATTCATCTTGAATTTCATTAAAATATCTATCACTCTGGACAATCTCGATATATAGTCAAAACATTCATCAGTATTATCAACGTCTTTAATCCAATTATTTTTTAATATCACTTCTGCCAACTGCTTAGCAAAGTTATATTTATTATCTCCATAATCCACCAAATAATCTAAATATCTAAATATAAAATTTATATTTTCCTCGTTTTGTAAGCAAGCAGTATAAAAATTTTTTCTCTCATCCTCAAAGTTTTCGATATCCGGATATTTATAATTTTGACATTTTATACGATGAGTTAATCTTTTATTAGTATTAGAATCAATAACCATTGTTCGCTCGTTACAATATAGCAATTGATAATCCCATATATAATATTTTCTCAATTCATTCTCTTGGTCAATATTATCTATTTCTTTTTTATACACTTTGAGCATATCATCAATTGATAAATCTTTTAAATGTAAATTCTTTTTCGCTTCAATATATTCTTGGTACAATGACATAACCTCCTATATAATTGCACTAATAGTTATTATTAACCCTTGATATATTTTTCTACCTGCTTATCAAATTCAGAAATATATTCTTTATCCTGTCTTTTTCGGAATATTTTATATTCGCTAACCGCTTTATCAACAGCGTCTTTATGCGAAACATGACCTTTTCCTTCAAGAACATTTCGGCGATTATTCTTCAAGAATATATTAGTCTGTTTAATCCAATCATTCATACTCATAAGTATTTCATCCTCTGCCATAAGTTCTGCATAGTCAATGAACATAGTAACAAGTCTATTTAATTTTGATATTTCTTTTTCATTCAAATAATTTTTTGCAACTAAAACATCACGTTTCAAGATTTTCCCATCCGGAGCATCCTTCCATGTTGTAAGCCCCATAGTCGGTTTAGAGCTATCAGACCTGTCCATGATTATTTCTGCTGCAGTATGTCCTGTCACAGCATAATGTAGTTTATTTTGTACGAAGCTATAAAACCCTTTTGTGACATCACTGTTTTTATCATAATCATAACTGCACTGTTCAAATATATCAGTTATTTTCTGATATGCACGTCTTTCACTGGCACGAATTTCTCGAATTTTTTCCAGTAACTCATCAAAGTAATCCTTGCCAAATGGTTTACCGTTTTTCAGCATGTCATCATTAAGCACAAAACCTTTTGTAATATATTCCTTAAGAGTTTTTGTCGCCCATTGTCTGAATCTGGTTGCTTTTTTTGAATTCACTCTGTACCCAACTGCAATAATTGCATCAAGATTATAAAATTTTATACTTCTTTTGACACTTCTTGTACCTTCTTTTCGAACTACCGAGAAATACTCGGTAGTTGAATCTTCCGTTAATTCTTCATCTTCATATATATTCTTCAAATGAAGAGAGATGTTATCAGTCGAGCATTCAAACAACTCCGACATAGATTTCTGAGTAAGCCAAAAATTTTCATCTTCAAAATAAACGTCAACATAAATATTACTGTCATCAAGGCTATACAGTAATATTTCTGCATTTTCTTTCAATTCCTTGTCCATTGTTCCTCCTCAAAATTCCGTATTGTTCATTGCGCCTGTCATTATTTAATACTGATTATATCATACTTTTAATTTTTAAACAAATTTTCTTTGATAACGATTTGTTCTTTAAATTTCTTAATACAACAAAAACCTCCTGCATAATCACAGGAGGTTTTTGTACTGATTTATCTTCGACATCCACAATCATTATCATCTTCCGGCTCGGATATGTCATCTTGATCACATTCCAAGAATTCGCCCCTCTCAGGCGGGAAGAATTCGTCAACCGGGAAGTCTATTCTCTCAAATAAGTCACAAGGATTGTCATCCGTTGCCCCTACACATTCTTTTTGAGGGATACAGAAGTCATATGACGGGATAAGAAGTTGAACGTGGCGTTCGATTTTAATTATGGAGAAAATACCCAAAGATACGAACACACGTTTTGCCTCATTGCCTGTTACGAACTGATCGTCAAACACTCTGCAAACCGACGCAGGCACAGACGCCAAATCGAAATCATCATCACAGCAACAAGATTTTCTGTCACGTACATCAACAAGCTTTGCACCCAATGTTATCGGGTCTACCACCTCTACCACAGACCACAAAATGCAAGGTCAATTTTTTACCTAATTTGTTATAGTATATTAATGATAGGTTTCACATTGAATGCTATCTGACAACGTTTTACATATTACTCAGATGAAATTCAATAATATGATTACTATTATAGTCTGCAATAGACTTTATAATTATTTTTTATTAAAACACAACTAATTCCAATCCATTTCTGCTTCATACTCAGCCTGCATTTCGCTTTGATATTCAGCAATTGCATCAAGCATAGAAGCGCACCCATCAAAAAAATTGATTAATGCCTTAAAATATTTATAAACATTATTTAAATCCAGTATTTTGTCATCAAAGCGATATTCTAAGCTATATGATGTTGGATAGCGAAAATTATCTCCATTCTTATCCAACGCATTAATCTCATTAATTAATCGTTCCGCGATATCCACAACCTCAGTATCATTACCAGAACTATTTGCATATCTTAAAATAACTGGTTTCACATTTTTCCATAAGTCCTTTTTTATTAAATGACTCTTTCTTTTAGAGTAAAACACTTTTAATGGTACGCCGTTATCCACTGTACTATAAAATAACCTTTTCAAACACAACTCTATTGTGTTTCTAAACATAAACATAAGTGGATAAAATTTTGTTTCTTTTGAAATCTGTTGATTGTTGTATATAAAGTCAATAACGCTTATATATCCATTAACTTTTACATGAAAACCTTCATCTGACAGCTGTTGTCTCAACCAGCAATTTCCAAATCCGTGTGGTGCAAAAATAAAAAATTCAGGTTCTAAAGTTTCATTAAACTTATTTTCATCATCAGGAATACCTTTTTTAAGGCACTTTTTAACCAAAGCAAATGCCTGTAATAAATTATTTGCGACACCCACGTTATCCAAAAATTTGCCTTGATATTTTGAAAGGAATTCATCTTCAAAAGGGAATCGAAACATATCAGATTTACTATCAACATCTTCTAGTGAAAGCAAATAATTAATCAACCATTCTCTTTCCTTATTTGTCAAATAATTTTCTTCACCTATAACAATATATTTTTGAAATAGCTTTGATACATCGTGACAACATTCTTCAAATGTATTCTGAATATCTTTATTCTTGTTATATATTCTACATAAAAGAGCTTTTAATCCTAGTTCAATACTTTGACGAATTAAAAAGATACCTGGCAAGAACCACATATCAGATTTTATATTATCATTTACATCTTCTATAACCTCATCAAATGTTCGATTTCCACATTCAAAAAATTGATAAGATAAAATCTTATAATCTTCAAAATAGTTATGACTCCATTTCACAGTTACTATGTCTTCATCACTTTCGATTTTCCAAAAATCCATATCTTCCGATGGCCATAACAACAAAGAAATCGCCTCTTTTCCCAATATTTATTGCATAACAAAACTATTTACATCAAACTATAATTATAATCTATAATATTATCATATTATACCTATAAAATCAAGTCTATCTGTAATTGACAATTGTATAACTGTAAATAATCTGTATAATCTTGAAAAAACAGAGCGTTTGTTGTATAATATGAAGTGACTAACTGTAACCATTGATAATCGTAAGGCAAAGGAGAGTTACAGATGAAAATAAGCTACAACAAATTGCAAAAAACTGATGATTGATAATCAACTGAAAAGACAAGATTTAACGCGTGTAGCAGAAATTATATCATACGCTGCAACGAAGATAAATAAGAATGAGCCGGTATCTCTTGAAGTACTGATGAGGATATGTCAGGTGTTTCACTGCGACATCGGAGATATATGCGAAGTTATTTTAGATGAAGATTAAAACACGGAGGTAA